>Ga0111538_10010663_pt1 | contig 12214 bp, 9 predicted proteins | sample SoiMethybrSBSTD1_FD_79669 | JGI IMG/M metagenome (GOLD analysis project Ga0111538, IMG submission 79669) | Bulk soil microbial communities from a Populus tree surrounding site in Tennessee, USA - Soil MetaG P. TD hybrid SBSTD1 (version 2)... | ecosystem: Environmental > Terrestrial > Soil > Tree...
ACACGCGCGTCCCACGACCGAACGCTGCGATCGGAGACCACTGGCCCAATCGGGCGCTCGGAGCAAGCCATCAACGTTTGCTCAGACTCGCGCTCGGGGAGGGCGCGCTGCTCGTCGTCATCGGCATGGTGATCGCGATCCCCGGCCTGTATGCAGCCGGCGGCCTTGTTCGCGGCCTGCTGATCGAGGTCTCGCCGTGGGACCCGCTCACGCTCTCGGCTGTCGCCGTCGGCCTGATGCTTGTGACGACGGCCGCGTGTTACGTGCCCGCGCGCCGGGTGTTGAGGATTGATCCCGCGCCACTGTTGCGCAAGGAATGAGACGGAGTCGATCTACAATGCGCGGCCATGTCGATGGTCGCGTCGAGCCGCGTAGTGTCCGACTCAACGAGCCCGGTCGCGTTTTCGGACACCATCACCCCAACTGCTATCTCGGGGTCGTATCGGTTAGGTCTTCTCGCCGTGACGATCGCGATGATCCTGGTACCGATGTTGTACCTGCTGCTCATCGCGATCGTAGGCTGGTTCCTCGTCTGGCATCTGACGACGAACACGTGGATCCTCCATGGATCAGGCGCCGCGCAATGGCGGTTCCTCGGGTACGTCACACCAGGCGTTGTCGGGGCCATATTGCTCTTCTTCATGGTCAAGCCGATCTTCGCCAGGCGGGCGCATCGCGCCGAACCGGTACAGGTGCTGGAGATGGAACAGCCGGTTCTGCACGCGCTGATTCGAGAGATCTGCCGTCAAGTACGCGCGCCATTTCCGGCACGCGTGTTTGTGGATTGCCAGGTCAACGCGTCGGCGTCGCTGAAAGGAGGTGCCTTCGGGACCTTCCGTCGCGATCTCGATCTGACGATCGGCCTTCCGCTGGTGACCGGACTGTCGGTTCGCCAATTGAGCGGCGTCCTGGCCCACGAGTTCGGTCATTTCGCGCAGGGCGGCGGGATGCGCATGACGAGGTTGATTCGCGGCGTCAACGCATGGCTGTACCGTGTCGTGCACGAGCGGGACACCTGGGATAGCACGCTCGAAGAATGGTCGCAGGAGGGTGACTGGCGTGTCACCGTTCCGATGGCACTGGCGCGTGGGTCGGTGTGGGTGTCGCGACAAGCACTGGCCGGCGTGATGATGGTGGGCCACGGCGTCAGCTGCTACATGATGCGGCAGATGGAGTTCGACGCCGACAGTTACGAAGTCAAGATCGCCGGCAGCGAGTCGTTCGCGCGAACGTTTGTCCGACTCCGCGAGTTGTCGGCCGGCTCGCAGGTCGCGTACGGTCAGCTGCCGCAGTTGCTCGAGAAACACGCGATCCCCGCCGACATGCCGCATCTCGTCGCCGAATGCAGCCGCCGCCTGCCAGACGAGGTGCGTGAGAAAGTACAGAAGGTTTCTGACGAGCGTACAGGGACATTCGATACGCACCCGTCCGACGCCGACCGCGTCGCCGTCGCGCAGGCGCTGGCGGCAAGCGGTGCGCTCATCGGCGGGGACGAGCCCGCGACGAACCTCTTTCGCGATTTCGATCGTCTATCAGCGACGGTCACACGCCATCATTACGAATCCGACCTTGGCATCGAGCTCGGGAAGATGCGGCTCCTCGCCAACGATGAAGCATTGCGCGGAGCCGAAGATCACCAGCGCACGGAAGCCGCGCTTCACGACGTGTTCGCATCGCGCGTCAGCGTCACGCGTCCACTGCGGATGTCGGTGGACGAGGCCGCTGCTGGAGTTGTTGATCTTGAGGAGACGCTTGCGCGCGCACGGACCGCGGTGAAGGAGTCCACGCTGACCGAGGAGTCCTATCGGCGCTTCGAGCAGTTTCACTTTCGGCGCGATGTGGCGTTCTGTGCTGAGCAGCTGTTCCTCGTCGGCGTGACGAAACTTGATGCAGAACACTTTCAGATTGCCGCGCCGACGCTGGAAGGCGCGCAGTCAACCCAGAGCTGGGCACAGCAGGAGCAGGACAAGCTGCGTGCGTACTTGGATCCGTTTGACGCACTCGTCGCGGGTCGCATCAGTCTTGGCGTGCTCGTGCTGGAGCGGAACGGGGGCGATCAGGAAGCGCGCGCGCTGGCGGTCGCCGTGACGGCGCTCGCCGACGCCGTTCCGTTTGCCATCGACGCACGCCGATCTCTGAGGGCCACGGCGATCCTGGACGAGATCGCCGGGCAGCGTGAGTCCGATGCACGACTGCGCGAGCGAGCGGAGGCTCTCGCGGCCGCCGTCGAGCGCTGCCGGAGGAGTGCATTTGAGATCTTCGGCAAAGCACCAATGCCGTCTGGTGAGTTGAGTGAGTCCTGGCAACGGCTGCTCGCCAATGGAGCGAAAATGCCGCGTGCCGACTTCCTGCAGAAGTTGGTGGAGCTGTACTGGGCATGCCTGTCGCGGCTCGTGCGACTGGTGATCGACGCGGAAGCGAACGCGACTTAAGAGCCAACTCGCGCTAGTTCTGTAGTCGAGGAGCGCTTGTTCACTTGGAAGGAGACGCCCAATGGCGACGTCAACGGCCAGACCGAGTCAGCCTCCATCTGGATTTACCCGAATGGCCGAGGGACCGGCGTTTGCGGAGTGTGAAAATCTCGGCAACGCTTTAGCTGGTGACATCGGTACCGCGGTCGAGAAAATTCAGAAACTCATTCTGCGGTACTACGATGATGTTCGAGAGCAAGCCGCCAAGAGCTTCCAGGCTGCAAGTCGAGTGGCGGTCGCGGGATTCATTGTGCTGGTGGTCACCCTCGTCTACGTGATCGGCGCAGATGTCGCTGTCCGCTTAGGCATCTTCAGCGTTTCCGAGAATGCGATGACGGTTGGTCGCCTGGGTCTGATCGCTGGATTCATCGTCGAAGCGTTGGCCGGTACGCAGTTCTGGCTGCATAGTCGAGCGAGCAAGCAGTTTGGCGCGTTTCACATCTGTCTCGAGCGCACACATCGATATGTGCTTGCGTACAAGATCGCCGAGACGATTCACTCGAACAAGGACGCGACGCTTGAAAAAATCGTATGCATCATGGCAAACGCACCGATGATCACCCGCGAGGATATCGAAAACTTGGACAGAGGGCGGGCGCTGCCCGATACGACGAGACCAATCGACGACACGTTGCAGAAAGCTGGTGCGGCGACCTAATAACGAGTCGGAGACTAGGACGCGAGCACCCGCAGCGCGTTCGCGCAGCGGTCCTCAACCTTGAGCGCGAGCAGGTCGTCCGCTCGGGTCCGGCCGAGATTGATCGCGGCGATCGGCTTGCCTGCATCGGCCGCGGCTGTCACGAAACGATAGCCGGAATAGATCATCAGCGACGATCCGACGACGAGCATCGCGTCGGAGGAGGCAATCGGCGCCATCGCGCGCTGCACGCGTTCGGCCGGCACGTTCTCGCCGAAAAACACGACGTCCGGCTTCAGCAGTCCACCACAGGCACTACAGGCAGGCACGTCGAACGTCTCGAATGCGACGCCCTCGAGATCGGCGTCTCCGTCCGGCGCTTCGACCGCATCGAGAGCGGCAAAGGACGGATTCCGCCGTTCGAGTTCGCGCTGTAACTCGTCGCGCGATGTCCGTTGCCCGCAACCGAGGCAGCGAACCGTGTCGATGCGTCCGTGCAGATCGATGACGTTCTCGCTGCCGGCCGCGTGATGCAGGCCATCGACATTTTGCGTGACCAGCTGCACGATTCGCCCGCGGCGCTCGAGCGTCGCGAGCGCGTGGTGCGCGTCGTTCGGGCGCGCGACCCGCATCCTGCGGAAGCCGGCGAGGCTCCTCGCCCAGTAGCGCTTGCGCGCATGCTCGTTGCCGACGAACTCCTGGTAGCGAATCGGTGGGCGGCGTTTCCACTCACCGGCACGGTCGCGGTAATCAGGAATGCCTGAGTCCGTGCTGCAGCCGGCACCAGTCAGCACGAACAGCCTGGGATGACGCTCGATGAAATGACTCAGTGCGTCAATGCGTATTCCGGGTGTGCCTCGCATTCGCTATCAAGAATTGTAGCGGACGCATAGACTTGGGCATGTAACGGCATTCGCGACGAGGAGACTGACGTGGAACGTAATACTTTGAACGATGCCGGCAAGGGGCTCGAGGACGCATTCTTTGCGAAGGAAAATGCTCGGCTTCTGCAGCAGATGCGTGACAAGGCCAAGCAGCAAGAGCGGCGAGCGGCGATGCGCGAGGTCGTGCGCGTCAACGACGATGCGCTGATCGACAACCTGATTGCGCTCGGTCTCGAACCGGGAACAGTGCTGGCGTTGCAACTCGTACCGCTGGCGGCTGTCGCCTGGGCCGACGGCCAGATCGAGCCGCGCGAGCGGGACGCGGTGCTGAAGGCTGCCGCTGCCCAGGGCATCGCGACCGACAGCGTTGCCGGGCAGTTGCTCAATAACTGGCTGGTGCAGCAACCCGGTGCGGAGCTCGTGGACGCGTGGAAGCGTCAAATGCGCGCGCTCTTGCCGTTGCTCTCACCGAACGAGCGGGAACAGATTCGCGCGTCGGCACTCGAGCGCGCGCGCAGCGTGGCGGAGGCAGCGGGCGGTTTCCTCGGGCTGACCTCGCGGATCTCCCCGCAGGAGAAGGCGGTTCTGGACGGCTTGGCACAGACCCTCGCGGACTGAACCCGCGCGTTCCGCGGGTCCTTCGTTCTTGGTCCTTGGTTCTTCGTCCGTACTTGGTCCAAGGTCCTCGGTCCACACGGCCAAGGGATCAGGGACGGACCACGGACCACGGACGAAGGACGGACTATGGACGAAGGACGGACCAAGCACCAAGAACCACGGACCAAGGACACCGGTTGAGTGCCGATCAGAACCGCAACGTCACTCCACCCGCGAACTCGATCTGCTGCAACACACTCTGACAGAAGCCGAAGGGATCGCAGAAGTCTTCATCGGAGTCGTTGAGGAACGTCGGCTTGTAACGAACCTGCGCTCGTGCGCCGACCGATCGCCACGGAAAGAACTTCACACCTCCGCCGACATCCAGCGAGAGCTTCGTTTCGGATTCGACGGTGTCCGCCGTGAAGAACGTGGCACCCATTCCGCCGAAGATGAACGGCCGCCACCGCGAATCAGCGCTTCCCAGTTGATAGACGATGTTGCCGTCCAGTTGGCGGACCTTCATCGTGAAGATGTCGGCCTTCGCGTCCGCAGTGCCGAGTTCGAGCGCCGTTGACTGCTGTGTCCACAACACCTCCGCGGCCCACGAAGGCGTGAAGAACCGCGCGCCCTGAATACCCCACGTGAAGGACCCGCGGATGTCGAGGTCGTCGAGCTCGTTGGCGTGTTGATCGATGGCCGCTGATGACGTGAATCCCAACAGACCCGACGCCTCCCACGATTGCGCTCCAGCAGGCGAGCCGGTGAGCAGGAGAGTGATCACCGCGAGTGCGATTGCGGCTCTCATGATGGGATCACCCGGCTCGAGCCGAGGATGATCACGTAGCCGCGATACCCAAGGCGGGCAGCGCCCCAGCCGACGATGACGCGGCCGTCTGGTGAGATCCCCGTGATTGTCCCTGTGTTCACCCAGGTTTCGAATGCATTGGGAACGCCGTTGGCTCGAAGGAAGTCCTTCAGGTATGCGCCCTGGCCGCCGATCCAGATCACGGCGTCAGAATCGACCGAGCCGCCGACGTTCTGCGATCCGCCGATCACGTCACCGTCGTCACTCGTTGCTGCGGCTTCGACGATGATGACCGGACCTGGCGACACGCGTCTCCGCGGTGCAGGCAAGCACGTTGTGCCGTCGCGCGTTCGCCATACCCAGGCACTCTGATTGGCGTCATCGCCAGGATGACAGATACGGCCAACGATCAGTGCGCCGTCGTTGTTGGCCGCCATCGCGGTCCCGACAAAGCCGACGGGACCCGGAATCAGCTCCTGTCGGCCATCCAACCACTTTGCACCCTGCGTGAAGCCATCAGCGCGCGATTGATAGCCGACGACGACAGTGCCGTCTCCCGACACACCCTGCGCGAGACTCGATCGCCCGGCCACAGAGCTGCCGAGATCGGCCATGCCGGTGGACTCCTGCCATTTGAACGCATGGACCGAGGTGCACGATTGGTATGCGTAGCCGACGACGACTTGTCCGTTCCTGCTCACGTCGGTTGCTCCGCCAAGAAAGGCATCGCAGGGTGTCGCGTTTGGGAAGGAACCGAGCAGACGCCATTCGGTTGCGCGTTGCCAGATCGCCGCCTGTTGGATGCCGGCTACATCTCGCGCCCATCCGACGATGGTGTGTCCGTCGCCGCTGACGCCGTCCGCCGTCAAGCCACCGGCGAAGACCACGCCGGTGGTCGGCATCCAGTAGAAGGCGCCTCCATCGGCAAGACCGCCAACGACGACAGAGCCGCTCGCGCTCACGGCGCTGGCCAATGCGCCGGACCGCGCATCGAGCTCGATCAGTAACGTCTGATCATCGGCCTTGGTCGGCGACGTCGCGATCGAGATCAGGGCGACGCCGGCGAAGGCGGCGAACGCGCGTGGCGCGGGCATGGCTCGAGTCCTCTCGCGGAGACTCCGGTATTCCGGAGGTGCCCCCGGGTAATCGTGCGATTTCCGTGTGAAATCGCCGTGGCGGCGAGGACTGTGCAAGGCGTGCTCCAGCAGAGCATGTGACGCGCGAATCTATTGGATCATCGGCTGCTCTCGTTCCTTGTGATCTGGTAACCCTCGCCAGGGCCTGGGATGCGAATCGGGCCGTTCGCGGCGCGGCTGTGGATTGGCAGCGCAAGAAAACACCGGCAGACGGCGGTAAATGCGGCCGTGCCAAACATCGTTATCTCCCCAGGAATACGCACGATGGGGCTCAACAGGAATAGCCCCAAAACCCTTGTGAACACAGGGGTCGGCGGCTAGACTTCGGAGCGATAATGAAGCGAGGCATGAGAACCGCTGTCGCGACAGTCGTCGCCCTTCTGTACGTCTGCGTGTTGAGCGAGCGGTGGCTGGAAGGGCAGTCCCAACCGGCGCCTCCGGCGCCTCAGGCCGGTCCAACGCCTCAGGCCGGTCCAAAAGGACCGGCCCTACTGGCCACGGTCTCCTCGCAGCAGACGTTGATCAATCAATACTGCGTGGCGTGCCACAACGACCGGCTCAAGTCGGGCGGTCTGGCACTGTCTTCGTTGAATCTCAACGCGCCTGATCAGAGCGCGGAAGTCGCCGAGAAAGTGATCCGCAAGCTGCGCGGCGGTCTGATGCCGCCGGCTGGGGCGAAGCGTCCGGATGCCCACTCGGCCGCCGAGTTCGTGTCGTGGCTCGAGAACAAGATCGACACCGCGTCTACAGTGAGCAATCCGGGACGCGTGGCACTGCGACGTCTCAATCGCCGCGAGTACGGTTACGCCATCCGCGATCTGCTCGGTCTCAACATCGACGCCGCCGCCTGGCTGCCCGACGACAACGTCAAGGGCAACTTCGACAACAACGCCGCGGCGCTGCAGGTCTCGCCGAATTTCATCGACCAGTACATCTACGCGGCGCGCGCCGTTGCGCTCGAGGCGATCGGCAACCCGAAGGCGCTCGCCGAGACGACGACCTACGGCGACGTCGCCAACATGGTGATCTCGCTGCCGCCTCAGGGAGCTCCTGGCACGGGCCGGCAGCAGCATCGACTCGAAGGCATGCCCTTCGGCACGCGCGGCGGATTCATCGTCGAGCACAACTTCCCGACAGATGGCGAGTACGAGCTCACCATCGGCGATATGGCGCTCGCGCGCGAAGTGCCGCGGATGGAGTTTGAGAACACGGTGATCGCGCTGCTCGACGGCGTGGAGTTCTATCGCACGACGATCGGCGGGGAAGCCGACTACAAGGCGATCGATCAGACGCTGGATCCCGCGGTCGAAGCCATCAACGGACGTCTGCGGAAGATCGGCTTCAAGGCGACGCAGGGGCAACACAAGCTGGCGATCACGTTCGTGCATCGCAGCTTCACCGAGAGCGACGAGCGTGTGCGGACGGTCGCGCTCGAGGGCGGTCAGGAGCGCATCCAGGCCGCGCACGCGTTGCAGATCCGCGGACCGCTCTCGGCCACCGGCATGAGCAAGTCGGCGAGCCGGTCGAAGATCTTCATCTGCTCCCCGACCGGGCCTCGCGACGAAGCCGCATGTGCGAACAAGATCGTCGAGGACCTCGCGCGCCGCGCCTTCCGTCGTCCGGTGACCGCCGAAGACGTCAATCCACTGATGGCGTTCTACAAGGCCGGATATGCGAACGGCGGTTTCGAAGGCGGTGTGCGCGATGCGCTCAGCGCGATCCTGGCCAGCCCACATTTCCTGTATCGCGCTGAATCGGGAGTCGGCACCAGCGCGACTCGCACGCTCACCGACCTGGAACTGGCGTCGCGTCTGTCGTTCTTCCTCTGGAGCAGTCTGCCGGACGCGGAGCTGGTGAGGCTCGCAACGGCCTCGCGTCTGAGCAAGCCCGACGTGCTGGCCGCGCAGGTCACGCGGATGCTGGCCGACCCGCGGGCAAAATCGCTGAGCGACGACTTCGCGTTCCAGTGGCTCCACATCAAGAAGCTGGACGAGATTACTCCTGACCGGGCGCAGTTCCCGCACGCGAGCGGACTGCTGGATCCGCGCGCGATGTTCAAGGAGGAGTTGAAGCTGTTCGTGGACAGCGTGCTCCGAAGTGACAGCAGCGTGATGGACCTGCTGACCGCGAACTACACCTTCCTGAACGAACGCCTCGCTCAACACTACGGCATCGAAACGGTGAAGGGCGCGAACTTCCGTCGCGTGACGCTCGACAACCCGGCGCGACGCGGCCTGCTGGGCAAGGGCGCGATTCTGATGATGACCGCGTATCCCAACCGCACCTCTCCCGTGTTGCGTGGCGCGTGGATCCTCGATCGCCTGCTCGGCACGCCGCCGGCTGATCCGCCACTCGAAGTGCCATCGCTGCCGGAGAACCGGCGCGGTCAGCCGGCGAAGACGTTGCGTGCTCGACTCGAGCAGCACCGCGAGAAGGCATCGTGCTTCGCCTGTCACGGCGTGATGGATCCGCTCGGGTTCGCGTTGGAGAATTTCAACGCGGTGGGGCAGTATCGAGCGAATGACCCCGACACGCAGACGCCGATCGAGGCTGCGGGTCAGCTGCCGGATGGGACGTCAATCAACGGACCTGACAGTCTCCGCCAGGCGCTGGTCGATCGTCCCGATCATCAGTTCGTGCAGGCGTTCACCGAGAACCTGATGACCTACGCGCTGGGTCGCAGTCTCGACTATCACGACATGCCCACCGTCCGCCGCATCGTGCGTGAGACGAAGGCGGACAACTACCGATTCAAGTCGATCGTCCTTGGCGTCGTCTCGAGCGATGCGTTCCGCAAGAGAGACGCGGAACTCCAGGAACCGGCGCCGGTGAAGCCGCCGGTGAGCAGTGCCTCCGCGAAGCCCACGTCAACCCAGCCAGGAAACGTAGGGCGGGTCCTTTCGGACCCGCCTGAGCGAGGAGTGCAGTGATGTCGTTCCTGACCACCAAGCATCTGTCACGGCGCACCGTCCTCAAAGGCGCCGGTGCAACCATCGCGCTTCCATTGCTGGATGCGATGATCCCGGCCGGAACGGCATTCGCGCAGAGCCTCGCGGCGTCAAGCACGCGACTGGCCTTCGTGTATTTCCCGCACGGCGCGCTTCAGGATCAGTGGCAGCCGACAAAGACCGGCCGCGACTTCGACTTTCCGTTCATCATTCAGCCGCTCGAACCGTTCCGCGATTACGTGACCGTCGTCAGCGGTCTGCGCAACAAAGGTGGGGAGAGTTCGAGCCCGCACGGCATCATCGAAGAGACCTGGCTGAACTGCATCAGCCCGCGCCAGCGCAATGCGAAGACCGGCGTCGGCGTGACCGTGGACCAGATTGCCGCGAAGCACCTGGGCAAGGACACGTCGCTCCCATCCCTGGAACTGTGCGGAGAGCCCGGCGGGATGATCTCGTTCCGCACGCCGGGGCAGCCGCTGCCGATGGAAAGCAATCCCCGCAAGGCGTTCTACGCGATGTTCGGCCAGGGCGATACGGCGGCAGAGCGTGAAGCCATTCTGAACACGACGGGCAGCCTGCTCGACTACGTGCGCGACGCGACCGCCAGCCTGAACCGCAAACTCGATGCGGGCGACCGCGCCAAGGTGAATGACTACCTCGATTCCGTCCGCGAAATCGAAGGCCGTGTGCAGAAGCTCGAGGCCAACGCCAAATCGCTGCGCGACGATATACCCGGCGCACCGCTCGGCCCGCCGGAGGAGTTCAGCAGCCTTCTCGACATCCAGTTCGAGATGATTGCGCTCTCGTGGCAGACCAATCGCACACGCATCGCGACGATGAAGATGGTCGAGGAAGCAAGTATGCGGACGTATCCGAACCTGGACGTCCATGAGGCGTTCCATCCGACCTCGCACTGGGGCGGATTCCCGGATCGCGTTGCCAACCTGCGAAAGATCCAGAACTACCACACGGCGATCTTCGCGAAGTTCGTGAAGCGCCTCAGCGAGATTCGCGAGGGCAATGGCAACGTGCTCGACAACTCGCTCATCCTCTTCGGCAGCAACATGTCGAATAGCGACGCCCACAACAACGACCCGCTGCCGCAGGCGCTGATCGGACGTGGCGGCGGCGTGAAGGGCAACCAGCATCTGCACTTCCCGCAGGACACGCCGCACGCGAACATCCTGGTGACGATGCTCAATCGCGCCGGCGTGCCGTCGCAGGACTACGAGAAATTCGCCGACAACACCGGCGTGTTCCAGGAAGTGTAGGGCGCGTCTTGCTTTTTAGACGCGCCGTCATCGTTGTCGCGATCCTGGCAATTGCTTCCCAGGGATACGCCCAGACCGCGAAGTCGCCCGCCTCCGCCAAGGCTTCGGCGGGGCCTCGCCCCGCGACGGTTCGGGGCTCGGACGTCAATCGCCAGAACCCCGACGGCAGCACGCCGCTGCAGTGGGCGGTCTACAACGGCGACGTCGCCGAGGCCAAGCGACTGCTGCGCGCTGGCGCGGACGTGACGATCGCCAACAAGTACGGCGCGTCGCCGATGACGCTCGCCGCTGAAGTCGGCAACGCCGATATGCTGAAGGTGCTGCTCGAAGCCGGCGCGAACGCCGACTCGCCCAATCCCGAAGGACAGACCGCGCTCCTGGCCGTGGCGAGAACCGGCAACGTCGAAGCCGCGCAGATCCTCCTGCAACACGGCGCCACCGTCGATGCGAAAGAGAAGTGGGGCGGGCAGACTGCGCTGATGTGGGCGTCGGCGCGACGGCATCCCAAAATGATGGAGTTGCTGATCGCCAAGGGCGCCGACGTCAACGCGCGCTCGATCGATCGCAATTATCAGCGTCACATACAGGCCGAGGGCCGTCCCAAGAACCTGGACAGTGGCGGCCTGACCCCGCTGCTCTATGCTGCCCGCGAGAACTGCATCGCCTGCGTGGACGTCCTGCTCGGCAGCAAAGCCGACATCAACCTGGCAGATCCCGACAGCGTGTCGCCGCTGCTCATCGCGATCATGAACGCGAACTGGGATCTGGCGAAGCAGCTGATCGAGGCCGGCGCCGACGTCAACCAGTGGAACATCTTCGGCGAAGCGCCGCTGCTCACGGCGATCGATCTGCGCAGCCGCATCGACGGCGGACGGGCCTCTATCGACGCGCCGAACCAGTACAAAGGGATTGAGATCGTGAAGCGGCTCCTCGAGCGCGGCGCCGATCCGAACATGCAGTTGTTCTTCCAGCCGGCGAATGCGCGGGGCGCGGTCTACACGCGAGGGGTTACGCCGCTGATTCGCGCGGCCGTGAACGCCGATCTCGAGGTCGTCAGGTTGTTGCTCGAGCATGGCGCCGACGCGACGATCGCCACGGCCGATCGCCAAACCCCGATCCACGCCGTGCTCGCCGGCCGAGCGGTTGAGCCGCAGGCCTTGGAACTCATCAAGGTTCTGCAGAAGGCCGGCGCCGACGTCAACGTCATCGCGCTGATCAATCACCGCGAGGAGATCCGTGGCGGCACGGCGCTGCACTACGCCGTGCGCAAGCGCTACAAGACCGTCATCAAGGAGCTCGCCTCGTACAAGATCGACATGGACGCCGTCGATCAGGACGGCCTGACCGCGCTCGACTACACGCAGTCGCGCGGCTTCATGCCGTTCATGGCGCTGCAGACGCCGCTCTACAAGGAAGAGGCGCAGCTGCTCCGCGAGCTGGGCGCGACGAAGCTGATGGCGCA
>Ga0111538_10010664_pt1 | contig 12213 bp, 8 predicted proteins | sample SoiMethybrSBSTD1_FD_79669 | JGI IMG/M metagenome (GOLD analysis project Ga0111538, IMG submission 79669) | Bulk soil microbial communities from a Populus tree surrounding site in Tennessee, USA - Soil MetaG P. TD hybrid SBSTD1 (version 2)... | ecosystem: Environmental > Terrestrial > Soil > Tree...
CGAGGTGCCGGCCGTCGGGCAGCGTGATGAGCCCCACGTCGTTGGTGCAGGAGTTCACGCCCCCGCGGTCGGGCCCGCCGCCGGTGCGGTCGGCCACCACCGTGCCCGCCGGCAGCAGGGCGCGGATGCGCTGCAGGCCGGTCTTCGTCTCCGCCATCCAGCGCAGCAGGCGCTCCTGGCTGGCCGGCTTCAGCGTGTTGCCCCGCGTGATGGCCACCAGCAGCGCGATCATGGCGTAGGGCGTGGCCGTGTCGCGGGGATCCTGCAGGTAGGCGTCGAAGGCGGCCTGGTCGCCGTCCAGCAGGTCGCGGGCCAGCTCGGCCTCGCCGCGGTCGACGCGCACGCGGTCCACGCCCAGCGCGTTCAGGCGGGCCGTCACGCCGGCGGGTCCGCCGCCCAGGCGCAGCAGCGCGTCGGCGGCGGAGTTGTCGCCCTCGGTCAACATCCAGCGCAGCATCTCCTCCACCGTCAGGGTGACGCCGTCCGGATGCTGGTCGCGCAGCGGGCTGCGGCCACGGCGCATGTCGGCCGCGGCCAGCGCGACCGGCCGGTCGAGGCGGATCTTGCCCTCGTCCACGAGGTGGAGCACCTGCAGGGCCACCGGCAGCTTGAAGACGCTCTGCATCGGGAAGCGCTCGCCGCCCAGCAGGTCCACGTGGGCGCCGGTCTCCACCAGCTCGGCGCTCAGGCCCACCGTGCCCCGCGCGTCCCTGGCGATGGCGGCCAGCTCCAGCTGGAAGGCGGTCGGGGGCGCGGCCTTCATGCCCGCGGCGCGCGGAGGCACGCCGCACTGCCACAGCCAGAGGGCCAGGAGAAGGGGCATGCTACGTGATCGCCAGCTGCTGGATGTCGTTCAGGATGCCGGCCGCGGTGACCTCCGCCCCGGCGCCGGGCCCCAGGATCACCAGCGGCTCCGCGCGGTAGCGCCGGGTGGTGAACGAGACCAGGTTGCGCGTGCCCTGCAGCGCGCCCACCGGCGAGTCGGCCGGCACCGCCTCCAGCGACGCCCGCACCACGCGCGGCGTGGCCACCACCACGTAGCGCAGCACGCGCCCCGCCTTCGCCTCGCGGGCCACGCGGGCCGACCATTCGGCGTCGAGCGCGGGCAGGCGGTCGAGGAACTGCGGCACGGTGAGCCGGCGCAGCGCGGCCGGCACCAGGTCCTCGGCCCGGGGCGGCTGGCCGCGGTAGCCCAGCAGGCGGCCCAGGATGAGGCCCTTGCGCGCGGCGTCGCGGCCCGAGAGGTCCTCGCGCGGGTCGGGCTCCGCGTAGCCCTTCTCCATGGCCTCGCGCACCGCGCGCGAGAAGGGCTTGCCGGCCGACACCGCCGAGAGCACGTAGCCGAGCGTGCCGCTGAAGCAGCCCTCGATGCGCAGCACGCGGTCGCCGCTCTCCACGAGCTTGCGGTGGGTGTCGAGGATGGGCAGCCCGGCGCCCACCGTGGCCTCGATGCGGATGCGCCGGCCGGACGCGCGGGCCGCGTCCTGCAGGCGGGCGTGCTGGGCCGCGCTGCCGGCCAGCGGCTTCTTGTTGGCCAGCACCAGGTCGAAGCCGTGGCCCAGCGCGGTGATGAGGAGGTCGGCCGTCTCCTCGGCCGTCACGTCCACCAGGATGGGCCGCGAGACCGCGTGGTCGGCCACGTGGGCCAGCGCGGCGTCGGCGTCGGCGGCGGTGCCGCCCAGGTCCTTGAGCAGGGCGCCGCGGTCCTTGCCCAGGGCCAGCCGGGCCAGGCGCGCGCGCGAGAGCCCGCGCGGGTCGAACACGTAGCCCGAGCGGTCGAGCAGGCCCACGATGCGCACCGGCGCCGGCGAGGCCTTGCGCGCGGCCGCGCCCGCGGCCAGGGCCCGGCCCACGCGGCCGAAGCCGAGCAGCACCACGTCGGTGCGGGGCGCGATCTCCACCCGGCCGCCGCCCACCTTGTTGAGCTGGAAGGCGGTGTGGATGCGGCGCGCGGCCTCGGCGGCCTGCTCGGCCCGCACCACGAACGAGATGTTGCGCTCCGACGAGCCCTGGGCAATGGCGATGACGTTGACCGAGGAGGCGGCCAGGGAGCCGAACACGCGGGCCGCGATGCCGGGCGTGCCGGCCATGCCCTCCCCCACCACCGCCACCACCGCCACCGGGCCCCCGGCGGTCACGTCGTCGATGAGGCCCGCGGCCAGCTCGTCGCGGAAGGCGCGCTTCAGCGCGGCCACCGCCGGCCCGGCCTCGGCCGCGGGCAGCGTGAAGCCGATGGAGCTCTCGGAGGAGGCCTGGAAGATGGTGGAGACCGAGAGGCCCTCGCCGTGCACGGCGGCGAAGGTGCGGGCGGCGATGCCGGGCACGCCCATCATGCCCTTGCCGGCCACGGTGACCAGGGCCTGCCCGCCCACGGTGGCCACCACCTTCACCGGGTGGCCCTTCTGCGTGCGCCGGCTCGAGACCTCGGTGCCGGGCCTCTCGGGGTGCAGGAACGAGCGCACCCGCAGGGCCACCCGCGTGCCGGCCAGCGGGATCAGCGCGCGCGGGTGCAGGACCTTGGCCCCGAAGTAGGCCACCTCCGCCGCCTCGCGGTGGTGGAGCTGGGGCACGATGCGGGCGTCGGGCACCTGGCGCGGGTCGGCGGTGAGGATGCCCTCCACGTCCTTCCAGAGCACCACGCTGCGCACGCCCAGCACGCGGCCGAGCACGGTGGCCGTGAGGTCCGTGCCCCCGCGGCCCAGCGTGGCCACGCTGCCGTCCGGCGCGGCCCCGAAGAAGCCGGCCACCACCGGCACTTTTCCGGCGGCCAGGAGCGGGCGCAGGCGCGCGGTGGCGGTGGCGCGTGTGCGCACCAGGTCGGGCGTGGCGCCGCCGTGGTGGCCGTCGGTGCGGATCACCTGCGTGCCGTCCACGGCCTCGGCCGGGATGCCCCGCTCCGAGAGCACGGCGGCCAGGAGGGCGGCCGAGGTGCGCTCGCCGCGGGCCACCAGCAGGTCGGAGGCGCGGGGGGAGAGCTCGCCCAGGGCCGCGACCGCGCGGCAGACCTCGCGGTACTCGCGGGCCGCGTGGTCCACGAAGGCCAGCAGCGAGCGACGGCGGCGGCCGCGCGGCAGCAGGCGCGCGATGGCCTGGCGGTGGCGCTGCAGGAAGGAGGCGGCCACCGCGGCCCCGGCCGTGACCTCGCCGGCGGCGGCCCGGCGCGCCCCGTCCAGCAGGGAGTCGGTGACGCCGTAGAGCGCGGAGACCACCACCACCAGCGGCCCCCGGCGCTGCGCCACCAGCCGCGCCGCCCGCTCGATGGCGCCCGCTTCGGCCACGGAGGCGCCGCCGAGCTTCCAGATCTCCAGCGGCGGCCGCTTCATTTCATGCTATGCGGTCCGGGCACGGCCCGGACCGCCGCACTGGGGGCTTACCAGCGCTGCGCGCCTTCGCCCCCAGACCCCCAAGTGCTATGCGGTCCGGGCACGGCCCGGACCGCCGCACTGGGGGCTTACCAGCGCTGCGCGCCTTCGCCCCCAGACCCCCAAGTGCCATTGCTTCATCATCCTATACGGAGGCGCCGCGGGCGCCTCCCATTCGCGGGCCTGATCCGGCCATTAGCCGGCGTTGTCCCTGGGCAGGCTGACCACGAACTGCGCGCCGCGCGGCTGGCGCGGCTCGTACCACACGCGGCCGTTCTGGGCCTGCACCAGCCCGTGCACGATGGTGAGGCCCAGGCCCGTGCCCTCGACGTTGCGCGCGGCCTGGCCGCGGGCGAAGGGCTGGAAGAGGTGCGGCAGCAGCTCGTCGGCCACGCCGTCGCCGTCGTCCCACACCCGCAGGTGGATCTCGCCGCCCGCCTCCGTGCCCTGCAGGCCCACGCAGGGGCCGCCGTAGGCGTAGGCGTTCTGCAGCAGGTTGACCAGGGCCTCCTCCAGGCGCAGCGGGTCGGCCTGGGCCACGAGGTCCTCGGGCACGTCGACCTCCAGCCGCTGGTGGTCCCCGTGCGGCACCGCGTCGGCCGCGCGCCGCACCAGGTCGTGCACCGCCACCCGCTCCAGGTGCACCTCCAGCAGGCCCTGCTCCATGCGCGAGACGTCGAGCAGCCCGCTGATGAGCCGGCGCGCGCGCAGGCCCTGCTTGCGCAGCATCTCGCAGTACTCCTCCAGCAGCGGCTGCTCCAGGCTGCGGCCCAGGCCGGAGATGAGGTCGCTCAGGCCCATCACGCTGGTGAGCGGCGTGCGCAGCTCGTGGGCCGCGTTGGCCAGGAAGCCGCGGCTGGCCTCCTCGGCCCGGCGGCGGTCGGTGATGTCCTGGCAGGTGCCCACCATGCGCAGGGGCCCCTCCGCCCCCATCACCACCCGCCCCCGCCCGTGCACCCAGCGCTCGACCCCGTCCGGCCGCACGATGCGGTGGTCGAAGAAGAAGGGGTCGCCGGTGGCGAACGAGCGGCGCACGGTCTGGTCGACGCGGCTGCGGTCGGCCACGTGCACCGAAGAGAGGAAGGCGTCGTAGTCGATGGCGCCCGCGCCCTGCCGGCGCCCGAACATCAGGAACAGCTCGTCCGACCAGCTGACGCGGTTGGTGGTGATGTCCCAGGTCCAGGAGCCGATGTGGGCCACGGCCTGCGCCTCGGCCAGGGCCTGCGCGTCGCGGTCGTGCAGGCTGCGGTGGGCCGCCTCCTGCTGGGCCACCGCCGCGGCCAGGGCCAGGACCATGGTGCCGGTGATCACGGTGTAGGCCTGCAGCAGCAGGAGCGCGACGGGGGGCGGGTCCACGCCGGAGGGCCCGCGGCCCTGCAGCGTCCCGGCCACGGCCACCGCGCAGGCCAGCAGCGTCCCCGTGGCCGTCTCGCGGGGCCCGAAGCGGACGGCCGCCCACACCAGCGGGGGCAGGCAGGCGAAGGCCACCGGCATGCCGCGCACGGGCGCCGGCAGCACGGGCCCGAACACCAGCCAGCCCGACGCGGCCAGCACGGCCGCGATGGCGGCCGCCTCCAGCAGGGCCAGCCGGCCGTGCTCCCAGCGCGGCCGCTGCGCCCACAACACGAGCACCGGCGTCACCACCAGCGCGCCCCCCAGGTCGCCCAGCCACCAGGTGAGCCACATGAGCCCCGGCTGCGCCGGCGCGGCGAAGCCCAGGAGGACCAGGCTGCCCACGCCCACGGTGGCGCTCACCGCGGTGCCCACCAGGCCGGCGGCCAGCGCGAAGCGCAGCACCGACCGCGGGCGAAGGAAGGCGTGGGCTCCGTCCGCGTAGCGCTCCACCATCCACGCGCCCACCAGCGCCTCCAGCAGGTTGCCGGTGGCGATGGCCAGGGAGGAGAGCGTGGAGCCGGCCGTCGTCTGGTTGACCAGGAAGGCGCCCACGAAGACGGCCGGGGCCATGCGGCGGCCGCGCAGCAGCAGGGCGGCCAGGGCGATGCCGGTGGGCGGCCACACGGCGGTGGCGCTGGCGTGGACGGAGGCCAGCCGCAGGGCCAGCTTGCCGGCCACGAAGTAGGCGGCCGCGACGGCCAGGAGCCAGAGCAGCTCCCTGACGCGGCGGTGCATCACAGGCCGAGGATGGCTTTCTCCATGTTCACCTCGCCGCAGCGGATCTTGTCTTCCAGCGTCTTGCGCACCATCCCGTATTCGCTGGGCGGCACGGCCAGCCGCACGGGGCTGGCGTGGCCGCGCGGCACCAGCACCAGCACGATCTCCGGCGACTCCATGAAGGCCACGCGCGCGATGCGCCCCCAGGCCACGAACCCGCGGTCGCCCCACACGCCGTCGCGGTAGAAGCCGGGGCGGATGCGGGCCATGAGGGGCACGATCACGATGAAGTAGGCGGCCATCACGCCCTGGCTGTACACGTGGTAGAAGGGCCGGTTGAAGACGCCGTTGAGCACCGCCACCCAGAAGCTGACCACGCCCAGGGCCACCAGCCAGGAGAGGAAGCGCGGCCGCACCGGCTGCCAGTTCACGAGCGCGGTGCCGGCCACCCGCCGGTAGTGCAGGTAGGCGGAGAGGGCGCGCGCGACCAGCACCGAGAAGTACACCGCCAGCGCCAGCAGGATGAAGGCCAGCAGCGTGTCGCTGGGCAGCCGGAAGCCGGGCATTGTGCTATGCGGGCCGGGCAAAGCCCGGCCCGCCGCATTGGGGGCTTACCGCCGCTTCGCGGCTTCGCCCCCAAACCCCCAAGTTCATCCGCTCGCCCGTCGTGCGCGTCACACCGATTCCAGGGCGCCGTCCACGTCGGCGATCAGGTCGGCCGCGTCCTCCACTCCCATGGAGAGGCGCACCAGGCCGGGATCGATGCCGGCCTCGCGCAGCTGGGCCTCGCTCAAGCCGTGGTGGGAGGTGTGCAGGGGCAGGCTGATGAGGCTCTCCACGCCGCCCAGGCTGGCCGCGCGCGAGACGAGGCGCAGGCCGTCGTAGAAGCGCTCGGCCGCGGCCAGCCCGCCGCGGGGCACGAAGGAGACCATGCCCCCGAAGCCCGACATCTGGCGGCGGGCCACCTCGTGGCCGGGATGGGCGGGCAGGCCCGGGTAGAGCACGGCGGTCACCTTCGGGTGGCGCTCCAGGTGCCGGGCCACGGCCAGCGCGTTGTCGCACTGGCGGGCCACGCGCAGGTGCAGGGTCTTGATCCCCCGCTGGGCCAGGAACGCGGAGTGCGGGTCGAGGCAGCCGCCCAGCACCTTCATCACCGAGCGGGCCTTCTCCACCCGCTCGCGCGAGCCGATCAGCGCGCCGCCCATGATGTCGCTGTGGCCGGCCAGGGCCTTGGTCAGGCTGTGCATCACCAGGTCGGCGCCCAGGGCCAGGGGCCGCTGCAGCAGCGGCGTGGCGAAGGTGTTGTCCACCATCAGGGCCAGGCCGTGCTCGTGGGCCTGGACGGCCAGGGCCTGCAGGTCGAGCACCTCCACGATGGGATTGGTGGGGCTCTCCACTACCAGCACCTTGCTGCGCGGGCCCACGTGCCGGCCCAGCTCGCGCAGCTGGGCGGGGGTCAGGAAGCGCCCGGGCACGCCCAGGCCGGGCAGGATCTCGCGCACCAGGCGCGCGGTGCCGCCGTAGAGGGCCGAAGACGCGAGCACCTCGTCGCCGGCGGCGACCATGGAGAGGAGGCCGGTGCTGCTGGCGGCCATGCCGGACGACAGCACGAGCGCGTCCTCCGCCCCTTCCAGCGCGGCCAGCGTCTCCTCCAGCGCGCGCAGGGTGGGGTTCTCGTAGCGCGTGTAGAGGTAGAGCTCCTCGTCGCCGTCCAGGTAGCGGCGCATGTCGGCCGCAGATCCGAAGACGAACGTCGCGCTCTGGACGATGGGCGGCACCAGCGGCCCCGGCTTCGGCTCGCCGTGCCCATGAACAGCCACGGTCCCCGCTCCACGCACGGGCCTTTTCACAGCTCCACCGCCCTCTCCTCCGGCTCGTACTGGGGGGCGCGCTTGGGCTCGGGGGCGCCGCCCACCACCGGCTCCACGAACTCGCGGTAGGCGTCGCGGTAGCCCTGCTCCATCAGGTCGTCCAAGGTCTCCACCACCTCTGTAGACGCCTGTTCCACCCCATCCAGTTCCAACGGACCGATGGCGCGGTGGGCCGGGCGGATTACGTAGAGCGTGAACTCGCGATGGATGCGGCCGGTGGCGGGGTCCTCCCAGGCCTGGCGCCCGAGGTCGTCGCGGTGGCCCAGCGTCTCCACCATGCGGTTCGTCCGCTGCAGCGCGGCCAGCTCGGCTTCGAAGGCCTGCCGCTCCAGCGTGGCCAGGGCGGAGCTGGCCGCCGAGCGCGGACCGCGGCGGGCGTGGCCGGGGTTGTGGACCTCGGGCACGGGCGCGGCCAGGATGACCTGCTCGGCCCCGGCCGCGATGGCCTCGGCCAGGCCGCAGCCGCCGGCCAGGGTGGCGTCGCTGAGCCGGTGCGTCTCGCCCGGGTAGCGGCCGCCCCTCGGGAACGACACGCGGCAGAGCCCGGCGCTGAAGGGCGGCAGCAGGCCGGTCAACACGGCGGGGAACAACATGGCGGCGTGGTTCTCGGCCGTGAGGTCGATGGCGCCCGGCAGCCCCTCGCCGCGGAAGCGGCGGCCGGGGGCCATGGCGGTGGCGAAGGTGTGTTTGCCCTCGGAGCTCAGCAGCGCGAACGCCAGCGGCCCCCCCGTCTCCAGGTCGGCCGTGCGCAGGATCATCTCGCGGAAGCCCGGCTGGCCCAGGTTCTCGGAGGCGAGGGCCACGTAGCGGCGGCCCAGCTCTGCGTCCGAAGGCGGAGAGCCAGATACTGCCGATCCGCGCGCCACCTCCCACAGCTTGAGCCCCAGGCGGCGGCGGGCCGGACCCACGTCGAGCCAGGTCTCGAACTGCTCGGGCAGGCGGCGGCGGTGCCGCAGCCAGGCCACGCCCAGCATGCCCAGCGCGGAGAGGGCGAGGATGAACACCGGCACCGAGAGCGCGGTGAGATAGGGCAGGCGCAGGAAGGCGGGCAGCACCCACAGCGCCGCCACCACGCGGGCGGTGACGACGGGCGCCACCAGATCGGCCAGGAGGTAGAACGGGAAGAGCAGCCCGGCCACCAGCGCCAGCAGCACCGGCAGCAGGAGCACGCCCAGGGCCATGCCGGCCAGCAGCGCGGCCACGCGCAGGGCGGGCTTGATCCGGTAGAGGGTGGCCCAGTTGGCGCCGGGCCAGAAGCCCCCGGCTCCGTAGAGCTTCTCGCCCCCGGCCACGGCCGCGAAGGCGGCTGCCACCGCGCCCGCGCCCGATCCCACCACGAGGTCGACCTTCACGCCGCTCTCGTCGAGCGCCTTCAGCACCCCGGCGTGGTATGCGCCGGCGGCGCCGGTACCGGCCAGGACCAGGGCGGTCCGCCGCTTCGGCGAGTAGTCGCGCATGGGTTGCGCGCCTAACTTATCACCGCGAAGCCGCCTCGTCCCGGATCACCACGTACCTCCCCTTGCGCCGGGGCGCGTGCAGCCACGAGACGAGCCAGGGCCAGTCGGGCGCGGGAGATTCCTCCGCCTCCGGCCAGGCCAGCGCGGCCAGGCCGGCGTCGATTCCCTCCGGCGGGCAGCGCAGGGCGCGCTCCTCGAACACGCGCCCGGCGCGCACGGGATAGAGCTCGAGCGTCCCGTCCCGGAGCGGATCCACCACCGCCGCGCGCGTGGCCGCCGCGGCCACCCAGGGGGGCAGCGTGTCGTCCTCGAGGCGGGGGCCGGCCAGGATGGCCTCCATGCGCCGGGCCAGGGCGCGGTAGTCGTCTTCGCTCGTGCGCTCCAGGCAGGGCGCGGCGCAGGTGCGCGTCTGCGCGAACACGCAGCCGAGGCCGAGCGGCAGCTCGGGATGGGGCTCGAAGTCGTATTCGCACGGCCGCAGGGGCAGCCGCTTCTGCAGGTCGTCGCGGGCCCGGCCGGCGGCCCGCGTGTCGCGGAAGGGGCCGAAGAGCGGGCCCCCGCCGCGCGCGGCCCGCGGGCCGCGCACGATGAGCCGGGGGAAGCGCGCCCCGACGTCGAGGTGCAGCCAGGCCGGGGGCTTGACGTCGCGCCGCGAGGAGAGCGGCACGTAGCGCGCCATCAGGCGCTCGAAGAGGAGCCGCTGCTGGAACTCGCCGCCCACTCCCGCCGCGCGCAAGGCCACCGCCACCGGCCGCAGGTCCAGCGGGGGCCGCTGCCCGGGCTTGGGCGCTGGCCCGGCGCCGAGATGCGTGGCCGCCCACTTGCGCACGTTGGCGGCGCGCCCGATGAGCAGGTTCTTCTCGCCCGCGGCCAGGAACTGCACCACGCCGCCCGCGGCCGGCAGCGCGGCCAGCGCGTCGGGGACGGAATCGAGGGGGATGGTCTGGAGCGCCGCGTCGAGGCCGCCGGGCAGCGCGGGAGGAAACGCGCCGGCCAACTCAGGCCTCGCTGCTGCCCGCTCCCTTGTCTGCGCCGGCGGCCAGGTCGTGCATGGTGAGGAGGCGGGTGATCTCGTACTCCTTCGCGCCCGACGGCACCTTCACCTCGACCGTGTCGCCCTCCTCGTGGCCGAGGAGGCCCTTGCCGATGGGAGACGAGGGCGAGATGCGGCCCTGGGTGGGGTCGGCCTCCTCCGGCGTCACCAGCTCGTAGACGATCTCGTCGCCCGTGTTCGTGTCGCGCAGGTGGACGGTGGAGCCGAGGCCGACCTTGCCGTGGGGGATCTTGTCCATGTTCACCAGCGACAGCGCGGCCAGGCGGCGGTAGAGCTGGCCGATGTGGGCCTGCAGGTAGCTCTGGCGCTCCTTGGCCGCCTTGTATTCGGCGTTTTCGCGCAGGTCGCCGTATTCGCGGGCGCGCAGGATCTCCTTGGGCAGGGTCACCTTCAGCTCGTAGTCCATCTCCCGGATCTGCTCTTCGAGCCGTTTCTTGATATCCATCATGGCGCTGCCGCGATACTATCACGCGCCTTCCGGCCCCCCCGATGACCTCCGACCTCATCCGCAGCCGCGCCAACCCCCTGGTCAAGCGGCTGCACGCGCTCAAGCGCCAGGCCGACGCCGACCTCCTGCTGGTGGAGGGGCCACGGCTCCTGGAAGAGGCCGTGGAGGCGGGCGTGGAGATCGTGGAAGCCGCCGCCTCGCCCCGCCTCCTGCGCCAGGCCCGGGGCCGCGCGCTGGCCGCCCGGCTGGCGGCGGTGGGCCGCCCGCTGCGCGTGCTCGACGACGACCTGCTGGCCGCGGTCTCCGAGGTGGAGACCAGCCAGGGCGTGGTGGCCGTGGCCCGCCGGCCCCGCTTCGACGAGGCGGCCGTCTTCGCGCCCCGCGCGCTGGTGCTGGTGGCGGTGGGCGTGCAGGATCCGGGCAACGTGGGCGCGCTGCTGCGCGCGGCCGAGGGCGCGGGCGCGGGCGGCGCCGCCTTCACCGCCGGCAGCGCCGACCCCTTCTCCTGGAAGGCCCTGCGCGGCTCGATGGGCAGCGCCTTCCGCCTGCCCCACGTGAAGCTGCGCTCGGCGGCGGCGGCGGTGGAGAAGGCGCGCGCGGCCGGGCTGCGGCTGGTGGGCACCGCCCTGCGCGGGGCGGCCGCGCACGACGCGGCCGACCTGGCCCGGCCGCTGGCCCTCTTCCTGGGCGGCGAGGCGGCGGGCCTGCCGCCGGAGGTGCAGGCGGCCATGGACGAGCAGGTGTCCATCCCCATGGCCGGACCCGTCGAGAGCCTCAACGTGGCCGTGGCCGCGGGGGTGCTGCTGTTCGAGGCCGCGCGCCAGCGGCGCCTGCGCGCGGCCTCCGATCCGGGCTACCCTGGATCATGAGCCCCCGCGCCGATTCCCGCACCGGCCAGCTGTTCCCCGAGCCCGAGGTGCGCCCCGACGCGCCGCTGGCCGACCGCATGCGCCCGCAATCATTGGAGGAGGTGCTGGGCCAGGAGGAGGTGCTGGGCGAGGGCAAGCCGCTGCGGCGGGCCATCGAGGCCGACCAGCTGCGCTCGATGATCCTGTGGGGCCCGCCCGGCTCGGGCAAGACGACACTGGCCAACGTCATCCGCCGCCGCACCCGCCACCACTTCACGCCCATGAGCGCGGTGCTGTCGGGCGTGAAGGAGCTGCGGGAGGTGCTGGCCGAGGCCGAGATGCGGAGGAAGCGCGAGCAGCGGCGCACCATCCTCTTCATCGACGAGATCCACCGCTACAACAAGGCCCAGCAGGACGCGCTGCTGCAGCACGTGGAGCGGGGCGACGTGGTGCTGATCGGCGCCACCACCGAGAACCCCAGCTTCGAGGTGAACGCCGCCCTCCTCTCGCGCTGCCGGGTGGTGGTCCTGCAGGCCCTGCGCGGCGACCAGGTCGAGGAGCTGCTGCGGCGGGCGCTGGCCGACGACGAGCGCGGCCTGCTCAAGCAGCAGGCCCAGGTGGACGACGACGCGCTGCACTTCCTGGCCGAGGCCTGCGACGGCGACGCGCGCACCGCGCTCAACGTGCTGGAGCTGGCCGTCACCGCCGCCACCCCGGACCAAGACGGCCGCCGCGCGCTCTCCCTGGCCCACATGCGCGAGGCCTTCGCCCGCAAGGCCCTCCTCTACGACCGCGCGGGCGAGGAGCACTTCAACCTCATCAGCGCCCTGCACAAGTCGGTGCGCAACTCGGACGCCGACGCCGGGCTCTACTGGCTGGCCCGCATGCTGGAGGCGGGCGAGGACCCGCTCTACGTGGCCCGCCGCCTGGTGCGCTTCGCCTCCGAAGACGTGGGGATGGCCGACCCGCAGGCCCTGGTCCTGGCCATGGCCGCCCAGCAGGCCGTGCACTTCGTGGGCCTGCCCGAGGGCGCGCTGGCCCTGGCCCAGGCCGTGGTCTAC
>Ga0111538_10010668_pt1 | contig 12211 bp, 7 predicted proteins | sample SoiMethybrSBSTD1_FD_79669 | JGI IMG/M metagenome (GOLD analysis project Ga0111538, IMG submission 79669) | Bulk soil microbial communities from a Populus tree surrounding site in Tennessee, USA - Soil MetaG P. TD hybrid SBSTD1 (version 2)... | ecosystem: Environmental > Terrestrial > Soil > Tree...
CGGGGCGTTGGTCATGAGACAGGTGGCTTTTTGCGTCTTCGGGAAGGCGATAGTATCGCGAATAGAGGGCACTCCGGTGAGCAACATCATTAAACGATCGAACCCCAGTGCGATGCCGCCGTGTGGGGGAGCTCCAAGTTCCAGGGCCTCCATCAAAAACCCGAACTGGTCGTAGGCTTCATCCTTCGACATCCCTAGTGCCTGGAACAATAATTCCTGCGTTTCCCGGCGATGGATACGGATGCTTCCCCCTCCAAGTTCACGTCCATTCAGGACCAAATCATAGGCTTTCGCCCGCACCCGAGCGGGGTCGGTCTGTAACAGTGGAAGGTCTTCGTCTCGTGGAGCGGTGAAGGGGTGATGCTTGGCCACGTAGCGACGCTCTTCTTCGCTGTACTCCAGGAGCGGGAAATCTACCACCCATACGAAATCCAGCGTATCGCGCGGGATGAGCCCCAGACGTTCTCCCAGATGTCCCCGTAGATTGCTCAAGGCATCCGCCACCACCGCAGGTTTGTCCGCCACAAAGAGGAGTAAATCGCCCGGCTCGCCTCCCATCCGTTGCACGATGGCTTGCAGCGTTGACTCGGGGAAAAAGCGCGTGATCGGCGACTGGACGCCCTCAGGGGTCACTTTCATCCAGGCCAAGCCCTTGGCTCTGAAAAGTTTGACGAACGCCGTCAGATCATCCAGGTCTTTGCGCGAATAGCCCGCACAGCCTTTGGCATTCAGACCCCTGACCTGCCCTCCCGCCTCGATGGCCTGGCGGAACACTGCGAATTCCCCCTCTCCAGCCAACGGCGTAATATCACGGAGTTCCATACCAAAACGTGTATCCGGCGCATCTTTGCCAAAACGGTCCATCGCGTCCTGGTAGGTCAGCCGCGGGAATGGCGTCGAAATGTCGAGGCCACGTCCGATACGAAAGGCTCTGACCATCATGCCCTCGATGAGGGCAAAGAGCTCCTCGGTTTGGGGGAAGGAGATCTCGATATCGATTTGGGTGAACTCGGGCTGGCGATCCGCTCGTAGGTCCTCGTCCCGGAAGCAGCGGACAATCTGAAAGTAGCGATCGAAGCCAGAAATCATCAACAGCTGTTTAAAATACTGCGGCGACTGGGGCAGCGCGTAGAATTCCCCAGGATTGACGCGACTTGGCACCAGATAATCTCTGGCTCCCTCTGGCGTGCTGCGAATTAGAAACGGCGTTTCGATTTCAAGAAAGCCATTAGCATCCATATAATCCCGGATGGCTTTGGCGACATGATGCCGGATGATCAGGTTGCGCTGGATTTGCGGCCGACGGAGGTCAAGATAGCGATACTTGAACCGCAGCGCCTCGGAGGCTTCTTCCTCGGTGTCCAGTACAAAGGGGAGCGGATTGGCCTCTGCAAGGATGGTGAGGTCCGCGGCAATTACCTCCACGTCGCCGGTGGCCAGGTTTAGATTGGCGCTGCCGGCAGGGCGCTCGGCGACCGTTCCGCTGACGGCGATGACATACTCACTGCGGAGTCGGCTCGCCTTGGCATGCGCCTCGGCCGCTTGTTGCGGATTGAAGACTACCTGGACCATGCCTTCGCGGTCGCGCAAATCGATAAAAATCACGCCGCCGTGGTCGCGCCGCCGATGTACCCAACCCATCAACACCACCTGTTGTGAGACGTGTTCTCGGCGCAACTCGCCGCAGCGGTGCGTCCTCCGCAACTCCCCTAGCTCTTCGCCCATTACCAAATCCCCTCTAACCATTCACAACTACGAAGGTGAATTTCTCATGCGGCTGAAAAACGACCACCATTTGGTCAGCAGAGCTGCTATGATAACGTGACATAACTGGCTGTAACTGTTCACCTCGAAGGCGGTGAGCACGTCGAGAGAAGACAGGTAAGGGACGGGAGCGCAGTTCCGGCACACGCTGAAGGCTGGTGGCTGACCTGCGGGCCGGCGACCGAATGCCAGCGAAGAGTGTTCTCGGTGCTCTCCGCATGCCCGGCGGTGAACGTCGGAACGTCGTGAAAGGATAGCGTCAATTCCTCTCGAATGCAAGAGAATTGTCGCCACAAAGCTGGCCGTATGACCCACTCTGAGACCTCTTCAGTGCCCTCCTTTAGGCCTTCAACTCCACCGTATCGCTATCGTCCGCTGATCCCAGTCGTCATGGCTCTTGCCGTAGCGATTCTTGCTGCAGAGTGGAGTGCGAATCATCTCCTCTGGGGCGTTGGGGCCATGGTGCTCCTGGCTGGGGTGTGTCTGCACCGTGCTCGCGGCCATGCAAGCGCTCGCAGCTTGCTGGTATCAGCGGCGTGCACACTGATGCTCGGCTACGGATATACCTGGTGGACTGCTGTCCATCGGCCGGCGGATGATGTCTCTCACTATCTGGGCTCAACCCCGGTCACAGTGGAGGGGCACGTGCTAAGGCTGGCCAAAGCCGGCCAGACCAAGACGACTCTCGACCTGTCGGCACGAGTGCTCATTGACGAGCCTACCAAGGCCCTTGTGTCGGGGCGGGTGCATGTTACCGTCTACGACTTCGAGCCCGTGATCGAGCCAGGCGACCTCGTCCGCATCCATCATCTGCGACTGCGTCGGCCAAGTGGCTTTCACAATCCCGGTGCCTTCGACTATGGGCGCTACCTGGCACGTCGCGGCATATTCGCCGTCGCAAACCTCAGTAAAGAGGAGCGCCTCGAACTTGTTCAGCGCGGATCCAGCGCCTATCTCGCATCGCTGTCTGCCTTCAAAGCCAGGCTCGGAGCCCGCATCGAGCGCTCAATGCCCGCGACGGCAGCGGCCATCACCCGTGAAATGGTCTTGGGCATTAACGGTGGCCTGGCGCCAGAGGTGCGCGAGGCGTTTTCCGCTTCGGGCACGGCGCACCTGACGTCTGTGTCAGGTCTGCATGTGGGCTTTGTCTATGCTACGGTGTTCTTCGTGCTCAAATATGTTCTGCTCCAGTTGCGGTTCCGTGTGCTGGGATCATTCAGTGGCGGACCGCGTCCCTCCAAGCTCGCCGCTGCGGGCGGGCTCCTAGCTGTGCTGGGGTATGCATGTCTGGTCGGTTCAAACCTGCCCACCGTACGCTCGACATTGATGATAGGCACCTATGTTATGGCGTATCTGCTTGACCGCGATGGCGACCCCTGGCAGACGACGGCACTGGCAGCCCTGCTCATACTCATTGTCCAGCCCCTATCGTTGTTCGATATCGGGTTTCAACTGTCGTTTGCTGGGGTGCTTGCCATTCTGTACGCCCGACGCTTCCTGCATCCGCCCGAGGCGATGCCCGTAACCGAGCCGGAGGCAGACAGCCTGCGGTCGCGCCTCACCACGAAATTGCGGGAGGCGGTGATTATCTCGACGTTTGCTAGTCTGGGGACGGCGCCATTGGTGCTCTACGTCTTCAAGCGCCTACCGCTGATTGCCCCCCTCGCCAACATCGTCGTCTTGCCGTTCGCCTCTATCGCTGTACCACTGGCGCTGCTGGCATCATTCCTGGCCCAAGCGAGCGAGTCTTTGGGAGGAGTTCTGCTATTCCTGACCGGGCTGATTGTAACGGCGATGTACACGCTCATCGCATTCTGCGCGGCCATCCCCTATGCGGCCCCCCGCTTCGGTGTCGTGGCGTTGCCGGTGATTGTCTTAGCGTATGGCACATTGGTGCTCACGCCCTACAGCCGTGTTTCTCGCGCGGCACGTTGGGGCGCAATTACCGGCGCGATGTTGATCGTTGCTTGGCTCACCTGGCCCTGGTTGATATCGGAGCGAAATGGGCGGCTCGAGGTCACTTTCCTCGATGTCGGGCAGGGTGATGCAAGCGTCATTCGCTTCCCGCGGGGTAGCGCTATGCTCATCGACGGCGGCGGTTCGTACCGCGATGACTTTGACGTGGGGGAGCGCGTCGTGGCGCCATTTCTGTGGTCTCAAGGCATGCGTCGGGTGGACTATGTCGTGGCCACGCACCCCCACCCCGATCATGCCAAAGGATTGGGCTATATTCTCAGAGACTTCCGGGTCCGGCAGTTCTGGGATAATGGGGCTCAGTCGCTGGCGCCCTGGTATGACAAGCTGCGGCAGATGGCGATGGCTCAGGACGTCTATCGCAACGTCGTGCTCGACGGACCCACGGCGCTAACCATCGACGGCGTTGCCCTCGAGTTGCTTCATCCCTCGCCCACATTCCAACCTCGCATGAAGCAGCGGGGAAGCGGCGAAAACGCTGGCGAGAATAACTGCTCACTGGTCATCAAACTAACCTACGGTTCGATTAGCATCTTATTTACCGGCGACATCGAGCAGGAAGCCGAGCGCTCCCTGCTGCAGAGCGGCCAAAATCTGCGCGCCACGATCCTCAAGGTACCCCATCATGGCAGCCGGACCTCCAGTAGCGCGCTCTTTGTGCGTGCGATCGACCCACAAGTCGCGGTGTTTTCGGTGCAGCGCGACAATCGCTTTGGCCACCCACACCCGCTGGTTGTCGACCGCTATACAGCCCTTGGCACCCAAATCCTTCGCACCGACGCACACGGCGCCATCACCCTCCGCACCGATGGCCGATCCGTCTGGATTGAACCCTATCTCAGCGAGTCCGTGACACTCTCTACGCCTGTGACTCACCGTTTGGCAGAAACGCACATGTCACCGGCGAGCGCCTCGCGTAAGCGAACGGCCGCGACACCCATCGGCGCGCCTGCCTACCACGTTCACCGCTTGATGGCTTGGCTGAGAGGCACCGCCCGTTCCGCTCCACGTGGTTTAGTCGAACCAGACTGAGCTGCAGTCAATAGCACGCTCCACACGACGATCCCTCTGGCATCGCGGCCTTCAGGCCTCCCGACTGGTTGAGACTAACCATCTCGTGTCACAGCCGACCGATCGGTGTTCGCCGGTGTGCTTGGGTCGACCGGGATTGGGCCGTAACAACCTCTTCAGCTACCGCTTTTACTGTTGGTGCCGTGATGAACGGACGAGCACCGGTCGCCTTTCCAGGAGGTTCCGTGCCGTCTATCCCCGTGCCTCACAAGGCAGCCCGATAGGGTCTCGCTCGCCGTCTCGATAGCTGGAATGCTTCAGGAGTAGCAGTGTCACTCTCCAGCAGGAAGACGGCCACGAGTTCCCTCGGGCCCGCGAAAAATTCATACCCAGGGCCATCCGCACTGTCGACATGGTCGTAGAGAACAACAAAGGGTATGAAGACCCCAGGTACCGGCGGCCGCGACAGGAGACGATCAGGCACTCGGCTCCGGACACCACCTCCAGCAGCCATCATCAGGAAGTCGGCGCGACCGTGCTGACCAGAGGACATCATGCGATGAGGCCAAGCGATCTTTCCCGAGGTCCCATCATCTTCACCATCTGCCCTTCAGGTGGGCCAGAGGGACACGGCGGGAAATCCGCGGAGGCCCCGTCGAGACGGGCGAGCTACGTGTCTATTATCACTACACCGCTCGACCTGGCCGACGTTGACCCCATGGACCACGGTACGGTGACGACGTATGCCCTGTCGCTGGAGACCACCAGGACGCCAGAGCGGTGGTGCAGCGGCGTCGTATGCCCGTAGACCCAGAGGGGCAGTCTCACCCCTGGCCCACTCGGCTGCTCTATCCGAACGCAGGGTGACATCGACGTTAACCCAGAATGTTCGTAGGAGAATTTACATGGAGAACCAGAGGCATCATAGAAACCTAGTACTCTGTCAGCTTGAATTTGATGCATCGGATACGATCAGTGAACGTCTGGACAAACCCGCAGATAGGAGAGTCCAGATATGCCGCAGAAAACATACCGTGTGGCTGTGAGCACCGAAGAATGCACCACGTGAGCACAATGCCTTCGGCGCGGGAAGGCTGGGACACACCAGCTTACCCGTGCCCGTATGCTGCTCAAGGCCGATGAAGGCCTGAGTGATGAAGAGCTGGCCGCAGCGCTGCATGTGGGCACGGCGACGGTCGGACGCACCCGGCAGCGGTGTGTCGAGGAGCACATCGGGGCGCTCAACGAGCACGCCCGCCCCGGGGCACCACGCCAGTTGACCGGCACGCAGGAAGCGCCTGTGATCGCGGTGGCCTGTCCACCGGCGCCGGAGGGTCACGCCCGGTGGACGTCGCGGCGGCTGGCGGACAAGGTCGTCGAACTCGGCTTTGCCGACGCCATGGCCCACGCGACGGTCCGCCAGGGGCTCAAAAAAATGCACGCAAACCGTGGCGACAGCTGCCATGGTGTCTGCCGGACGTGAGCGCCGCGTGCGTTGCGGCCATGGAGGACGTGCTGGACCTCAACACAGAGCCCGATGATCCCCAACGGCCAACGGTCAACGTTGATGAAACAAACAAACCATGGATTCGGGCGCCACGCCAGCCCTTGCCCACCGCCCCGAGACGACCCGCGCGAGACGACGATGCGGACGAGCGGAACGGCACCCGCCATCTCTTGATGTGGGTTGAGCCGCAAGCTGGCGGGCGACACATGACCGTCACGGAACGCCGGACGATGCAGGACGTTGCCCACCACATGCCATGGCGGGTCGATGAGGGATACCCTGATGCCACCGTGATCCGGGTCGTCATGGACAACATCAACACGCATCAACCGGCCTCGCGGGAAGACACCTTTGCCCCACCGGAGGCCCGGCGCCTGCTGCAGCAGCTGGAGTTCCATGATACGCCCAAGCACGGCAGTTGGTTGAACATGGCAGCAATCGAGTTGAGCATGTTGAGTCGGCAGTGTCTGGATCGGCGCATCCCAGACGACGCCATGCTGCGGCGTGAAATCACCGCCTATGAAGACACACGCCACGCGGCCAAAGCCACCATAACGTGGCGCTTCACCTCTACGGATGCACGGGCGAAACGGCATCGCCTTTATCCATCAACTTCAAAATGACAGCCTACTAGAAGGGATACATACAGAAGTTCAGGAGGCGTTCAGCGTGCAAGCGGAGCGCAGTGGCGCTCCAGTGATCGCGGGCTTCTCGCCCATAAGCGGCCTACCAGGCACACGGGTAACGATCAGTGGTAGTCACTTCGGTGTTGAAGGCCCTGCCGATCTCTCCGTGTTGTTCAGTGCTACTGAAGCCATACTGGTAAGCGTCTCCGCAACGTCCATTGTGGCTATCGTACCGGCAGGGGCGACCACCGGGACGCTTCGGGTGACCACGCCGACTGGCACTGCCGTCAGCACCAGCCCCTTTACCGTTATGACCCCTGTGCCGAAGATTAATTCATTTTCTCCTTTAAGTGGCCGGCCTGGCGATCTGCTGAGTATTACAGGCACCGGGTTGGTTGAGATTGACATCGTGAAGTTTAACGGCGTGTACCCCCCCCTGATCTCCCCGTCGGATACGTCCATCACCGTTCTGGTTCCCACGGGAGCCACCACTGGCCGTATCCAACTGTTCTCGGCCACGAGACCGTGGTGAGCCCAGCGGACTTCGTGGTGGAGGTGGAGAAGGAGGCTCTGCCCACCATCGGAGGTTTCTTGCCGACCGGTGGTCGGGTGAACGAGAGCGTGCAAATTAGTGGCACAACCTTCAACAGAGTCACACGTGTAAGTCTCAACGGTGTGAACGCACCTGTGTCTCAGGGTTCAGCCTACCTCATCGTCTCCATGCCGCTCGGAGACACCAGTGGGCCGTTTCGACTGGAGTCCCGAGCAGGAATGGTGACCAGCCCAAGTCCCTTCACCGTGCTTCACGATCCAGTCAACACTCTGCCGAGCATTGCTGACTTTGCACCGACGAGTGGCCTGCCCGGGACCGAAATTGACCTGACTGGGACCAACTTTGGAAGTATTACCAGCGTCCAATTCAACGTCATCCTTGCCAACTTTACGGTCTTGTCTGCCAATCTCCTCCAAACGACGGTGCCGCTTGAAGCCACCACAGGGCCCATTCGGGTCAATGGGCCAGGTGGGACAGCCACCAGCACGACCAACTTCACCGTCATCAGAGATCCCGTCAAACCTAGTGTCACAGTGACTGTCCCAAACGGCGGTGAACGCTATCAGCCCGGCCAGCAGGTGATCATCTAGTGGCAAAGCCTTGATAATATGGGGGTCAGCTCACACACCGTTCGGCTGTCCACGGATGGGGGCGTTACCTTTGGTAGTGACATCGCGCGTGGGCTCGCCGGGGTGCTCAGAGCTTTCTGTGGACCGTGCCGTCCATCCAAACCACCAGCGCCCGGATCCGCGTGGAGGCCCTTGACGGCGCGAGAAATCAGGGCGTGGGTGAAAGCCAGGCGAACTTCAGCATTCGGGCTCCTGTGGATGTCCAACCTCCTACCGTCAGAGTGCTTGCGCTGCAGGGCGGAGAAGTGTTCCAACCGAGTCAGTCGATCACGATCCAGTGGCAGAGTAACGTCGATGTAGGGGTGGCGGCTCACGATGTGCAGTTCTCTGCAGACGGTGGTACCACCTTTAGCGCCCTTACAACCAATCTGGCGGGGAGTGCCCAGCGCTTCACCTGGACGGCGCCCAACCGGCCGACGACGCAAGGGATGATCGAGGTCGTAGCCCGTGATGCGGCCCGCAGCCGCGGCACGGCTCACACCCCCTCGTCTTTCACGATTAAGACGGCGCTCGACGTACCCCCCCGATCGACGAATTTCCCAGGGTGGTACGCACCACAATTGCCGCCGGGGACAGTGGGACAATTGAAGATATTTTCCCGGCTATCCAAGAGCGTGGTTCTCCTGCCGCTTGCTTCGCAATTTTCCCGCGACTTCCTCTTCCACGGGGCATAACCGTTACCTGCCGGCCGGTCGTGCAGGACGCGCGGTGCAGCACCAACGAAGTTAGGGTCTGCTTTCGCGCCGAACAGAATTGCGGGCAATATACCGTCACCATTAGCATCGCGCGAGACGTGGAGCCTGGCACATACGACGTGATTTTAGACGCAAGAAGTAGCATGTACGGCCCACAAGACCTGATATTGAAGATCATCTTGACCGTCACGCCCCCGGCGAAGGTCACGCTCAGCCTCGAATCTCCGCGGCGACAGGAGGTGGTGGCCGGCGACGTGGCCGCGTACTGCCTGAAGGTGGAGCGGAGCTTTTACACCGGCCCCATTACCGTTGGTGTCCCCGACCTTGACCAGAGGGTGCCGGGTGCCCTCGTTGACGTGAATCCCGCCTTCACCATCGGCGCGTCCGACACGCCAGACGCGGTGCATACCGTCGACGTGCTCATCGGCACGACGGAACCCGTGCCTGGCGACAAGGGAACCCCTCCATCGGAGGGCCGTCTGTACACCATCGCGATCACCGCATCCCTGCCTCAGGCCGTCGAGGTGAACACCGTGGAGGTCAAGCTCGATGTGACACTCCGGCTGCGCGTCGCCATCACCGTGGAGCCCGACCTGCTAAAGGTCACAGCAGGCGAAACGGCCCGTTACACCGTGAGGCAGTTTCGCTACAATTTCACAGGCGAGATCCAGCGGTCTGTGGCAGGCCTGCCGCCCAACGCCCTTTTTAAGTTCGTCCTCAAGGACACAGACAATATCGCCCCGCAGATCAGACGAGAGATCTACGGCCTGGAAATCGACCTTCCTCCCAGGACGACACCTCAAAAATACCCCTTGATCATTGAGACGCAGTATACGAGCAATGGCAAGCTGCACGCGGCCTCCGCCAAAACGGCCCTGCGGGTCCGGCCGGTCGAGGACGAGATGGGCCTCGAAATCTCCGTGCCGCCCGGCATTTCAACGCGACAGGAGGTCTTCGCCGGCGAGCCTGTGAGGTTTCCCATAAAGGCCCAGCGCACGAACTATTCGGGCCCGTTCACGCTCGACATAACGATGTCAGTGCCCGTTACGTTGACGGGTGACGCGCCGGGGTTTCGGGCCTCCAACGACCCCGACCGGCTGGAGGAGCAAGAGCTGGTGCTGCAGACGGATCGTCCGAGGGGGCTCGTGGTCACCGAGCCCACGGGGAACATCCTGTTCGACAGCACAGGCGCCACGTCTGCTGGACGTTACACCATCACGCTCGAAGCCGTCGGCATCCCCGACACCGTCTCCCGCAACAAGCTTCCCCTGGAGGTTCAGGTCAAGATTCGTCCCGACGTGCAGGTCGCCATTACCCCGCCGGATCTTGCGCAAGGGCGAGGCGCCACGGCACGGTTCAAGATCGGGCCCTTTAGTTTCAACGTCACAGAGGCCCTGTCCCCCATCGTGACCGTGGTTCAGGATGGCGATCCTCCCGTCGGGCTGCCCTGCGGCCTCGTGGCGGACCCCAAGAACCTGGTCGCGGTCAGCAATGGCGACGTGCTCGTGTACCTGCTCGACGTGACGATTCCCGCCGACGTGAAGACGGGCACATACCAGGTCACCGCCTCCGCGCCCTTTCCTAACACTGAGCCGAGGGCCGCCACGCTGCGGGTCCCGGACCCCACGTTCGGGCTCCGCATCGACCCCGAGGAGGAGATCCTGGATGGCGGGGATCGCTTTGACTGCAGGATCATTGTGGAGCGACGAAACTTTTTCAACGAAGCCATTGACCTGGAAATCATCGACAACGGTGGCGTCAGCATTGTTTTCTTGGACGGAGAGCCGATCCCGGATCACAAGGATGCCGTGCGGATTCCGAGTGGCAAGGATGCTGTGAGGATGCAGGTATCAGTCCCCATCAACACCGTCGAACGCGTGGTGTCCGTCAGGGTGCGGGGGGCGGCGCAGGGCGGCTCCCTGACGGCCGAGGCGATGCTGACGCTCAACCTGAGGCCTGCCATGCGGGTGGTGAGGCTGAGGGCAGCGCTAATGTCGAAGGAGGCCGGCCTCGATGAGACAGTGGAGTTCACGTTCGAGGTGCAGAGAACGAATTTCCCCGAAGCCCTGACGTTCGAGGCAAAGCGTGTAAACGGCAGGGACCTGCCGTTCGACGACATCGAGTTCGATCCCCCGAACCCGATCGGCCCGGGCGCCACCACGGTCAAGGTGCGCGTCACGATGCGCCGAGGCCTGACGCCGGGCGACACCTATCGGATTCGCGTCAACACTAAGGTGCCAGACGATGTTAGGCTCTCGACGATCGGTCTCAATCCGTTCGAGCTGACGGTCATTGACAAGCCGCTGGTGCGCCTGGAGCCTGACGGCAGGAGCCAAGACGCATTGCCTGGTGACAAGGTGAGGTACCGCATCAAGCTGTTCCGCTTTAACTACACGCCGGACGTCGTCCTGCAAATCCTCGATTGTTCCAAGGTCCCCATCGCGAGCGGCGGCGACTTCGGACCCGAACAGGACCGCGACGAGCGCCACAGCTATCAGGAACTGGAGTTCAGCACTTCGAGGTTCGAGCTCCCTGACATGTACCAGTTCGAGGTGGGCAGCCGGGATGCCGTCGTTGTGCCACCTCCCGTGCGGCTGGAGCTGAACCTGCGGCCACGGCCCAGCCCACAGCCTCCGCCGGGACCGGGGCCCACAATCACCGCGTTCTCGCCCACCAATGGCGCGGTGCTGACGCCCGTAAACATCGCGGAGGACCATTTCACGGGCGCCACGGCGGTGGGCTTCAACGGCGTGCAGGCGGCGTTCAGTGTCGTTTCGCCAACGTACATTACCGCGACCGTACCGGCGGGTGCAGCCACCGGCCCGATCAGCGTCACGAGCCCCGCAGGCACGGCCACCACCGCGGGCAGTTTCACGGTGATGCCGCCGGTGTCCCGGGTGGACCTGTCGGCCAGCCCGAGCACCGCCAGCATTCGCGCCGGGCAGAGTGCGAGTTACACCGTGACCCTCAATCGCGGCCCCTTCACGGGGGCGGTGGCTCTGGCGGTCAGCGGGCTGCTCGCGGGCGTGACCGACGCCTTCCGCCCGAACCCGGCCACCGGCCCGAGCGCGGCGCTCACCATCAACACCGCCGCGGACGCCGCCCTGGGCACCTACCCCGTGACGATCAGCGGCACCGCACCCGGGGCTACCATAGCACCGATCTCGGTCAGCCTGACGGTGCAATCCCTGGTCATCAGCCTGCCCATGATCAGCGGGTTCACCCCCACCAGTGGCCCGGTCGGAATGCCGGTGACCATCTCCGGCGTCAATTTCACCGGCGCCACGGCGGTGACGTTCAACGGTGTCGCGGCGGCATACACCGTCACGTCGCCGGCCTCGATCCGGGCCATCGTGCTTGCAGGTGCCACCATGGGCGTGCTCGGCGTGACGACCCCGGACGCGACTGGCACCAGCACTGAGGTGTTCACGGCGACCCCGGCGAAGGATAAG
>Ga0111538_10010672_pt1 | contig 12208 bp, 12 predicted proteins | sample SoiMethybrSBSTD1_FD_79669 | JGI IMG/M metagenome (GOLD analysis project Ga0111538, IMG submission 79669) | Bulk soil microbial communities from a Populus tree surrounding site in Tennessee, USA - Soil MetaG P. TD hybrid SBSTD1 (version 2)... | ecosystem: Environmental > Terrestrial > Soil >...
CTCCGCGAAGGTGCCGAACAAGCGATCCCAGATGATGAAGACGCCGCCGAAATTCTTGTCGAGACAATCCTCGTTCGAGGCGTGATGCACACGGTGATGCGCCGGAGTGTTGAGCACCCATTCGAGCGGGCCGAGGCGCGGCGCATGCTCGGTGTGCAGGAAGAACTGATAGACGAGGTTGAGGAACGCCATCGCGGTGACGGCGAGCGGATGAAAGCCGATCAGTGTCAGCGGCACGAAGAAGAGCACGGCGCCCGACAATGCGCCGGTCCAGGGCAGCCGCACGGCCGCAGTCAGGTTGAAGCGCGTGCTGGAATGATGCACAGCATGCGACGCCCACATGAAGCGCACCCGATGGGCGGCGCGGTGGAACCAGTATTCCGCGAAGTCGACCAGCCCGAACAGAATGACGAGCGTGACGAGGGTTGTTGGAATCTCGAACAGGCGGTGCTGGTAGGCAAAGTAGAGCGGGAATGCGATCAGGAACGACGTGGCCGGCCGGATGATCTGGTTGCCAAGCGCGGTGATGATCGAAGTCGTGGTTTCCTTGAGATCGTGGCTGTCGGCATCGTGCAAGGCGAGCCGCACATAGAGCCACTCGATCAGCATCAGGCCGAAGGTCAGAAGCAAGATGAGATTGAGCCCACGGGCGTTGGCGACAACGGTCGTCATGGGGATGTTTTCCGATGGCAGGGAAGGCCGAGCTGGGCGCGAGGGAGGCCAGCTCGGCTTTCGCTTGCGCGCTCAGTAAAGCGGATTGACCACGACCGTGCCGGAGCGTGTGATCGTCCCGCCGTAAGGCCCGGTCACGCTGCCCTGATAGCTGTACGTGTTGGGGCCGGTGCGCACGACCGTGCCGGACCGCGTCACCGTGCCGCGGTAGGGACCGGTCACCGTACGGGTCCGGCTGCAGACGCCGGCGGCGCAGCCGCCTGCGGCGTTGACCGTATAGGTGCCGCGCCAGGTATTGACCGTTGAGTGGCGTGTCCACGCCGAGGCATCCGCCGCGGTTGCGGCGAGCACCAGCGCGGCGAGCCCAGCACTGGCAAGAGAGATATTCATTGTCCGTCTCCCGATGTGTCGTCCATCCACGCGGCGCAGCGTCACCCGTTAACGTTGCCGGCTTTTCTCAAGCAGGCGGCGATTTGTAACGATTTGTAACGGCAGGCCGGTTGGACGTTGCCAGTTGTGCCGCCGTGTCTAGGATTAGCGGCATGAATGGTAAGGTCATCCTGATCGTCGAGGACGATCGTGACATTCGCGGCCTGCTTGCCGACTTCCTCAAGCGGGAAGGATTCACTGTCGAGTTGGCGGAGGACGGCACTGCCGTCGATCGCATTCTCTCGCGCCTGGCCCCTGACCTCGTCGTGCTCGATCTCATGTTGCCCGGCGAGGACGGGCTGTCGATCTGTCGGCGCCTGCGCGCACGCGGTGCAACACCGATCCTGATGCTCACTGCCAAGAACGACGACATCGATCGCATCATTGGGCTCGAGCTCGGCGCCGACGACTATCTCGGCAAGCCGTTCAATCCACGCGAGCTGCTGGCACGCATCCGCGCCATCCTGCGGCGCAGTGAGGCATCCGCCGCGCGTGCGGGCGAGCGGCGCCGGCGCAGCTTTGCGGGCTTCGTCGTCGACCTCGATGCCCGCAGTGTCGAGCGGAGCGATGGCACGAGCGTGCCCCTGACCTCGGCCGAGTTTGATCTCCTGGCCTGCTTTGTCGAGCGCCCGCGCCGCGTGCTCACGCGCGACCAGCTCCTTGACTGGACGCGCGGCCGCAGCGCCGATCCGTTCGACCGCACCATCGACGTGACCGTCAGCCGGTTGCGCAAGAAGCTCGAGACCGCCCATCCGTCGGCGCCGCCGCTGGTCACAACCGTGCGCAACGGCGGTTATCTGTTCGCCGGCGACGTCAAGGACGTCTGACCATGCGCCGGCTTGGCCTCGTCTGGCGGGTTGCGCTGATCGTGATTGCGGCGCTTGTGGCGATCCAGATGATCGCGGCTGCCGCCTATTACGTGCAGCGCGGCCGCGCGACCGAACAGGGCTTCCGGTTGCCGCTCCCCGACCAGATCGCGGCCATGGTCGAGCTCGCCGAGCGGGCGGGCAATCGCTCGCTGGCGCTGCGGGTGGCGAATGGTCCCGGCCTGCGTGTCGCGATTGCCCACACGGCGCCGCCGGTCGCCGAGCCGGTCGAGCGGGTGGCATGGCTGGAGAACGCGATTGCGCGCTACATCGGCGACGGGCGGATGGTGCGCGCCTATTACATCGGTCCGGCACGTGGCGGCGAGAGCAAGCGCCGGCCTGGTTTGGAAAACTTCAGTCAGCGCCCGGTGCGGCTGGTGGTGCCGCTGTCCGATGGCGAGTTCATCGTTGCCGAGACGGTCGATGATCTGACCGTGCGCGTGCTCGGCCTGCCGCCTGGCTTCTGGGCCGGCATCATCGGCTTTCTGGTGGCAGCGCTCGCACTCTATGCAGTTCTGCGCGAGACCATTCCGCTCTCGCGGCTCGCTCGCTCCGTCGACCGCTTCGCGGAAGCGATCGAGCCGGCGCCTGTTCCGGTCGGCGGCGCGCGCGAGGTGCGCGCACTCATCGGTGCCTTCAATCGCATGCAGTCGCGCATCGCGGAGCTGGTGCGCAATCGCACCTTCATGCTGGCAGCGATCTCGCACGACCTGCGCACGTATCTGACGCGACTGCGGCTGCGAGTCGAGATGATGCCGGACCCTGACATGCGGGAGCGCGCGACGCGTGATGTCGAGGAGATGAGCGTGCTGCTCGATGACGCGCTGACATTTGCGCGCACCTCGTTTGCCAGCAATCGAAGCGAGCAGGTCGATCTTGCCGAGATTGTTCGACACGAGTGCAGCGAGCGCACCGCGTCCGATCAGGCCATCAAGTGCGACGTGCCAGCGACACCGATCCATGTCTGGGGTGATCCGGCTGCGCTCGCGCGCATGGTTGGTAACCTGATCGACAACGCCGTCAAATACGGAGGTGAGGCGGCGGTTGCGCTGTCGCAGGCCGGGACCGAAGCCATCATGCTGGTGGATGATCGCGGACCGGGCGTGCCGCCTGCCGAGCGCGAGCGGATTTTCGAGCCGTTCCTGCGTCTCGAGGCTTCGCGCAACCGCGATCGTGGCGGCGCCGGGCTAGGTCTTGCCATCGCGCGGCATCTGGTCCTGAGCCTTGGCGGGACCATCGTGGTGGAGGATCGGCCGGGTGGCGGCGCGCGCTTCCGTGTCGCGTTGCCAATGATCCCGCCTTACGGACAGCTACACAAGTAGGATGGGTTGAGCGCAAGCGAACCCATCATCCTAGTGCGCGATGGGTTTGATGGGTTTCGCCACAGCGCGTCGAAAGACGCGCGTAAACGCGCTTGTGGCTCAACCCATCCTACAAAGCCGTGCTAGGCCCCGAGATCAGGCTTCAAGCAGACCGCTCTTGCCAGCCTCCACGACCAGGCTCTTGCGCGTCGACATCCGCCCGTCCGGGATGGTGACCTTATCGAGTACCTGAAAATCCGCCTGCCAGCGCGCGGGCGTGATGGTGTGGCGCACGTAGCCGCGCTGGTTGTTGACGAACTTGGTGTGCGGCTGCTGCTGCATGCGAGCCTTGAACGTATCGTTGATGTCGAAGCCATCGCCGTCCGAACTCACCGAGGTGCCGACGAACTCGACTCCGAGCGTCGCAGAGGACTCGTCCTTGAAATCCTTCTTGAGCTCACCGGCCCAGTTGTTGTGGATGTCGCCCGCGAGCGCGACCAGATTACCGACCTTCGCAGCATCGACGGCTGCGAGCAGGCGATCGCGCGCCGCAACGGCGCCATCCCACTTGTCCATGCTGGGCGCGAAGACCTTGGGATCCGGATCGCGGTCATTTGGCATCATGATCACTTGCTGGGCAAGCACGGTCCAGCGCGCCTTCGAGGTCTTGAAGCCGTCGTACAGCCAACGCTCCTGCGTCTCGCCCATCATGGTGCGCTGCGGCTCGAGCGCCGCGGCGCAGCCGACCCTAACGCCGCCGCCACAGGCCTGCGGCGAACGATACTGCCGGGTATCGAGGACATTGAAGCCGAGGAGGTCGCCGATCGCGAAACGGCGATAGGCCAGGATGTCGGGCCCACGCGGCAGAAGCGCCCTGCGCACCGGCATGTGCTCGTACCAGCCCTGGAAGGCGGCGGCACGCCGCAACAGGAACAACTCGGGCCGCGTTTTCTCCTCGGTCGTGTCGCCGGCCCAGTCATTGTCGACCTCGTGGTCATCGAAGCTCATGATGAAGGGTGCTGAGGCGTGCGCGCTTTGCAGATCGGGATCGAGCTTGTAGATGGCGTAACGATTGCGATAGTCGTCAAGCGTATAGGTCTTGTCCGGATCGCCTGGCATCACCCGTACCACCGGCAGCGTGCGCTCAGCGGGCCGGAGCACACGGCGCTCGTAGATGTAGTCTCCATAGTGGAAGATGAAGTCGAACTGCTCCTCGGCAATGCGCCGATAGGCGGTGAAGAAGCCATCCTCGTACTTCTGACAGCCCGCAAGGCCAAACCGGATCTGGGCAACCGGTGCGCCGATGGGCGGCGATGTTCGGGCACGTCCGACGCGGCTGCGCTCGGATCCGATCGTGAACTGGTAGAAATAGTCGCGCGCAGGCTCAAGCCCGCCGACCTCGATATGGACCGCATGGCCAAGCTCGGGGTGCGCAACCGCGGTGCCTTTCTGGACGACTTGGCGCATGCGCGCGTCGCTTCCAACCGCCCACTCGACTTCGACTGGGCGCCTGGGCATGCCGCCGCTATGCTCAAGAGGCTTCGGGGCGATCTTGGTCCAGAGCACAAAGCCATCGGGCGCGGGATCACCGGAAGCAACTCCGAGCGCAAATGGGTAGGCCGCAAAGACCGGCGTGCCCCAGAGCTGGCTACTGAACAGGCTGCTCGCCGTGGTTACCAGGGCGCCTGTGCCAAGACCCCTCAGGACGGCGCGGCGGTTGACGGTGGCAAAGTCGTCAATGCACAGGGACCTGTCGAAGCGCTGCGGCATGATGGATCTCCTCTACAATCACGCATTGAGGATATCATCATCCAGGTGACGCGTGGGTGACCGCCGTGGGATAAAGAGCCGGCGGTTGATGTCTTCGCATGCGGTCTTGGATTTGCCACCGCAATCTGCATTGTACTGGCCCAAGGGGCCGAGCCACGGATTGCCAAAGTCCTCAAAGGAGCCACCATGAAGCGTCGTCATTTCCTGCAGGCGGCAGGGATCGCCGCTGCCGCAACCGCGGTTGCCAAGCCTGCGATTGCGCAGCCCGCGCCCGAATTGCGCTGGCGCTTGACCTCGAGCTTCCCGAAGTCGCTCGACACGATCTATTCGGCGGCCGAGATATTCAGCAAGGCGGTGGCGGAAGCCACCGACAACAAGTTCCAGATCCAGGTCTTCTCTGCCGGCGAGATCGTTCCTGCCATCGCGGCCGCCGATGCGGTGCAGAACGGCACGGTCGAGATGTGCCACACCTCGTCCTACTACTATTTCGGCAAAGACCCGACCTTTGCATTCGGCACCGCGGTCCCGTTTGGCCTCAACACCCGCATGCAGAATGCTTGGATGTATCATGGCGGCGGCATGGAGCTGATGAATGACTTCTACAAGAAGTTCAACATTATCGGCTTTCCGGCAGGCAACACCGGCGCCCAGATGGGCGGCTGGTTCCGCAAGGAGATCAAGGACGTGGCCGATCTGCGCGGTCTCAAGATGCGGATCGGCGGATTCGCCGGCACGGTCATTGCCAAGGTCGGCGTGGTGCCGCAGCAGATTCCCGGCGGCGATATCTACACCGCGCTCGAGCGCGGTACGATCGATGCCGCCGAATGGGTCGGCCCTTACGACGACGCCCGGCTCGGCTTCCAGAAGGTTGCGCCTTATTACTACTATCCGGGCTGGTGGGAAGGCGGACCCATGATCCACAACTTCGTCAATCTCGAGAAATGGAATTCACTCAGCCCTGCCTATCGCTCGATCGTGCGCACCGCCTCGTCGCTGGCGAATGAATGGATGACATCGAAATACGATGCCAACAATCCGCCGGCGCTCAAGAAAATGCTGGCGGAGAACATCGTGCAGTTCCGGCAATTCCCGGCCTCGGTGATGGACGCCTCGCTCAAGGCGGCGCTCGAAGTCTACGCCGAGGTGTCGGCCCGCAACGCCGACTTCAAGAAGGTTTGGGATTCAGTGCTGGCGTTCCGCAACGACGCCTATCTGTGGTGGCGCGTCGCCGAATACAGTTACGACGACTATCTGATCCGCAATCGCACGAAAACCTGAGAGCGACTATCGGCTTTCAGCCAAAGTCCGGCGGACTTCCTTGACCGGCCAGTTGATATTCGCGCTGATCACCCGGACTTGCGATCCGTCGGCGCGATTCACCAGTGCGTGCGAGCACACATTGTGCTCGACTTTCACGATGTCGATCTCAGTCGCCGGCAACCACGCCAAAGTATAGGTCGTGTCGCCAGGCCAGATGCGCCACTCGGACCCATCGGTCAGCATCACGGTGTGACTACGATCATGCCGTTTGATGTGCACAGCAACCTCCCGCTGTGTAGCACTCTTCTTAAAGAACTTGCTCGTCTTAAAAGACTTACTTGCTCGGTTTCATCCGCTCCAGGATCTTTTGACGAACGGTCGGGTCGTTCTGCGCCACCACCATGATCGAGGTGTATTCCTCCACCGAAAGACCTTGGTCGGTGACGGCCTTCACGAGCTCCTTGTTGGCCTCGTCGACGAGTCGCCGTTTGTCGGCGTCGCCGGGCGTCGCCTCAATTTGCTTTGTGTAGTTCTGCTTTACGTCGGCAATTTTGTCGAGCGCCGCCGCTGTCGCGTCGAGTTTCTGATCGGGGATGGCTTGCGAAGGCTGCGAGGGAGAAGGAGCAGGCGTTTGTACCTGAGCATTGGCCGCGGGAACCGCAGTGGCGAGGACTACAGCTGCCAGAATATGGAGTTTCATCTGCATTCTCCGATTTTTCCGCCATCGCTCGGCCCCGGCCGCGCTCGGTGATAAGTCCCATCTCGCAAGTGCGTTCCAGCCGAGGGAGCTATTCGACCCTTCGAAAAGACATGCCCGATCCTCACGCGGAACCTAGCTTGGAACTTGTTATGACACGTCATGTCTGAATTTGGTCGCGCTCGGCGAATGCCGTGACACTCGAGTCGTTGCTGCACGGCGTGGGCGTTTAGTGTGCTTCGTGCTTGATCAGGTTCGCGTGTGCCCTATTTAAAAGTCGTGGGATGAGTTGATCGTGTCGTTTGACCACTGCAGCTGGTGGGAGGCACCGCTACGACGGATGGATGGGCGCCTCGACCCGCGAGGCAACCAGACGAAACAATGCCAGCCAAACAGAAAAGGAGCGTGCGATGCAATTGACGCCCGCACAGGTCAAACGAACGCTTGCTCAATTTCAGGCCCAAGAGGTTCCCGCGGATCACTCCGCGATGGCGCAGCTGACGAGGTTGTTCGGAGAACACACGTTCTTCCTCGACAGCAATGGGCTCAACATCCTGGAGCCCCTGGATCCTGACGAGCCGACCCAGGCTCAGATGTGCCAGGTGGTGTGCGTGGCGGACTGGAATGATGCCGATCCGCCGAGCCTTGAACCTCACGAGCCGACGCCGACTGAACTCGTGATCCAGCTTGAGGCCAAGCACTAAAGCAGGTGCGACCAGACTCGATGGAAAGCAGACCGGCCGATCAAAACGATCGGCCGGCCGCGTTCTCTTGCAGATCTGCCGAGGCGGGGCTGCTTGCCGCGATGCTCAGCCGCCGGTCACGCTCATGTGTCGTGCCAGCGCGGGGCGCTGGTGCCGGCGGTCGATGATGAAGTCGTGGCCCTTCGGCTTGCGAGCGATCGCGGCTTCGATCGCCGCATCGAGGAGATCGTTGCTGCTGGAGGCGCGCAGCGGCGTGCGCAGATCGGCGGCGTCCTCCTGGCCGAGGCACATATAAAGCGTACCGGTACAGGTGAGGCGCACCCGGTTGCACGACTCGCAGAAATTATGCGTCAGCGGGGTGATGAAGCCGAGTCGGCCGCCGGTCTCGACCACTTTGACAAAGCGGGCAGGGCCGCCGGTGCGATAGTCGATATCCTGGAGCGTGAACTGCTCGGCGAGGCGCGCCCGCACCATCGACAGCGGCAGATACTGATCCAGCCGGCCTTCGCCGACATCGCCGAGCGGCATCACCTCGATGATGGTGAGGTCCATGTCGCGTCCGTGCGTCCAGCGCACGAGCTCGGCGAGCTCGTTCTCGTTGACGCCCTTTAGCGCGACTGCGTTGATCTTGACGCGCATGCCGGCCGCCTGCGCGGCATCGATGCCGGCGATCACTTTGTCAAGCTCGCCCCAGCGGGTGATGGCGCGGAACTTGTCCGGGTCAAGTGTGTCGAGCGAGATATTGATCCGCTTGACGCCGAGCGCGGCGAGCTCCGCGGCGTATTTCGGCAACTGCGAGCCGTTGGTCGTGAGCGTCAGCTCCTCAAGATCGCCGCTGTCGAGGTGGCGCGCCAGTGAACGAAACAGCGTCATGATCCCGCGCCGGACCAGGGGCTCGCCGCCGGTCAGGCGCAGCTTGCGCACCCCCTGGCCGATGAAGGCACTGCAAAGTCGGTCGAGCTCTTCCAGCGTCAGCAGGTCGGCCTTCGGCAGGAAGGTCATGTGCTCGGACATGCAGTAGACGCAGCGGAAATCGCAGCGGTCCGTGACTGAAACCCGCAGATATGTGATGGGGCGCTGGAACGGGTCGATCAGCGGCGGCCGCTGCCGGACCGACCGGCTCGGCTCCGCCACAAGGGATTCCATATAAACAGTATCGGTCATGCCGCTCCCGGCCTTTCCCGCGGCCCCAGGCCTTTCATCTTATTTGGGAATTGTGCCGGAGAACCGCCAGACCGTAAAGCGGTTCTTGGCGCGGCCCCAAAGCGAGGCTCTTAGCGAGGGTCGGGCCAGGAATAGGTGCTCTGGAGACCGCCCGTGGTTGCCGGGGCCGCTGTGGTCGTGGCAGTGGCGGGCGCTGTTTTCTGGGCGGTCTGCTTGCGCGGCGCGGATTTCTTCTTCGCTGGCGGCTTGACCGACTGGAGCTCGGCATAAACCGGGTTCGGTTGCAGCCGGTTGCTGGGGCCGCCGCTGTCGCTATAGCTCGAGCTCGCTGCCGCGACGTCCGGGCGCACCTGCACTGTCTGGGGCTGGTAACCATTCAGCGCGAACGACACTGTCATTTCGCCTCCGGACTGAACGGTCAGCTCGCAAGGCGTGCGGCAGCTCTGCCCCTGCGAGGTTCGGGCATCGGCGCCCGGCGGTTCGGACTCGACCCGCAAGACCTCGGTCGCAGGAGTGGATTTGAAGAAATCCATGCTGGGCATGGACGTGGAGCACGCAGCGAGCGCGAAGCAACAAGCCGTGACGGCGACAACTCGGGTCATGATCCCACCCAACTGGGACGGCCTCAAAGCCGCCTGAAATCCCCACGCCGACCATACGGCCCGATACCACCCGGCGCAACGGGAGTGCTTTCACCCAGCTGAAGGTTAACGCTCCCGAGTCGACCTAAGTATGGCAGCTGCAAGGTAAAATCGCCGATTTCAACAGCCTTTTGGGCCCTGCATTAGCCTGTAGATAACACCTGAGAGATGGCTTCTGGCAGCTCCGAAAAGGCGCTCACGACCCGGTCGGGCTTCAGCTCGACGACCGGAATATCCGTGTAGCCGAAGTCGACCGCGATCACCGGAATGCCGGCCGCTCGCGCGGTTGCGATGTCGGTGAACGAGTCGCCGATCATGATGGCGCGGGTCTTGTCGCCGCCGGCGCGTTCGATGGTGCGGTTCAGAATCGCCGGATCTGGCTTCGATACCCCGAATGTGTCGGCGCCGCAGATGGCGCGAAACCGAGGGCGCAGCGCGAGCGCATCGAGCAGCCGCAGCGACAGCCATTCAAGCTTGTTGGTGCAGACGGCAAGGCGGTGGCCGTTCTCGGCCAGCCGGTCGAGCGTGGTCTCGACGCCCTCGAAGGGCTGCGAATGTGCGGCAATATGCTCGGCATAGTATGCGATGAAATCTCGCTCCAGCCGATCGATCTCGGCGGCGGGCAATTGGCGTCCATTGGTCTTGATGCCCCGCTCGACCATCACACGAACGCCACCCCCGACCATCAGGCGGCCCTCCGCATGGGCCACCGGCTGCAGCCCTTCGCGCGCGAGCACGACGTTGAGTGTAGCCACCAGATCGGGCGCGGTGTCGACCAGCGTTCCGTCAAGGTCGAAGACGATGGTGAAGGGGTGCATGCGGGGATCAAATCGCAGAGTCACCCCGAAAATGGAAGTGGGGTCGCTTGATCAGGCGCGTATCGACAATCGGCCCGGTCTTCGCGGTCTGCGCGAAACGCGTGCACACGATGCCCGCTTCTTCGACAGGCCGTGATCGTGGATGACCAGCAAGGCGGTCAGCTGCTTTCGCTTTGCGCGGATCGCACATGATCCGCGACGGGTTTGCCGCACCAATGAGCATCGGGCACAGGATTCGAGCCAAAACCGAGCTGGCATATCGATTGCATCACGAACGACAGGCCGACGACACTTGGCAACAACAATATACCCGCGCTCCCTGTCAACGCGTGCTTCCCCCGAGCGCAACGGGCAGGTGTGCGACAGCAATCGGAACGTCGCATGCAAACGATACCGACAACTGTGCTCACTGGATTTCTCGGTGCAGGCAAGACGACCCTGCTCAATCACATCTTGTCGGCCAACGAGGGCCGCCAGATTGCGGTGATTGTCAACGAGTTCGGCGAAGCTGGCATTGACGGTCAGCTCGTCATCTCCGCCGACGAAGAGATTCTAGAGCTCAACAACGGCTGTATCTGCTGCACAGTTCGCGGCGACCTTTCGCGCGCGGTTGCGAGCATTCTGCAGCGCGGCCGCAAGATCGATCACATTGTGATCGAGACGACCGGCCTCGCGGATCCCGCGCCGGTGATTCAGTCGTTCATTCTCGATGAGACGCTGCGCGCTCATACGGCGCTCGATGCGATCGTGACAGTCGTCGATGCGCGGCATGTGCGCGATCAGCTGGACAACGAGCAGGCCCGCGAGCAGGTCGCTTTCGCCGATGTGATCCTCATCAACAAGATCGACCTCGTGCAAGAAGACGAGCTTGAGCAGCTTCGTGTTCTCGTCCGTTCGCTCAACCCATTGGCGCGTATCCGCGTGACCCAGGATTGCGGCATCGATCTGAAGGAGGTGCTCGGCGTGGGCGCCTTCGATCTCAGGAATGCCTTGAAGCTCGATCCGGAACTGCTCGCCGACAGCACGCACGAGCACGATGCGGACATTGCGTGTGTGTCGATTCGCGAGCGCGGCGCCGTGGATGCAACGCTTTTCACCCGCTGGCTTAATGTGCTTGTTCAGTCGCAGGGCAACAGCCTGCTGCGGACCAAAGGCATCATCGATCTTGCGGGCGAGCCGCGCCGGTTCGTGTTTCACGGCGTGCACATGACGCTCGATGGCCGTCCCGGGAAGCCCTGGGGGGAGGGCGAGCGCGTCAACGAGCTGGTGTTCATCGGCCGTCATCTTGATGAGGCGGCGCTGCGCGCCGCTTTCGCGGAATGTCGCGCTGAGCTTGTCGCAGCGGCGTGACAGGAACTCGGGACTATTCGGCGTCTCTATGCAGTCGGCCCGAAAGCCTTTAGCGAACACAAGCAGCTTGGAGAAGCAGCGATGAAACTTCAGCATTACCTTGGTGGGCTGGAAGGGCTCGGTCCGATCGATTTCGAGAAGCGTGTTTTCGTCGAGGATTGGGAAAAGCGCATCTTCGGCATCCATGTGGCGATGATGGCGCTGAGCACGCAGCTTTCGCTTCCGGCGACGCCGAGCAAGTTCAGCACGGTGTGGACCTGGGCCGACCTGCGCAAGGGAGCTGAATCGCTCAACCCGTTCGACTATTTCAAATATCGCTATTACGAGAAGTGGCTCGGCGGCATCTCCGGCTATTTCGTCGCCAATGGCTACATCACGCAGCAGGAGCTCGATGCGCGCACCCAGCAGTTTCTGAGCGCAACGCCGCCCACGCCGTCGGCGGGCGGCGACGCTGCGATTGACCAGCGCATCAATACTTATCTGGTCGAAGGCGACTCGCCCAAGCGCAGCGGCGGCATGACGCCGAAATTCGCCAA
>Ga0111538_10010673_pt1 | contig 12208 bp, 12 predicted proteins | sample SoiMethybrSBSTD1_FD_79669 | JGI IMG/M metagenome (GOLD analysis project Ga0111538, IMG submission 79669) | Bulk soil microbial communities from a Populus tree surrounding site in Tennessee, USA - Soil MetaG P. TD hybrid SBSTD1 (version 2)... | ecosystem: Environmental > Terrestrial > Soil >...
ATGACGAACGGCGCCAGCCGCTCGGATTCATCGAAGGATCGATCCGCAGCGACTACGTCAATGGCACGGAAAGCTCGCCGGTCGGGTTCGTCGAGGGTGTCTACGTCGCACCCGCGTCGCGCCGCAAAGGCGTGGCACGCCAGCTCTATGACGCCATCGGCGACTGGGCCAGGGCGCGCGGCTGCCGTGAACTGGCCTCCGATGCACTGATCGACAACGAACTCAGCCAGCGCGCCCACCGCGCCCTGGGATTCCGCGAGACGGAGCGCGTGGTGTACTTCACCAAGGTCCTCTAAACACGCAAGCGGCAGCGTGATGTCCGTTACCTGATCGTTACCGCCGCGGCCCAATAATCTCCGCCAATGGAAACGATGAGGACCGTCGCACTCGGTGCTCTCGGAATCGCTTCCTGCCTTGCACTCCTGTTCGTTGCCGGTCAACTGGGTGTTCGGTGGCATCGGGCGGTGATTTCGACGGTGGCATTGCAGGGCCTGTTGTACCAGGGAGCTCTCTGGGGCGGCGTCACCTTCACGCTCAAGAGATTCGACGTCGGTGGCAGTTACTTCTGGCTGTACGCTGCACTAATGGCGAGCGTAGCCGGCATGGTCTGGGCGCTTTACCTGCTAGGCGCAACATTCATCAGCCGCCGGTTCACCGACTGAGATCTCAGCCACGCTGCTATCCTCCGGAGCCATGGAGTGCTGCTCGGTCCTGAATTGATGACGCCGGTCAACGAACCCGTGTTGATCGGCGAATGGCTCGTCGACCCGCGCGACGACTCGCTCTCGCGCGGTGCGGAGCGCGTGAAGCTCGAGCCGCGCACCATGCGGCTGCTGATGCGCCTCGCACACTCGCCGGGGCAGGTCATCAGCCAGGACGAATTGCTCGAATCGGTGTGGAGCGGCGTCGTCGTCGGCACCGCGTCGGTCTATCAGTCGATGTCGCAGCTGCGCAAGGTATTCGGCGATAGCGACGATCCACCGCGCTACATCGAAACCGTGGCGCGCAAGGGATACCGCCTGGTGGCGAAGGTGTCGGCGCCACCGCAGGCTCCCGTGCCCGAAGCGACGGAACCTGCGCCGCCTGCAACCCCCGAGCCCGTGCAGCAGGCCGTGGCCGGCAAGCATCGCCGGCGGTGGGCGGCGCTCGCCATCGCCTGCACGCTCATGCTCGCGGGGTTTTCCTGGTGGATGTTTGTGCGCCAATCGGCGCCGCCGACTCCGCCATCGATCGTGGTGCTCCCATTCGATGACCTGACGCCAGGAAAGACCGAGCAGGCCTTCTGCGACGGCCTTACAGAAGAGACCTCGAACTGGCTGGCCCAGCTGCCCACGATGCAGGTCGTCGCGCGGACCTCGGCATTCGCCTACCGGGATCGCAAGGCAGATGTCCGCACTATCGGCAAAGAGCTCAAGACCACTCATCTTCTGGAAGGCTCGCTGCGACGCTCGGGAAACCATGTACGCATTACCGTGCAGCTCATCGACACCCATACGGGGTTCCACGTGTGGTCCCAGTCGTACGACAAGGCCGCGAACGACGTGCTGGAGGTGCAAGAGGACATTGCCCGCAATGTGGCTGACAACCTCGAATTGCGCATCACGGCCGAGACCAATACGCGCTTCGCGGGCCGTCGCAGCAGGAGCGCCGAAGCGCAGCGCCTGTTTCTGCTGGCGACGGCTCACTCGGCCAGGCAGGAAGGGGAATCCTTCGAGCACGCCATCGATCTCTATCGCGAGGCGCTGAAAGCAGATCCGACCTTTGCGCTGGCCAAGGTCTGGCTGGCGCATGCGTTGATCAGCGAACGCTATTTCAGAGCGACGCCGATCGAAGAGCTGGCGCTTCAGGTTGAACCATTGCTGGCCGACGTTGCAAAGACCTCGCCGGACCTGGTCGATCTCTACGTGGTGCGAGGGCAGTTCTACACCGAGATGCGGCAACGCGAGCTCGCGCTGCGCGACCTGCAGCACGCACTGCGGCTCAACCCAAGTTCATCGGATGCAGCCAGCAAGCTGGGATTCTATTTTCTGACCCTGGGTCAGCCGCTCGACGCATTGACCTATTACACCGTGGCGGCGTCATTCGATCCGAAGGCGTACGTGTTCCAGGGAATGCGCTGTATTGCGCTCACCCAGCTGGCTGCGTTTGACCTGGCGGCGTCCGCCTGTGAGCAGACTCGCGCCCTCGAGCCCGAGTCGCCCTGGGTCTACAGCATCTCGGCCCAGCTGGCGGAGGCGCGCGCCGACCTCGAGCAGGCCGTCGAATGGAGTGATGCAGCGCTGAAACACGGCAGCAGCATTACCGCCATCCAGAACGAGCGTGCGCTGTGGTTGGTGACCCTCGGCATGGTGGCCGACGCCGGTCACGTCTATCGGCGAGCGCTCGCGGAAAATCCTGCGGGGACACGCCAAACACCGGGGCTGACCTTTGGCGGGAGCATGGCGGCGATCGAGTCGGGCGGTGCGGCAGGTCTGCGCCAGTTCATCCAGCAGAATGGTCTTGCCGACACAGAAGATCCCGGTTCATTGCTCCAGTTGGCCGACGCGGCGCTGATGGTCAGCGACGCAAAGCTGGCAAGTGAATACGTCAACCGGGCGCTCGGCTCTTCGCTTCTCGTTGCAGAAGACCTGGCCAGCCCGTGGAATGCGATCGCAGGCCAGTCCTATCTATTGACCATCGCGGGCACGTTGCGCGCAAACGGTGATGAATCAATGGCCAATCGACGACTCGATGAACTTGCCGCGCTGCTGGAGCGCGTGGTGGCGTCGGGAGTGCAGACCAGTGGTTTGTTTGGCCTGAAGGCCGAATGCGCGGCCATGCGCGGACGCGACGACGAAGCCATGACCGAGCTGCGTCGCGCCGTGCAACTCGGTTGGCGTTCGGCATGGCTCTCCGAACGGCAACCCTATTTTCAATCGCTGCGCTCGCGCGCCGACTTTCGCGAATTGCTCGCCGCCGTCAATGCGCGTAACGCAGAGACGGCGGCAAGGCTTCGGCCGCGACTGTTATGACGGCTTCGGACTCGGTGGCGGCCAGGCTGGCACCCCGCCATTGCCGCCGCCGGAATTCGCGTAGGCGTTCAGCATGAAATTGATAGCCCACGCGATTTCGTAGAGTCGAAACGTCTTGGGCAGATCCTGATTGGTCTTCCACTCTGCTGGAATGTCCGAGTTGTCCGGTTTGACCCAGGGCAGAAGCCCAATGAGATCTGAAACGTGCTGTTCCGCCGAGCCTGGGCCACCCGGTGCAGCGGCAGACGACGGCCCAAGGGCCACCTGCAACATCTTGTCGATCGCCGCTTTGAAGTCTGCGACCGCGGCATCGGGTTTCGATATGGTCGCCGGCGGCCATTGGGATTTCCCGTTCGCGGCAAACATCCTCTTCCGGAACTCCGACAGGAAGGGTGACTTGGCCAGACGGCTGGCGCTTTCACCACCTGCCTTTGGTTTCGCCCTGGCTTGCGGTTTGGCGGTTGCCTTTGCCTTTGCCTTTGGCTTTTGCTTCGCCTTTGGCTTTGCTTTCTTATTGGCCTTCTTCTTCATAGTGACCTCTCGTTGATTCGCCGTGGACCTCGATACTGTAGATTGTTAGTCTGCACTTGCGTCAGTCGAAGCGCACTAGTGCGTCGCGTCATCAAACGCACACGGAGAGCGCCATGAAGTGGTTCCCGATAGTTGCAGGATTGCTTGCCATTCCGGCGACGGCCGACACGTACCGGTTGAATATCGACGGCATCAGGCAACGACACAGCAAGCTTTGCTGGGCGGCGGTGTCGGCGATGGCATCGCGTGCGTCGCTGCAATCTCCGGTTGCTTGCCAGTTCCGCAAGCCCACGCAGGAGGACGTGGTGTTCAGCGAGAATATAAAAACCCATCAATTGCCGCGCAGATGCCCGGCGAGGGCAAGTTGTCCTGCATCGGCGGACTTGTGCGAGCCTGTCGATGACCCCTTGGACGCTGGCAAGGCAGATTGCAGCGCGGATGCGAGCAAATGCAATTCGAAAGGGTCCGTGTGGCTCCTGGGCCTGCGCAGCAGGAAGGTGGGCGAGTTCGGGCTCAACAATTCCAGGTATCTGAGCGCAGCGCGCATCAAGCACGAAATCAAGGATCGAGAGGCCCCTGTTCTGATCAGCTGGTACTACGTCGACCCGAATACTCTGAACCAGGGTCAAGAACCTGATGCAACGACGCAAGACCGGGCTGGTGGCCACTTTCTGATTATTACCGGGTTCCGGAACAACAACGGCAAGCAACAAGTGCGAGTCTGGGACCCCTGGCCCGATCAGAGCGTGGACGAGTTGCCGGAGGGCCACGTGCGGCACAAGTGGATACCGTACGAGCGATATCGTGAGCCGAAAATCGACAACGGCGCCCTGGTGGACGCGGATCACGACAGCGACGAGTTCGCCCTTTGCCGGTGCGACGAAAGTGATCTCGAGACCGTGGCATCGCTGACACAGGCGCAGGCGATCCAGGTAGCCCAACCGGTGCAGATCACCGCACCCGGCAACTTCGATTTCTCCCAGGGCGTCCCGGACCTGCTCGAAGCCCGCGATCAGGTCATGCGCGTCCGGGTCGTCAGGGATGCCGGTGGCGGCAAGGTGCGAGGAAACCTCACCACTGAAGCGGGGATTGCGACCGTGGTCATTACGACGAAGAAGCTGCTGAGGACCAGTGAGCGGCCCGAAATCCTCGTGGTGCCCCAGACTGCCGCCCTCGTGGTACCCGTCATGCGCAACCGGGAGCTGGTGGATTCGTTCCTGCTGGTACGTTCTGGTCAGGACTGGCAAGAGGACGGGTACTCCAACAATGAGATCGCGCGGCGGCTCATCGAATTCCGCGCCGCACGCAGCAGTGAAGGGAGGTTCTATCTCCTGGCCATCCCGGAGCAGGGCAAGTTCTACATCGGTCGTGGTTTCGCGGCCGCTGCAGAGCTGGTCCCGCTGAATGGAGACGTTGGCGCGCACTTTGAACCGGCGTCCGGCGTGCTGAAACGCCTGGTCGAAGAGATCAAGCATGATCAGGATGTCTCTCGTTGAGTCCTGAACCGGAGTGGGACGGCCACAGAGCGTGCGCCGCCGGGAGTTACACATCACTTACACAGGCGTGTTGAACTCCAAGTCATTGATCCGTTTCGTTCATAAAAGCTATAGAAGTCCCTGAGCAAGCCTTGAGGACTTGCCACAGGCGATTCTCTAAACCGTAGGCTCCAACAGCCCAGGAGCCCGCCCATGTCCCCGTACGGTTTACCTGTCAGTACAACCCCGCCCCACGTCCAGATATTCACCCTTGGCCGCTTCGACCTCGTGATCGATGGCAACCCGGTTCGATTCAACGGCCGCGCCCCGATGCGCTCGCTGGAGTTGCTGGGAGCGCTGATCTCGGCTGGGGGCCGGGGTGTCAGCGCCGGCAGCCTCTCGGACCACCTTTGGCCGGATGCCGATGGCTTTGACGCCTATCGCGCCTTCACGACCACACTCCATCGGCTGCGCAGGCTGCTGCGCTATCCCGAGGCTGTGCGCCTGTGGGGCGGTCAACTGACCCTCGACCCACAGTTTTGCCAGGTCGATGTCTGGGCCTTCGAACGTGCTCTGCGGGCAGCGTATGACCGCGACTCCACCGAGGCCGCTCTTTCGCTGTATCACGGCCCGTTCATGGCGGCGTTCGCGAATGCGTGGGCGGTCGAGACCCGCGAGCGTCTGCGGCAGCTGATCCTCCGCGCTGAGCAGCGCGAACACCTGCGGCCGTACGCGCGCGCTGAGATCAGCCCCGCGCTCGCGATGTGACCGGGCGCGAAAGACGCCCGTGGGCCCGGAAAGTGGATGCATCGACAGCGATTGTGCGTCGCGACAGGTAACGGACGACTGACGCTAACTACGTGCAGCGCGTTCCAGTCGTCTCCGGGTGGCAGGGCTTGCAAGCTGCCGCAGCGCATCCTTGCCGTTCCATCGCGCCGCGGGTGAGTCGCTGGCCGCGAGTCTTTGCGCCAGCCCGAGCGCAGCCTTGTTGAGCGCGAGGTTGCGGCTGCCAATGCCACGCAATGCCCAGTTGACGCCCTTCTTCACGAAATTGCGCTCGTCAACGGCGGCCCTTTTCATGAGAGGCAGGCATTTGAGGAACTGGGCGTCCGTGGCCGTCTTGTCCTTGAGCGCAACGCTGGCGAGCAGCGCAAAGGCGGCGCGCTTCACGAACTCATCACGATGATTCGCCCACTGGCGGATCTTCGCGAAGGCATGGGGTGTCTGCACCCAGAGTGCGAAACACAGCGTGTCGCAGATCGCCCAGTTGTCGAAGGCACGCGCCTGCCGGTCCATCTGCGCGGGGGTGACGCGCGCCGGCTCGTCGACGTAGGCGCACAGCATGCGCGCCTCGTAAACGGCGGTTTTCCACAGCGCCAGCGCCAGCGCGTGATCTCGGCCCAGCTGCCGGCCTAACTTCTGGATATCGCCCATGCGCACGCCGAGCGCGTCTTCGTTCGGGATCGCATAGCGCAGCATGCCGTCGCGCACGGTCTTCGATGAGTGTTTCTTCAGCCAGGCGACGGCGGCGGCGACGCGGGGATCTGCCATGCCGGCCATGCTGGAGAGAGCGTTTGCCCGGGTCAAGGCGCGACCAGTAAGCTCTTCGTCAGCAAAGGAGTTGCCGTGAAGCGTGTGACGATCGTCGCGGTGCTGCTGATCGGCGGTTTCGCCTGGTGGTGGATGCGCGAGCCACGGACCGCCGTATCACCGCACGCCAGGCCGGTGCGCGCGGAAAGCACGCCCTCCGTGTCCCGATCATCGGACGCCGCCGACGAACTCGCGCACGACGCGCCCGTGGCGGAGGCGCCCGCTGAGGCTTCGGCGCCGCCACGGGACGACTACGCGCGCCTGCGCGCCTCCCAGGATTACTTCGCGTTCGCCGAACAGTTATATCCCCTGGCAAAGCAGGGCGATCCTTCGGCAGAGTTCTACCTGTCGAGTGCGCTCACGTATTGTGAATCCCTCTACGACTGGTACTTCATCGAGTACACGGCGACCGGCGCCGTCCGCCACCGCACGCTGGACGAGGCACTGCAGCTCACGGCGGTGCGCCCGGTATTCAAGCCGGATGATGTGCGCGACATCCAGCAGCGCTGTCAGAAACTGCGCAGGTCGAAACCGCCGCCCTTTGGCTCCTCGCGTGACTGGCTGGACGCGGCAATCGCCGCGGGATTTCCGCAGGCGCAGGCGAGCGCGGCGCTGAACCTGTCACTACAGGGACACGATCGCGCCAACTCGGAGAAGGCGCAGGCGGCGCGCAGCGCGGCCCGCGAAATGGCGCTCGAGGCGCTGCGCACGCACGACCCGAGGGTCATGGTGCAGATGGGTGACGTTGCGGCCAATCTCGCGGCCGGCAATCCCGAAGCGGCGAGGATTTCACAATGGGCGTGGCCGCTGGCCGCGTGCCTGCGCGAGGCGAACTGCGAGTCGATGGCCGACTGGATGCACCTGTTCTGCAACATCGACACCCAGTGCCAGCCTTTCGAGACCCCGGTGGACATCATCCGCCGGCAGGCTGGCAACGACTACGACGAAGTCGAACGGCGGGCGCGTGAGCTCAACGAGAAAATCGACGCCGGCACGCTCGAGGAAGGCGACATCTGAATCGATGCCGGCCCGGCACCGTTTTCAGAAGCGCACGATCAGGCCCAGCGACACGAAGTCCATGTTCTCCGAGCCGGTGTTGGTACTGCCGACATCCTTGAGCTGCTGGTATTCGGCACGCACCGCATACACCACGTTGATGTTCCAGCTCACGCCGACGCCCAACACCAGGTTCTGGGAATCGCCCTTGGCGCTGCCCGAAAGAGTCTGCTGTCCTTCCACTTTCGAAATGAACTCACGCTCGGAGTTTGCGAACAGGTAGCCGACGCGTCCGTACAGCTCGAACTTGTCCTGGATGGGCAGGATCGCGAGGCCGGAGAACAGCACGCCGCCGACGCTGTAGCCGAGACTCACTTTGGCCGGAAGGAAACCGACCGGCTCGTCATCGGGAAAATCGAGTTCCCCATTGGCACTCGAAACCATTTCGCCGTACTGCACGAGCCCGAGCTCGGCGGAGAAAAACCGGTGGAAGCGAAAGCCAAAGGTGGCCTGGTAGCCGATGTCCTTTTCCTCGGTCTTCGAGCTCAGGTTCTGAGGCTCAATGCCGTTGATCGTGAGAATGTCTTCGAGCGTCTGCTCGTTGTTGCTCTGGTCGTCCTTGTAGTTGGTCTGGCCTACGAACGCCGCACCATACGGGCCGACACGATTCTGATTGCGAGTGCGTTTGTGAGGCGAGGCCGCCTGTGCGAGGCCCGAAAATACCAGACCGAGTGCCACGAACAAGATTGTCGAATACCTGGTCGAATGCCTGGCCAGATGCCTGGCCGGATGGGACTTCATGCTTTTCGCTCCCCAGATGAATCCACGGCCACGCTATCACGCAACTTCGCGCAGCGCCGATTATTTGAGGACCTCCGCCAGGAACTCCTCGAGTGCATGCCAGGACCGCCGGTCAGCGGCTTCGTCATATTGCATGCCGGCCGCGCGATTGTTCGCGACCGGATTGGTGAATGCATGCACGGTCTGGCCATAGGCATGCAGCTGCCAATCGGCCCCCGCCGCCGTGAATTCCTTCGCGAACGACAGCACATCTTCTGGCGGGGCCATCGGGTCCTCATAGCCATGAAGGATGAGTACCTTGGCACGAATTTTCGGTTCCGTGAGACCTGAAGGTTTCAGCATCCCGTGCAGGCTGACCACCCCACGGACCTCGGCGTCGGCGCGGGCCAGGTCGAGCGAACAAAGCCCGCCGAAGCAGAAGCCGATCACCGCGATCCGGCGCGCATCGACGATGGGCATGGTCCTGGCGGTGGCGAGGCCCGCCATCAGCCGCTTGAGCAGCGCGGCGCGGTCCTTCATGAAGGGCATCATCAGCGCGCTGCATTCCTCGTTGGTAGAGCCGCGCTTGCCCTTGCCGAAGTTGTCGACGGCGAAACACGCGTAACCCTGCCACGCGAGTCGCCGCGCCTTGCGTTCGACAAAGTCGTCGCGTCCGCCCCAGGCGTGATTGATGAGCACGGTGGGCCGTGGACCCGGCTGCGCCTCGTCGTAACAGAGAAAACCTTCGAGCAGCGCTTCGCCGTCACGATACTCGATGTATTGCTCGCGCATGGCGCCCCCACTCACGGACCGGGACATGGGATGAGCATGAGCTCATCCCATGTCCCGGTTGATGACCATATATAAAGAACCGGTTATGTAATGTTGCGCGTTTCCGTGCCACCGCGGCAAGCCGCTCGACGCATCCCCAAACACAGCGGCGGCCGATCACCGGCCGCCGCATATGCCCTAACAACTCTCGCCGCGGGATTTTCAGCGTGGCGGCTCAGCTCCGGGCTGCGCATCCTCGGCCGGAAAATTGGCCGAGTCGGACGACGCGGTGGCCGATGTATCTTCGACACCCTTCACGGCCACTGGCGGCGGCGCGCTCGGGGAGCTCTTGGCGCTGGGTGCCACGGCGGCAGTGCCGCGGCCCGCGGTGCTCGCCAGGATGGCGCGTTGAAAGCGATTCGCCGCGTCGGCATCGGTGCTCACCTTGCCCGCGATGATGTCGGTGGCCGGCGCCGGCTGGCCGTAGAGACCTTTGTTCGACTTGGTGTCGATCGCGAGGACGCTGCCGTCGAGCGATACGCCGGCGAAGAATCCGCGGTTGCGCGAGTAGGAATACACCTCGGCGGTGAAGTTCTGGTCGGTACCGGCTGAGGCGGCCCGGCCCACCGGTCCCGCCGCCACCGAAGCGTCGGCGCCGAGAGTGAGCTTGCCATCGGTGATGCCCTGGATGCCCCTCGCGGTGGTGAACACCAGCACGATGTCGGTGGACTGCACGCCAATCTGCCAGCCGACGTTGCCGCCGGTGAGCGACACCATGATGGGATCGGAGAACTTGCCGTTCGCATCGCGCACCACCATGGCGCCGCTGCCACGTCGTCCTCCCACCACCGCGGCCACCTTGACCACGTTGGGGATCACGGCAATACCGTAGGCGCGTCCCATGAGTTTTTCGGGAATGGCGTTGTCGTGTTGCGCGAACAGTTCTTCGAGCACGCCGGAAGCTTCGATCAGGCGGGCTTCTTCTCGCGCGCTGGCGAGCGCTGCCTGGCTCGAGATGCCGGCCAGGACCATCAGCGTGACGAGGAGCTTCTTCATGATTGCGACCCTCTCGAATTTCGATGTGGTGCGAGCTTAGGACAACTCGGCGCGGGTTGCATGCGGCGTTGATGGGCCATGGCGCATAATTGCCGCCATGCTGACGCCAACTATCTCGTTCGACCGGCTGCGCAACATCGGGTTCCGCGTGTGCTGCGCGCTCTTTTTGCTGCCGGGAGCCGCCAGGGCCGAGTGGATAACGCGCGACGAAGCCATCATGGGCACGCGCTGTGCGGTGGAGCTGTGGAGCGACGATCACGCAAGGGGTGAGGCGGCAATTACGTCGGTTTTTGACGACATGCGCCGCATCGACCACCTCATGAGCACCTGGAAAGAAGACACCGAGATTTCGCTGGTCAACCGCGAAGCCAGCAAACACCCGGTGAAGATCAGCGAGGAGCTGTTCCGCCTGCTGCAGGAATCGGTGAAGTACTCCGAGCTCACGCATGGCGCCTTCGACATCACCTACGCCAGCGTCGGTTACCTCTACGACTTCAAGAAGGGCGTGCATCCGGACCAGCAGGCCATCTCTGCCGCACTGCCGGGCATCAACTGGCGCCACATGTTGCTCGACGGCAAAAAGCTCACGGTGCACTTCACGCGCCCGGGCATGCGCATCGATCTCGGCGGCATCGCCAAGGGTTACTCGGTCGATCGCGGCATCGAGATCCTGCAAAAGCAAGGCATCACGCGCGCCATGGTCAACGCGGGCGGTGACACGCGCATTATTGGCGACCGTTTCGGGAAGCCCTGGGTGGTCGGGATCCGCGATCCGGATCACGAAGGCAAAACTTTCCTGCGGATTCCGCTCACCGATACGGCATTTTCGACGTCGGGCGACTACGAGCGGTACTTCGACGAGGATGGCAAACGCTTCCACCACATCATCGATCCGAAGACCGGCGACTCGGCGCGCAAGTGCCGCAGCGTGACCATCATCAGCGGCACGGCCACGCGCACCGATGCGTTGACCAAGAGTGTGTTCATCATGGGTCCCGAGGAAGGCATCGAGTTCATCGACTCGCTGTCGGACGTCGATGCCGTGGCCGTCGCGCCGGACGGCAAGGTGTTCTATTCGAAGGGCCTGGCCCCGCCAGGTTGACGACGCCCCGCCAGGTTGACGGCGCCCCGCCGGGTTGACGACGCCCCGCCGGGGGTAGGTCGCCCCTCAGCGCGCGATCAGGCCTTGCCGCTGCAACTCCTTGGTGGCATCGGCGGCGAGCTGGTGGATGAATTTCTCCGCGTTGGTCGGATTGATCGTCTCGCTGGTGCCGGTCCAGACCAGCTTGTTCTGCGGCAGTGAAAACACGAATGTCTCCACCGTTGCAACCACGTCGGTGCGCACATCCGGCGCCTTGTCGACCCACGGGTCGTTCCAGCCAATGCCGTAATAACCGCCCCAGTACCCGCCATAGACGTCGTTCGATGACGGGGTATTGGTCTGCACGGCGCGGTGATTCACATCGACCGGACGCATGACCACGACCCCCTTGGCGCCAATGGACTCCACTGCGGCCCGGGTCTTGGTCTCGCCTTCCTTCGGCGTGACGTCACTCGGCGCGATGGTATACATCGCGACACCTTGTGCGCCCAACGCGGTGATCTCGCGCGCCAGCGCGTCTTCGGCGAGCCGCCGCGCCTTGGGATCCTGCATCATGACCACGGCCACGACCTTTGCGCCGTGCACCTGCAGCGGCTGTGCCTCGGGATCTTTCCAGGAGTCGATGAACTGACTGCCACTCTGCGGCGGTGAATTGGAAGCGCAGGCGCTGAGTGCCAGTACGGCGGCCGCGCACAACAGGTGAGCTGCTGGTTTGATTGCCATGACTATCCTCGAGTGGAGCGCGGCCGATGGAGCGGTGCTTCAGCGTCCGCGTATGCTCGCACTGGCGCCCGCGGTACTCCATCGGCCTTGGGTCTCACTCGGGGAGAGTTCATGCGACTGATTCGATCTGTCGGTACTGCCTGCCTGTGTTTCTGTCTGGCATGGCTGGCCCA
>Ga0111538_10010674_pt1 | contig 12207 bp, 11 predicted proteins | sample SoiMethybrSBSTD1_FD_79669 | JGI IMG/M metagenome (GOLD analysis project Ga0111538, IMG submission 79669) | Bulk soil microbial communities from a Populus tree surrounding site in Tennessee, USA - Soil MetaG P. TD hybrid SBSTD1 (version 2)... | ecosystem: Environmental > Terrestrial > Soil >...
AGTCGATCTACTCGCTCGGCAACCTGATCACGCGGCTCGTGCCCGAAGCGAAGGTTGCCGTCGGTCACGGACAGATGGGCGAGGCCCAGCTCGAGAACGTGATGGTCGATTTTGTCGCCCGCAAGTACGACATCCTGCTGGCGACGACGATTGTCGAGAACGGACTCGATATCCCGAATGCCAACACGATCATCATCAATCGCGCCGACCGCTATGGTCTGTCGCAGCTCTATCAGCTGCGCGGCCGCGTTGGCCGCTCCGATCGGCCGGCCTACGCCTACCTGCTCATTCCGCCCGAAGACAATCTCTCGCCGGTCGCGAAGAAACGTCTGGCCGCCATCCGTGAGTTCAGCGACCTCGGCAGCGGCTTCCGCGTCGCCGCGCTGGACCTGGAGATCCGGGGGGCCGGCAACATGCTGGGCGGCGAGCAAAGCGGACACATCGATGCGGTCGGCTTCGAGATGTACATGAAGCTGCTCGAGGAGACGGTTCGCGAGCTGAAGGGCGAAGAGATTGAAGACGACGTCCGAGCCAGCGTCAATCTGGGGGTCGATCTGCGAATCGACGAGAGCTACGTCGCCGACATGAACCAGCGGCTGATGCTCTATCGAAAGGTCGCCGCGGCACGTCATCCCGAGGAAATCGACCGAGTCCTGGCAGAAGCGGCGGATCGATATGGAACGCCCCCCGATTCGGTGCTGAACCTGGCGGACTATGGACGCATCAGAGTCATGGCCGATCGGCTGGGCGTCGAGAGCCTCGACCGGGAAGGGCGAATCGTCGTCATTAAGTTCAGGCCGCAGACCAAGCTCGATCCAGCGCGGCTTGTCTCGCTGGTCAGGCAGCGTCAGGACATCAATTTGGCTCCGCCGTCGGCGCTCAAGCTCAACCTCGACGGTGCCCAAGGCGCGACGGGACGCCCAGCACTGCCGACAAGCCGTACGTCGACGAAAAAAAGCCCACCGATGGCGCCTTCCTGGTGGACGGCTCGGGCCCGGACTGGCGATGTTCGGCCCGGATTTACCAAGCAGGACATTCTCCGGCCGGTCAAAGAGGATCCGCGGTCGCCGGGCGGCACGTTCGACCGCGTGGGGTCTCTTTTGAGCGATCTCCTGGGCCTCGAGTGACTGCGCGATGTAAGATGTTAGGAACAAAGAGCTTACACATGAGTACCTATTCACGTTCCACGGCTGCGGCCGCACTGGTGCTGGCGGCGACGGTCGTTTCGGGTGTGCGCGCCGAAGTCATCGAACAGATTCTGGTGAAAGTAAACGGCGAGATCTTCACCAAGACCGAGCTCGAGACGCGGCAGATCGCGGCGCTGCGGAGCACGGGACGCGAGGTCGATCCGACCGATGCCCGGCTCCGTCAGATGCTCGACGAGGTCACGCCCGACTTGATGGTCAACGTCGTGGACGAGATGCTCATCGTGCAGCGCGGGCGGGAACTGGGTTACCGCCTGGCGGACGATCAGTTCCAGTCCATTCTCGAGAGCATCAAGAAAGACAACAAGATCGAGAACGACGAGCAGTTTCAGGCGGCACTCAAACAGGAGAACATGACGCTCGCCGATCTTCGAAAGCAGCTCGAGCGGCAGATGATCGTCCAGCGTGTGCAGCAGAACGAGGTGCTCGGCAAGATCGGGGTTTCCGACGAGGAGGCCCGGCGCTATTACGACAGCCATCTCGGCGAGTTCACGGCTCCCCAGACCATCACGCTGCGAGAAATTTTCGTCAATGTGCCTGGCGACGGAGCGACGCTCAACGTGGGTCGAGACGAGGAGGCCCGTGAGAAGGCGGTCAAGATTCGCGAGCGAGCCATTGCCGGCGACAGCTTCGAGAAGCTGGCGGCAGACACGTCCGACGCGCCGTCCCGAGCCAACGCCGGGCTGATCGGCCCGTTGAATCTGAGTGACGTGTCGCCGGATCTGCAGAAGCTGCTGTCGCAGATGAAGGTCGGGCAGGTCAGCGAAGTGCTGCGCTCGGCCAAGGGCTACCAGATTCTCCGGCTCGAATCGATCACGGCTCCCGAGACGCAATCGTTCGAGCAGGCCAAGCAGGACATCAGCAACAAGGTCTTCACCGACAAGCGCAAGGCGGAGTTCGACAAGTATATCGAGCGGTTGCGCAGCGAAGCGATCATCGAATGGAAGAACGCGGACGTGAAGAAGGCGTACGACGAAGGCTTGCAAAAAGCGAAGAACCAACAGTCGTCGCAGTAACGCCGCCGTTCCCCCATGGCCGATCGAACAGAGTCCGCGCACTGGTTTGCCGTCTGGACGCGCTCTCGCCACGAGCAGGTCGTGCGCGACGAGTTGACGGCGCGGCACGTCGAATCGTTTCTCCCCACCGTGGCGCGGTGGAGCCGGTGGAAAGACCGAAAGAAGAAAATCGACTGGCCGCTGTTTCCGGGCTACTGCTTCGCTCGCTTCAATCCGGATGATGCCTTGACCGTGCTGAAGTGCAACGGCGTCGTGAGCATCGTGTCGTTCGAGGGGCGGCCGGCCCCGATTCCGGATCAGGAGCTCGACAGCATCCGGCTGCTGGTCGATAGCAAACTGCAGTACGATCCCTGCCCGTTTCTGAAAGAGGGCTCGCTCGTCGAGGTCGTATCCGGGCCCCTACGAGGTGTGGTCGGACGGCTGCAGCGAAAGAGCAGCGGCAATGCACGCCTCGTCCTGTCCGTCAGCCTGATCGGGCAGGCCGTATCGGTCGAAGTGGATGCCGCCGACGTCAAGCCTTACTGAGTGACCGACGGACCGGAGTCTCCATGAAGATCGGAACCGTCGACCTTCCGTCCCCGTTCGTGGTTGCGCCGATGGCCGGCATGACCGACACGGCGTTTCGCCGTCTGGTCAAGCGACAGGGCGGCTGCGGTCTCGTCGTGAGCGAAATGGTCAGCTCGGAAGGTCTGGTGCGCGGCATCGACCGGACGCTCGAGTACGCGGAGTTCACTGAAGAGGAACGGCCGGTCTCGATTCAGATTTTTGGCGGCGATCCGCCCAAAATGGCCGAAGCGGCCCGCATCGTCGAAGGAATTGGCGCCGATATAGTCGATGTGAACATGGGCTGCCCGGTTCCCAAGATTGCCAAACACAATGCCGGGTGCAGCTTGATGCGCGAGCCCGAGCACGCAGCGACGGTCATTGAAGCCATGGCCAGGGCCGTGAAGATTCCCGTGACCGTCAAGATGCGGGCGGGCTGGAACGACGCCGAGCGGAACGCTCCGACGCTGGCGAAGCTCGTGGAACGCGCCGGCGCGGCGGCCGTCGCCATCCACGGCCGAACCGCCGCGCAAAGCTACTCCGGGAGTGCCGACTGGAACCTCGTGGCGGCGATCGCCGATGGGTTGACCATTCCCGTATTCGGCAGCGGCGACTGCGTCGAGCCCGAGCAGGTCGTTCAGCGCTTGAAGAGCGGCATTTCAGGCGTGCTTGTCGGGCGGGGGGTGCTGCGCAATCCCTGGATTCTGGCCCAGGCTTGCGATATCGCCGAGGGCCGTCCACCTCACGCCGTGTCACGCGCCCAGCGTGGACGCTTTCTGCTCGACTACATCGAGTTGCTCGTCGACGAACGGGTTCGTGAGCCTGAAGGCTTCCGTCACACCGCACCAGGCGCGCGCGCGGCTGGCGATTCGCCCGAAGAACGGGCCTCGTCACACGATCGCTGGGTCATCAACAAGATCCGCGCTTTGGCCACATACTACACGAAGGGTTTCGAACACGGAGCACATCTCAGAACTGCGATCAACCGGACGAACTCGCTTTCAGAACTTCGCGATCTGATCGAGTGCTTTTTTGCCTCCAGCGAGGCGCCAGCCGCGGTCCTTCAGTCGTGACCGGCGGGCGTTCGTCCCGGCGCCTCCTCGCATGGTGTCTGGCCGCTACCGGCATCTCGTCTGGTCTGAGCGGCTGCCGTCCCGCGTCGCCGGTCACTCGAACGATCGAGCCCATCTACGACAAGGCCTCCGGACGATTGCAACTCCTGAAGTACGACGCCGATGGCGACGGCCGGATCGAGACGTTCAGCTACATGGATGGCGGCAGAGTCGTGCGGATCGAAATCGACCGCGATGGCGATGGCACGATCGATCGGTGGGAGTACTACGGCGCCGAGCGTCGCCTCGAGCGAGTCGGATTTTCCCGTGCCGGCGACGGCCGTGAGGACGCCTGGTCGTTTCCCGACGCCGGCGGTGCGATTGAACGGATCGAACTGTCGACGAACCGCGACGGTCGTGTGAACCGCATCGAGCACTATCGCGGCGACGCGGTGACCCGCGTCGAGGAAGATACCAACGCCGACGGCGTGATGGATCAGTGGTCAACTTACGATCAGGGCCGCTTGACGCGCGTGGCATTCGATCCAGGTCACACCGGCGCGCCCACACAGACGCTGGTGTATGCAGCCGACGGAACGGTGCATGTAGAGTAACGGTGTGACCGGCGCCAGAAGTGTCGTGTGTCTCGGCAATCCGCCGGCCGAGCGCCCGGAAATCGACCGATCGCTCGAAGCCGCGGGGCTGAGCGTGCAATGGGCTGAGAGCGTATCGGACGCGGCCCTCAAACTCGATCGAACCAATCTGCCAGTCGTCGTTGATCTGTCGCGCGGCGCTGCCATCCACCACATTCGTGAGATCCATGCCACACGGCCGCGAGGGCTGATCTTCGCGGTGGTCGAGCCGCCGCGCCCGGATCTCACGATTGAGGCGGTCCTTGCCGGCGTGGCCGATGTCTTTACCAAGCCTCTCGAGGGGGACCGGGTCGCCCGGGCGATCGACCGTGAAGCCAGCTACGCCACCGCCCTCGACTCGCGACGCGATCTCGACGATCTCCCGCGGGGAGACCTGTACGCTCAGTCGCCGCCGATGCGCCAGGTCCTGACGCAGGTGCAGGCCGCAGCCGCAGCGCATAGTGGCGTGTTGATTCGCGGCGAATACGGCTCGGGCCGCGAGATGATCGCCCGCAGTCTCCATCAGGCGCAGGGACGACAAGCGTTCGTCACCCTCGATTGCGCCGCCCTTGACGCCGACACGCTCGAGCGCGCGATCTTCGGCAACCGTAACCCCAGCGCGCGCTCGCACGCCGGCCATCCAGAACGAGTCGCGGCCGGAGCGCTACTGCATCGGGCCAACGGCGGCACGCTCTACGTACACAACGTCGTCGACCTCCCGACGAGGGTTCAGGCGCGTCTCGCCAGGGCGATGCGGGATCGGGAAGTTCAGCTGCGAGACGCCGCCGATCCCGTCAATCTCGATGTCCGACTGATCGTCGCGGCTGACGAGGTCATTGAAGACGCGGTTGCGGACGGCCGCCTGCGGGAGGATCTGTACCGTCGTCTGACGAACACGATCATCGACATGCCACCGCTTCGGAAGCGGCGCGAAGACATCGGTCCGCTGGCAAACTTCTTCGTCCGCCAAATCTGCGCGCGCCTGCGTGTGCCGCCGAAAACGCTGTCGCGACCGGCGCTGTCTCTCATCGTCGCCTTGCCGTGGCGGCGGAATGCGGTGGAGCTGCGATCGATGCTCAGCGAGGTGGTGGCCGGTATCGCCGGCGGCCGCGGTATCGGTCTGGACGATGTTCTGGCTCATGTGAGCCTCGGTGAGGGCGTCGCCATCTCGCCAGCCACTCGCTCGTTACGGGACGCGCGAGGACAATTCGAGCGTGAGTACATCGCCACCGTGCTGGCCCGGCATCGGGGCGGATTGCTGATGCCGCTCGGACCCTCGGTGTACAGCGAACCAACCTGTACCGCAAGATTCGCGAGCTTAAGGTGGAGCGTACTCGCCGCCGATAATTCGCAATAGCTCCCGGTACGTGCCGACGAGCGAAAGAAGGTGAGGGAACGGACTGCCTTGCGCGTGGGCGTCGACATGGACGGTGTGCTGGCCGATCTCGACGGTGCCATTCGCCGACACCAGCAGCTGGCCGGCGAGGGCCAGAGTTTCGCTGGGCGGCTGATGACCGCCTTGAAGGGGGTCCTGACGTCTCCGGCCGCCGACCTGGCGGCCCTATGGGACGAGATTCGCCAGCTCGACGGATTCTGGGAATCCCTGGACGAAATCGAGCCGGGATGCGTGGCTCACCTCGCCGACCTGTCGCGCGCGCATCAGTGGGAGATCATCTTCCTGACGCGTCGTCCTGAAGTCGCCGGCGACACCGCGCAGCGTCAGACCCAGCGCTGGCTGCAAGCGCACGGATTCGATCTGCCCAGCGTTTACGTCGTGCGGGGATCCCGAGGACAGATCGCGGCGGCGCTCGACCTCGACGTCGTCATCGACGACGACCTGGAGAACTGCCTCGACGTGGCGGCCGCGTCCAACGCGCGTTCGATTCTGGTGTGCCGCGCGGCGAAGCCGCCCGCTGTTGACGGCCTCGGAATCGACGTCGTCTCAACGCTCGAGGCGGGCGTGAACCTGCTTACGGAATCGGTGTAACGCGTCACCGGCGCCGGCGTGGGCCGGCCGGCTTTCCGCCTGGAGCGCGACGCGGCCGGATGAACCGGTCGCCGCGCGGCGGCCGCGTATCGTGCTTGGACGACGGCGTGCCGGGAGCGGGTCGCGGCTTTGCCACTCTGGTTCGCTCAGGCGGGCGGGACTCGAAACGTCTGCCGCTCTTTGGTTTCGCGAACCGTGCCCGCGGATCTTTGTGCTCGCCGCCGGGCCGCCAGTCCCGACCCCGGCGCTCGCGCGCAACCCGCCCCTCACGGGCGCGCCGGGCATCGTCCGGCGAGTCCCACAGCTTCCCGTAGGCAAACCACTTCATCACCACGTCTTTGTTCGTACGCCGTAGCTGGTGAAGCGTCGGCAGGAGCTCGCTCTGTTCCTTCGCGCGAAAAGCCGTCGCGCCGTTGTCGATGAGGATGGTCCAATACGCAAATCGCGGCGGCATGCCGGCGTAGGGTACCACACGCGTCAGGGCATCTTTTCGAGCCGCTTCAGCTTCTCCACGAGCGTCGTGCGCTTCAGGTGCAGCAGTCTGGCTGCCTGGCCTTTGTTGCCGCCGGTTCGCTCGAGCGATCGCTGAATCAGCTCACGCTCGATGCTCGAAACGAAGCCATCGAGATCAAGACCTTCCTCCGGAAGGGACAGCGTGGAAGGGAAAGCAGGACCGTCTTGGCGAATCACGTCCGGCAACAGGTCGGGGACCTCGATCTGCGATCGACCGGCGCTGATGGCGACGGCCCGTTCGATGGCGTTCTCGAGCTGGCGGACGTTACCCGGCCAGTGATACGACATGAGCCGACGCATCGCATCCTGAGCGACCGTCACGGGCGGCCGCCCCTGGGTTCGGAATTTGTCGAGGAAATGCTGGACGAGCAGGGGGATGTCCTCCCGCCGTTCGCGCAACGGCGGCAGCTGAACGGGAATGACGTTCAGACGGTAGAAGAGATCTTCGCGAAACTGGCCGGCGTCGACCATGTGGCGGAGATCGCTGTTCGTTGCGGCGATGACGCGAACGTCGACCTTGATCGTGTTCGAGTCGCCGACGCGTTGAAACTCCCGTTCCTGCAGGACCCGCAGTAGCTTGACCTGGAGCGCGGCGGTCATGGTGCCGACTTCGTCGAGGAACAGGGTGCCTTTGTGGGCCTGCTCCATTCGCCCCTGACGATTGCCGACGGCGCCAGTGAATGCGCCGCGGACGTGCCCGAAGAGCTCGGCCTCGAGAAGCGTCTCTGGAATCGCGCTGCAGTTCAGCGCGACGAACTCGTGGCTGCGCCGCGCGCCATTGTGATGGATCGCCCTAGCCACCACTTCCTTGCCCGTTCCCGTTTCGCCCGTGATCAGGATGGTGCTGCTCGTGGCGGCCACGGTCTCGAGCAGCTTGAAGAGCTTGGCCATGGCGCGGCTCCGCCCCACGATCGCATCGAAGCGATAGCGTTCCTCGAGCTGCGCGCGCAGATAGGTGTTCTCCGACTTGAGGCGGCGTTTTTCGAGCGCCGCGTCGAGCGCGTGGAGCAGCTCGTCGATCTGAAATGGCTTCGACACGAAATCGGCCGCGCCGCGCTTGATCGCCTGGACCGCATCTTTGACCGTTCCATAGCCGGTCATCACGATAGCGACGATTTCCGGATACCGGTCGACCGCGGCTTCGATGAGGGTCGTGCCGTCGATGCCGGGCAATCGAAGGTCGGTGATGACGATATCGAAGGCGAAATCCGATAGACGAGAGAGCGCGGCTTCGCCCGAGTCGGCCTGCTGGACCTCGAATCCCCGGTCGATCAATTGCTCGGCCACCGCCTCGCGCAGCTGGGCCTCGTCTTCAACGAGGAGCAGATGTTTAGGCCGTTCAGACATTTAGCAGGGGCGCCAACATGTTGACACTCCAGTCAGAGAATTGTCCAGCACGACGGCTCTAATCCCTGACCAGATTCATTCCGATACCCATTTCCGGAAGGAGATTCCTCGTGGAACGAAAAACGATCTCGATCATGAAGGCGTGCGAACTCGTCGGTGTCAGCCGTCGAACCATCTACAATTGGTTGTCGGCCGGGAAAATCGAGTATGTCCGCACGGCGGGCGGTTCGGTTCGTATCTTCGTCGACTCGCTCTGGCGCGACCCGCACAACTCCGATCGGCCGGCCGTACAGGCAGCGTGGCAGAGCGAGGAACGGAACCAGGCTTAGTGCCTGTCCGTCCGGTCACGGCACCAACGCGGCAGTCGAGGGAGCCGATGGAAGAATCGCCGGAACTGCGTCTGCTGTTCCACCGGCTCAATAATCAGCTCGGCATCATCCTCGCTCACGCCGAGCTCCTCGAAGCGAAATCCGCGGACGACGCCAACCGGGCTCGTGCAACACAGGTCGTCACCAGCGCCCTCGAGGCGATGGCCACGGCCAAAGAGATTCGCCGCCAGACCACTTCGTCCGTCGACTGACTTTTCGTCCTTCTCATCCCCGCACAGAGTCCTCGTCGCCCGCGTCAGGTATGCCGCATCGGCGTACCAGTTTCGTTTTTTGCGATCAAAACCGTGATCGAGCCGTCAAGGTTTTGACTCTTCAATCGCATTAATTGTCAAGAAGTTGACGAAAAGTGCGCCATTTCTGCCTGTGCGCTGCACGGAGACGCACGCCAGATCAAGCCCATAAGACTAATTTGCACATCAACTTAGGAGATTTCAACAAGCGAAAAACGTCAGCGCCTACGAGCCGGCACGGCCGTTGGTACCGCGGTTGCGACGTTGCGCACCCAGCGGAACCGTCGGGAGGTTCCGAATCCCGGACGACGTCACGTCCGGACGAATGGAGAGCTTACCGATGCGTGTTCAACCAGTTGCCGCCCACCAGAACAGCCGAATCGTTGCGGGCCTCCCATTCGTCGAGGCGCTGGCCCGTCGGATGGCGGCATCGATGCCGAACTCGATCGACATCGGCGATCTCGTTCAGGATGGCGTCCTCGGATTGATCGACGCCGCCCATCGCTTCGACGAGGAGCGGGGGATCAAGTTTGAAACCTTTGCCGAACGGCGTGTGCGCGGCGCCATGATCGACGCCCTGCGCCGTGACGCGTGGCCGCGCGGCGTGCGCCGCCAGCGCCGAGAGCTCGACGCTGCCCGCGAGGCGTTGCGCCGCGAACTCGGACACGAGCCGTCGCTGGCCGACCTGGCGGCGAAAGTGGGATCCGATGAAAAGCGCTTGAGCCGGACCATCGTTCGCATTAACACGATTGAGTCGACGTCGCCCCTGGCGACCGGTGAGCGCTTTGCCGAGAGCACGCTGCCGCCGGCGCTGGTTCCCGCCGAGCCCGACGCCCCCGATGCGATCTACGAGAAGACCGAGGTCCGCGAACGCGTGCGCACCGCCATTCAGTCGCTGCCCTGGCGCGAGCGCAAGCTGATCGGCCTCTACTACTACGGCGAAGTCACGATGAAGCAGATCGGCGCCGAGATCGGCGTCAACGAGTCGCGAGTCTCGCAGCTGCACGCGCGCGCCATCCGCCGTCTGCGCGACGCACTCGGTGAACTGAACCCGCAGGAGGCCGTCGAAGTCCGCAAGGCGCTCGTCGCCTTCGCGGCCAAGAAACCCATGGCGCGCGTCACCGATGCCGCCTCGGCGAAGCAGAACGGCGCGGCGGTGGTGCTGCCCTACAAGCCCGCGGCACGGCGCCGGATGGCCACAGCGACGCTCAAGTTCGCGACGCCTCGCCAGGCCGTAGCTGCCGCTCGCTGAGCGGGCCCGACACGACCTCTCGCACGGCCCGGAGCAGATCGGCGAGCCGGAACGGCTTCGCCAGCCAGCGGCACCCGCTCTGCTCCAGAAACTGCTCGGCGTCGGTTCCCGCGACGTCTCCGGTCACGAACACCACCCGGCGCGCGAGACCCGGCGTCGACGCCGCCAGCATACGGTAGAACGCCTTCCCGTCCAGCCGCGGCATCTTCAAATCGCAGACGACGGCATCGAACGATGATCCGCCGACCTTCACCAGCGCCTCTTCGCCATCCGCCGCCCGGTCGACGGTGTACCCGGCATCGCGGAGTGCGTCGGTCACGGCCGCGGCGAGCGGCGCTTCGTCCTCGACCACAAGGACAGAGCCACCTGAACTCGTGGCTTCCTGCGCTGGCGTCTCCGGCACCGCCAGTTTCACCCCGGTGACCGGGATCTCGACGAAAAACGACGCGCCCCGGTTGGCTGGCGACTCGAGGCGGATGCGGCCGCCATGCTCCTGGACGATCGCGTAGGCGACGGTCAGACCAAGACCGGTCCCCTTTCCCACCTCCTTGGTCGTAAAGAAGGGGTCGAAGATCTTCGGCTGCAGCTCCGCCGGAACTCCCGGACCGTCGTCATTGATCTCGAGCGTGACGGCCTCGCGCTCCGGTTCGAACCACGAGCGCACGACCAGCGTGCCGCGGCCGTTCGCCGACAACATCGCCTGCTCCGCGTTGATGACCAGATTCAGCAGCACCTGCTGCAGCTGGTGACCGTCGGCGAAGATCATCGGCAGCCCCGACGCCAGCGCATCGATGATCGTGATATTGGTCACACGCTGTTCGTACGCTCGCAGCGCCAGCGTCTCGCGGACCACCTTGTTCACGTCGACCATCGCTCGCGTTGTCTGCCGCTTGCGGGCAAAGGTCAGGAGGTTGCGCACGATCCGCGCTGCGCGCTCCGACTCGGCGTGGATGATGTCGATTCCGCGGCGAACGGCCGGATCGACCGACGTCTTCTGGGTCAGTCGCTCTGACCAGCTGAGAATCGTCGCGAGCGGATTGTTGAGCTCATGCGCGACACCGGAGATGGTCTGACCGAGTGCCGCCATCTTCTCGGCCTGCAGCAGTTGGTGGTAGATATCGCGGGTTTCGTCGTCCAGCTTCTTGCGCTCGCTGACGTCGCGCATCAGCGCTTCGACGCGGACGCCGCCGTCCGCGGATTCGGCACGTGCCGTGATCTCGACCCAGATCGGCGTCTGATCGACCCGTCGCAAGCGCAGCAAGTAGCTGGTGACGGCGCCGTCGGTCTCGAGACGCTCGAGCAGCGCCTGGCGCGCCAGCGGATCGATAAAGCGGTCAGACGCGAGCGGACGCAGGTCGACGTCGGCGGTTTCGGCTGGAAAGCCGAGCATCACCTTGAGTTGAGCGTTGGCGGCGATGGTGTGATCGGTGCCGGGACCGAGCGTCCCGATGTAGACGCCTTCGTGTACTGCTTCGAAGAGCCGCGCGAGTGCCGCCGCGCGAGTGTCCACGTTGCTGGCGCGGCTCGTCAGTGCGCGGCGTGCGCCGGTGGCGGCTGCGGCGTCGGCATCTTGGTCGGCGCGACGGCCCCGAACTCCTTGTCGATGGCGGTGCGAATGTCGCGGACCGACGCGCCGGCCGAGTACATCTGGCGCGACCGCGTCGCCACATCGATGCAGACGGCGCAATCCAGTCCGTGCTCCTCCCACTCGAGCACATCGCCGTTGGCTGAGCGCGATTTCACGAAGCAGTCCGTATTGCCCTGGTGGCCCGCGTTCTCGCAGCCGCAGAAACACGGCACGTAGCTCGAGATCTCCGGATGCTCGGCGGCGAAATGATAAGCCTCGGTGACGACGTCTGGTGAGCGGGGCGGCGTGTAGGCCTGAAATGGAATCGGAGGGTACGACGCCTGCTTGTGCGGACCGAACGCTGCCTTGGCGGCCGCGTTGGCGACGATCTGTGGGCTCGGCTCAGGCGCCTTGGCGGCGGCGCTCGCATCCGCCGTCCCGGTAGGCGTCGAGCCCGACGGCCAGAAGAGCAAC
>Ga0111538_10010675_pt1 | contig 12206 bp, 9 predicted proteins | sample SoiMethybrSBSTD1_FD_79669 | JGI IMG/M metagenome (GOLD analysis project Ga0111538, IMG submission 79669) | Bulk soil microbial communities from a Populus tree surrounding site in Tennessee, USA - Soil MetaG P. TD hybrid SBSTD1 (version 2)... | ecosystem: Environmental > Terrestrial > Soil > Tree...
CGCCGGAGCGGGCGCGTGGACACGCGCATCGGGACGCTGTTCGGCGCCGTCGGGCTGCCGGCGGCCTTCCTGGGGGCGCGCCTGACGCACCTGCTGCCGCCGCGCACGCTGCTCCTGTGCTTCGGGGCGCTCATGCTCGTCGTCGGGACGCTCATGGTGGTGCGGTCCATCCGGGAGAAGCACGCGCCGGCCGTGGTCCGGCCGCGGCGCCCCGCGGCGGTCGTGATGGCGGGGGCGGGGGTCGGGTTCCTGACCGGGTTCCTCGGGATCGGCGGCGGGTTCCTGATCGTCCCGGCGCTGACGCTGTTCGCCGGGCTCGCCATGCCGGTGGCGGTCGGGACGTCGCTTTTGGTCATCGCCTTCAACTGCGCCGCGGGGTTCCTCGGCCACCTCGAAGCGGCGCGCATCCCGATCCTCCCGACCCTGCTGTTCACGGCGATGGCGATCGCCGGGGGCGTGGCGGGGGAGCGGATGGCCGGGCGCACGTCGCCGCGGCGGCTGCGGCGCGCCTTCGGGTTCTTCGTGATCCTGCTCGGGCTGTACGTCCTGGTGCGCAACCTCAACGCCGTGGTGGCGTGACCCGGCGGTGGGCCGCGGCGGCGCTGGCTCTGGCCGCGGGGACGGCGCTCCTCCTCCCGTGGCGCGTCATCGACCCGGCCGTCTCGCGCCTGTTCTACCGTCCGGAGACGCCGGGCGGCCCGTGGCAGGTGCCGGTGCTCCTGCCGTGGGGGATCCCGGCGCTGCTGACGCCGTGGATCGCGGCGGCGCTGGTCGCGGCGGGGCTGGCGCTGCTGGCGGCGTCGCCGTCGCGCCGCCGCGGCGCGATGGTGCTGCTTTTGGCGCTCGCTCTCGGGCCGGGGCTCGTCGTCAACGCGCTCCTCAAGGATCACTGGCACCGGCCGCGCCCGCGCCAGACGAGCGGCCTCGGCGGCGACTTCGAGTACACCGCACCGTTCCGCATCGGCCCGGTCGGGAAGTCGTTCCCCTGCGGCCACTCGGCGGTCGGCTACGCCGCCGCCGCGCTGGCCTTCGCGGCCGTGGAACGTCGCAGGCGGATCGCGGTGGCCGCGGGAGGCGTCCTGCTCGGCTCGGTCCTCGGCCTCGGGCGCATCGCGACCGGCGCCCACTTCCTTTCCGATGTCGTCTGGAGCGGACTGCTCGTCGGCGCGGTGATTCTGCTCGTCGAGGCGCTGCTGCCCCGGGAGAGCGCCGACCCCCGGCGCGCCGGGGGGAGAGCGGGCCGCAGGCTCCTCGTCCCGCTGGCCGGTGCGACGGTGCTCGCGGCGATCGCCAGCGTCCTCCTCCTGTTTCCGTTCCGGCGGACCGAGGCGGAGCGCCCCATCGCGTCGCTGCCGGGATCCGGATGGGTGCTGGACGTCCAGGTCGGCGTCGGCCACGCGCGCCTGCTCCTCGAGCCGCCCGGGATGGAGGGGCTCCTGGCGTCATCGCGCCACGACGGCTTCGGCATCCCGTGGGGCCGCATCGACGAATCGGTCCGCGTGGACGAGGGGAGCCATCAAATGACCTATCGCCTGCAGCCGGCCGGCTGGTTCGCCGATCTCGAGGGGACGACGATCCTCCGGGTCTCCGCCGCGGCGGCGGAGCGGGTGACGATCGAGGTCGCCGACGGCCACCTGACGCTCATCGACGCGAGCGGCGGCGCCGCGCTGCCGCACCTGACGTGCCGGATCCGCCGCGACGCGCTGCGCCTGCGCGGCCTGCGGGCCGATCAGGTCGAGGTGGTCGCGCGCTGAGACCGGTCAGCGCCCGACGGACGATCGGCCGCCCCGCCGAGCGTCGCGCGACTTCCCTGAACCCGGCCCGCGTAAACGAAGCCAAAAGGCCGCTCCAGGCGAACGCGTCCGGCAGCTTCGCCCGGTCGCGGTCGTGCGGGTATCCCTCGAGGATCGTCGCGCCGCGCCGGGCGGCGTAGGCCGCGGCGGCCTCGAGGAGTCGCGCCGCGAGCCCCTTCCGGCGGAACGGCCTGCCGATGAAGAAGCACACGACCGACCAGACGGGGCGATCGTCCACCGGCGCCAGGAGGCGCGAGCGACCGAGGCTCGAGAACGAAGCGCGCGGGCCGAAGGAGCACCAGGCCGCCGGCACGCCCTCGACGTAGGCGATGACGGCGTGCACCGCGCGCCGCTGCACGAGGCCCCGGAGCCGCCGCCGGTTCAAGGCTCCCTGGCCGCGCAGGTATTCGCTGCGCGGCAGGCGCGGGAACATGCACCAGCACCCGGCGCAGGCGCCGCGCGCTCCGAACAGGCGCACGACATCGGGCCACAGCGCGGGAGTCATCGGGCGGATGGCGATCCCGCCCCCGGTCCTCATACTGCGGATTGTGCCATCGACCGTGGCTCGGTGCGCTTGCATCCCGGCCGGCGTCTCAATAGGCTCTTGACCGTGCGCCCCAGGAATTTCCTCCGGCTGCTGCTGCGCGTCGCTCTCGGGATCGGGCTCGTCGTGCTCGTCGTGGCGGCCGGGGCGGGGCTGTACGGGTGGTGGATGCTCCGCGGCAGCCTGCCGGCGCTCGACGGCGAGCGGCCGCTCGCGGGGCTCTCGGCCGAGGCGCGCGTCGAGCGGGACGCGCTCGGCGTCCCGGCGATCCGCGGCGCGACCCGCATCGACGTGGCGCGGGCCACCGGCTTCGTGCACGCGCAGGATCGCTACTTCCAGATGGACCTCATGCGCCGGAGCGCCGCCGGCTCGCTGGCGGAGCTGATCGGGCCGGTGCTCGTGGAGGCCGACCGCGCGGTGCGCCGCAACCGCTTCCGCGCCTTCGCCGAGCGGGCCCTGCGCGACGCCACCCCCGACGACCGGGCGCTGCTCGAGGCGTACGCCAACGGCGTGAACGCCGGGCTCGCGGCGCTGCGGCAGCCGCCGTTCGAATACCTGATGCTCCGCACCCGGCCGGCGCCGTGGCGCACCGAGGACACTTTCCTGGTCGTCTATGCGATGTTCCTGCGGCTGCAGGACGACGCGGGGCGGCACGAGGCGACCCTCGACACGATGTCCGACACGCTGCCGCCGTCCCTCTTCGCGTTCCTGTCGCCGCGCGGCAGCGAGTGGGACGCGCCGATCCAGGGGGAGGCGTATGCGGCTCCTGCGATCCCGGGGCCGGGGGAGTTCAGCCTGGAGCCGCAGGAGGGGATCGCCCGCCATGCGCCGCGCCGCGCACCTGCCGCACCGGAAGAGGGGGAGCCGCTGCGCGCCGGGTCGAACAACTGGGCGGTGGCGGGGGCGCGGGCGGCGGGCGGGCGGGCGCTCCTCGCGAGCGACATGCACCTCGGCCTGTCGATCCCGAACACCTGGTACCACGCCTCGCTCGTCTGGAAGGACGGCGACCGGGAGCGGCGGGTGACCGGCGTGATGCTCCCCGGCACCCCGATCGTCGCGGTGGGGAGCAACGGCGACGTCGCCTGGGCCTTCACCAACACCGAGGGGGACTGGAGCGACCTCGTCGTCCTGGAGACCGAACCGGACGACTCCGAGACCTACCGCACGCCGGACGGGCCGCGCCGCATCGAGCACCTGCGCGAGACGATCCCGGTGAGCGGAGCGGCGCCGGTCGAGGCGGACATCGCCTGGACCATCTGGGGGCCGGTGGTCGATCGCGATCCGTCCGGGCGGCCGCGCGTCCTGCGCTGGACGGCGCACGACCCGGGGGCGGTCGATCTGGGGCTGCTGCGGATGGAGACCGTGCCGGACCTCGACGCGGCGCTCGCGGCCGCCGCCGCGTGCGGCATCCCGGCGCAGAACGTCGTCGCCGCCGATCGGACCGGGCGGATCGGCTGGACGGTCGGCGGCAGGATGCCGCGGCGCGTCGGCTTCGACGGCCGGCTGCCGTCGTCGTGGGCCGACGGGACGCGGCGCTGGGACGGCCTGCTCGATCCGGCCGCGGCGCCGCGCGTCGTCGATCCCCCCGACGGGCTCCTGTGGACCGCGAACGCCCGGGTGATCGGCGGCCGCGGGGCGGACCTCATCGGCGACGGCGGCCTCGATCTCGGCGCGCGCGCCCGCCAGATCCGCGACGATCTCCGGGCCCTGGAGCACCCGGCGCCGGCCGATCTGCTCGGCGTGCAGCTCGACGACCGGGCGCTGTTCCTGACGCGCTGGCGCGACCTGCTCCTCGCGGCGCTGACCCCGGAGGCGGTGGCGGCGTCGCCGGATCGCACCGCGGCGCGGCGGCTGGTGGACGGCTGGGGCGGGCGCGCCGCGATCGACTCGGCCGGCTACCGGATCGTGCGGGCCTTCCGCCAGGCGGTGACGGAGGACGTGCTGGACGCGCTGACCGTCCGCTGCCATGAGAGGGACCCCGGGTTCGAGACGGGCGCGATGCCGCAGCGCGAGGGGCCGGTGTGGCGCCTCGTCAGCGAGAGGCCGGCGCACCTCCTGCCGCGCTCGCGCCGGTCGTGGGACGACCTGCTGCTCGCGAGCCTCGATCGGGCGCTCGGGCGCCTGACGAAGGACGGGACGCCGCTCGACCAGGCGACCTGGGGGAAGCGCAACATCTTGAGGATGCAGCACCCCCTGAGCCGCGCCGTGCCGCGGCTGTCCCCCTGGCTCGACATGGAGCCGCAGCCGCTCCCCGGCGACAACAGCATGCCGCGCGTCCAGGCCCCCGAGTTCGGCGCCTCCGAGCGGATGGTCGTTCCGCCGGGTCACGAGGAGGACGGCCTCTTCCACATGCCCGGCGGGCAGTCCGGTCATCCGCTCTCACCGTACTACCGCGCCGGACACGGCGCCTGGGCCACCGGGCAACCTGCGCCTTTCCTCCCCGGACCGCCGGAGCACACCCTCGTCCTGCGGCCGGCGCGCTGAAGAGCCGGCTCACTTGACGCCTGTGGGGACCGCATCGTACGGTCTATCGGCGTGGTGCGACGGTCGGCACGATGACGGAAATCCTGAATTTCATTGATGGGGCGTTCGTTCCGCCGATCGCGTGGCGGCGGCTGGACAATGTCGAGCCGGCGACCGGGAAGGTGTACGGGACGGTGCCGGACAGCGACGCCGAGGACGTCGAGGCGGCGGTCCGGGCGGCGGAGCGGGCCTTCCCGGCCTGGGCGCGGCTGCCGGCGGAAGAGCGGGCGCGGTTCCTTCTGGCCCTGGCCGATCGGATCGATGCGGCGCGCGAGGAGCTGGCGCGCGCCGAGAGCGTCGACACCGGCAAGCCGCTGGCGCTGGCGCGGAGCCTCGACATCCCGCGGGCGTCGAGCAACCTGCGTTTCTTCGCGACCGCGGCGATCCATTTCCATTCCGAATCGCACTCGACCGGCGAGCGGGCGCTCAACTACACGCTGCGGCGCCCGCGCGGCGTCGCCGGGGTCATCGCGCCGTGGAACCTGCCGCTGTACCTGCTGACCTGGAAGATCGCGCCCGCGCTCGCGACCGGCAACACGGTGGTCGCCAAGCCGACCGAGCTGGCGCCGATGACGGCGTTCCTCCTGGCGCGCCTGTGCAAGGAGAGCGGGCTGCCGCACGGCGTGCTGAACATCGTCCACGGCCGCGGCGCCCGGGCCGGGGCGGCGCTGGTCGCGCACCCGCGCGTCCCGGCGATCTCCTTCACCGGCGGGACGGTCACCGGCTCCGCCATCGCCTCGGCCACCGCCCCGCTCTTCAAGAAGGTGGCGCTCGAGATGGGGGGGAAGAACCCGAATATCGTCTTCGCCGACGCCGATCTCGACGCGGCGGTGGCGACGAGCCTGAAGGCCGGGTTCACCAACCAGGGGGAGATCTGTCTCGCCGGGTCGCGCCTCTTCGTCGAAGAGAAGATCTTCGACGCCTTCGTCGATCGCTTCGTCGCCGGGGCGAAGCAGCTCGTGGTCGGCGATCCGCTCGAGGAGCGGACCGACCAGGGGGCGCTGATCTCGGCGGCGCACCGGGACAAGGTGCTCGGCTACCTCGACGTGGCGCGGCAGGAGGGGGGGCGCATCCTGTGCGGCGGCGGGGCGCCGGAGTCGATCGCGTCGGCGCGCTGCCGCGACGGGTTCTTCGTGGCCCCCACCGTGATCGCCGGGCTGGCGCCTTCGAGCCGCGTCAACCGCGAGGAGATCTTCGGGCCGGTGGTGACGGTCACCCCCTTCAAGACGGAAGAGGAAGTGATCGCCTGGGCGAACGGCACCGAGTACGGCCTCGCCGCATCGCTGTTCACCACGCACCTCGGGCGGGCGCACCGGGTGGCGGAGCGGCTCGCCTCCGGCACCGTGTGGGTGAACTGCTGGCTGCTGCGCGACCTGCGCGTGCCGTTCGGCGGCATGAAGCGCAGCGGCGTCGGCCGCGAAGGCGGAGAAGAAGCGCTGCGCTTCTTCACCGAGCCGAAGAATGTCTGCGTGCAGATGGACACGGGGGGGCGGGACGCATGAGCCGGACGAAGCAGAAGCGGGAGCAGAACGGGGAGATCCTCAGCGCGCGCGCCGCCGAGCCGGTCGGGCCGTATCCGCACGCCCGCCGGGTCGGCAACCTCCTGTTCGTGTCGGGGACCGGTCCGCGGCGGCGCGGCCAGAAGGAGACCCCCGGCGTCACGCTCGACGCGCAGGGGAAGGTGACCGCCTACGACATCACCGCACAGTGCCGCGCCGTCTTCGAGAACCTGCGCTTCATCCTCGAGGACGCCGGCTCGTCCTGGGATCGGATCGTGGACGTGACGACGTTCCTGACCAGCATGGACGACTTCCCCGCCTACAACGCCGTCTACGCCGAGCACTTCCCCGAGAACCGCCCGACCCGGACGACGGTGCAGGTGAACCGGCTGCCCGGGCCGATCGCCGTCGAGCTGAAGGTCATCGCGACGATCGACTGAGTCCGGCCCGGGCGACGGACGACGCGGCCGCTGTTTGGCCGGCGATGTCCCGATTCGATCCCCTGGCCGAATCTGCCTTGACAACCAGAGACTCCGGGCGTATTCAGGGCGCCGATTTTTTCTTTCCGTGCGAGCTCGATGGCCGCGATTCGAGCCCAGCGCACGCACGATCAGGTCACAGGCTCACCACACACCGCCGCGTTTGGGTCAGAGCAGGACGAAGTCGACAGAGAGCACGGCAATTCCATAGCACCGGGACTCGTTCGCCGCGGTTGACCTCAACTCAAAGGGGAGGAGGCCTCATGACCATGTGGCATGTGCGCACTCGTGTCTGCTCGAAGCGGCGTTGGGCGTTAGGACTCGGTCTTCTCATGGCCGCGGTCTGCGCGAGCGGCACGTTTGAAGCCGCTCCGTTGACGATCGGTCTAACGAGCATCGAGCCATCGATGCTCACGTCAGAAAACCTGGCTGCTGCGAACAAGGAATGTGCGGACCATCGGACCGCCTCGCGCGATCCCGAGAGAACAGTATTTGAGAGAGCGGAGGCTTCGCGGAAGTATCTCCGGTGCATCGAGGTGCTTTCATCGGCCTATGTCCTGACGGCCCAGAAGAGCCTCCCGCTCGATCAGGTGGTTGCGGTGCAATCGATGACGACCTCCATCGTGAACGAGGCCAAGGAATTCAAGATCCAGTCCGAGGCGAAGGAGAGCTTCCTCGACCTGAGCTGGGGGCTTGGCTTCGGGTTCTCATTCGGCCTCGACGACGCGATCGAGGACGCGGAACTCGTCGACGGCGTCATCCGGGTCACCGAGGACAAGACCGACCAGCCGCGCGCCGTCCTGGAGTTTCATCGATACCCCCTCTGCAACGATGGAGAGAAGAATGGGAACCGCGGTTGTGGACCCTTTCTGGCCGTGGCCGCCTCTCCCGACAAGGTTCTCTCCGGCGTCGCGGTCGGCTTCATGTTCGGATTTCGTTCGAAAAAGCCGGAGGACAAGGAGGGGTTTTCGATCGGCATCGGCGCGATCCTCGATGCCGACGTCAAGACCCTAGCCGACGGTTTCGAAGAGGATGAGCCGCTCCCCCCGGGAGAGACCGAGATTCGTTTTGAGAAAAGCGCGAGATGGTCCGGATTGTTCTTCGTGACCCGTAGTTTCTGAGCGGACACGCGCAGGCTGGCGCGCGCCACCTGCCGATCCGCCGCTAGCGCGTCAGGTCGCGCAGGATGGCGCGGACCGGGCTGCCGTCGGCGCCGGCGATCCGCAGCGGCAGGGCGATCAGCTCGTAGATCCCCTCGGGCACGTGCGCCAGCAGCAATCCCTCGAGGATGCCCATGTCGTGGCGGAGGCACGCCCGGTGCGCCGCCAGATCCTTCGAGTGACAGGGATCGAGGCTCGGGGTGTCGACGCCGACGAGGCGCGCGCCCCCTTCGTGCAGGTGATCGATGAGCGCCGGCGAGAGCGCGGCGAAGTCCTCGTTGAAGACGGTCGGATCGGGGAACGTCCCGGTGGCGAGCAGCACGCGCGGCGCCGCGATCGCGACGCTGCCGAGATCGTCCGGGCCGAGCAGCGTCCCGCGCCGCGCGGCGATCCGCAGCACCTGGCAGGGACCGAGATAGAGATCGAGCGGCCGCGCGTCGATCGGCGCGGCGCCGCGCCCGTAGTGGCTCGGGGCGTCGGCGTGCGCCCCGACGTGCACGGTGGTGCGCAGTGTCGAGAGCGTCAGGTGCGCCCCCGCGTCCATGTCGAGGAGCACCTCGCGCTCCGGCGGCGTGTCGCCGGGGAAGACCTTCAGGTCCCGATCGATCGGCGGTGTGAGGTCGTAGATCATCGTCCCGGCCTCAGAGCCGGTTCCGGATGAGCCAGAGATCGGGGAAGACCGGCTTGAAGAGCGAGGACTTGAGGTATTCGACGCCGAGCGACCCGCCGGTCCCCATCTTGTTGCCGATGGTGCGCTGCACCATCATCACGTGCCGATAGCGCCACTCCTGCAGCCCTTCGTCGAAATCGGTCATCAGCTCGAGCAGGATGGCGACGTCCGGACGGCCACGATACAAGCGCAGCAGCTCTTCCTGGAGCTCCGCATCCGGCTCGGTCGGCCGGCGGACGTCGCGCGCGCGCAGCCGTTCCGGGACCGGCACCCCGAGCGCCGCGAGAAAGTCGTAGAAGTGATCGACGAGCGAGCGTTCCGCCAGCCGCCGCTCGAGCATCGGCCGCGCCGGATCCCCCGCCGGGTAGCGCTCCAGCATCTCCGGGCGCTTGTGGCCGAGGAGGAACTCCATCTCGCGGAACTGCGTCGACTGGAAGCCGGAGGCCGCCTCGAGCCGGTCGCGGAAGGTCAGGAACGACATCGGGCTCATCGTCTCGAGGACGTCGATCTGCGCCACGAGCGTCTTGAGCACCATGCGCACCCGCTTCCAGGTGGCGATCGCCTCGAACAGCTCGCCTTTGCTGAAGTCGCGCTTCACCTTGTCGAACTCATGGAGGAGCAGGCGGAACCACAGCTCGTACACCTGGTGGATGACGATGAACAGCGTCTCGTCGTGCTCGGGGGGATCGGAGGCCGGCTGCTGCAGCGCCAGGAGCGCGTCGAGCTTGAGATAGCGCGCGTAGGTGAGGGGGAGCGGCGCGCCGCCTCCCCGCGATCCGGACTTCGGCTTGGTCATCGACGCCTCCACCACCACGCGACCGCGACGACCGCCGCAGCCATCAGCCCCGCGGCGAGCGCCTGGAGAGTGACCGCCTGGCGGCGCGCCCGGCGCACCGTCTCGGCGTACGGGATGCGGGTGAACGAGATCATCATGTAGAGCGGCATGAAGAGGCCGGGGAAGAGGCGATACAGCCCCTTCTCCAGCGCCTTCCTCGTCCGGAACAGGCGCGACGCGGTGTGGTCGCGCATCTCGACGAAGTTGTCCACCGACAGGCGGGCCAGGGCGTCGGTGTGCTCCTTGCGCCGGGACTCGAAGAGATCGAACACCCGGCTCCAGTCGGGGGCATGGGCCCGGACGCACGCGTCGAGGACCACCGCGTCCTCGAAGGCGCAGTTCGCCCCCTGTCCGTGGAACGGCACGACGGCGTGCGCCGCGTCGCCGAGCAGCGCGACCTTCCCGTCCTGGTGCCACGGCCGGCAGCGGATGGTCACCATCGATCCGACCGGGTTGGTCGCGTACTGCTCGGGGAGATCGGGGAAGAGCGGCAGGGCGTCGGGGAAGTGCGTTGCGAAGAAGCGCGTGACGGCGCCGGCGTCCGCGAGCGCGCCGAACGAGTTCGGCCCATCGTGCGGCCAGAACAGCGTGCAGGTGAAGGAGCCGTCGCGGTTCGGGAGCGCGATCATCATGAAACCGCCGCGCGGCCAGATGTGCAGCGCCTCGCGCTCGAGGAGGAACGCCCCGTTCGGACCGGACGGGATCGTCAGCTCCTTGTAGCCGTGGCTCAGGAATGCCTGGCTGTACTCGAAGCGGTCGAGGCGCTGCAGACGGCGGCGCACCACCGACCAGGCGCCGTCGGTCCCGAGGACGACGTCGCCGCGCACCGTCTCGCCGTCCTCGAAGCTCGCGGAGGGGGCGTCGGGATCGACGTCCACACAGCGCCGGCCGAAGGCGAAGCGGACGTTGCGCTCCTTTTCCGCCGCGTCGAGCAGCAGCACGTTCAGCTCGGCGCGCGACACCGAGTGGTTGGCGTGTCCGGCCTCGGTGCCATACGGCTGGAAGGCGGTGCGGCCGCGCAGGTCGTGGATCATCCGGCCGCGCATCGGCACCGCGAGCGCCAGGACGCGTTCGAGGAGGCCCGCCTTCTCGAGGGCGCCGAGGCCGCGCGACGACAGCGCCAGGTTGATCGAGCGGCCGCCGACGAGTGGCCCCTGGCGCGGGTCGGGGCGCAGCTCGTAGCCGCGCACCTCGTGCCCCGCCCGCCCGAGGAAGATCGCCGCGAGCGTGCCGCCGAGCCCGGCACCGACCTGCACGATCGTGCTCACACGAGCGCCTGCTCGAGGACGCGGGCGAGGCGCCAGATCTCGTGGAAGGTGTTATACAGCGGTGCCGCCGCGAGGCGCAGCACGTCCGGCTGGCGGAAATCCAGCACGACACCTTCCCGTTGCAGCGCCTCAAGGAGCGGCTTCGCCCGTCCGCCCTGCAGGCGCAGGGAGACCTGGCAGCCGCGCTCGTCGGGACGGCGCGGCGTCAGCACCTCCACCCGTCCCCGCGGGAGGCGATCCAGAAGAGTCAGCAGGTACGACGTCATCCGCACCGAGCGGGCCCGCAGCGCCTCGATCCCCGCCTCCTCGAAGATCGCCAGCGACGCCAGCAGCGGCGCCAGCGCCAGGATCGGCGGGTTGCCGATCTGCCAGCCGTCGGCACCCGGACGGGGTACGAACTCCGGCTGCATGATGAAGCGCGTGGCCGGATCGGTCCCCCACCAGCCGGCGAACCGCGGCAGGCTCCTGTCGAGGCCGTGGCGCTCGTGGACGAAGCAGCCGGCGACCGCGCCCGGTCCGGCGTTCAGGTACTTGTAGGAGCACCAGACGGCGAAATCGACCCCCCACTCGTGCAGTCGCAGCGGCAGGTTGCCGGCCGCGTGCGCCAGGTCGGCGCCGAAGACGCACCCGTGCCGGTGCGCCGCCGCCGCCAGCCGCGCCAGGTCGAGCGCCTGGCCGGTCAGGTACTGCACTCCCGGCAGCAGCACGACCGCGAGGCTCGAGCCGCGCTCCTGGATCAGGCGTTCGAGATCCTCCGTGCGCAGCCCCGGCTCGCCGGTGCGGTGGCGGGCGATGATGAGCGAGGTGTCGGGGTCGCGGCCGTGGTGGCGGATCTGCGAGGCGACGGCGTACTGATCGGAGGGGAAGGCGTGCTCCTCGATCAGGATGGCGTGGCGCTCGGCGGTCGGCCGGTAGAAGGTCGCGAGCATCAGGTGCAGGTTGACGGTGAGGCCGTTCATCATCACGACCTCGCCGGGACGGGCGCCGACCAGCCGCGCGCCGGTCTCGCGGAACTGCTCGTGGTACGAGTACCAGGGACGGCGCGCGCGGAAGTGCCCCTCGACGCCGAGCGCCTCCCAGTCGTCCATCTCCTCGTCGACGATGGCGCGCGCGGCCTTCGGCATCGGTCCGAGCGAATGCCCGCAGAAGTACAGGAGCGGCCGCCCGTCCGGCCCGGCCGGCAGCGCGAAGCGGGAGCGGAAGCGGGAGAGCGGGTCCTCGAGATCGAGGCGGAGCGCCCCTTCCTCGTCGAGCGGCGGTCCGCTCATGCCGCTTCCACGGCGCGGGGCGGCGCGATCACGCGAACTCCTCCTTGCGCCGGCCGAGGAACTCGAGCGCGGTGCCGGAGAGCATCCGCTCGCGCGCCGCCGCCGGGAGCTCCGCGAGCGACTCGAGGAGCCGCCCGGGATCCTCCTCGCCGAGCGGGAAGGGGTAG
>Ga0111538_10010676_pt1 | contig 12206 bp, 12 predicted proteins | sample SoiMethybrSBSTD1_FD_79669 | JGI IMG/M metagenome (GOLD analysis project Ga0111538, IMG submission 79669) | Bulk soil microbial communities from a Populus tree surrounding site in Tennessee, USA - Soil MetaG P. TD hybrid SBSTD1 (version 2)... | ecosystem: Environmental > Terrestrial > Soil >...
AAGGGCTAAGGGCTGGTCAAGGTTTAAGGGCTTCGTTCTTCGCTTAGGCCTTAGGCCTTAGCCCTTCGGCCTCAGTCTGGGCGACATTCATGAGCATCGCTAAGGTCGCGTAGTACCCGATCACGGCGATCAAGTCGACGACACCCTTCTCGCCAAACTCACCGACGGCGGCTTCGTAGGTCGGATCGTCTACGGCGTGGTCGCGATTCAGCTGACTGAAGAACTCATGCACGAGCGACTCGCCGCGATCCATCGACGAGGGCGTGCGCCCATCGGCAATCGCCGCGATCAGATCCGCCCCGAGACCTGCTTGCAGGGCAATCGGCGCGTGCACATGCCATTCAAAACCCTGCCGCCATTCGTGCGCCGTCAGCAGAATCGCCATCTCGCGAAGCTTTGGCGGAACTGCCGCATCGTAGCGGAGATATTCGCCGAGTCGCTGCAATCGCCGCGTCAGCTCCGGACTGCGCAATGCCGGAATGAACGGGCCGATCACTCCGCCGCGGCGACTGGCGACGAGCTCCGCGACCGCCACGCGCTGCTCCGCCGTTAGTTCCTCGGTCGGAATCGGCGGCAATCGATCGCGTCGGTGGGTCACCGAGCGAGCTTACTTCAGCAGAATCTGCGCGAAGAAATCGACGACGCGGGGATCCTTCGACTGCCCGAGCCAGAACATCGCCTGCCGCCGCACTTCGGGGTTGCTGTGCGTGCGCGCGACATCCATCAATTTCGGGATCCCTTCCTGGTTAGGAAAACGGCTCAACGCGAAGACAGCCTGCTTCTTGACCTCGGTGTCGGGATCTTTCTGCAGGGCGAGGTCGATGGCCGGAAGCGCTTCGGCCGCGGCGCGCCGGGCGAGCCAGACCAGCGATTGGCTCCGCACCTGCGTTGTTCCCGACTGCCCGAACTTCACCAGCGCACTGACAGCCGTCTGTCCTGCCTGCTGGCCGATCGCCAGCAGGGCGTTCTGCGCCACGCGTGGCGATCCGGCAGGCGGATTCGCCACCAGCGTGGACAGCCACGCCACGCTCGCGTCGGCATTCACACCGTCGAACCAGACCAGCGGCATCCCACCGGCGTCCATGTCGCAATCCGCAGCCAGCGGACGCAGCTCCAGCACGCTCCCCTGCTGGACGCGCGCCAGGACGACGAGATCCGACGGCGGCGCCAGCCGGCAGCGCCCGCAGCATGATGATTCCGCTGTCTGCAAGCCCGCGTCCGCGCGGCGCGTGATCGGAACGCGGTAGCCAATCCATGCCGGCATGGGACGTGCCGCTGCGCTCTGCACGTCGCGGGCGAAGTCGGCCGACGCGGTGCGCCGTTCGACGACCGCGTTGACAACCGGCGACTGTGCCGCCGCAGGAATGACGGCGATCGCCAGCAGGCACGCCGCCACTCCTCGAATCACTGGAGCAGCTCCAGCATGAACGCCTTCGCTTCCGGCGTCCGCGACGTGGACAGATACCGCACGATCTGCGTCTTCAGCTCTGGATCGCGTTCAGCCCGTGCCAGCGTCACCAACGTTGCGATCGCCGCGTTGTTGTTATGAGAACTCATCAGCGCGGACATGACCGCTTTCTTCGTCTCGGCCGAGTTGGTGCTCTTGTAAATCGATTCGAGCGCGGCAGCGGATTCCGGGGTGCTGGAGATGCCGAGATAGCGAACAGCTGTCTGCTGCAGCTCTGGATTCGCATTACCCCTCGCCACGTTGGTCAGGATGGCGCGAGCGCGATCGTTGCGGGTCTGGCTGAGCACGAACAACGCGCGCTCCTTGACACGCACGCTGGAGCCGCCAGCGAGCATCTTCTCGATCACGGGAAACGCGGCCTCCGGATCCGTGCGCGTCAGCCCCTGCAGCGCCAGCAGCTTGAGCTCGTCGTTCGCCGCGTTTGCCGAAACCGGCTGGCCGGAGGCCTGCTTCACCTCGACTTCCAGAGCGCGGGCGTCACGTGCCCATCCGCTGTCCGGAAACTGCTTCTGCAGACCGGACAGTACCGACAATGCCTCGTCCCTGCGGGAAAGTTTCCACAGGCTGTAGGCTTTCCAGTACGTCGCCGCGTCAGCGCGATCGCTTTTCGCCGAAATGACCCGGTCAAGAGGGTCGAGCGCACGCTCGTACTGATCGCGATCGATCAACCCACGCGCCTGTGCGTACACGCCCTCGAGCTGCGACCCCTGTTGCCCTTTCTGGAACTTGAACCCGTCTACGTCGACTTTGAACGGTTTGAGGTCCTGCGCCAGCGTGCGGATCTTCTCCACTTCGACCTGGAGCGGCTCGAACTGGAACGGCTCGAAGTGGAACGGCTCGATCTGGATCGGCTCGACGTAAAACGGCTCGACGCGCTGCGCTGACGCAACCGTCACCGATAGAAGGATGAAGGCCGGAGCGAGCAGAATCTGTTTCATCGTCATGGTCTCAACCAATCGTGGAAGTGGAAGTGGTGGTCGGTGACGGCTGCTCGAGCTCATACTGCAGCTCGTTCGTCATCACGCGAACTTTGAACAACAACGCCGCCGAGTCGATGCGGCGGCGAATGTCTTCGAGGTCGGCGGCGGTCGCCCGTGATGGCTCGTGGACGATATCCAGCAACACGCGCTCGACTTCTTCGAGCACTGCGGCCATGCCCGGTTCGTTGATGGCGATGGCGCTCTGGCGGTACAGACGGCTCGCGGACACCAAATCTCCGGCCCACGTCTGCTCCTTCGTGAGGTCGCGCGGCGCCGCCGCGTTCATGATTTCCACGAGGACGCGGTCCGAGCGATCGAAGTGTTCACTGACCGCGAGCAGCAGAGCGCGGCGCTGCGCCTGTTCGTCCGTCGCTGCAACGTCCGTGTGGCGCGTGTCGGTCCTCACGACCGCCTGCTCCGCTGGCGGCCACATCCGGCCAACCGTAAACCCTGCCGTCAGCAGCACGACGGCTGCGAACGTGGCGAATGCCCAGCGCGGGTTGAACATGTCCCGCCAGGACGGCTGACGGTCCGGAAGACGATGCCTGATTGCCTGCCACACCTCGAGCCCGTAGTGGTCGCCACGCGCCGGTGCGTCGAGCGTCACGCTGTCGAGCAGCGCCCGCAGCTCCCGGTATCGCACCGAGCACTCGCCGCAGGCGTCCAGATGCGGCGACGCTGTCGGCGCCTCGCCGTAATACTCGAGCAGCAGATCCTCATCCGAACAGTGCTTCATGTGGTTCTCCGCAGCGGCTCCAGCGCCGTCCGGATCTTCCGGACGGCACGGAACACCGCGTGCTTCGCCGCGCTCTTCTGTACGCCGAGCGTGCGGCCGATCTCGTCGATGCTGCGCCCCTCGTAGTGGCGAAGGGCGAACGCGACGCGCTCCTGCGGTGTCAACGACGCCATCGACGCCTCGACGCGGCGGCGAATCTCCGTGCTCCAGGCCAGCCGCTCCGGCGAGGGGGCGTCAGACTGCGCCACGTCGGGCACCTCGTCCGCCGGGTCGCCCGTCCGCTCGGCGCGACGGCTATGGCGCGACCGCAACGCGTCCATCGCGCAGTTGACGACGATGCGGTGGAGCCAGGTGCCGAAGTTGGAGCGCGCCTCGAATCGATCGAGCTGTCGATACGCGCGGATAAAGCTTTCCTGGACTACATCTTCCGCGTCCCGCTCGTCGCCCGTCAGACGGTAGGCGAGCCGGAATGCCGTCCGCGCATGGGCGTTCACCAGCAGGCCAAAGGCCTCCCCGTCACCCCCGCTCGCCCTGGCCAGGACGGCGGCGACGTCGCCCACCTCCATTGGCCCGTTAGACGAGGACTGGGTTGCAGCGGTTAGCCGGGGTATAACCGTTGCAGCAGAAAACCCATCCACGAACCTATGCATCGTCATTCTGTCCAGTTCGTCCTGATTCTCATGCTGGCCATCGGATGTGCCGCCTGTGCCCACAGGTCGACGCCGCCGGCGGCTGATCTCAAGCCGGCCGCCGACGAGGAGTTGAGTCGCATCGCGGCGGCCGTCACCAAGGCGCTCACCGCAAAGGGCTTTCCCGACGGCGTCCACGTGCTGGGCGTTGAGCGGCGGCGCGACGGCGTCATCACCATAAATCTGAGTGAGGATCTGCTCGTCGAGACCTCCGATGAGAAGCTCACCGAAGCCGCCCGCGCGGTGCTCGCGGCGGCGTCGGGCGCGCGCACGGAAACAAGCGCGCAGAGCAACTTCGTCCTTCTCGTCAACGGCGCGCTTCTCGAATCCTACCTTCCGTCAAAGACGGGCGTATGAGGGATGAGGCCTGAGGCCTAAGGCCTAAGGCCTAAGAGAAGAACGATGCCCTACTGGAGAGCGGATAAGGCAAGGGCTCTGCGCAGGCTCGCGCGGGTCTTCGTAGCGGCGGCGTGCGTGCTCGTCGCCGATCCCGGACATCTGCACGCGCGCCAGTCGACGGATGGGCCGTCGCCGGCGATGACGTTCTTCATCACCAGCGTCGGTCGCGGCTTCGGCGGCAACCTTGGTGGTCTCGCCGGCGCCGACAATCACTGCCAGCGGCTGGCAGAGAGCGTCGGACGCGGCAACCACACGTGGCGCGCATACCTGAGCGCGCCGGCAACCGCGACGCACCCGGCGGTTCACGCGCGCGATCGCATCGGAAACGGGCCGTGGACCAACGCCGCAGGGATCCGCGTCGCGGCAACCCTCCAGGAGCTGCACGGCGGCGACAACGCGCTCGGACGCGAAACGTCGCTGACGGAAAAAGGAAATCCCGTCGCCCCGGGCCGGCACGACATCCTCACCGGAAGCAACGCCGACGGCACGCTGGCAGTCGGCCCGGCGGACACGACATGCGCGGGCTGGACCAGCCACGAGGCCGCGGGCCGCGCGATGTTGGGCCATCACAACAAGAGCGGCGGCGGCCAGCGCCCTGATTCCTGGAACTCGGCACACCTGTCGCGCGGCTGCAGCCAGAGCGCGCTCAAGGCCTCAATGGGCGACGGTTTGTTTTATTGCTTCGCCGTCGATTAGAGCAGGCCCTTCGGCCTCCGTTTCAGACCTGGATCTTCGAGAACGACCACGCGCCCAGCCCCATGAACACCGAGCCGAGGACTGCAAGCACAACAGCATCCATGCTGAGTCCGATCTGGGCGAGACCGATCAACGAGCCGCGCAGGCCGTCGATCCCGTAGGACAACGGGTCGATCCGGGTGGCCGCGTTGAGCGCCGCTGGAAGATTGCTGAGCGGATAGAGCGCGCCAGACAGGAAGAAAATCGGCATCACCAGGAAGTTCATGACGAACTGAAACCCCTGCATGTCGCGCAGGCCTGAGCCGATCATGGTTCCCAGCGCCGCGAAGACGATGGCGATGAGCGCCATGTAGACGAACGCGAGTGGCAGCGCGAAAAAGCCCTGCGGGCGGAACCCGGCGATGATGCAGACGATCAACACGAGCGTTCCCTGGACCATCGCGATCGTCGCGCCGCCAAGCGTCCGCCCGATCATGATGTGCAACCGCGGCACTGGGGCGACGAGCGTCTCCTTGAGAAAGCCGAACTGCCGATCCCAGAGCAGGCCGATCCCCGAGAAGATCGACGTGAACAGGATCCCCATACCGACAACGCCCGGGGCGACAAACTGCAGATAGCTGCCGCGTCCCGCCTGCGCGAACACCGGGCCGAGCCCGAAGCCGAGCACCAGCAGATACAGGAGCGGCTGGCCAAGCGACGCGACAATCTGCGCGCGTGAGCGCAGGTAGCGTTTGACCTCACGCAGCCAGAGCACATAAATCGCCGCCACTCAGCGCCTCCACATCCGCGCCATCTGGCGCATCATCGCAGCCGGGTCGCTGCTCTCGTCGCGAATGGTGGTTCCGGTCAACGCCAGGAACGCGCCTTCCAGCGAATCGGCTCCGGTCTGCTGACGCAGTTCCGCCGACGAACCCTGCGCGACGATCTTTCCGTGGTCGATGATCGCAATCCGATGCGCCGCCCGCTCCGCCTCGTCCATGTAATGCGTCGTCAGGAACACGGTGACACCCTCCGTTTCGTTGAGGTGCCGCACGTGCGTCCACAACTGGTTGCGCGTCTGCGGATCCAGCCCAAGCGTCGGCTCATCGAGGAAGAGGATCTTCGGCGTGTGCAGCAGACCGCGGGCGATCTCCAGCCGCCGCTTCATCCCACCGGAGAACTGCTTCACCGGCGAGTCCCGCCGATCCCACAGCTCGAACAGCTTCAACAGGAGTTCGATGCGTTCGGCACGCACCCGTCGCGGTACGTGATAGAGCACGCCGTGCAGATTCATGTTCTCGTGGGCGGTCAGCTCGCCGTCGAGGCTCGGATCCTGGAAAACGATGCCGAATCGCCGCCGCACGTCGAGCGGTCGCGCAACGGGATCGAGACCATCCAGCGCCATCCTGCCGCTCGTCGGGCGCAGCAGCGTTGTCAGCATCTGAATGGTCGTCGTCTTCCCAGCGCCGTTTGGGCCGAGAAACGCGAAGACTTCCCCCGCCTGCACGTCGAACGAGACATCGTCGACGGCGCGCACTTCTCCGAATGTTTTGACGAGATGTTCGACGTGAATCATGAGCGGGTAGTCAGCGCCGAGGCTGACAAACGGTTGAGGCCCTCAGGATTACTGACCTGGGTTGCGGCAACACTGAACGCGGGGGCGCCAGATTTCTGGCCCCTCGCTTGCGTTGACACTATTGCCGCGGTTGGCGCGGGCAGATCAGAGGAGTGGGCAATGCCAGGGAGCTCCACAGCGAGGTCCTTTCAGTTGGAAGGAATGTGTAATTATCTCCCACGCGTGACGCCGTCACACAGCCTCGCCATGAAACGTCCGTCGAAGGCGACCGCAGCGACTTCGTGGCGCGAAGCGACGATCGTATTCGTGATTTTCACCGTTGCGCAGGTCCTCGACGGGGTTTTGACCTACTGGGGCGTCACGACGCTCGGCATCCACGTCGAAGGCAATGATTTGCTTGCCGCGACGATGCACGCAATCGGGCCGATGCGGGCACTCGTCTCCGCGAAACTGCTGGCCTGTGTCTGCGGCTACATCCTGTATCGAACGGCCTCGCACAGACCGCTCGCCGTCATGGCGGGACTCTATATCGGCGTGGCGATTACGCCGTGGCTGCTCGTTCTGAGCGGATTGCTTCTCGAGTCGTACTGACGCAAGTCGACGTCAGGCAGGCAGTCGCAGCCGCTGCAACAGCGCCTTGAAACGAGGGTGAGGCGCGAGCCGGCGGAATGGCGGCTCCACGTTGATCCACGTGAGATCGGTGGCGCGCAGTTGCGCTGCGCGCTCCAGCGCCGTCAGCGCGGCGTCGGTCTCGCCGAGCACGGCGTGAACGCGCGCCATCCCCACCGGCGATACGTATCGGTGCGTGCTCTGCTCCACCAGCTGCGACAGGACGACGCGCGCGGCGGTCCGGTTGCCGGCCTTGGCCAGGGCGTAGCCGAGCGCAGCGACCGTGTCCGGGCGGCTGCCGGACAGCGAGACGGCGGTCTGCAGGTGCTCCAGCGCACGCGCTGCATCTCCAAGTTCAATCAGGGCGTTGCCCAGGAAGAAATGCGTCATCGCGTGGGGCGCTAGGTCGAGGGTCCGCTGCAGCGCGTCTGCCGCCTCGGCCGACCGGTCGGCGAGCATGAGCACGAATCCGAGCGCCCCGTTGATCGGCAGCGACACCGGATCGATCGCGAGCGCGCGCTGCACCAGCTCGAGTGCTTCGTCGAAGCGGCGCATCGGCAGGAGGCCGTGAAGCGCGTACGACTGCAGGCCGGCCGCGTATTGCGGGTCGAGCCGTAGCATCTGCTCGTAGTCTTCCACCGCCTCCCGCCGCGCCCACTCGTAGACCGCACGGACGAGGGCGCGCGATCCGTGCGCCTCTGCCGATACCGCATCGAGCGCCAGCGCTTCCATCGCCGCCGTGCGGGCGCGCGGCATCACCTCGTCTGGAGCGCGCAGATTGTGAATCCCGAGCATGGCGTAAGCATCGGCCAGCCCTGCGGCGGCGCGCGCAAACAGCGGGTCGACTGCACGCGCTTCATTGAAGCATTCAATCGCATCCACCAGCCCGCGCTCCGTACGCTTGTTCCAGTGGAAGCGGCCCTTCAGGTAGAGCGCATATGCCTCGGGCTTATTGGTCAGCGGTCGCACCACTTTGGAGGGGAGCGCCGCCGCCAACGTCGGCGTCACTGCGTTTACGACCCTGCGCGCGATCTCGTCCTGCACGCCAAACACGTCACCGGCGTCGCGATCGAATTGTTCCGACCAGAGCACGTGACCGGCGGCGGCGTCGACAAGGCGCGCGCCGACCCGCAGCCGCTCGCCAGTCGAGCGCAGGCTGCCTTCGAGCACTGCCTGCACGCCGAGTTCCACGGCCGCCGCGCGTGCGTCAACACCACGGCCCCGAAACTGGAACGATCGGCTGGCTGACGCGACGCGCAGTCCCGGTAGACGTGCCAGTGCGTTGAGAATCTCCTCGGCCATGCCGTCGCAGAAGTATTCGTGATCGTGCTGCGGGCTGAGATCGACGAACGGCAGCACCGCGATCGAATGCGCGACGTCTGCCTGAATCTGATCGCCGGCATCGGTGCCTCTGGCATAGGTGTCGAGCGCAAAGACGAATTCCCGGACCGAGGGGAAACGGTCGTTCGGGTCCTTCGCCAGCGCCCGACGGATAACGGCCTCGAGTGATCGAGGCACGATGGCGTCAGGCAACGGGGCGGGTTCGGCAGTCAGGATCGCGGCAAGCACGTCGACCAGCGTCGGCGCGACGAACGGCCGTCTGCCGGCCAGCATCTCGTAGAAGATCACACCTAACGCAAAAAGATCGGTGCGTGCGTCGCAATCGAGACCTCGCGCCTGCTCCGGCGCCATGTATGCGACCGTCCCGACGAGCGAGCCGGCGAGCGTTGTCAGGCGCGTTTCCGTGTCCGCAGATGGCGGCGCGATCTGGCGGACAAGCCCGAAGTCGAGCAGCTTGACAAGGCCGTTCGGAAGGACGAACACGTTTTCCGGTTTCAGATCACGATGGACGACGCCCTTGTCGTGCGCGGCGATCAGCGCATCGGCGATCTGATGGACGATCGGCAGCGCCTGACCGACCGGCAGCGGACCACGCAGTCGCTGCCTGAGCGTGCTGCCCGTGAGCAGTTCAGTGACCAGATAGGGAATGCCGCCCTCTTCGCCGACGTCGAACACCTCCAGCGTGTTCGGGTGCGCAAGCGACGCGATCGTCCTGGCCTCGCGCTCGAACCGCTCGAGCGCGACACGATCGAGAACACCACGCAGCACCTTGATCGCGACCTGGCGCCCAAGTCGCGGGTCCTCGGCTCGGTAGACGTCGCCCATGCCGCCGGCCCCGATGAGCTCGACGATGCGATACGGCCCGAGACGAGTGCCCTCAACCAGACCCATAAAAAAGCAGACCTGTCAGCCTCCCTGCTTTGAACAGGACCCCGATTATAGGAGTCCGTCGTTCTGGCGCGGTTGTGATCGCCGTCACACATCGCCGGTGACGACGGTCACAGACGGACGCGCGAGCGCCGCGTAGATTCCTGTTGAACAGAAACAGGAGGTGCTCGATGAAACGCAGATACTTCGCATTCACCGCCGCCGTCGCGCTGATGGCCTGCGCGTTCGCGGTGCGGACCGGAGCCCAGAGCTGGGGTCAGCTGGAGAAGATCACCTTCAGCCAGGCAGTCGCGCTGCCGGGTGTGGTCCTCCCCGCGGGCGCATACACGTTCGAGATCGCGACGCCGAACTCCAGCGCCAACGTCGTCCGCGTGATCCATCGCGACACGCATCAGGTCTACTTTGCCGCCTTCACCGAGAGGGTGCGTCGGCCGGGAAACCTTCGTCCTGGACAGCGGATGACGTTCGGCGAAGCTGTGGCGGGCGAAGCGGTCCCGATCAACGTGTGGTACCCCGGGGCGGGAGCGGAGGGACACCGGTTCCTCTACCGGTGACCGATGCGACCGGGGTCGCGGGAGGGCGCCCCTCCCCCGGGGGCGCCCTGCCTGCGTTGGTTGATCGAGCCGGGCAGCGGGGCGAGAAGGCGGGGACGCGACAACTTTCACCTGTTGGGCTGACAAAAGAGCGCAAAAACGTGCAGTAACGCCGGCTGACCTGGCGTATATCTAATACCCCCTTTTTCTCAGTACTTCGCTTGCTCCTGCGGAGCCGGCGAAGAGCGGGTGCGAAATGCAGCGACCAGGTTGCCCCCTTCGGCGAACCGCGGCGGGGGCCGCGTCGGCAGCGCTCGTGAGTGCCCTAGCGGTGCTCGCGCCGCTGGTCGCTCCTGTTCCTGCAGTTGCGCAGGCACGCTGTGCGCAACCCGCCGCGATCGTCCGAACCATTGACAATCAGGTGCAGGTATTGCTCGCCGCAACGCGCGCGCCGATTGCGGCAACACGCGACATGCCAGTCTGTCCCGGCGAGACCATTCAGGTGGCGGCGCGCAGTCGGGCTGTCGTGTTCATCACGGCGTCGAACACGCTGCTCGCGCTGAACCAGAACTCGCAGCTCGAGATCGCGACGCCCGATCCGGCCAGGCCGTACGTCAACCTGCTGCGCGGCGCCCTTCTCTTCATCACGCGCGTGCGCCGTTCCTTCGAGGTGCGGACGCCGTTCGTCAATGCATCGGTCGAAGGGACGGAGTTTGTGGTGCAGGTCGGGACCGATTCCGCCACTGTGACTGTGCTCGAGGGAACGGTTCGCGCAGCGAATGATCTCGGGGCGCTCGTGCTCGGCGCCGGACAGCAGGCTGTCGCCGCAAAGGGACAGGCGCCACAGCTTCAGGTCGTCGTGCGCCCGCGTGACGCCGTGCAGTGGGCCATCTACTACGAGCCGATTCTGCCGGCCGATACGTTCGCACAGATCGACGCCGTGCCCGCCGGGAACCAGGATGCGGCCTTCTTCGTTCGTCGCGCGTCACTCTTACTGAGCGTCGGACAGCTCGACGCCGCCCGCGCCGATCTCGATCAGGCGCAAAAGCTGAACGGAAGCTACGGCGATGCCTACGCGCTGCGTGCGATCACCGCGGTGGCGTTGAACGACAAAGAGCAGGCGTTGGAGAGCGGACGCCGCGCGGTGGAGCTTGCGCCGAACTCGACGGCCGCACGGCTGGCGCTGTCATATGCCCTGCAGGCGGACTTTCAGCTCGAGGCGGCTCGTGACGTCATGTCGCAGGCGGTGATGACGTCGCCCAACGATGCGGTGGCGTGGGCACGGCTGGCCGAACTGCGCCTGATGCTGGACGACGTGGGTGGCGCCGAAGACGCGGCGCAACGCGCGGCCATGCTGGCCCCGCAAGCGGCGCGCCCGCAAGTGGTCCTGGGGTTCACGCAGCTCGCGCAACTCAAGGTAGGGACCGCAGAACGTACCTTCGACGCGGCAATTGCGGCGCAGTCAACCGAGCCTCTCGCGCACCTGGGCCGCGGCCTCGCGCTGATTCGGCGCGGGAACCTGGACGAGGGACGCGCAGAACTGGAAACCGCTGTCGCACTCAACCCCGAGAACGCGACGACTCGCAGTTATCTCGGACGCGCGTATTTCGACGAACGCCGGGAAGGGGTCGCCGAGCAGCAGTTCGCTTCAGCGAAGACGCTCGACCCGCAGGATCCGACGGCGTGGTATTTCGACGCCATCCAGAAGCAGGCCGTCAACCGCCCCGTTGAAGCGCTCGCCGACATCGAGCAGGCGATTCGCCTGAACGACAACCGCGCCGTCTACCGATCGCGGCTGCTGCTCGACGCCGACAACGCCGGTCGCAGCGCACGGCTCGGCCGCGTCTACCGGGATCTTGGATTCGAGCAGCTGGCGCTGGTCGAGGGATGGAAGTCCGTGGCGGTCGATCCGACCAATTACGCCGCGCACCGTCTGCTCTCCGATAACTACCTCGTCTTACCGCGCCATCAGATTGCGCGTGACAGCGAGCTGCTGCAGTCGCAGCTGCTGCAGCCGCTCAACCTCAATCCCGTACAGCCTCGCCTGGCCGGCAACGGACTCAATTTCCTCGATGACACCGGCCCGTACGGCGTCGGCTACAGCGAGTACACGCGGTTGTTCGCCGGTAACCAGATCCGCTTCGTCGGCGACGGGATCGTCGGGCAGCATGACACGCTGGCGGACAACTTGATCGTGTCCGGGCTCTACGATCGACTGTCGTTCAGCGCCGGCCAATTTCACTACGAAACCGATGGAATACGGGCGAATAACGATTCACGGCAGGAGATCTACAACGTCTTTCTGCAGTCGC
>Ga0111538_10010677_pt1 | contig 12205 bp, 8 predicted proteins | sample SoiMethybrSBSTD1_FD_79669 | JGI IMG/M metagenome (GOLD analysis project Ga0111538, IMG submission 79669) | Bulk soil microbial communities from a Populus tree surrounding site in Tennessee, USA - Soil MetaG P. TD hybrid SBSTD1 (version 2)... | ecosystem: Environmental > Terrestrial > Soil > Tree...
CGGCGAGTCGTAAAGGATGTCGAAGTTGTCGGCCAGGAACGTGTTTCGTTGACCGGGCACGGGGGGAAGTCCGGTGGCGATTTTCCACCCGTCCGGCGCCACCACTCGCACCGTCGAAAAATGATCGAGAAAACCCTCGGGATACATCAACAGGTTCGCGTTGTTCCAGTAGCCGTGGCTCGAATTCAGCTCACTGGTCCGAACCGAGAGTTCGTTTGCGTAGACTTTGTACGTCGCATGCCAATCGCGCGACTTGTTCGTCACGACCCGCCACGTGTTTTTGTTGATCTTTTCCCACTTGAGTGGTTTCCCCGTCGCGTCGGCCGCCGCGAAGTCCTGCACGTTGCGTTCAAACTCACGCACCAGATACGAACCAGGCGTCCAGACGGGCATCACCAACGATACTTCCGCCAGAGACATGATCAGGCCCTGTTCTTTGATTGCAATATCGATCTCGAACAGATGCGTGTGCGGACGCGGCATCGACACTGTGAACGTGATGTCATGATGTCCATTTTGTCCGAATGCCTGAATGCTGAAAATGAGGATGGTGAAGAGTGTCGGAGCGATCAGGACTCGATATTTGAACATAGGCATGGGATGTTACTACGAATGTGACCACGGATCGAAGAGAATGAGTTAATATCTTGACGAACATGAACCGTTCGCCCCTTGTCGTCATCCTTACAACCGTCTTCATCGATCTCGTGGGCTTCGGGATTGTTATTCCGGTGTTGCCGTTCTACGCCGAGGGAACGAAGTTCAACGCCACACCACGCACGGTCGGACTACTCTTCGCTTCCTACTCGATCATGCAGCTCATCTTCTCGCCGATCCTGGGAAGTCTGTCAGACAAGTATGGACGACGGCCGGTGCTTCTGATCTCGATCATCGGTACGGGGATCGGGTTTCTCGTGCTCGGCTTCGCGCAGACTCTCGCAATGCTGTTCGCCGGACGAATTCTCGACGGCATCACCGGGGGAAACATCTCGACGGCGCAGGCGTACATCGCCGACATCACTACGAAAGAGAATCGCGCGAGTGGCATGGGGCTGATCGGCGCGGCGTTCGGCGTCGGGTTTATTTTTGGACCAGCGATCGGCGGGATTTTGAGTCGCTGGGGAATCCAGGTGCCGTTTCTGTTTGCCGCAGGTTTGTGTTTCGCGAACGCAACGCTGCTCTACTTCAAGTTGCCGGAAACTGTTACGGGCGAGCGTCCGGTGGAGAACCGCGCGGCGCGTGGACGCGGTTTCAGTCAGCTTTTTCAATCGCTGAAGCAGCCGCGACTCGCGTTTGTCTTGACCATCTATTTTTTGTTCGTCGTGGCCTTTTCGATCATGACGACGTCGTTCTCGCTGTACACGATGTTTCGCTTCGGTTACGACGCGCAACATACCGGCTACCTGTTTGCTTACGTTGGAATAATCGCGGTGATCATTCAGGGCGGGCTGATCGGACGCCTGGTGAAACGGTTTGGCGAAATGCCGCTGGTCATCGTCGGCGCGTTTTGTTTCGCGATCAGTTTGTTTGCGGTGCCGTTTGTTGGTCCAGCGGCGGGAGGACTTGGCGCGCTGCTAATTGGCGGAGGCGTTTTTTCGATGGGCAACTCGCTGGCGACGCCCGCACTTACCAGCCTGGCATCCAAGAGCGCCGGAGCGGACGAACAAGGAACGATTCTCGGCGTGACGCAATCCGTAGCGAGCATGGCGCGCGCCATCGGACCCACCATTGCAGCGCTGCTAATCGCGAGTCCGATCGTGCATACCGGCGCCGATGGTCAACCGCATTACATGAGCGACTACTCTCTGTTCGTCACCTTCTGGACAGGCGCCGCGATAATGTTCGTCGCGTTTTTCCTGGGATTGGTTAGATTGCGAACCCAGCAATCGGTCCGTCCGGCTTAATGAGATCTTTCAGCGTCGAGTAAGGCACCGTCACAAACTGCGGCCCGGCTGCATATGGTCCCACCTGATACGAGTCAAAATTGATCCCGATGCCGCGCTTCATAATGGTCCAGCTTTCGTAGTTCTTCGCTGTCGGCGCCGCGCCCTCGTTGAGCATGTCGTCCAGCAGTTCCGTACCTTTTTCTTTCGACTGTTTCTTTAGATCGGCGATGCAGTAGGTCGAAAGCGTTTGCAAATACTTCGCACCCGGTTTGAAAAGGTCGGCCAACTTCAACTGCTTCCCGTTCTTGAGATCGTAGTTGAGCGTTTCCGTGTGTGAGTTCGGATGCGCGGCACCCTGGTAGTAACTGCCGACGTCGAACTGCACGCTGATGAGATCGTCCTGGGCCAGGTTGATCGTGTAACCGATTCCGATATCGCTGCCCATCGATCCCTCGGGACGTGGCTCCTCCTCGCCTTCTTCGGGCGCCATGTCTTTCTTGAACTGCGCCACGGTCTTCATCACGAAGATCCGCGCCAACGCGTTAAACTTTTCGAAGTTTGGATTAGTCCCGCCGGTGAGTTGCGGATACTGCGCGTCGATCTCGTACATCAACTTCTTGTTGTTTTCCTTCACCGACTTGGCGACGATGTCGACCTCGCCCGTGAAGCTGATCGGCTCTTCGTGAATTGAAAACGCAGTCTTCTTGTCGTCGCCTTTTTCTCCGGGCGGCTTGGACCAGTTTCCCGCGAGCGTGATCAAGCCGTCTTCCTTATCGACAGTCCAGAGACCTTTGAACACGCCCGTCTGCTTGCCGCTTGCATCAAACTCGTCGAGCGCCAGGTTGCCGTCTTTATCCACGCTGCCGCGCAACCCGATGATCTTGCCGACCTTCTGATAGAAATAACTGCCGACGAGTTGATCGCCGTTTCGCACGAGCTTCATTTGCAGGTCGAGTGTCGAACCGATCGAGCCTTTGAAGTGTTTCGTTTGCGGCGGCGGCGTCGCGCCGCCCGCGGTTGTGTTTAGCGGATCGGCGCCGGCCGCAGGCGCGGGGGCGGCCGGCGGAGGAGCATTTGACGACTTGCGACAACTCGCGACCCCGACGAGGGCGATCAGCAAGAGAACGACGATGAAACGTAAGCGCATGTTTGTTCTAGGTCGTGGTGATCAAGCGCGAACGGAGAATCGCTTCGCGCACTTCTGAAAACGTAAGTTCCGCAAGTCTGCCGCCGGTGAACAACGGCTCGTTCGTTACATCGGCGAGTGCGAATGGCGGCTTGCGATAATTGTCGAGCTCTTCGTCGGTTTCGAAACCCACTTCGGCGAGCACCAGGCCAAAGAGATCGCCCAGAAACATGTCGACCGAAAACCGGTTTCCCTCGAAGTCGAAATAGTAACGGTTCTTTCTGATCTCGTTCGTGTTGAAGACCGAAAGCGTTTCGGCTTCGAGCGGGTTGAGATAGGTGTTAGTGATGATCGTGCGCGACAGATCGTCCGGGTTCGGCGCGAATTTTTGCGTGAACTTGACGGTCCATTTGTTGGTGCGCGGCTCCCGCACTTTGCGCAGGCGCAGACGCGTGCCGGTGATGTAGTTGTCGGTGATTTGCAGATGCGGATCCGCGCGCGTGAGACCTTCAGGCAAATCCTTTAACAGAAACCTGCGTTCACGCTCGACGCGCGCGTACTTGCTGTCAGGAACAACCGTGTTCTGTTCCGTTAACTTTGCTACGCCCATAGCCACGAAAAGGCACAAAAAGCACAAAAGGCGCAAGAAGAGAAACAGACAAGTGGCACTCCCGCTGATTAATCCTTTTGTGCCTCTTGTGCCTTTTGTGCCTCTTTGCGGTTAGATCTTGCCGGCCTTCATGTCGGCCAAGCGTTTCTCGAAGGCTGAAGTATCGACCTTGTCAGCCTTGCCGCGTTGAACGGCCTGGTCTCCGACCGCGAAAGCTTCTTCCTTCTTGCCGGCCTTGTACAACGCGTTCGCCTTCGACGCAAGATTCCGGAACGTCTCTTTAACTTTGATCGATTGATCGATCCACGCGAGACCCTGCGCATCGTCAGCCGGGTTCGTGTTGTTAATCAAATAATTTCCGGCCTGCATTGGCGTGAGCCAATCGTCGGGTTTCGCGCCGGCGACAGTCGTTTTCAGTCTCGCGAGAGTTGCAGCGGGAACGTCCGGAACTTTGATCGTGAACGGAACGCTGATCTTCTCCCAGCGAATGTTTACCTGCGCTGAGTCTTCGCTGACCGGATCGAACGTAAACGCGAGCCACTCCTGATTCTCGTTCACCGACGTCGGTTTCGCTTTCACGCGCAACGTGTCTTTCGCGGAATCGTAGTTGAAACTACCCCACTGGTTCGCGGTGCCGTTGAAAACGATCGTCCACTCGTCTTTCGTCGGAATCGTGTGCAGACTGTAAGTGCCGGCCGCAAGTTTTTGGCCGTTAATGAGCACGTCGTCGTTGACAACGAACGTCGTTGCGTCGTTAGCGCCGGTGCGCCAAACGTGGCCGTAGGGAACGATGACGGCGTCTTTGGGACGCACGTTTTGATTGTCGAGCGTCGCCTCGCCTTTCACAGAAGACTCCTGACCCGGCAGTGGATCGCCCCAGATTTTGCGGCCTTTCACGCCCGGACGGAAGTAGGTGATGGTGACGTCGGTTACTCCGATCCGTTGCATCACGCTCGCTTTTTGACTCGGTTGGGGTGTCACCACCTGGGCCGATACAGAAACGGCGAAGCCGAGAACAAACAGAACGGCGAAGAAGCTAATGCTGCTGCGTTTCATAAAACTCATTGTCTGGCTTTCTCCTCGAGATGGGTTTGCCGCATGATACAATCCGCCCAACGACAATTCAATCCGTCCGCTTTGCTAACTTGCCAGTTTTGGAGGACACGTCTCAGATGTCTAAGCACATCTTTCCCGTCGCCGTAATTCGCCGCCTTGCTCTGGTCCTAACCTTACTCGCCGTCGCAAGTTTCGTCGCCACGACCTTTGTCGATGCACAGAATGGTCACGGCGGTGTACAAACTCGACTGCTGCGCACTCCCACCGTCAGCTCAACTCAAATCGGATTCGCGTACGCGAACAACATCTGGGTAGTCCCGCGCGCCGGCGGCGCCGCACGCCGTCTGACCAGTTTTCAGGGACAGACCACCAATCCCCATTTTTCACCTGACGGAAGATGGATCGCTTTCAGTGGCGAGTACGCAGGCAACTTCGACGTGTATCTCGTGCCGAGTGAAGGCGGTGAGCCCAAGCGTTTGACGTGGCATCCCGGCGCGGACATGGTCGAAGGCTGGACGCCTGACGGGAAATCAATTCTCTTCTCGTCGACGAGAGCGACGTGGGCGCCAAGCGGCGCGCCGCGGTTCTGGACCGTCTCCTCCGAAGGCGGTGTCGAAGAACCGATGCCGTTGCCACGTGCTTACCAGGGCAAGATCTCTGCCGACGGCAATCGCATCGCCTATCGCATGAACAACTCCTGGGACGAAGAACGTCGCAACTATCGCGGCGGACAAAACCGTCCGATCTGGATCGTCGATCTGAAAACTTACGATCTCGTTTCGCCGCCGTGGACGGATTCAAAAGACACGATGCCCGTTTGGGTCGGCGACTCGGTCTACTTCATCTCCGATCGCGATGGCGTCGCGAACGTCTGGGAGTATCAAACCAAGACTCAGAAGCTGGCCCAGGTCACGAAGTTTACCGACTTCGACGTGAAGTCGATGGACTCCGGCTCCGGCACGATCGTGTTTGAACAAGCGGGATACGTTCACGAGCTGGATCCCAAGAGTGGCAAGGAAAAGATCGTGAACATTGTCGCGGCCGGCGACTTTCCGTGGATGATGCCGAATTGGGAAGACGTTTCGAACCGCATCACAAACATGGCCGTTTCGCCGACAGGCAAACGCGTCGTCGTCGAAGCACGCGGCGAGATCTTCACTATCCCCGCGGACAAAGGCGACGTCCGCAATCTCACGAACTCGAGCGCTTCCGCCGAACGCGATCCTGCGTGGTCCCCAGACGGGAAGTTTGTCTCCTACTTCAGCGACAAGTCAGGCGAGTACAAGCTCGTGATCGAAGCGCAGGACGGGCTGACGCCCCCGCGCGAGATCACGATCGCCAAACCCACGCGTTACTACACACCGTCGTGGTCGCCTGATTCGAAGAAGCTTCTTTTCACCGACACGAATCTGAAAGTGTGGGTGCTCGATCTCGCAACCGAACAGGCGAAAGTAGTCGGCAACGATCCGTGGATGGTGCCGCAGCGCACGATCAATCCGACGTGGAGTCCGGATTCGAAGTGGGTCGCGTACGCGGGCCGTTTGCGTTCGCTGTATCACGCGATTTTTATCAGCAACGTCGAGACGGGCGAGTCGAAGCAGATCACCGATGGACTGGCGGACGCTGTTTGGCCGACGTGGGACGCTACGGGTCGGTATTTGTGGTTCCTGGCGTCGACCGATTTCGGTTTGCGATCGCAGTGGCTGGACATGACTTCGTACGATCGCGAAGAGAACTTCGGGTTGTATTTCGCAGTGTTGAAGAAGACGGACGCGAGTCCCTTGCTGCCGGAGAGTGATGAAGACCGCGGCGTCGGTACTGGTCGCGCTCGACCTGCGCCCGGCGCTTGTGAACCACCGGCAGGCGCAGGCGGCGGTGGCGCTCCTGGCGGGGGCGGTGGTGGTGAAGGTGGTGAAACACCTGCTCCGCGCGGTCCACGTGCTCCAATAAACGTCCAGGTAGATTTTGACGGATTGTCACAGAGAATCATTGCTGTTCCCGGGGTTCCTGAACGTCAATACACGGATCTGCAAGCAGGCACGGATGGATCCGTGTTTTACATGGAAGCTGGTCGAGCACCGGGCGCGGCAAACGATCTACAACGCTATCGTCTGTGCGATCGTCGTGCGACCACTTTTGTGAGCGGCATCGCAGCCTATGAGATCAGCGCCGATCGTCGCAAGATCGTTTATCGCGCTGGCGGAGGCGGGGGCGGACAGTTTGGTGGTCCAGGCGGCGCTGGCGGAGTTCCACCCGCGCCACAGTTGTTCCTCATCGACGCGGATCGCAATCCACCGCAGCCGGGGACGGGTCGTTTGAACTACTCCCTGCGCATGTATCTCGAACCGAAAGAAGAGTTCAAACAAATCTTCAACGAGGGCTGGCGGCTACAGCGCGACTATCTCTACGTGCCAAACATGCACGGCGCAGATTGGCCGAAGATGAAGCAGATGTACGGACAGCTTCTTCCGTACGTGATGCATCGCGCGGATCTGAATTACCTGCTCGACATGATGGGCGCAGAGATCGCCATCGGACACTCGTACGTTCGCGGCGGCGATATGCCGACCGTGCCGCAGCAAGTCGGCGGGCTGCTCGGCGCTGACTTTACGATCGAGAATGGCCGGTACAAAGTCACGCGCATCTACGATAACGAGAGTTGGAATCCCGATCTTCGTTCGCCGCTCGCTACGCCGGGCGCGAATGTAAACACCGGCGATTACATTCTCGCGATCAACGGCATCGAACTTCGCGCGCCTGACAACATTCATCGCCTGCTGGATGGCACCGCGAACCGTCAAACGACGCTCACGGTCAACAGTCAACCCGCGATGGAAGGCGCGCGCACCGTGACCGTGATTCCCGTTGCGAATGAAGCGGCGTTGCGCGGTCGCGCATGGGTCGAGTCGAATCGACGTCTGGTCGAGAAGATGTCCGATGGACAACTCGCGTACGTTTATCTGCCGAACACCGGCCAGCCGGGCTACACGAGTTTCAATCGTTACTACTTCTCGCAGCAGGACAAGAAAGGCGTGATCGTCGACGAGCGTTTCAACGGCGGCGGTTCCGCGGCTGATTACATCATCGACGTCCTGCAACGCGACTACGACGGCTATTTCAATAACGTCGCCGGCGATCGTTACCCATTCACCAGCCCGGCCGCCGGAATCTGGGGACCGAAGGTGATGATCATCAACGAAATGGCCGGGTCGGGTGGAGACTTGATGCCGTACATGTTCAAGCGGCGAAAGATCGGTCCGCTGGTCGGCAAGCGAACGTGGGGCGGGTTGGTCCACACCGCCGACACGCCGCCGTTTGTCGACGGTGGTTCGATGATCGCGCCGCGCGGTGGTTTCTTCACGCGCGACAATAAGTGGGCGGTAGAAAACGAGGGCGTCGGGCCGGACATCGACATCGAGAACTGGCCGAAAGACGTCATCGCCGGACGCGACCCGCAGCTCGAACGCGCAGTGCAGGAAGCGATGCGCTTGTTGAAGGAAAAACCGGTCACTCGCTCGCCGAACGAGCCGCCACCGCCAACCTGGGGCAAGCGACCGGCTTCAAATTAGTAATGATTCGGGTTTTACTCAGTGTTTTCCTGCTTCTCCCTGGCTTGGCGGTCGCCCAAAGCGTCGAAAAGTCCGGGGAGAAGCCCCGTCTCAAAGATTTCGGATCCAGCCTCAAGAAACTGAAGTGGGATCCGCAGAAGAATTCGACAACTGAAACCCGCAGCACCTCGTCCGATGACGATGAGGTAATCAAGATCGAGACCGCGCTCGTCGTCTCCGAACTCCTCGTTCTCGATAAACAGAATCGTCCCGTCCAGGGACTCAAACAGTCAGACTTTCTCATCACCGAAGAAGGCGTGCCGCAACAGGTCGGTCACTTTCTGCTCGGCGACAATCGCAGTCTGCCGCGTTCGATCGTGCTGATCATCGATTACAGCAGCAGCCAGTTTGCTTACATCAAGAACAGTGTCGATGCAGCGAGCGTGCTCGTCGACAAGCTTGGACCACGCGATCAGATGGCCGTCATCACGGACGACGTCGAAGTGCTCTGCGATTTCACCAACAATAAGCGCGAACTGAAGAAGAAGCTGAACACGCTGCTCGAGAAGAGCAGAGGCAGCGACGGTTTCCTCAAAATTGGTGGAACGCGGAGGCAGTTTGGGAAGAGCTCCCAATACAGCGCCTTGATGGCTACTTTGAAGGAGGCTTTCGACGAAGAAGACCAGCGGCCAATTATCATCTTTCAAACCGACGGCGACGAAGCTGAGTATCTGCGCAACTCGATCATCGTTCCCACGCTGCCCCCCGAGCTTCCGCCCGAGATGGTCGCGAAGATTCAATACGAGGTCGAGCAAAAGAAAAAGCTCCAGCGCAGCAGCATGACCGAGTTTAGTCTCGAAGACGTTTATCAGGCTGTTGAGAAGTCGCGCGCGACTATCTACACCGTCGTGCCCGGCGCGAAGCTGATTGGACTCACGCCCGAACAGCAGCTCGAGATCGTCAAGGCCGAGGACGAACGAGCAGTCAACGAGATGCTGCCGACGTTGAGCAAGGACGCGAGAGAAGGATTTTTAGCGCGCACGGAAGCGTTGAAAAAGCTCGCGCCGATCCAGGTGCTCCGCATGAGGGCGGAGGACAATCTGAAGATACAAGAGGCACTGGCGGCTGTTGCGCCGCTCAGTGGCGGTTGGACCGAGTTCCTCGAGCAGCCCGCGCAGGCGCAAGGGATCTACACGCGCATACTTTCAGACATCAGTCAGCGCTACATCGTCGGCTACTACCCAACCAACAAAGAGCGCGACGGCAAACGCCGCCGCATGACTTTCGAAGTAAAAGGCCACCCCGAATACACCATCCTCGGCCGTCGCTCCTACTTCGCTCCGGGATCAGAGTAAACACTGATTGCACAGATTTCAGCAGTCCGTGTAATCTCTGGTTGTGAACATCCTTGGCTTTTTGTTTTTGTTGTTCGCAACCCTCCCAACGAACTTTACGGAAACAGCGATACCGGGTTTATCGAGTCCGACGGCGATGGCGATCGCGCCTGATGGGCGCATCTTTGTTTGCCAACAGGGCGGCGCGTTGCGCGTGATCAAGAATGGCGCGCTGTTGCCGGCGCCTTTCGTCACGCTAACAGTCGATCCCGCGGGCGAGCGTGGCCTGCTCGGCGTCGCTTTCGATCCGAATTTCGCCAGCAATAATTTTATCTACGTTTATTACACCGTTCCGATCGAACCACGGCACAACCGCGTCAGCCGCTTCACCGCGAACGGCGACGTCGCCGTACCCGGAAGCGAGACGATCCTGCTCGAACTCAATCCGCTGACAAACGCGACAAATCACAACGGCGGTGCGATCCATTTCGGACCAGACGGCAAGCTCTACATCGCGACTGGCGAGAACGCCACCACCTCAAACTCGCAAACTCTCGGCAACATGCTCGGCAAGATCCTGCGCATCAACTCCGACGGATCGATCCCCGCCGACAATCCGTTTTTCAACCAGGCGACCGGAAACAATCGTTCGATCTGGTCGCTGGGCCTGCGCAACCCGTTTACGTTCGCCTTTCAACCCGGTACGGGCCGGATGTTTATTAACGACGTCGGCCAGAACACCTGGGAAGAGATCAACGACGGCATCGCCGGTTCGAATTACGGCTGGCCCACGACGGAAGGTCCAACAACCAATCCCAACTTTCGCTCGCCGTTGTTCGCGTATGGCCACGGGTTTAGTGCAACAACCGGATGCGCGATCGCCGGCGGCGCTTTTTACAATCCGCCGGTGGTCCAGTTTCCGTCGAACTTCGTCGGCAAATACTTCTTCGCGGACCTTTGCAGTGGGTGGATTCGCGTTTTTGATCCGGCGACGGGAACGGCGTCGGCGTTTGCGAGCGGGATTTCGCAGCCAGTGGACTTGCAAGTCGGCGCGGACGGAAGTCTTTACTATCTGTCGATCGGATCAGGCGCGGTGTTCCGAGTGAGGTTCACACCGCCGCAAGTTCCGGCGCCGGTGATTGCGACGGAAGAAAACAGCGACCTTGCGATTGCGCTCGATTCGCCGACGATGTTGCGCGATCCCTTTGCGCTCGTGAACCTGCTCAACTTCACGCCGGGCACCGATCGGCAAACGAGGTTGAGCCTTTTCGTAACGAATCTTGATTTGTCGCCGGGTGAAGAGAGTTCGGCGGTGACGGCGCAAGCGCAGGACATCAATATGCTTGTTTATCCGCTCGTAGTGGAGTTTGTAGGCGCGCTGCCCGGTGCTCCCGGAGTGTCGCAGGTAATCGTCAGATTAAACCCGGGCATACCTGGAAACCAGTCGATCTTCGTGACCGTCACCCTGCACGGACAAACCAGCAACAAAGCCCGCGTGCGACTTAAATAGTATTGGTTTGTGTTACCCAACCACGCTGAAATCGGCGTCGTCGTGAACTGAAATCCCAAAGCGTTTGATCTTGCAGTTAAGCGTGGTGACTTTTACCCCCAGCAACTTCGCAGCGCGGCGCTGATTGCCGCGAGTGCGTTGCAGTGCGCTCTTGATCAGCTCGATCTCGTAGCGCTGAACTTCCTCCTGCAAGCCAAACTTCGACGGTGTGCTCGGTTGGCGGCTGGTCATCGAGTCGACCTCGCGGAGCACGGTTAGGGCTGCTTCTCTGAGGCTGTTCAGGGTATGCGCTGTGACTTCAGACGCTCTGGGCGACGTCTCGTGCGACACGGGTTTCGTTTCGCTCTCCCAACCCAACGGGACACTCATAGCTTAACCCTCCCTTGATTTTCTTTGGCAGCGGGAGCAACGCAACCAACCATGAGCACGCAGAAATCTAACTGTTACACGAATTATTTGCTGAGAAGTTCTCTAAAAAACGCGACGGCGCGTTCGTCGCCGGTCTGGCCGAGCACCTGAATAGCCGTCTTGCGCACCGGCATCTTCGGATGACTGCGCGCCGTGCGGATCAGAATCGGAATCGCTTCATCTTTCGGACGGCGGCCAATTGCGACCACCGCCTGCTTCTGAATCTCGACCTCAACGTCGCCGTCGACGGTGCTGGTCAACGCCCCGAGACTCTTCTGACCCGCGATCCGTCCGAGACCTGCAATCGCGCTCTTGCGCAACTCGAGGTCCTTCTCAGTTTCGGCAACGCGAATCAGGTATGTCGCGGCGCCGTCGGTGTTGTCGTTGCGCGAGATGCCCTGGATCGCGCGTCGTTTGAGTTCGCGCGTGGTCATCGTTTCAAAGAGGTTCTGGAGCAACGGCAACGTTCCTGGCGAACGGCTCATTCCGAGCGCCGACATCGCACTCAATCGCGCGTCATTGTTTTCCTGGGTGTTGCGCACGATCTCGGTGAACAACGCGTTCTTCGCGACCGTTTCGCCGGTGTTGCCGAGCCAGTAGATCGCGCGGGAGCGCATCGTCTCGGAAACCGGCTTGCGAATCATTTCAGTCAGGATCGTATCAACCCGGGCATCGTCGTGCAGCGCGATCGCGAAAGTCGCGCGTTCGGCAAGCCGGTTCATCTGCA
>Ga0111538_10010678_pt1 | contig 12205 bp, 13 predicted proteins | sample SoiMethybrSBSTD1_FD_79669 | JGI IMG/M metagenome (GOLD analysis project Ga0111538, IMG submission 79669) | Bulk soil microbial communities from a Populus tree surrounding site in Tennessee, USA - Soil MetaG P. TD hybrid SBSTD1 (version 2)... | ecosystem: Environmental > Terrestrial > Soil >...
AAAAGTAATAAAAATACACTTTTTATTGAATCAAATTTGAGAAGTGTAGCAGGTAATATTCATAAAGATTTCACACAGTTAATACAATCTGCAAAAACTACAATAAATGGTAGTAATACAGCTGCTGGTAGAGCTTTTCAAAAACATGCAATAAGACAGGGATCTGCTTTTGTGGGAGAAATTACAGGGAATGCAGTTAAAAATACAGATCAAGCAATGAATTATATAAATCAAATTATAAAATCTTCTGAAAGTACATTTGTTGTTAGGAATACAAAATCTTATGGAGAAGTGCTTGATATTAGGTTACCCGATGGTATGGGCGCAAGATGGACATCTGATGGTAAAAAATTTATTGGTTTTTTAGAAAGATATTCAATGCAAACAATAGGAAAATAAATATGCAATGGACAGCTGATTTTACAAATGATCCTAATAATGACTATGAATTAATGATAGAAATTCTTTGTGATGATGAAGATATTGGGGTAATAAGACCTGGAAAATACGGGTTAGAATTTATATTGTTTAGTCATAGTAAAAATATAGTTATTCCATTTGATTGGATTTTAAATGTAATGAATGAGGCGAATAATAAGCTTGTTATTAAAAAGGTATGAATTAAATCATTTTTTAGATATTTTTTTATATGTTCGTTTCCTTCGACAAGCTCAGGACGAACGGAAAAAACAAATTATTATCTCCGTTCGTGGTGAGCCTGTCGAACCATACGAACACAATTAATAAGTTATCGCATGAAATTAAATGAAAAAACTGGTTTATACGAAAATTATGGTTTATGGCATGTGCCATTTTGGCAAACACAAAAATTTCAGTTGATGCTGAAAATTGGTGGAGTTGTATTGGCGCTTCTTATTGTAGCTTTTCTTATTAAGAAATATAGTGATTACAAAAGAAGAAAAAAACTTTCTGCATGGGATCAAGCATTACTAGATTTGCGTACATTAAAAAATGAACAGAAAATATCAGTGGAACAGGGTAAAGAATTTTATCTTGCAGCAACGGCACTATTAAAAAAATATTTGTATGAGCGCTTTGGTTATGATGTGCTTGGTAAAACCGATAGTGAAGTGGTGCAGTATTTGCAAGAATGGCATGCAGATGAGCAGGTTATTGCAGATATTAGATTATTAATGCAAGGGAGTATGGTGATTAAATTTGCCAATGCTCAAGCGGCACAGGAGCAGATTGAGCATGATTATATTCGTGCGATTGCAATAATTCAGCGAACTATTCCAGAAAAAAAATAGTCATTAAATGAGGAGAGAATGAAGTGAAGAGTAAAAAATTGATTTTTTATAGTGGATTATTAATCACAAGTTTTTCTTATGTTTGTGGCATGAATGAATTAGTTAAAAAAGAAATCGATAAGGTAGAACAAAAGTTTAATGAAACAGCAAAAGATTTATCGTTTGATGAGTGCCTCATATTTGGAGTATATGATCAACATCGGGAAGATTTGGCTAAAGTAGTTTTCGATAAAGGTATATTAATGACCGATACCGAAAAGCTCAATAATTTATTGGGCGATTCTTTTTTTGAAGCAAGAAAAAAAATTATTACCACTATGATAGATGAAAAAAAGATTCATCCAAATAATATTTTGTATCAAGATGGAGCAAATCCTTTATCTGAAGCTGTTACTCACAGAAATATTGATTTTACAAAATATCTATTAGAAAAAGGGGCAAACCCTGATAAGACAACTCTTGAGAGGATGGTTAAAGATCCTAAATTTGCGGAGTTATTTTTAAAATATTAGTGTGTATTTTTTGGCTACAGGCTTTTTTTATTAATTATTTTATAAATTGATCATCATATAACCGCTTAATTTCTTTATCGGTGGTAGCTTCTTCAGCGCTTTTATCCCAGCGGTAATCCATAAAGCGGGGAAAGCGCAATGCATACCCAAGATTTTTTTCTGTTCTGCCGGCGCTATGCAATGGTGACAACGTAATTTCATCTGCACGCACTCTACAAATAAGTTCGGGTGTTATCCATACATCAGGGTACAATTCTTTGGCGCATTCAATATTTTTAGGTTTATCAGCAACTGCTAACTTATCACATTTATTTTTTAATTCACGCCATTCATCATCAGTCATGCCAGTACCAATTTTTGCAACTGTTTGGAATAAGTCTTTATCTTTATTGAATACTCCTACTAAGAATGCACCGATTCCAAAATGAGCACGTTTACCTTTGCCGGCATAATAACCAAGAACAACGCAATCGATGGTATCTTCAATGTGTCCTTCTTCTTGGCGTTTTAATTTAATCCAATTAAAGTTACGTTTTCCTGGTTGATACACAGTATCGGGCCGTTTTACCACAAGGCCTTCAAGCCCTGTTGCAACTGTTGCAAGAAAATAATCTTCAAGTTCTTTTGCATTATGTATTTCGGTGTGTGTAATAACAAAAAGATGTTCTGATTTTACGCCGTGTAAAAGTTTTTTGAGTTGCTCATGGCGTTTGACGTAGCTTTTATCTAAATAACTCTCGTTATTAAGATAAAGCAAGTCAAACAAAAATAGTTGGAGTGGGAATTCGGCCGCAGCTTCCTCCACGCCGTGTTTACGTTTGCGTTTTACTGTTTCTTGAAATGGTAAAAAATTGCCGGTATTGGGATCAAATCCAATTGCTTCACCTTCGCAAATAAGATTTTCAACAGTAAGCTTTTGTAGTTCTTTTACAAGATCAGGAAACATTGCTGACATATCTTGCAAGTTGCGTGAAAAAAAGTGAATTGCTGTTTTTGCTTTTGTTTTATCAAGATGAATTTGTAAACGAAAACCATCAAGTTTTGGCTCGGCAAAACAGGTGCCTAATTTTTCAAAAATCGCGTTTGCCGTAGGAAGCCGTTCAGCAGCGGCAGGCAAAATTGGAGTGCCGAGTGTGATATTCATGTGTGTGATAGCTGTTACACCACCTTCTTTGAGTGTTCGTGCAATCAGGCCAATATCAGCGCAAATATTATAGGCATTTTCAAGTTCGGAACGTAAAGATTTAGTACCTGTTTCCATCCATGAAAGTGCATCAATAATGGTCATATCAGAAAAACCAAGACGTAATTTGCCGTTAACAATACGTGCAACAAATTTAGCGGAAAGTGGATCAAGGCCTGCAAACAATTTTGTTAATAATGATATTTTTTCTTCTTGTGAGCCGGTGCCGCCGGTGTCCTCTATCGTGCATAAAGCACGATATACGTCAGTAACTGATGGTGTTTTATCACTTTGCCATTCATATTCGCTCAGTATAAGTCCTATGTCTCCCAACTCTTTTGCTTTTTTTTGTACTGTTTCTTGTGACAAATTTAAAAAGTTAGCAACTGCTTTGATTAAATTTTTTTCAGCAATATTAAATTGTGTGCCAATGTGCGGCGGATGAAGTTGCCCCAGTGAAAGTGATGCAATAATTTCAGCTTCATGAGGCGAAGCTTTTTTAAGTAAATCTGCAAGAAGACGTGTAATTTCAAGCCGTGCGGCAATTGGTTCAATTTCATTAAAGCTTTGTGCTACTTCAATAAATTTCATGGGAGTCCTTTTATGAGAATTTGTGCTTACTAAAAATAATGCCACACCTATCAAAAATAGCGAGATGAGAAATAGAACATAATTTAATTGTTTGAGCAATGCGTTTTCCAGAAAGACAGTAGATTAGAGCGATGCGTAAATACAATCCAAAAAGCAGAAAATAGTGAGAAAAGAAAGAAGGGAGTATTGTGGAGTGTATATGCGTAGAATGGTAAAAAAATTGCGGCACCAACTGATGCAATACCAACAGTATGAGTAATGATGAGTAAAAAAAGCCATACACATAATAATAATCCGATGATGTATATATTGAATGCTGCGAGTAATCCACAGAGAGTAGCAACACCTTTTCCACCACTGCCGCGCAGAAATATTGAACAACCATTACCAAAAAGGAGCACACCTGCAAAAAAATAAAGATATTCAAGGGAAAAGTAGGGCATCAGGGTATAAACAAAAAGGAATGCTTTGCCAGCATCAATTAAAAAAGTAAGAAAGAAATAATGTGTACCAAGAACACGGGAAACGTTGGTTGCACCAATATTGCCTGATCCGTGTGAGCGAATATCAGCAATACCTTTGCACCGTGCAATAATATAACCGGTAGGAATTGCGCCAATAAAATAAGCATAGATGGTAGTTATAAGTACAATAATATTCACGGTGATAACCCTTTATTCAATGGAATGTTATTACTTTATAGACTATCATTTTTTATTAAAAATTGTTATAAAAAGAGAGCAGTTAATTACTATTGATATAATTTTATACATACAAGGGGGCACTATGAAAAAAACTTTGATGGTGATAATAAGCACATTCACTCTATTTTTGCATGGGATGGAGAAATTAAATTTTTTTGCTTATGTACATCATGGAACATTGATTCGTGTTACCAAAGGACACAGAAGAGCTATCTATGGTGAAGATGGTGAGGTTGATGTTATAGTTGTTGGCCAAAAGGAACAAAAACAATTGAGTAGAGTTGTTACATTTAAAGATGTTGTGGGAAAGGTGAGTAAAAAAAGAAGGAATTCCATCTGCACACTCAGGGAATTTGACATACCTTCTCATGAAGATGGTAATCCTGTTGAGAGTATAAAACACAAAGCTCATAATTTTTGTCGCAAAGATATGCAAAGTAGTATTCTTTTTGTTGTAGAGCCGTATATGTATAACCCGTTTGCTACTAAAGAGAGAAAAAATTATTTTTATGAAAATAAGTCTGGCAATGAGGCGATAAAAAAAGCATCAGATGATTTAGCTTTGCGTTGTAACAATGTTTTAATGACAGGATTAAAAATTTTGGGCACAAAAAAAAATAAAACTATTGCTATGCCAATGCTTTCGGCTACTCTTGATTTTCCGATAGAAGATGTAACTATTACTATGGTAACTTCAATTATTAATTTTGTACAAAACAATCGAAATGTTAATAATAATCCGGCGGCATATTGGCTTATACATTTATTTGTAGAAACAGAAGATGAATTTGAATGGTGTAGGCGAATGTTAGATGTGTACACAAGAATAATATTATGAGTGCGAAAATTTATCCATAAATGCAGAAAAATAGTTACGAGCACTGATCAATGATAATGCCGTTGCAAGAAGCAGTAAGAGTAATTCAGTGCCATTCCAATAGAATGCACTTATGCCAAGCATGTGATAAGGATTTGCAATAATAAAAGTGAGACATCCAATTTGCAATGCAGTTTTAAGTTTGCCATATGAAGAAACGGTGATAGAAAAATTATTTTCCAAAGCAATTTGACGCAATGTCATGACAAAAAATTCTCGCCCTATCCATATAATAGCCCACAAAAAATAAAGTTTATGTGCAACAACGAGTGCGATAAGTGTTGAGTATAATAAAAATTTATCAGCAACATGATCCAGCATTGCGCCAATTGGCGTAACTTGTTGATATTTACGCGCTAAATACCCATCAAAAAAATCAGTTAATCCAAATAAAAAAAACAATGTTGCAAGGCTGTAATTAAGCCACATAACATTGTATGGCAGTAAATAGACAAGAAAAAAAGGCAAAATTAATGGAGAGCCTATTAATCTAACAAAGGTGAGAATCATTGGGAATGAGTACTGAGTGTTCCACATGGATAAAGTTGTTCCATAAAATTCTGGTAGCGGCGCAGGGATTTGAACCCCGGACCTACGGATTATGATTCCGCCGCTCTAACCAACTGAGCTACGCCGCCACTAATGTACCAGATCGTATTAATATGCCTTATTATAGCATTAAATAGAGAGCTTTTGAATACTAAAGTTACCTAAAATAAACTTAAAGAATGATCGCAAGAAGAAAAGTGTTGCAATCAGTGTTGCAATAATTCCTAACATAAGGGTTACGGCAAATCCTTGAATAGGGCCCGATCCCAAATGGTACAATACCATGCCACTTAAGAATGTGGTAATATTACCATCCAAAATTACCCCCATTGCACCAGAAAATCCGGTATCAACGGCATTTTTTAGGCTGCTACCCAATGCAAGTTCTTCTTTAATGCGTTCATAAATTAAAATTGATGCATCAATTGCCATACCAATAGTGAGCACCATTCCTGCAATACCAGGCAGCGTTAATGTTGCATGCATCCATGCAAGACCAAGCAGGATAAAGATGAGGTTATAGACAAGTGCTAAAAATGCTAATAAACCACATGCTTTGTAATAATAAATGCTGAATAAAAATATAAGAGCAAAACCAGCAAGGCAAGAATAGACACCACTTTTAACTGCTTCAGCACCAAGCGATGGTCCAATTTGGCGTTCTTCTTCAAAGGTAACTGGCGCTACAAAAGATCCTGATTTAAGTAAGTAAGAAAGTTTTTTTACTTCCGCGCTCGTGAATCTTCCGGTTATTATTCCCGTGGAACGAATTGCAGATTCTACTCGTGGTGCAGAAATTACTTCACCATCAAGAACTATTGCAAGTTGTCGGCCAATACTTTTACTGGTGAGTTCATAAAATTTGTTACCACCCTCTTCATTGAATGAGAATTGTACAACAGGATCAACACCAGTTTTGCCACCAAGCGCAGGACGCGCGTCAGAAAGCATGCCGCCATTTACTTTGGCATATTTTTGCACAACGTAATACGCTGTGCGGTCTCCTTCGCGTTCGCCAGGTACAATTTCTAAATCATCAGGAAGTTCGCCATCGTATTCAAGTAAGAGTTCTTTTTCACTTGAGCCAACTTTTTCAACCATTTTGAATTCAAGTTGTGCAGCACGCCCAATCATTTCTTTTGCTTCTTGTGGGTCTGCAATATCAGGAAGTTCAACAATAATTTGTTTTTCACCTTGGCGTGCTATAGCAATTTCAGCAACACTGAATCTATCAAGGCGTGTACGTAATACTTCAATGTTACGAGAAACAGCATCATCTTTAATGCGCTGCGTAAGTGCATCGGAAAAACTTAATGTGATGATGTTTTTATTGACTGATTGTTGCATGTCGCGTTCATCAGTTTTTAAAACGCGAGAAGCATCTTGTGCTTGTTGATTGTTATCAAATGTAAGAATAATAGAGTGGTCTTGAATTATTTTTGAAATAAGATTAATAGAACGATCACGTTTGAGTTTTGCGTCGATGTTGTGCATTTTGTTGAGTAGTTCTGCGTCAACAGCTTTATCGGTTTTTACTTCAAGTGTCAGATATGTTCCTCCAACCAAATCTATTCCAAAACGCAATGTTTTACGCAATGGATACAAGAAGTATATGCCTACTGCACATAATAATACCCATATCATTAATTCAGAACTTGCAATGCGCCGTGCTGTTAATTTCATCGAAAACTCCTTAAAAACTAAACGCGTCTCTACTTTTTTTACGTTAACTATCGCTTGCTTTTACATATAAAGCGCCCTACTTCGCCGAGGCTTCGAAGGGCATGCTTTGCTTTTGCAATCAAACTCTTTTTTATTATCATATCCATCCTTCCTTTAAAAAGGATGGCGTGCCATGCGAAGCTTTACGCGAAGCATGGTGCCAGGGAGGGGACTCGAACCCCTATGGGATTTCTCCCACAGCCACCTCAAGGCTGCGTGTCTGCCAATTTCACCACCCCGGCATTGCAGTAAATAATGTGTTTTTAGTATAGCGGGAAATAATTTATTATCAATTTTTAAAGCGATAAATTACGTAAAAATGTGAGCTGTTTGTTTATCACTTTCCTCCAAAAATCATGTCGTATGGTAATCTGATGATGGAGACAATAAAACTGAAGACGCTTTTTATGCCAGAAATAATCCAATTAAATAAACCAGTTTTTGGTTTTGGTTTTGCTTCCTCTTCTTCCTGTTCAGTGGCTTCTTCTTCTGCACGGAGTCGTTCTTGTTCTTCTTGTAATGCTTTTTGTTCAGCTTGACTTTTGAACGTGACGCCTTTTTCTTTGAGCGCTTGCATACGTGCTTGAACGCGTTGAATGTGGCTGACCGTTTCATACATCAGCGTATCAAAATGGGTGAGAAAGCTTTGCTCAAGATAGTTGCTTATGTTTTTAATATTACGAGCAGCTCCTTCAATCATATAATATAATTCACGTGCTTTGGTATCATTTAATATATGGGCGATTTCTTTAAAGTTGTTCCACGCTTGAGTTTCAAGGTTTCGTGCATTATTAATTTGTTGCATTAATTTATCAAGAGCATCATCAATTGCATGATCAAGGTTTGCAATGGAATCAATATCCATTTTAAGTTGTTTCAATGATTCCTGTTCTGTTGCAAGTGATTCATATGTTTCGCGTTCTTCTTCGGTGAGGGTTCCTTCTTCTTCACGTTGCTTTTCAAGAAGATCTATTTGTTCAGAAAGAATTATTTGCAACTCTCCCAATGTGAGGCCTGTACCAATATAAAAAGGATCTAAAATTTCTCTATCGAGTTTATTTCGTCCAAGAAAAAAGCGTGTACGTGATTCCCAAATTGCATCAACAAGAAGACGTATTTTTTCATAACGTTCTTCTGCACGTTCCCACCAAATACGTTTAAAGAGCCAATTGCCTTGAGGTTCTTCAAGTGAGACAGTATCAATGCCGACAGGGCTTTGTGGTGTTAATTCTTCAACTATTGTCGTAGCATCTTCTATTATTGGTTCTGGAACATCAGGAATTACGATAGCTTCCGTTTCAGTTATTATTTGTTCAGCAGGTTCTTCTTGTGCTGGTTTTTCTGTGGCTATTTCTTCTGGAGCTGTTTCTTCTGTAGTTGCTTGTTCTTGTTCAGTTATTTCTGGTTGCTTTTCAGGTGTTTCTGTTGGAGCGCTTGCTTCAGTAGAACTTTCAGGAGTTACTGTTTCTTCTGTTGGTGCAGCCGGTTCTTCTTGAGCATACGTGGAAAGATTTAATCCGATAAGCATTAATACTAACATTCTCAAATTACGCATAATACTTACATCCTTTTTTTTGAGGTTAAAGACTTTTGGAAAGTTCGTCTAATTCATCCATTAATGCTCGAGATAATTCTTCAGCATCAGAAGAAGTATAACTCCACTTGATACCACTTTCCACTTTAACAAGAACAGATCGATCGCTTTTAATATCAATAATATCAATACGTACAACGTTCATAAATGGATGCACTATTGATGGAGCGCGAACTACGCCGGCGCGTCCCAAAATACTATAGGCAATGTTTCCTTCATCCAAGAAACAGATCATTACTTTTTTTTGCCATACCATGTTGTGATATCCGGTATGATCTTTGTGAATGGTGAGTAAAATGCTTTCAAGGCCTTTTGCGGCAATGCATTGTACGGGAGTTGTATTGGGCAATCCTTTTTCAGAAAAAGTTGCAAGAATACCAACTGTTTGTCCCTTTTTTAAAATAGCCAATAAATCTTCTGGTAATTTTACACCAACATGTTTTGCCATGAATACCCTAACGTTCATAAATGAATATTATCAATAACATACAAATTTTAATTAATTAAAGAAAAAATGAGTTTTATAAAGAAAGTCTCGTTATAATCTCATTTTCCACAATTAGTCCGGCAGGAGTTAATCGTAGTGATCCGTCAACTTCAACAATTAATTTTTTTTGTTTTAACAGATCAATTCTTGCGATGATTTCGTTTTTTTGTTGATCGGTTAAATTGGTACTAATTTCTTTCCAACAGACCCCCTTTATTCTTCTTAGTCCAAGCATGATTTTTTCAGCATATATTTGGTCTTTGGTAATTGTTTCTGTAAATACAGGTTCATACGTATTATGCTCAATGCTTTCTAAATATTTAATAAGATTTTTCTCATTTTGTAGACGCGACGTACCATCAAACGAACATGCGCCAAGTCCAAATCCGCGATAAGGCTTGCGTTCCCAATAAGTGGTATTATGTCGTGATTCTTTTCCGTTGCGTGCAAAACTAGAAATTTCATATTGATTAAACCCATGTTTGGCAAGAAAATTACGAGACCAATAGTAAGTGTCAACAACAACATCGTCGCAAGGCAATGTAACTTTTTTTGATTTAACGTTAAAAAATAATGGAGTACTATCATGCACTTCTAATACGTACATTGATATATGGGTTATCTTCCATGAAACAACCGTTGCGAGTAATGCCTCCCATTCAATTGTGCTGACACCAGGTAACCCTAAAATTACATCAACAGATATGTTATCAAAATAATCAGGTGCTTTATCAAGCAAAGAATAAACATCAGTTGCTTTTTGTAAGCGATTGAGCTTATGCAATACCGAATCATTGAGGCTTTGCACGCCAATACTGATACGATTAATTCCTAATTTTTTCCATAAATTGAGTTGTTCAAAACGTACTGTTCCCGGGTTGACTTCCAAGGTGATTTCTATATCTTTTTCAAAGATGAAGAATGTTTTGAGTACATCAAACATTTCAATAAGAAGATGATCGGGATAGGTACTTGGTGTTCCACCGCCAAAATAAATGGTGTCGAGTGGTGGTTTATCAGTATAGTTGCTCCCAAATTGTTTAATTTCTTGAATTAATGCCTTATGATACCGTTCCATAAATGGATCATGTGATGCGAGTGCCACGAATGGACAATAATGACAGCGATAGGGACAAAACGGCCAATGTATGTAAAGAGACCGTGTATTAGCTGAGCAATCGTAGAGCATAAAAATCCATTTCTATGGGGGGAACTAAAAAAAGTAGTACGTTTTATTGTACCATAGGTCTTGTTGGCCCGCAAATTGCGTTCAAAAACTTAAAGTAGTACCATGAGTCTCATAGAGCTTTTTGTGGTTATTATGATAAATCTGCTACAGTACCGTATAATATGGTTGCGATGTCTTTTATGCTTGCTTGATTGATGCATCGCATAGTATGGATATCGGTAATAAGTTCATGAAATTCCTGTGCTGCAACTGAGCTGTCGATAGTGTTGAGCATATCTTTTTGTTTAAGATGCTCCATAGTTATAGGAAGTTTAAAAGAATCAGCTTTTGCAATGGCAGCATGTATTCGTTGGTTCATGAGATAAGTTGTATATTCATCTTTTGTTGGTGTTATGAATTTTTTTTCTGTAAGAAGATCATTATATTGTTTTATTTTTGCAAAAAGGATGCTGACATGATGAGGGCCATTGTATGGTGAATGCATATAGTTGCGAACATTGTTTTTTAATGATGTTTCTTGTATGAAGGCAAATTTTCCAAGCTGATCTTCACTAATTCCATATGTTTTTAAGTAGAGAGTGCGATTGATTATTTTGAGTAGACTTGGCGCAGCTTCAGGACTGTTGAGCGTGATGTTCTCAAGATTAGAATATGCTTTCTTATAGAAACGTTGTATGTCGTCAATCTGCTCCTCTCTCATTTCGGCAAGGGTTTGTTGTGTTTTTTGTTCCATAGAATAGATAGAGAATGAAGTGCAAAGTGTTATCATTACTAGCATGCGTGATGAATTCATCATTGTTCCTTTTTTTGTTGTATTGATTTTTCTTCGTTATATCATAGTATTAAAGTTACCACTTAAGGTAATTTTTTTGTGACTTTTACCATAGAATTATTTGTTATTAAATGCAAGAGTTCATGTTGCGCATAAGAAATAGAGTTGTTGTAATGGTTCTTTTTATCATTATGATATTTTTTGTTTTTCGTTATTATGCATTTATTGGTGCATCAACAATAGGGGAATTTTCTTCTTGTTTAGTGTATCCATTTTTGCGTATACAACAGATGATTATTGAACCTATTAAAGTATGGGCGGGTCATCGCGTAACTATGCAAGAGCTTGAGAATACAGTAGTGTATTTAAAAAAAGAAAATGATGAACTGAGTGCAGAAAATATTGCATTGAAGGCATTGCGTTTTTATGCAGAAGATACTCGGGAATTGCGTGATTTTAATAAACGCTATTTATTAGAAAAAGGCCGTATTATTCAGGTGTTGGCGCGCCATTTTTCGCCCAATAATCAGTTTTTTCTTATGAATGCTGGATCACGTCATGGTATAAAAAAAGATATGGTTGCGCTGTATCGTAATTGTATTATTGGCAGAGTGTGTGAAGTGTATCCATGGTATTGTAAAGTGTATTTGATTACTGATGCTGAGTGTAAAGTTGCTGCGGTGTGTCCTGATACTGGTGCGACTGGTATTCATGAGGGAGTTAATGACGAGCATTACACTGTTGTGCGTTATGT
>Ga0111538_10010679_pt1 | contig 12205 bp, 8 predicted proteins | sample SoiMethybrSBSTD1_FD_79669 | JGI IMG/M metagenome (GOLD analysis project Ga0111538, IMG submission 79669) | Bulk soil microbial communities from a Populus tree surrounding site in Tennessee, USA - Soil MetaG P. TD hybrid SBSTD1 (version 2)... | ecosystem: Environmental > Terrestrial > Soil > Tree...
CACAGAGGTGGGCAATGAGCCCCTCGAAGACTTCCGCCGGGGAGGCTTTGATTTCAATGGTTTGGTCGATCTGGACGAGCAGATCGTCGAGCACTGCTTCTTTCATCGAACTTCTCCTTTGTGAAATCAGGTGACTCGAGCGTGCGCTCAAATCACGTGACTAAATAGTAACGTGATGATGCGGTCACGTCAAGCCCCCGGGGCCCAGGCAACAATCGGGAGCGGAGGCCGGGTAGCGCCTTCCTACTCTGGGTATCCGATTCTCTCGAGCAACTGAGGCCATCTTGGATCTTCGTGCAGATTCTTCAGCATCGGATGGACTTTGGTCTGAATCACGCCAGTATCGTGCTGCAAACGCGACTTCTCCAACCACTCGAAGGCTTGATCGATCTCGCCGCGCCAAGCGTAGCTGAGCGCAACTTGGAAGGCCCATTGATCACTTCCAATGATCAACTCCGCAAGCGCCCGATCCGAGTCTTCCTTCCTTCCGAGCGAGTGATAAACGATTGCCTCCCCGCAAAGGCGGTAGCCAGCAGGCTCGTCGCGGCTCAGAGCGGGCAACGCTTCTTCGACTCGATTTTGCAACAGAAGCGACCAGCTCAGCAGAAGGCTTCCCGATGCGAGTCCAGGACCCAGCTCGAGTGCTCGGCGGAATTTCTCTTCGGCTTCTGAGTATCGACCAGCCCACAGGTTCACTCTGCCGAGGTGCATATGAATGCTCGGATCGAGCGGATCGAGCTCAACAGCCCGACGGGCGATCCGTAGCGCTTCATCGTGGTGCCCAGCAAAGGCTTCCGTAAGCGCATATCTCGTGAGGATAGGAGGATGGTTCGGGGCGAGCACGTGCGCTTTTCGAATCGCTGCGATTGCTTCTTCCAGTCGGGAATCGATCACGGAGAGAAACCAAGAGGAGACTTCATAGGCTTCCGGAAGCTCATCATCGAGCTCAAAGGCGCGGCGAAGAGCTTCCTTTGCCTCGAGATGGCCTTGAGCTTTTTCGCTGAGACCGAACCCCTCCTGAAGCACCAGACATCGTGCGAGCCCAGCCCACGACCTCGCGTTCTTCGGATCCAACTGGATCGCCTTTCGATAGAGATCCACAGCAGCGGCCATCGTCGATTTCGACATTTGTTGAACGTAGTGGTTGGCACGCAACTCGAGCACGTAACTCTCCGGATCGACTATTCGAGTCTTCGGTTGTTTCAAGAGCTTCACGTTTAAAGCTTCGGAAACCGCGCGCGCAATCTCGTCTTGAAGAGCGAAGACGTCGTCGAGAACGCGATCGTAAGTTTCCGACCAGAGATGGAAGCCGTCGTTCGCGTTGACGAGCTGTGCGGTGATGCGCACGCGATTGCCTGCCTTGCGGACGCTGCCTTGGAGAATCGTGCCGACACGGAGTTTCTGGCCGATCTCACGAAGATCCTCTTGCTGTCCCTTGAAGGCGAAAGAGGAGGTGCGGCCAGTGACTTTGAGGCCGGGATTCTTGGCGAGAATGTTGAGCAATTCCTCAGTGAGGCCGTCCGAGAAATACTCATTCTCGGGATCGGCGCTCATGTTGGCGAAAGGAAGGACGGCGACGGAGGGTTGCGTGGCCGCCTCGCGCGTGGAGGGCGACGAGCCGGAGGCAAACGACCGCTCGATGACGCGCAGATCGGCGAGAAGATCGGCCGCGGTTTGGTAGCGCTCACCGGGGGACTTGGCCAAACACTTCGTGACGACGCGCTGCAATTCGTCCGTCATGTCGTTCTTGTAGCGAGCCAAGGGCTCGGGTGTGGACGTCGCGATCGCATTCAATGTGGCCGCTTCACTTTCGCGGCGAAAAGGCGAACGACCTGCAATCAATTCATACAGCACAATGCCGCACGAGAAGAGATCCGAGCGAGAATCGATGTCGCCTCCTTGAGCTTGCTCGGGCGACATGTAGGCCACCGTTCCGACCGTAGATCCCGCGCGCGTCAATGGGTCGTCGCCTTGTAAGTTGGCGAGCCCGAAGTCAAGGATGATGGGGCGAAGATCGTCGCGCAGAAGAATGTTGGCCGACTTGATGTCGCGATGGGTGATGCCCGCGGCGTGTGCCTTGGCGAGTCCTTCGCAGACGCCGCAAAGGATGGGGAGGATTTGGGTAAGGGTTAGGGAGTCGCCGCCTGGAGTGGCGCCGCGCAGCGAGTCGGCGCCGCCAGCGAAGTGGGAGAGAGGCCGTCCCTCCACGTACTGCATCGCAATGTATGGGCGGCCCTCGAATTCGCCGACCTCGTAGATCGTGATGATGTTCGGATGATCGAGCCGCGCCGCAGCGCGAGCTTCGCGCAGGAAACGCGCCCGAACGTCCGCGTTGTCGGCCATGGTCTCCGGCAACAACTTCAAGGCGACGCGTCGATCGAGCTTGGTATCGTGAGCGAGATGCACTTCGCCCATTCCGCCAGCGCCAATTCGTTCCAGGATCTGGTAGTGGGCGAACGCCGCGCCGGGGCGAACGAGTACGCGCGTTCTGTCTTGTTGGGGCTCGGACATAAGGGACCCTGAATTGAAGAAGCCTGGAGTGTAGCCATTCAAGTCGGCGTGGGCTACTGGTACAGAGTCGTCATCGCTGGCACAATTCGTCCGAGTGATCGGCTTGGAAGAATTCAAGAAGGACTTGAGTCGCGCGCGACGGAGAGGAACCAAGCGGTAGAGGAAATGCGAATCTCGACCTGGAACGTCAATTCACTGAAGGCACGCCTGGAGAAGGTTTCCTGGTGGCTCGAGCGCACGCAACCGGATGTGCTCATGATCCAGGAGACCAAGCTCAACGATTCCGCCGTGCCGGCGGACACGTTCCGCGCGGCTGGTTATGAGCTGGCTCACCATGGGGAAGGTCAATGGAACGGTGTCGCGATTGCGAGCCGTGTTGGTATCGACGACGTCGTGACGAACTTCGGTGAGCCGCTGCGGCCACCGGTCACGTTCGAGATTCATGACGACGAGCCCCTCGCCGAAGCGCGGATGATTGCCGCCACCTGCGGCGGTGTTCGCGTCGTGAGTCTTTATGCGCCGAACGGCCGAACCTTGGGGTCGCCGTTCTACGAGGCCAAACTCGTATGGTACGAGCGTCTCGCTCGCTGGCTTGCGACCTCGGCCAGCCCGAACGAGTCCTTGGTCTTGGGTGGAGATTTCAATATTGCTCCCCAAGACGCCGACGTTTGGGACCCACAGGCCTGCCACGGAGGGACGCACGTTTCCGCGCGCGAACGCGAAGCCTTCAACGCGCTCTGCAATTGGGGATTGGTCGACGCTTACCGTCTGCATCACCAAGAATCGGCCCGGTACTCTTGGTGGGATTACCGCGCTGGCGACTTCCACAAGAACATTGGCATGCGCATCGATCACTTGCTGGTCACGCGCTCTCTGGCGAAGCGTGTCGTCTCGGCCGAGATCGATCGCGAGGCGCGCAAAGGCAAGCCGATTCCTTCGGACCACGCACCGGTCGTGATCGACATCGACGAACCGGGTCATCCATTCGATGCAGGTTGGGAAGCTGCCGAGGCGCGGATTGCCGCGCGGCAAAAGAAGGCGGCTGTTTAACCCGCCGGGCCCAAATAACGATCGAACCACGCCAGCGTCTCCCGGATCGTTTCCACGCGCGGCACCGAGTGCCCGCCTTGAAACGTCAGCCGGCGTTTGTGCTCGGGCGGAGCTCCCAAGAGCTCGAACATCGGCTTCTGCGAAGTCTCCACGGGGAAGAAGAAATCCAACTCGCCGTTCAGCATGAGGGTGGGCTGCGTGACGCGAGTGATGTAGTTCATCGCTTCGACTTCCGGCAGGGCCTTCTGGAAGGTGAGTCCGGCGACGTAGAGAACGTTCGCACGAATGCGCTTCTCGATCGCCGGCATGATCGCGCCCATGTAGCCACCCCAGCTCAATCCAAAGTAGCCGACCTTCGTGGCGTCGATGTCGTCGCGCGTCTCGAGGTAATCAATGGTCCGGCCGAGATCGCGAGCCCACATGATCACGTAGTCGCGATGCTGCACGGTTTCGGACGGATAATCGGTGTGCAAGTCGCCGCCGCGATGGTACGTGCCTTTGAAGATGGGAAGCACGGCCGCGCGGCCATTGCGAACAAGAAAGTCGATGCGCCGCATATCGAGAGGATTGAACACGCGCGTGTGAATTGCATTCGAGCCCGGGAAAATGATCACCGCTTGAGAGGGAGACTTCTTTCCTTCCGGAAGGAAGACCTGCGCCTGCATCCGTTCACCACCATATGCCGCGGCGAAGGTCACGGTTTGCATGCGGCCGATCACCGTCGGCTCATCGGCTTCAATCTTCGCCGCGAGCGGTGCCGGGTCGTAGCGGAATTGTCGCAGGAAGAATTCGAAGACCGCGTCCGGAACCGGCGTCTCGGCGAGGAAATCACGAAACGGCATGTCGATCGGGCGAGTGAGATTCGTGAGATTGGGATCCGGCTCGACGTGTCGAATGCACCGAAAGCCGTTGGTTGCGGAACGATCCAGCGCCGGTTGAGCCCACGCATCATTGAATGCGTATTCGGGATCGTTCCAGGCTCCACCTAAGAGGAAGCGCTGATTCTTCCCACTCAGTCCATTGAGCGTCCATTCCTTCACATTGCCGGCGAGATCCCGTACGCCGTACCGATTCATGCTGTGGGTTGAGCCAACCGGCACGAGGCGGCGGCCGGCGAGATTCGCTTGCGCAATGATCTGTGCGGATGCGCAGGTAAATGCGACGCGATTCCAGTGAAAGATGGTGGGCAAGGTCTTGCCGGCCCACGCCGCGTACGCCGACGCCTCGTACCAGCTCACGCCGGTGACGGGGAAGTTGTCTTCGCCGGGTGGAAACGTGCCCGCTTCCCATCCGGCTGGACCGGGTTCGCCGATCGCATCGACGAAATGCGTCATCGCTTCGCCGAAGCTGACCTCGCGGACTCCGATCGTCACCGCTTCACGCCAATTCTCGGCATTGCGATAGCCGCCGGCATCGACGAAGCGTTTGTACTGACGGTTCGTGACCGGATCGCGATCCATCCAGAAACCGGCCATCGGTTCCGCGTCGAGATGATCGATTCCCGGCATGAACATCGGGAACTGGCCGGCCGGTACCCATTCCATGTCGTCGGAACATTGCTCGGGAGGAAACATCGCGTACTCGAAGACAGTGCCGACAAATTCCAAGTTCCAAATGATGTCTTCGACGGGTCGATGACCTTCGAGCTCGAGACGAATGCGGGTGAATCCCTTGGGCCACTGAATGCTTTCAATGGGTGTGGTGCCCATCGGGAGCCAAGATGAATTCGGTGCCCCATAGAATTTGACGGAGACTTTGGCGCCGGCGGGAGTTGAAACGATTCCGATGGGGCGAGCGAAGTAGGTTTGCAGCCGCTCGAGCTGCGGATGATTCGGTTCGAGCTTCGCGATCTCCCGTGCCAGCTGGAACGATTCCCATGCCTCCGGACCTTCCTCGAGACCTTGAATGCGATCGACGATTCGGGCCAGCTCAGCGGGTCCGGCCTCGTGCGCCCAATTCCGTAAGCGCACCATCTCCTCGTGCAGGTCGGAAGCGTTGGCGAAACGGGAGGCGGGATCCTTCTCGAGGCAGCGCTGAATGATGGTCGCGAATCGCGCGGGGACGCCGGGATTGATGGCGTCGCAAGAGGGCGCGGCGCCGCGCAGGATTGCGGCCAAGATGGAGACTTGGTCGGATCCGGTGAACGGCCGCACACCCGTGGCGAGCTCGTACAACATGATGCCGAGCGCGAAGACATCGGATCGCGCGTCGGCTGGCCGGCCTTGCGCTTGCTCCGGCGACATATACGAGACGGTGCCGAGAATCGTGCCGTGTTGAGTGAGCGCTTCGTGCGCGGATTGGGTGAGTGCCTCGGTGACATCCACGGCGGTCGTCCGAGTGGCGCCCCCAATCGCCAGTCCGAAGTCGAGTAAACGCAGCCGGCCGTCATCGCCGAGCATGATGTTCTCGGGCTTCAGGTCGCGATGCACGATTCCGCGCGTGTGAGCAGCGCCGAGAGCGTGAGCGATGGTGATGCCGAGCTCGAGTGATCGCGCGGGCGGGAGTCCGCCAGCGATGATCTCATGCCGCAGTGATCTCCCGTGCACCAGTTCCATCGCCAGCAGCGGACCCTCGGCGGTTTCCTCCACCGAATGAATCGTGACGATGTTCGGGTGATTCAGCGCGGCCAGCGTGCGGGCTTCACGTCGAAAACGCTCGAGCCACTGCGAATCCGCAGCGACCGCCGCCGGGAGCACCTTGATCGCCACTTCCCGCCCGAGCTTCGTGTCGCGTGCGCGATAGACCTCGCCCATGCCGCCCGCGCCAAGAGCAGCGATGATCTCGTAAGGGCCCAACCGAGTGGAGGGAGCGAGGGGCATCCGGGGAATGTACTGTAGAATTTGCCATGCGGCGCGATGGATCCCACGATCTCTTCCGCAAGATCGACCCTCATTCATGTCGTTTTCGTTGTGCGCGCCGCATTGCACCCCTGATCACGTAAGTACCGACTCAAATGGACAGAGCGGCGCTCGACTTCAGAATCCACATCATTTGAACTGAACGGGCGTTCGACAATTTTACATTCTGAAGCGGAACGATTGTCGCATCGGGATGTTCACGTCTCTGTTCCCCGTACCCGTGGCGAGGGTCTCATGAGTTCACGCCAGGTTGTCAGCACAAGAGGTCACGCTTGCGCGGTTCGGAAGAATGAGCGATATCCGAAATAAGCTCCGCAGTATGCCCGGGCGCCGGAGGGGTGCCTCAGTGCAACGTGGACTACGTCGAAGGGAGAGACAAATGCTTCATTCAAGAAACCTGCGAGCAGTCCTGGTTCTGGCTGTCTTCACTGTCGTGATGGGCACCGCGAACGGATGCGCGACAAAGGGTTACGTGAAGAAACAAGTCGCGGAATTGGAAACGCGCGTCAATGAAGACCAGTCCGAAATCCGCAGCGACGTGACGAAAACGGGAACCGTGGCGGAGTCAGGACGCATGATGGCATTGGGCAACGTCGACTATCGGACCGCCGAGCAGTTCACGGTGAACTTCGAGTTCGACAGTGCGGCGCTCCTGCCGGAAACGCAGTCGACTCTCGAGCAGGTGACGACCGCGGTGCAGCAGCATATGAATTACGTGGTCGACCTTGTCGGCCATGCGGACACGATCGGAGACGAGAACTACAATGAGGAGCTGAGTCGCCGCCGCGCGAACGCAGTTCTTCACTATCTCGTCCAGAATGGACCAGGACCGGTTGGCCGTTATGCCATCGTCGGTTTCGGCGAGACGGCTCCGATCATGGATGCTGGAATGGAAGATCACGAGGGAAGCCGTCGGGTGGAGATCACTCTGCTCGAAAAAGTCGAGCCCGGCTCCAAGAGCGTGATCTCTCAGGCTGACGAGACGCCGAGGTAGCTCAGCCGCCTCACAATCGGGGCCGAGAATGCGAGCGAGTTTTGCGCGGGCTACCGCGCGAGGCTCGCTCGTAATGTTTTGTGGCCCGCGCCGGGACCATCGATCGCCCGGGTGACTTCCGTCATGTTGACGCCTTTCGGAAGCACGCCGATCATTGTGAACAGCACGAATCGTCGGCGTCTTCATACTCCCCTTCGGACATCTCTTTGAACGCCCAACGCTGCGTATTTCTGGTCTCGATTCTTGCCTTGCTCGCGTCATTTCTTGGCGGCTGCTCGTCCGGGGACCGAACTCTCGCCGAAGTCGACCCCAATGCTGCACCCGCCACTCCGACCTACGATCAGGTCCTCGCGATCCTTGATCGCGCCTGCCTTCCTTGCCATACGGGAGGGAGCAACTCACCGCAGCCACTGACTTCACTCGTCCCGCGCGAGGACGGCGAAGGAGACAACGGTGAGTTTCCGTACTACGACACCTGCGAGGAAATTCAGGAAGGACTGGACGGAATCGTCTCAACTGGGATCGAACGGGGTTCGATGCCGCCGGGGGCATGGCCTCGTCTCGATGAGCGGGAGCGACTCATCATCAGCCGATGGATCGAGCAAGGCGCTTGCTCCCCGTGTACGAACTGCCCGTGAGGCCATTGATCCGCAACACCGTTGGGCGCAGGCTGCTCGGCGGCGTCATTGCAATCGTGATGATCCTTTCCATCGTCGTGCCACTGGTGCGCATGGCATCGACCGCACAGGCCTTGCCGTTGTATTCCGCGCGGGAGGGAAGGACCTGCGACAATTGTCATCTCTCCCCCAACAATTGGAAAAACCCTCCTCTTGCGCAGCGCAAGTGCACCATGTCGTGCGTTGCGTGCCACTATGACCCTTCCGGAGGCGGGCTGCGCAACGCCAGTGGGCGGTTTTTCGGGCGCGCCACGCTCCCCATGATCGCAACGAGCCCGCGGCCCACGCAGGATTGGGACCGCGGTTTCGGTCGCCACGACCATGCGACCACCTACAGCGATTCTCTTCCACAAGGCCCGGCGACTTTCGAGGAGGCTCGCGACTGGCCGGAACCTCCGCGCGATACGTACGCGAAAGGCTCACCTCCGGGAGATTCACGGTATGCACTCTTCGACGGACGCTACGGCAGGTTGAATGCGGATCCTCTCATCCGGATCGGATGGGATGTGCGAATTGCGTCGATCATCTCGGCGAGCACGATTCTCTTTCCGATGCAGGTCGACCTGGGAGGTGCTCTTCATCCGTTGCATCACATGACGGTCGTGGCCAACGTCGGTGCGCGGGGAAGAGTGAATGGTCTTTCGGATACGATCGACGACCCTTCCACACCTGCTTTGCGCGAAGGCTACGTCTTGCTGCATGAAGCCCCGTTTCAGTCCTACGTGAAAGCGGGGCGATTCATCCCGCAATTCGGCGTTCGCCTCGACGATCACACCACTTTGACGCGCAAGCTCTTCGAAATGGATGTCTCGCTTCTCGAGTCGCGCGTCGTCGGCATTGAGGTCGGAGCGAATCCGAATTATCCATTCGCAACGGTGTCCTGGTTCCGGAGCGCACCCAACAACGAGCGCTTGGACTCCTTCAATATCTTGGAGAATCTCACTGGTTATGGATTTGCGGCGAATGCGGGGTGGCGCGGGGAAGGGTGGAGCTTGGGCGCCGGAGCGCTCATGCGCGAACGGCCTGTGCCGGACGGAGGCGATGCGAGAAGTTTCTCGTTCAACGGATCACTGAACCCCTGGAAGTGGAATCCCAACGTGCCGCTCACTTGGTCTGGAGAAGTCGTCTTCGGCGAGCGGACACGAGAAAGTGGCCGCACGGCCGAAGTCGCAGCGGCCTACCAAGAGCTCGACTGGCGCGCCCGCAATGGTCTCGATTTCTTCCTGATCCAAGATTGGGGCGATCCCGATCGCGACGTGATCGACGACGAATCGCTGCGCTTTTCCGGAGGAGTGAGGCTGACGCCGATCCCGGGCGTGACATTGGATGGGCGCCTACGCGCCCTTGCTCCGGCAGGGGATCAATCCGGAGTCGACGGATTCATTCAGTTGCACTTGTGGAACTGAGGCTCGTCGACTCCACTGGTAACTGCGAGCGAGTCTTGCACCAGCGAGACTCGCTCGCGCTTCTTCCATCAACGGTAAAGCGCCTTCGTTCTTCCCCAGCTTTGCCGTTCCACAGATACCGTTCCGCAGTCCTCGCACTTCGTAAAAGTGCCTTGGGGGTCCCCGCCGAGATTTCTACAGATGCTGCACGCTTCAGAGTCGACGAGCTCAATGCAGGTCCCATCCGGCAAGCAACAGGCACCTGGCCCATCGTAGCAAAACGTCATGTAGCCTTTGAAATGTCCGCCCAACTTCTTGCACTCATTCGGTGAATCGACTTGCACACACCCGTCGGGCAAACAGCAGGATCCCCAAGTGGGGCCGACGTTGCAGAAAACTTCACTGTCGCTCGAACAGGTCAATACACCCTCATCGGAGTAGCCCCTGGCATCGCTGGGCCAAAGCTGAAAGTCCGGGGCGCAGCTCACTGTCCCAACACCGGAAAGGCAGATGCTCACTGGAGCGGAGTGAAAGATGAGTATGCTTCCCGCGACGACCTGCGCATAAGGACATCCAGCCACAGCGAGTAGGAGGTCGGTCACTGTCCCCGCGTTGAGGAATCCGTTCATTGTTGCAAATGAGAGGATTTGCCCCGGGGGACTCGACTCGAGAGTCATTTCAGCCGCCGTCATTCCACCAGAGCAGGTCAACCACAAATACAGAGTATCGACAATGCCGTTGGGCGACCCCGTGTTGACATTTGGATCCGTAGCACTGTGGCTCACCGACCAACCGTAGATCAGAGGAATTCCATCGCCAGTGGGTTGTGCTGCCGTTGGAGTAGCCGCTCCCGCGTTCGCCGAAAGAAGTGTCATCAAGAAAAGGATCGCGATGCCGACGCCAAGCTTCATGGCGTTTCTCCGAAGGGGGATCGGGGCTCGATCCGTGCTGAGGCATCGCACGTGTTTTATGGAAGCAAGCGATCGATGGAGGCAAAGTGAGGCAAAGCGATTCTAACAACGGGAAAGCTCGAAGTCTAGGTGGGCAAGTCCTATTTCCGCTTCCGAGTGCGTGCTGCCTTTCGTGCCGCTTGGCGGCGTCCGCGCGGTCCCTTGGTGCGCGCAGCTTTCTTGGCGGCCGCGCTGCGCTCACTCGCCGAACGCTTTCGCGCTGCACTGCGCGCCTGCTTGGAAAGAGCTCGTTTCGAAACGACGCTCTTGCCTTCGCGCTTGAGAGCCTTGAGCGTTGCGCGTGACCGGCGAGCGGAAACCTTGCGCCGCGATTTGCCCTGACGGACGGCACGCTCTGCGCTCTTTCGAGTCTCTTCCGAAGTGGTTCCCGGCTTGGGCGGCGGCAAAGGCACGCCTGCGCGCCGGGCCTTGGAGAGGCCGATCGCGATGGCTTGCTTCGTAGAACGAGCGCCGTGCTTCCCTTCTCGAATGTGATGAATCTCTTCGCGAACGAACTCGCCTGCGGCGCTCGACGGGCTCTTGCCCTGTTGAAGATCGTGACGCGCCGCATCGACGGTTTTCTTCTCCGGCATCATCATCCTCCTGGCCAGATTCATTCGCTTTTCTCATGTCTGGCCAAACCATTTCTGTGCATGTTTCAGACCAACAGAGGCTTGGGCTATAATCATTCCGGCTGTCAGCTTCGAGATCATTCCCATCAACCCTCCGGCATCCCTGTGAAATCCATTCGCGATACCCCTGCGTGGATCGCATTCGCCGCTCTCTTCGCCTTCTCGGTGGAGGCGGCCGACAATGGATTGCCCTTCGCACCGCCATCGTCTTCCTTCCGCTCGATCCTTCCGCCAATCGGGGGCTACCCACCTGAGCAGCCGTACTCGCTCGCGTTGCACATGCACGCCAGTATGAGCGAGCAAAGCGGCAGCATCGAATGGCATACGCACAAAGCGGACTCGATCGGCGTCGACATCATCTGGTGGACGGAGCACGACTGGCGCCTTACCAACTTCCGCCATATGAACAAGTACACGTTCGAGGAAACGGTTTGGGATTCGGTGGGGTATCGCTGGGTCGAACCGGACGATGCGTTCGGCGGCGAAGAGCGATTTTGGGAGGCCGATAGCACCGGCGTCTCCCAAATGATCACGAGCGTCGTTGATTCGCTGGCCGATCAGGGTTCGAAGAGCCTTCGCATGGAGATTACTGGAGACATCGGCGCGCCGCGCTTCAACGTGGGCACGCTCCTTCAAAACACGTCCGAGCTGCACAACAAGTATTCCTTGGCGAAGAAAGTGAAGATCTCGTTTGCGGTGTTCGCCGCAGAGCTCGATCCGGCGAATGCGAAGTTCTTTGCCGAAGTCGAGCTCAGTGATCATCCGGAAGGAACGCACTTTCTGCGCTACGTGGCCGGCTCATTGGATGACGAAGGCCCCGACGTCTTCCCGTTGTCGATTCAGCCCGGCGCGTGGACGACGGTCACGCTCGATCTCACGCAAGACGCCGTCGCGCGCTTTACGACCGGGCCGCAAGATGCGATTCGCGGCGAGGACGACAACTTCAACTTCCTGCGCATCGGCGTTGCGGCGAAGAACGGCGCACGGGCCGTCGTCTTCTTCGATGATTACAAGATCCTTCCCGATCCGGCGATGGTGGGGGATGCCATGCTCGATCGGGCACGTGACATGGGCGAGTTCTACGAATCCGAAGTTCCCTCCGTGCATCAACTCTTCGGCACCGAGATCTCGAAATTCAAAGCGCAGCC
>Ga0111538_10010680_pt1 | contig 12204 bp, 12 predicted proteins | sample SoiMethybrSBSTD1_FD_79669 | JGI IMG/M metagenome (GOLD analysis project Ga0111538, IMG submission 79669) | Bulk soil microbial communities from a Populus tree surrounding site in Tennessee, USA - Soil MetaG P. TD hybrid SBSTD1 (version 2)... | ecosystem: Environmental > Terrestrial > Soil >...
ATCCTGATCATCTATGGGCTCGCGCTCGATCGCGTGCTCGACTTCATCGGCACCTTTCCCTATCCGGTGCGCCTCCTGCTCTGCTTCGTGCTCGTCTTCCCGCCCGCGTTTCTGATGGGCTTCCCGATGCCGACCGCGATGACCACGCTCGGCCGCCTCGGCAAGCAGCACATGTTCCTGTGGGCTTGGGGCATCAATGGCTGCTTCTCGGTCATCGGCGCCGCGCTGGTGCCGATCCTCGCGACGTCATTTGGACTAACCGCCGTGCTCTGGGTCGCGGGCATCGCCTATCTGATCGCGATCCCGGCGTTCTTTGCCGTACTTCTGCCGTTGAAGCCGGGGTATTTGCCACCTGTCTTTCCCGCTCAGGCAGAATTGTAGGGTGGGTTAGCGTGGCCCCTGCGCGCGCGATTCCGTTAAACCATCGTCCACGCGTAACCCACCGGCAGCGCCATGGTGGGTTACGCGTGGATCAAGCCAATCGACTCCATTCAGAGTCCGGGGCCACGCTAACCCACCCTACTGCGCTTGCGCGGGTCGTTGCCGTTGTCGGTCTGCTCTGGGCGACCTCTGCGCTCGCGCAACCTCCGATGCCGGCCGCCAAGACCCAGCTCGTGCCGTTTGATGTCACGCCGTTTCCCTACAGCGGTCCGGTGCCAGACAAAAACATCACCTTCCTTGACGTGGTGAACGGCGAGCGGCGTGGCCACACTTCCTTGCGCGGCGGCGTCTATTGGGAGGACCTGACCTACAGCGACAAGCGCGTGCTGCTCTCGATCCCGCGCGGCTTCGATATCCGGCGGCCGGCCCTGATCGTCGTGTACTTCCACGGCAACCTGGCAACGCTCAGTCGAGACGTGCGCGACCGCCAGCAGATCCCGCGCCAGCTCGAGCAGTCCGGACTCAACGCCGTGCTGGTCGCGCCCCAGCTCGCGGTCAACGCGGCCGATTCATCGAGCGGCCGGTTCTGGGAGCCGGGTGTATTCGGCAAGTTTCTGGACGAGGCCGTCGGAAAGCTTGCCCGCCTGCATGGCGATGCGCAGGCGCGCACTGCTTTCGAGCGAGCGCCTGTCGTCATCGCCGGTTATAGCGGCGGCTACAACCCGGCCGCCTACGCGCTTGCGATCGGCGGTGTCAATCAGCGCGTGCATGGCGTCATGCTGTTCGACGGCCTGTTTGCCGAGATCGACAAGTTCGCCGACTGGCTCGCCAAGCGTCCAGCCGCGTTCTTCTTCACCGCCTATGGCAAAGCCGCCCGCAGCGAGCATGCCGAGTTGCAGCGCATGCTGACCGATCGCGGCGTGGGCTTCGGCACCACGCTCCCGGCGCGGCTCACGCCCGGCAGCGTGACGCTCCTGTCGGTCGGCGATAACGTCGCTCACAACGACTTCATGACCCGGGCCTGGGCCGGCGACCCGCTGAAGGCGGCACTGGCGCGCATCCCGGACTTCGAGCGCAGCGGCCCCGCGCCGACCAGCAAGCGAAAGTAGCCCCCTTCCCCTCGTCGGCTTCAGGCTCTAATCAAGCGGCGAACCCGGGAGGATATCGCCTTGCCTTGGATGACCGCTAACGGAGTAAGCCTTCACTATCAGCTCGCCGGCGATCACGGTCCGGTGGTGGTGCTGCTGCACGAGATGGGCGGCACGCTCGACAGCTGGGACGGCGTGACGCCCGGCCTCGCCGCGCAGTTCCGCGTGCTGCGCTACGACCAGCGCGGCGCCGGCCTGTCCGAGAAGGTGCGAACGCAATTCACCAACGACGACGCGGTCAACGATCTCGAGGGCGTGCTCAAGAACCTCGACCTCAAGCCGCCCTACAACTTCGTCTGCGTGGCCGCCGCCAGCACGCAGGTGCTGCGCTTCCTCGAGCGCCACCCCGAACAGGTGTCATCGATCGTGCTGTGCAACCCGGCCCCCGGCGTCGACCCGAGCCGCGCCGGAGCGCTGCGCGAGCGCGCCGAGCTTGCGGAGCGCGACGGCATCCGCGGTGTCATGGGGATCACGCTCGACAAGTCCTATCCGCCCGATCTCGGCGAGCGCTCGGCCTACGAAGCCTATCGCGGCCGCTATCTCGCCAACGACCCGGTCGGCTTCGGGCTCGCGCACCGCATGCTGGCGATGACCAACATGATCTACATGCTGCCGAAGGTCAGCGTGCCCACCATGGTGGTCGCCGGCAAGCACGACACCGTACGGCCGCCCGCCGGCACCGAGGAGCTCTCCAAGAAGATCCCAGGTGCACGCTTCGAGCTGATCGAGGAGGCTGGGCATTTCCTGCCAACCACCGGGCCGAAGACGCTGCTGCGGCTGCTGCTCGATTTCTTCAAAAAGTGAAGCGGCGGACACCTATGCGAGTCAGCGACGCGTAGCCCGGATTGAGCGGAGCGAAATCCGGGAGCAACAATGCAAGTTGATTGGCCGCCCCGCATTTCGCTTCGCTCAATGCGGGCTACACGTAACCGATGTCTCATTGAGGGGTGACATGCAAACCAATGCCAACGGCATCAGCATCAACTATCAGATCGACGGCCGCGAAGGCGCGCCCTGGCTGATCTTCAGCAACTCGCTGATCACCAATCTCTCGATGTGGGACGATCAGGTGGCGAGCCTGAAAGACAACTACCGTATCCTGCGCTACGACCAGCGCGGCCACGGCGGCACCCAAGTCCTCGACGGCAAGTACAACTTCGACATGCTCACCGCCGATGTGGTCGGGCTCATGGACGCGCTGTCGATCAAGCGCGCACATTTCTGTGGCCTCTCCATGGGCGGCATGACGGCCCTGTTTCTGGCGCAGCGTCACGCCGACCGCTTCGACCGCATCATCGCCTGCGATTGCGGGCCGGCCTCGACTCCGGTTTCGGCGCAGCAATGGAAGGAGCGCATCGACCTTGGCGGCGAGAAGGGCATGGAGGCGCTGGTCGACGTCACTATCAACCGCTGGTTTCCGCCCGACTTCGTCGCCACCAAGGCGCCAGTGCTCGACAAGGTCCGCGGCATGATCCGCACCACGCCCTATAAGGGTTTCGCGGGCTGCGCGCAGGCGCTCTCCGACTATGACCTGCGGCCAGGGCTTGGCGGCATCAAGAACCCGACCCTGCTGATCTGCGGCACCAAGGACGCTGCCTTCCCCGCAGTGCAGCAAATCCACGCTGCGATGCCGGGGTCAAAGCTCGTGCCGCTCGAAGGCGCCGGACATATCTCCAACGTCGAGCAGCCGCAGGCATTTACCAAAGCAGTCGCGGATTTCTTGAAAGGGTGAATGGCGGTCGCTGCCTCCGCCAAATCGCAGACGTGTGCTGCGATTCAAGCGCCCTGCCACGCCGTTGCAATCATTTCTGGGGCGTTATACCTCACTAAGGGACAGCCCGGCCCAATCCTGGGCAAATGGCTTGTTTACTTGGCTTTACTTTGGCCTGCGCTACCATCGCCGACATTGGCGGCCTCGCCGCGGCCGATCAGGAGGAGCATCATGACCCTGCAAGAACCAACAGCCCGCCCGGGGCTTTCCAACAAGGCGCGCGAGTTGATGGAGCAGATCAACACCGACGCCGGCAAGGACAACATCTGGGTGCGTACTCAGATGAACGCCCCGGCGCAGCGCCCGTGGTTCACCGACACTGGCGGCGCCACTGGCACCGGCGCAATGGCGAGCGGCCGGGTCGCGGCCAATCAGATGAAGAGCGCCGCCTATCGCTGGCGCTGGAAGGACTACAAGGCCTATCTCGATCGCCTCTCCACCATCGCGGCCAAGGCCGACGTGCCGCCGATCGAGTTCGCCGACCGGCAGAGCATTCTGCTCACCAATCCCGGCCTTAACGGTCGCCTGCAGGTCACCAACACCATTCGTTGCGCGATCTCGATCTACAATCCGGGCGACATCGCACCCGCGCACGTTCACTCACCCAATGCCAGCCGTACTATCCTGTCCGACAAGGGCGGCTACACCAATGTGGAGGGTGAGCGCTGCGAAGCAACGCGCGGCGACATCATTCTCACGCCGAACGGCACCTGGCATGACCACGGCAATGAATCCGGCCAGCCGGTGGTCTGGATCGACATGCTCGATTGGCCGCTGATGGAGTTTCTCGACTGCGCCTGGGTCGACCAGGAATATCGGCCGGCCAACACGAGCAACACCAAGAGCCAGGCCACGCTGCAGGGGAACGGTTATTCCGAGCGCCTTTACGGCAATGGCGGGTTGGTCCCGACCTTCGTGTCGCACCAGCGCGGCTGGGGCAACGAGCCGGCGCCATACATCCACTACCGCGGCGACGAGATCCGCGGCGCACTCGAGCGCCTCGCCAAGGAATCCGGCGATCCGTTCGAGGGCATCCAGATGCAGCTCGTCAACCCGGTGACCGGCAAGCCGGTGTTCCCGACGTTGAACTACCAGGCGCAGCTCATCCGCCCCGGCGAGGAGACGCAGCCCAAGCGCGAGACCTGCGGCACCTTCATCGTGGTGATCGAGGGCAAGGGCAAGACCGACATCGGCGGCCAGGTCTTCGACTGGGAGCAGAACGACATCATGGTCGTGCCCAACTTCGTGTGGCGCAAGCACACCAATACGGGCACCGGCAACGCGATCCTCTATACGGTGTCGGACTCGGCGCTGCTGAAGAACATCGGCCAGTACCGGGCGCAGGGCAAAGCCAAGGACGGCAAGGTCATCCAGCTGGTGCAGTAACGATCAGTTCGCATCAATCAGCGCTTTGGCGCCGCCTTCGGGCGGCGCCTTTGTTTTCGGGCCGGCTTCTTGCCGGCGGGCGCGCCCGATAGCAGCAGCATGCGGTCATCGGAACACTCAAGGCTCATTGCAATTCCGGTTTCCCATGCGTTGAGCATGCGGTCGCCGATTTCGGGATGCGCAGCGACTTCGCTGAAATAGCGTTTGACATCAGCCATCACATCACAGAGCGCGTCGGCGGTCTGCTCCAAAATCTGGCCGATCTCCTTGGTGGCGATATCGCAGCGTGACTGCGCCAGAACCACCAGCGCACGCTTGTCGGGCCACATGGTCGTGCTGTTCAGAGTCAGCGCCATGGCGTCATCGGGAATGTAGGCATCCGTGGTGACGAGGTCATAGACAGGCGCGAGCCGCGCCGGTCCCACTACGTCGTCGTAGATAATGCCAAAGTTCTTGAGATGAGCGTCGCCGTTGCGAAGCGCGCAATTGAGCACGAACAGCCGGAACAGCCGCTCCAACGCGGTTCGCCGCCCCTCGACCTCGATGAAGTCGCTGGCGCGCTTGAACAGGCGCGTCTCGTAACCGCCATCATATTTCTTCGCGCTGGTCAGTCCATTAAGGACGCAGAAATCCTCGAAGCCGCGATGGCTGCCGTCCGGTTTGAGGTCGAAGCGCTCGATCACCAGCGCATGACCATTCTCCGAAAGCTGAAATCCGGGCACCACAAGGCCGGCCTTCCTGGCAGCGCACAGGCAGAAATATTCATTCGCAGCCAGCTCGGGCAGCTCGTTTGAATCCCAAAGCTTCACGATGTGGGTCGCAGGCCGGACGCCGTGTGGCTGCTGTTCGCCCGCGCTCGCCGCTTGATGCTTCGCGCCGCGCACCATGACTTTCGGCTGAACGCCCGATATGCCCGAATGCCTGGCGAATGTCTGCAAGAGATTCTCGTAGAGCTCTCCGCCATGCTCGGTCTTGATGATTTCATCGATCGGCTGAAACGGCACATCATCCGAAGGCTCAGCCTCGGCGGATGAGCAACCGATGCGACCGATCTGAGCGCCTCCAACAACGGCCAGCAGATCGATGTCATCGAATTTTCCGGAGGGCTTGGCGAAGCTCGCGGAAATCCGCGCCCGCAGCACGCCTTCGGGCAGGTTCATGTCGAAGATTGGCAGCAGTCCCTGGCTCGAGTTCCACGAAGCAAGCCGAACCGGCATGGTGACTGAGACCGCACGCGCCGTGGCGAGCTCGGGCTCGTACGCGAAGGTCGCGCCACTCACCTCATGCCGATCGAGAAAGCCCGCGTGCCGGCTATCGGTCCAGACCCGCAGCATTGCCCTCTTCCGCCATGAGCTCTTCCAGTGTCGGACGCGCCCGGTCGAGCTCACCGACCTTGAGGTCGAGCCCCAGCGCGTTGAGCAGCCTCAGCACCGGCTTGAACCCGATTCCGGCGGCCCTGGCATTCTCGAGCGCATCGATCCGCGCCCGGCTGACACCGGACTTCCTGGCCAGGTCGCTCTGAGTGAGACGCTGTCCCTTGCGGGCGGTCCTGATCACGCTGCCCAGTTCCACCAGATCGGGCATAACCGCACCACAATTATGGTAAACAGTTTCTTCGGTTACCTCCACTATGGTGGATAGTGGCCTCAGACACAAGGCAATTCTTCCAAAATGGAGGTAATTGCCTCAATTGCGATGTATATTAAGTTTCATCCGCAATCCGCGTGCGCAGCACGCCGATACGATCAACCTCAACCTCCAGGACGTCACCGGACTTCATCCACACTGGCGGATTGCGTTTGGCGCCGATGCCGTCAGGCGTGCCGGTGGCGATGATGTCGCCCGGCGCCAGCGGCGTGAACATCGAGCAGAACGAAATGATCGCCGGAATATCGTGGATCAGCATGTCGGTGCCGGAACGCTGCATCTCGGCGCCGTTGAGGCGCGTCACCAGCGTCAGCTTGGTCGGGTCGGGGATCTCGTCCGCCGTAACGATCCACGGCCCCAGCGGACCGGAGCCGACGAAGTTCTTGCTGGCTGCGAGCGAATATTTGGTGAAGTCACGCACCGTGGCATCGCAGAAACAGGTGTAGCCGGCGATGTAGCCGAGCGCGTCCTCGCGCTTGATGTGACGGCCGGCCTTGCCGATGACCAGCGCCAGCTCGCCCTCGAAATCGAAATTGGTCGACACTTTGGGGCGGATCATGGCGCCGTCATGCGGCACCAGCGTGTTGATGAAACGCAGGAAGATGTTCGGGAGCTTGGGCGCCTCGGTGCCGTGCTCAGCGGCATGGGATTTGTAATTGATCCCCACACACATGATCTTTTCGGGATTGGTAATGACCGGCAAATACTGCAGGTCCGCGAGCTTCTGATCAGGCTGCGCGCCCTGCGCCGCGCGGCGCAGCTCGTCGAGCGCGCCGGCCGCGATCACATCACGCAAGGTCGCGTAACGGCCACCGAGGCGATCGTTCATGGTGACGACGCCATCGCCAACAACCACACCGAAGGCCGGCTTACCGTTGGCGATATAGCTTGCGAGCTTCATGGGGAAACCTCAACGCGGGCAGTGGAGACAAGAGTGCGAATGGCGAAGAAGTAGGATGGGTTGAGCGCAGCGAAACCCATCAACAAAACAGAATCGCCTAAGACGATGGGTTTCGCTGCGCTCAACCCATCCTACCAGCTCGCCTAATGATCATGCTTGTGGTCGTGCTTGCCCGTGTGCACCGGCGCGCCGTCCGGGCGAGTCAGCAGATGGCCGATGCCGGCCTTGTTGGCCCAGTACTCCCAGGCACGCCAGGTCTCGGTCGAATAGGGACTGTAACCCTTGTTGCGCGCGTCGATCTCGCCCTTTGATAGGTACTTGATCTTGCCGCCAAGCATCTTGGCGCGCATCAGCGCGCGGGCATTGCGTGGCAGATAGACCGAAAGCCGCACAACCTCGATCAGCGAGCGCGCCGCCGACGCGAAGCCATGCCCGCGCATGAGCGCAACGCTGTTCTTGCCCAAGCATTTGGCGAGGTCCCGCCCCTGCGCCATGTTGGTGACCAGCACGTTGGTGGCGCCGAACTTGTCGGCAATGTCCCACACCGGCACGTTCGGGCCGATGAAGCTGCCGGAATGGATCACCGGCTTGAGCTTGGTGGCAGCCGCGATGCCGAACGGCAGCGTGTCTTCCGCATGGGCGTGCACGACGGAATTGATGTCGGGCCGCATCTCGTAGATCGCCGCGTGGATGAACCGCTCGAGGTAAAGCGAGCGCTTCTCGTTCTTCAGCGGCTCACCATCGAGGCCGAGCTCGACGATGTCCTCCTTCTCGATCAGCTCGGGCGCGAGCGAGCGCGATATGAAGAAGCTCTTCGGGTTGTCAGGGTTGCGGATGCTGACATGGCCGTAGGCGTCGACCACGTCCTCCTTGGCGAGGATGCGGTTCGCGATAACGAGATCCTTGATGATGGTGTCGAGCTTGGACATGGCAGAGGTTCCGGCGGAATGGGACAATATGGATCGTGGGCGGGACTATTCGAGACCGCTATTCAAGGCCATAGACCGGCGCGAACAGCTCTTCGAGCGTCGGCTTCCAGTCGGTGAGGTGCTGGTCCTGCAGATACTGCACCAGCGCTTCCAGCGTCGGCCGGTTCTCCTCGACGCCGTAGGGCCACGGATCGCCGTTGAAGTATTCGTAGATCTCGTCGATGTCGCGCGGCAGCCAGGGCATCATGTAGCGCAGCGCCCGCTGGTTATACATGCGCACGAGCGCGATCTCCTTGGCGCGCTGGAACGCATTGAACAGGCTGGTCGCCACGAACGGATATTTCTCGTAGATCGACTTCTTGATCGCGACGAGATGCATGATCGGATAGATCTTGGTGCGCTTGTAGTGATCGCGCTCGCGCTCGACGAAATCCGGGAACAGCCGCGCGATGTTTGGATTGGTGCGGAACGACTCCGGCATGCTGGTGCCGATGGTGGCGTCGATCACGCCCTCCTGGATCATGTCGTCGAGCGACTTGTTGGGCGGGCCCTGCTCGATCTTCACCGGCTTGAGCAGCGGCAGCACAACCGGCGCGCCATGTGCGCCCTTGTCGTTGATCGCGCCCTGGACCCAGGTGCAGTTCGAGAAGTCGACGCCGTGATCGTGCTGCAGGATGCCGCGAATGAAGATCGCGGCCGTCATGGTGTAGAGCGCGACGCCGATGCGCTTGCCTTCGAGATCCTTCGGCTTGGTGATGCCGGACTTCTTGTTGATGCCGATGAAGCTGTGGCGGAAGCAGCGCGACGGAAACACCGGGATGGCGACGAACGGACACTTCTTGTTGGCGTAGCGCTGGACGTATTCGGAGCTCGAATATTCGGCGACGTCGAACTCCTCTCCGCCCGACATGCGGTCAAAGATCGGGCGCGGCTGCTCAATTCGGATGAAGTTGAGATCGATGCCGTCGACCGGAACCTCCCCGGTATAGATCGGCTGCATGCGGTCATAGAGCGCGGACGCAAACGTAAGCTGCAACTTGGCCATAGGCGTCGGTTTCCCCCGGGGCGTCAAACAACTGAATGTGGGTTAGCACGCCCAAGGCGGGCATGGGAATAGCAGGGGTTGTCTTCTCGATCAGCCGTTTCTATCAGCCGTTCTTAGATCGCGATCTAGACGCGCGCAGATGACTTTCGTTGCGAAAGTCCGTGCCACAGCGTTCCCTCCCCCCTTGCGGGGGAGGGACAGGGAGGGGGGTGGCAGCAAATTCCGAATTCGGAACCACCCCCCTCCCCATCCCTCCCCCGCAAGGGGGGAGGGAGGAGTTTGTGGCCCGCACATCGCATCACAGAAAGCGATGCGTGCGTGGCACTAAGCCTCGTCCACCACGGCGTTGCTCAGCACGCCGATCTCCGGCACCTCGACCTCGACCACGTCGCCGGGCTTGAGCCATTTGGGCGGATTGTGATGCCCGCCGGCGCCGGTGGGCGTGCCGGTCCAGATCAGATCGCCGGGTCGCAGCGTCGCGAAGGTCGAGATGTAGTTGATCAGCCAGGCGAAGCCCCAGGTCAGGCGGTCGGTTGTGTCCTGCTGACGCAATTCGCCGTTGACGCGCGTGCTCACGCGCAAGGGCTTGCCAGGATCGACGTCGTCCGACGGCACGATCCAGGGCCCGAGGCTGCCGGAGGCGTCGAAGTTCTTGCCCTGTGTGATGTTGAGGGTGCCATGCCGCAGCCAGTCGCGGATTGAGCCTTCGTTGCCGAGCGTCAGGCCACCGATATAGGACAGCGCCTTGTCGGTCGGGATGTGACGGCCCTCCCGCCCCATCACGATGACGATCTCGCCCTCGTAATCGAACTTGTCGGAGACCTTTGGCCGCACGATCGGCACACCGGAGCCGACGAGCGAGCTCGGAAAGCGGCAGAACAGGTTCGGATATTTCGGCGGCTCGCGACCGTCTTTGTATTCCGCGTTGCGCTCCGGATAGTTAATGCCGACGCAGATGATCTTTTCCGGCGCCAGGATGGGCGGCAGAAGTTCCACGCCCTTGAGCTGATGATCGGCAGGGCCCGTCGCGGCCGCACGCGCCTCCCCGATGGCTCCAGCCCGAAACACATCGAGCAAGGTCGGATACTTCGCGAGCTTCCTGCCGAGATCGACAATGCCGGTGTCGGTCACCGCGCCGTAGCTCACGCGGCCATTGGCCTTGAAGGTTGCCAAACGCAAAGACGCCATGCCCTGCCCCGTCATTGATGGTGTGGCGCTGTTATAGAGCCGTCACCACGCCGGACAAGCCCAGCTGGCGACCATATTGCGGCGACCATGGCGTGCTTGCGATTGCGGGACGGCGCAGCCAATATGCCGGCCATGAGCCTTTACGCCCTGCAGAAACTCATTCGCGACGTCAACCGCAAGCCGGCCTGCCGGGAGGCCTTCTTTCAGTCGGCCGAGAGCTTCGCCAAGGCTTACGACCTCGCGGAACCGGAGCGCGATGCGCTCATCAAACGCGATGTACGCACACTCTACGCCATGGGCGTGCATGGCTTGCTGCTGCGGCCGTTTACACTCCTGCACCAGATGCCGGAGCCCGATTATCTCAAAGCCATCCGCGGAGAATAAATGCCGATCACCTTTGCCTGCGCGGCGAGCCATGCGCCGGGCATCACCGCATGGGCCGACGCCGCTCCCGCCCCGCAGCGCGAGCGCATCCAAGGCGCCTTCGAGCGGCTGCGCCAGGAGCTCGACGCCAGCGGCACCGATACCTTGGTCGTGCTCACCTCCGAGCACTGGGCAAACTTCTTCCTCGATCACATCGGAGCGTTCTGCATCGGTCGCGCCGAGCGCTACACGGGGCCGATCGAGCCCTGGCTCAAGATCGCACGCACTGAGATCAAGGGCGACCCCACGCTTGCGACAGAGCTGCTCGAGGCTTGCTACGACAACGACATAGAGCCGAGCTTCGCGCATGAGCTCGAGTTCGATCACGGCACCATGCTGCCGCTGCACTTCCTGATGCCCAAGATGGACCGCGCAATCGTGCCGGTATTCTTCAACACGCTGGCGGCGCCGCAGCCGTCGGCGCAGCGCGCGCTCGCACTCGGCCGCATCATCGGCGACGTCGCGCGGCGCTCGTCGCGGCGCATCGGCCTGATCGCGACCGGTGGGCTCTCGCACGACCCGGGCGAGCGCAATCACGGCGTCATCGACAGCGACTTCGACCATCGTTTCATGGCCGCGATGGCGGCCGGCAATTGCGTGGCGCTCGGCGCTTATCAGCGCGCGGAGCTCGCTGCCGCCGGCGCTGGCGCCTTCGAACTCCTGAGCTGGATCGCGCTGGCGGGCGCGCTCGATGGTCGCAAGGGCGAGGTTATCGCGTATGAAGCCGTGAAGCCGTGGGCGACCGGCGTCGGCCTGATGACGTTCGCGCACGGCCTCGCGGCGTGAGCCCGTTTCTTCAACACAACGAAATCCTGGAAACATCGATGTCCGAGCAAAGCGTGAGCTTCACCTCCAAGGGCCTCAAATTGTCGGGCGTCATCCGCATCCCCGACGGGGTCAAGGCCGGTGAACGTCGCCCCGCCTTTATTATTCTGCACGGCTTCGGCAGCCGCATGACTGCCGACAACGTGATGCGGCCGACCGCCATGTTCGAGAAGCTCGGCTACGTCTGCATGCGCTTCGACATGCCGGGCTGCGGCGAGAGCGAGGGCGAAAAAGGCCTGCTCCTCTGCCTCGACCAGGTCACCGCGACGAGCGATGCGCTCACGGTGCTCGCACAGCATCCGAATGTCGACGGCAAGCGCATCGCCGTGATGGGATCGAGCTTCGGCGCCGCGGGCGCGGTCTCTTGCGGCGGCGTTGACCCGCGCGTGGCGGCGGCGCTCTCGGCGTCGGGCTGGGGCCATGGCGAGCGCAAGTTCCGTGGCCAGCATCCGGGCGAGGCGGCCTGGGCGAAATTCACCGCCATGCTGGAGGAAGGCCGCGGCTACCGCGCGCGCACCGGCAAGCCGCTGATGGTGCCGCGCTATGACATCGTGCCGATC
>Ga0111538_10010682_pt1 | contig 12201 bp, 5 predicted proteins | sample SoiMethybrSBSTD1_FD_79669 | JGI IMG/M metagenome (GOLD analysis project Ga0111538, IMG submission 79669) | Bulk soil microbial communities from a Populus tree surrounding site in Tennessee, USA - Soil MetaG P. TD hybrid SBSTD1 (version 2)... | ecosystem: Environmental > Terrestrial > Soil > Tree...
GAGATATCGCCGCGTATAATTGCCTGCACCCCAGGACACTTCGAAACGGTGACCTTGCGCGTCGGCTCCACGTTCGGCTCCTACCGGATTCTCGCAGCAGTCGGCGCGGGCGGAATGGGCGAGGTGTATCGCGCGCGCGACACGAAGCTGGATCGCGACGTCGCCATCAAAGTGCTGCCCGAGGCGTTCAACCGCGATCCCGATCGCCTCGCACGCTTCAGGCGCGAGGCCCGCGCCCTCGCGGCGCTCAATCATCCCAATATCGCGGCGATCTACGAGCTCGACGAATCCGATGGCGTGCATGCGCTCGTGCTCGAGCTCGTCGAAGGGCTGACGCTCGCCGACAGACTCGCGCAAGGCTCGGGCCCCAGAGCTCACGCGGCACTCGAGCTTGACGAAGCCTTGCCGATCGCGAAACAGATCATCGAGGCGCTCGATGCCGCCCACGAGAAGGGCATCGTCCATCGAGATCTGAAACCGGCCAATGTGAAAGTCACTCCCGGCGGCACGGTGAAGGTGCTCGACTTCGGTTTGGCGAAGACGCAGACCGACGCCGCGGATCTCACCAACGCGCCCACGGAGTACGCGGCCGCAAGCGAATCTGGAGTCCTCCTCGGAACCGTTCCGTACATGAGTCCGGAGCAGGCCCGCGGCCAGGCGGTCGACAAACGGACCGACATCTGGGCCTTCGGTTGCGTGCTCTATGAGCTGCTGACAGGACGCCGCCCGTTCCAGGGACCGACGTCGTCCGACACCATCGCCGCGATCCTGGAGCGATCGCCGGACTGGAGCGCCCTGCCGTCAGCGACACCCGCCGCAGTGAGACGCCTGCTGGCGCATTGTCTCGAAAAGGATGTGCGACGACGTCTGCGCGACATCGGTGATGCACGTCTCGAGCTCGACGAGCCGCTCGTCGATCGCGGGAGTGTCGCGGCGCCGGCTGGTCGTGCGAGTAGTGGCGATGTCGTGTTCAACCGGCTGACCGACTTCAGTGGCATGAAAGAGTCACCGGCGATGTCGCCCGACGGCAAGATGGTCGCGTTCGTCGCGTTCGTCGGCGGCAAGCGCCAGATCTGGCTCCGCATGCTCGCCGGTGGCGTACCGCTTCAGCTCACGCGGGATGACGTCGATCACCAATACCCTCGGTGGGCGCCCGACTCGAACACGCTGATCTATTACACCCCGGCCGCGAAGCACGGCGAACAGGGCACGATCTGGGAGATCGGTACGCTCGGCGGATGGCCACGCAAGGTGACGTCGACCATCGCGGGAGGAGACATCAGCCACGACGGCCGGCGCATCGCCGTGTTCCAGGCGGTGGATGACGAGCCGGCGCTCGTCACCGTCGCGCGCGATGGCTCCGGCGTGGAGCTCGTGGCGCGGCTGCCATCCGGCGAAACCTACCGCTCACCCCGATGGTCGCCTGACGATCGGTCGATCGCATTCGAGCGCACCACCCTCTCAGGGACTCAGACCTTCGTCGATATCGTGTCGCTCGGCACTGGTGCCCGACGCACGGTCTGCCAGAGCCCGCAGCTTAAGGGTTTTTGCTGGCTGGCGGACGGCTCGGGATTCGTCTACACGTCGTTGCTCGGCAGCACGATCTTCTATCGCGGCTCCCTCAACCTGCGGATGGTTTCCCTGGACGGTAGTCACGACCGTCAACTGACGTTCGGCGATCACTCGTACGCGGAGCCGGACACTCATCATGCGGGCCGGCTGATTGCCAGCCGGACCACGTGCGCGTCGGACATCTGGAAGATCCCGGTTCAGGGGTCACCCGCGGAGAATGCGCGGGGAGCTGTGCGGATCACCACCCAAACCGCTCAGGTTCGCACGCCGTCGTTGAACCCGGATAACACGGAGGTCGTGTATCTGTCGGACAACGGTGGACACGGGAACCTCTGGGCGGCGAAGACCGATGGATCCGCGGTCCGTCAGATCACGTTCGAACGGGACCCGCGCGTGGGTATTGGTTTGCCGAAGTGGTCACCTGCCGGTGATCTGATTGCATTCGTCCACGCCCGAGACGGACAGATTGGACTGTCGGTCGTTCACCCGGATGGCAGCGGCCTTCGCCCGCTCGTGTCGGATGCGCGAGCCCCCACCTGGTCCGGCGATGGCCAGTGGCTCTATTACGAGTCGGTGGCGTCCGGGCTACTCGAGAAGATCCGTCCAGCCGGTGGCGCCCCAATCGTCGTCCGGCCTGAAGTCGGCAACACGACACCGACCCCTGCCGTTGATGGCACGGCGTTGTACTACACCGTGACCTTGCGGTTGAATGTCTTCGGTCACGAGTACTCGGACAAGCTGATTCGCTGTGCTCGTCCCGAAGACGGATCGGCCGAAACGCTCGGCACCTTACCCGGCGACCGCATTGCCGGATTCTCCCGGTTCATCGATCTGGTGTCGTCGCCCGACGGCCAATGGTTGGCAGTTCCATTGGCCGACGGCGCCACGACGAACATCTGGGTGCAGCCAACCGCCGGCGGCGCGATGAAACCGATCACCGATTTCGCCGGCCGCTCCATCGAGATCGCTCGAACCTTCTCGTGGACGGCGGACGGCCGCTACATTTACGCGGCCATCGCCGAGCTCGAGGCTGACATCGTCCTGCTCGATGGCCTGATCAGTTAGCCGGCGTTCAGGGCTTGATGTTCTGATTCACCCTGAACAGATTCCCTTTGTCGTACTTCTTCTTCACCGCCACCAGTTTCTTGTAGTTCCCGCCGTAGGTGGCCTTGATGCGGTCGTCGCCTTCGTCGGCCATCATGAAGTTCACGTACGCACCCGGCAGGTTGTGCGGGTGAAGCGCCGTCCAGTACTCGCGCGCCCACTTCGTCAACTTCTCCCTGCTCTTGGGATCCGCATCGACGCCGACGATCACTTCGGCGTAGCGCGCGTCGCGGTTGCCCCAGGCAGTCGCGTTGTTCTTGACCTTCGCCGCCACCCCATCGATCGGATACATGTGCATCGACGACTGCCAGGTCGGCATGTCCGAGCCGTGCTTGACGTGCAGTGCGATCGCCTCGGGCGTCAGCTCCTTCACGAAGTCCGCTTTCCAGTACCAGTTCTGTCCCGGCGGGTAGAGCGCGTCGAACATGCTGTTCCACGCCGGATGCGGAATCGGTCCCACGAAGTCGAGCGCGGCCTTCTTGAACGCGCGGATCGGCTTGAAGATCTTCTCCGCGGACTTGAGCGGCCCGGAGTAGCACCACGCGACGGCGCACATCTTCTTCATGTGCAGGTGCTCGGGGAACGGCGGTCCGGGCGGCACGACCATGAACAGGAAGAAGCCGGTCAACTCCTTCGGCGCCTTCTTCATGAACTTGTCCCACCACGCCATGACTTCCGCGGATTCACTGAGCTCCCACAGCATGGGCCCGGCGTAGTCGGTGTGGACCGGGTGCGCTCGGAACAGGAACGAGGTCACGACGCCGAAGTTGCCGCCGCCGCCCCGAAGCGCCCAGAAAAGATCTGAGTTCTTCTTCGCACTCGCCGTCACCAGTGTCCCATTCGCCAGCACGACGTCGGCTTCGAGCAGGTTGTCGATCGTCAGGCCGCAGCCGCGCGTGAGATGGCCAAGTCCGCCACCGAGCGTGAGGCCACCGACGCCGGTCGTCGAGATGATGCCGGTCGGCACGGCGAGCCCGAACGCGTGCGTCGCGTGATCGACGTCGCCCCACGTGCAGCCGCCGTCGACGCGCACCGTGCGCGCCGCGGGGTCGACACGGATGCCCTTCATCCGCGACAGCTTGATCACCAGGCCGTCGTCCACGGTTCCAAGACCGCCGGCGTTGTGGCCGCCGCCCTGAATGGCGACGATCATCTTCTCGTTGCGCGCGAAGTTCACGCAGGCGATGACGTCGGCGACATCGGCCACTTCGGCGATGAGCCGTGGCCGCTTGTCATGCATCGCGTTGTAAATCTTTCGGGCTTCGTTGTAGTTGGCGTCGGTTGGTTGGATCAAAGCGCCGCGGAGGTTGGATTTAAGGGCGGCAATTGCAGCGTCGGAAGCCATGCAGGTACGCTCCTGATATAAGGTTCGGGGTCGGATCTTAGCCGAAGAGTGCCCGTAGCTTAACTTAAGCGCACAGCTCGCAGGCAGCTCGTTCTTTTACTTCTTGATGACTTCGGCCTTGCTCCCGAAGCCAACCCGCGGGCCCTTGTTATCGCGCTCGAGCACCCGCTCCGTCGCCGCGATGGCAAAGCCGGATTCGTACATCAACTGGCCAATACGCGCCATCTTGGGGAAGAGGATTTTCTCCACCGAATCGCTGACCCGGTGGTAATCGGGATGGAGGCCGGTCGTGAAGAACGCCACCGGGATGCCCTTGCTCGCGTAGCTGTAGTGATCGCTGCGCGTGTAGACCCCCTCCGGATCCGCCGGATCGTTCATCTCATAGTCGAGGGTCAGTGGTTTGGTCATCGCCTGGTTGGTCTGAACGATCACGTTGTGCAGGTCGGTGCTGATGCGATCGTCGCCGACGAGGAACACCGAGTTGGTGTAGTCGCCTTCGAGGTCGTCGCAGTCGTCGCGGCCGACCATGTCCATGTTGAGCACGGCCTGCACCTTGGCGAGCGGCACGATCGGGAAATCGGCGTTGTAGCGCGAACCCAGCAGGCCCGACTCTTCGCCGACGTGCCAGATCACGACGATCGAGCGCTTCGGCTTCGGTCCGGTCGCGAACGCCCTGGCCACACCCATCAGCGTCGCGGAGCCTGAACCGTCGTCGTCCGCGCCGTTGTTGATGTAGTCGCCCTTGTCGAATCGCGTGGCGTCGGTCGACGGTGCGGCGCCAAACCCCAGCGGGCCGGCCGCCATGTTCTTGACCGGCGTCTTGCCGGCCGCGGTCACGGCGGCCAACGCCACCGCGCTGCGATTGCGGCAGCCGCTCGTGCTGCCCAAGGTACCGGCGCCCGCTTGTGAGTAGCCGTTGTGATCGAGATGCGCGCCGTACATGACGTAGGTGTCCTTCAGGTTCGGATCCGATCCTTCGATCATGCCGACGACGTTGTGCGCGAGTTGCTGGCTGACCACCTCGAAAGTGTTGTCGACGTTCACGGTCACCGCGGCGTTGACCGCGAACGGCGTCATCGTGCCTTTGCCGGCCATCGCCTTGAGATCGGCGAACTTGGTCGGCGATGCGGACAGCAGGAATTCGAAGAACGTCTCGTCGCCCGTGAAGTTCGGCGTCACCGGCAACTGCACGTTCTGCACGGTGGTGAGGTCGGAGGGAATCGGCGTCGCACCGCGTCCGAAACCGCGGCCGGCGGGGAATCCGCCGTCGTTACCACGCGCGGCTGCCTGTGCCGCGGTCACCGCGGCCTGTGCTTGCGCCAGTGCTTCTTGTGCCTTGACCAGCGCTTCGGTGGCCGCGGTCGGCGCCGGCGGCGCCGGCGCGAATCCGACGACGCCCGTCGCGCCCGCGTTGATGGCGCCGTTCACGCCCGCGTTCTGCGGGATGCGCGCGAAGCGGCCCGCGCCCGTCGACGTCGCATTCATCCACACCGCGAGCTTGCCCTTGAGATCGAGGCCGGCTACCGGGGCGGCGTTGGTGCCGATGAACTGCGCGCCGCTGAACGTCACGGTCTGCTTGCCGCCGCTCGCCATCGGGAAAGTGACGTGCTCGCCCTGCTTGAATGTCCTGGTCTGCCCGCCCGCTTCCACCGTCACGGTGGAGTTTCGCGTGACTTTGTAGCCACGGCTCTTCACCGTCTGCAAGTAGGTGCCGTTTTCGCCGATCGGCTTCACGCCCCACTGCCGCAAGTGCTCCTGGATGTAACCGGCAGCCAGGCCGTAACCTTCCGTGTAGATTTGGCGGCCCGTCAGCTGGTCTGACGACAGATAGGTCAGGTATTCCGTCAGCTCCGCTGGGGTGATCTGCGAAAACCTTACCCCCTTGACCGGCGCGGGCACCTGGGCATGCACCACGCCGACGACGGCTAACAGCCCCGCCAGCGCACCGCCTGCCAACATCCGGATCGCGGACCGTGACTGCACACTCATCGTCGACTCCTCACCGGTACTCTACCCGAGTAATAACGTCTTCGCGACGCCGATGCGCGACGAGGGGTGCGATGGCCTAACCGGCGAACTTGTATCCCATGCCGTGCACGGTGAGGATGTACTGGGGCACGCGCGGGTTGGGCTCGAGCTTCTGTCGCAGCCAGGCGACATGCACGTCGACCGTGCGCGTGGACGGCATCGCGCTGTAACCCCAGACCTCGTGCAGCAGCTCGTCGCGCGACACCGTGGCGCCGCGATGCTCGATGAAGTACTTCAGTAGCTGGAATTCCTTCGCCGACAGATCGAGCTCGTGGCCGTTCTGCGTCACTTCTGCTTTTCGCACGTCCACGGTGATGTCGCCGAACTGATAGCGCTCGAGGCCGACGCCAGACGGCCCGGACGGCGCGCGCCGCATCAGCGCTTCGATTCTCGCGAGCAGCTCGATCGTTTCGAACGGCTTGGTGAGGTAATCGTCGGCGCCGAGCTTCAGGCCGACAACACGATCCACGACTTGCGATCGCGCGGTCAGCATCAGGATCGGTGTTTGAATGCCCTGCGCGCGGATCGTCTTCGCCACATCGAAGCCGTCGCGGCCCGGCAGCATCACGTCGAGCACAATCACGTCGAACGGCTCACCGGTCGCGCGGGTCACGGCGAGGTTGCCGTCGCCGGCCGTCTCGACGGAATAGCCTTCAGCCGTCAGCCGATCGGTCAGCGCCAGCTGCAGGCCGGGCTCGTCTTCAACGAGGAGAAGTCGCTTCTGTAACAAGAGGGACGGATTCGCTTTCGGATGCGGCCGGCAGCGCCAGTATGAAGGTGCTGCCCTTGCCGGGCTCGCTCTGCACGACCACGTGCCCGCCGTGGGCGGCAACGATGCCCATCACGAGGTTGAGGCCGAGGCCGCTGCCTTGAATCTGCTGGGCGACCGCTTCGCGCCCGCGATAGAACGGTTCGAAGATGTGCTTCCGGTCGTCCATGTCGATGCCGATGCCGTGGTCTTCAACGGCGAAGTACACCGCCCGCCCTCGGTGACGAGTCCGGCCCCTGTCCACGGTCTGCACCAGGCCCGAGCGCGGCGGTTCGAGGGACGCGCTGACGCGAATCCACCGCGCGGTCCCGCCATATTTGACGGCGTTGCTGATCACATTTTGCAGCGCGGATTTCAGGGCGGCGACGTCGCCCACCACATTCGGCAGAGCATCGCCAATCGCGACTTCGACGTTGACACCCGCCGCATCGATTTCGATACGGCACGCGTTGATCGATTCGTGCACGAGATCTGCCGGCGCGATCGGCGTGCGCGCCGCGGCCGCCCGCCCGGTCGCGATGCCGGCCAGCTGCAATACGCGCTCGACGGTTTCGCCCAGGCGACGCGCTTCGCCCTGGATCGTCTCGCCGTACTTGCGCACCCGCTGCGGATCGCCGACGACGCCGTCGGCCAGGTTGCCGGCGGCCGCGCCAATCACCGAAACGGGCGTGCGCAGCTCGTGTGAGACCGCCGCGACGAATTCCATCTGCTGCCGCGCCAGCTCCTGCGAGCGTCGCGCCGACACGGCGATCAGGCCGATCACCACGGTGAGCAGCATCAGGATGCTGGAGCTGACGATCAAGTTGCGCGTCCGCACCGCGGCGACCGCGGCCTCGAGCGATCCCGATCGATGCTTCGCCATCAGCACCCATCGATTCTCGAAGCCGCCGAGCTGCCCGCCGCGCGTAATCACACGCGCGTTGGCTCCTCGACGCTCAGTTTCTTTTTCGATCATCGAGACGATGATGTTGTCGGCACGAGCACCGCCTCTTGGCCCTCGGCCTCCTGCTCCTGGAGCCGGTGGCGGTGGAGGAGGCGGCGGAAGTATCTCGGCGCGCACGTTTCGCGCGAAGAAGAACATTTGCTCCGGGCGAGGTCCCATGAATGCTTGCGTCACATCAGGAGCGGACGTGACCTGTTGCGCGATGCCCGGCTCAGACTCCCAGATCACGGAGGCCGGGTCGTCGCGCTTGACGACCACCACCCGATAGTCGACCTCCGAATCGCCGCCGTGGAAGTGACGCTGTGTGAGAGAGGCGAGGATCGTGTCGCGAATGATTGCGGGATCGAGGCGCACGATCGTGAAACCGAGCACGGTAATCCTCGGCGCGCCCTGGTGATCGTCGGGCAGCTCGACCAACGTGACCGGCGACACGAGCGTGTTGTCGTCGCCGAGCGAGACCATCAGGGAGGTTTCGCGACGGCCTTGCGGATCGGTCATGCGAATGCGCCCGCCGCCGCCGGACCCGACCGACAAACCGATGAAGTGCGTGGCCAGCGAATCGCGCAGCGTGATCAGATCTTCGGGCCACTCGGCATCTTCAAACGCCAGCGCCTGCGTGTTCCACTTGCGCAATCGCAGTTGGTCGACTGGCACCGGCGAAGTCCCGCCGAAGCGACCGTCGGTCGCGAAGGCGGACAACGACGTACCGGCCTTCGTGTCGACCAGCCACACATCGCGCACCAGGCGCGGCTCGCTCACGCTGTTGACCCACGCGGTATAACGCGCCGCGTAGGCGCTCCAGTTCTGCGTGCCAATCGTCGAGCCGTCGACCTGCAGGCTGACGAGCGTGCGTGTGAGCTCGGTGTCGAACTCGGTGGCAAACTGCGCCGCGGCGGTCCGCAGCGTGCGCTGCATGCGCTCGCGCTCCGCGGTGCTCAGCTGGCCGAGCCACTGGTACTGCATCCACGCCAGCGCGGGCACCAGCAGCATCACCACGCCAACGAGAATCGTGACCGCCGAAATGCGGCGTCGTTCCACAATCACGTAGACGAGTCTAGCATGGGAAAAAACCGACTAAATCCAGCAAAATCAACGATTTAACATCCTTAACAAACGCTTTGCCCAGCCTTAACGTCTGAATCCCGGCATCGCCCGTAATATCGAATGGCCGCATTGTTCGGCACGACCAAGGAGCTTCCATGCGCAGGGTGATTTCGACGGCAGCCATCGTGGTGATGGCGTCCTTCATTCGGATCGATAGCGTTTCGTTTTCGCCGCTGACGGCACAGGACCGCGTGGCCGGCATCGTGTCCGCCGCGCGCAAGGCGCTTGGTGGAGAAGACAAAATCACGGGCCTCAAAGGCCTCACGGCTGAAGGGCCGTTTCGCCGCGCAATGGGCGGACGAGATATGGAAGGCACGCTGACCGTCACGATCGCGCGCCCCGACAAGATGAAGCGCGTCGAGGAAATGCAGATGGGCGGCATGGTCGGCGGCCCGACGATCGAGCGCACGTCGGTGCTCGCGGGCACCACCGCGTGGGACGACACGCAGAACCGCGGCGGCATGGGCGGCGGCATGCGCATCATGATCAACGAGGGCCCTGGCCCCGGTGGCGGCGCGGCCCCGACGCCCGAACAGCTGAATGAAATCCGCGTGCGCCGCATGCGCGTGCAGTTGCAGCGCCTCTCCGCCGCATTGCTCGCCGATGCCGGAACACCGTGGGTCGACGCCGGCGTCGCCGAATCGCCGGACGGCAAGGCCGACATTCTCGAAACGAAGGAAGAGACCGGCCGCACGCTGCGCCTCTTCATCGATCAGGAATCGCACCTGCCGTTGATGGTGCAGTACCAGGATCCGAAGCCGATGGTCATGATGGCCGGCGGTCCCCGTGGTGGTCCCGGCGGACCCGGCGGTCCCGGTGGGCCGGGCGTGCGTGGTGGTCCCGGTGGCCCGCCGCCTCCCGGCGCGCCCGGTGGTCCTCCGCCGATGACCCCCGAAGAAGTGCAGAAGCGCGTTGCCGAAATGCAGCGCAATCCTCCGCAGCTCGGCACGTTCGCGATGCACCTGAGCGACTACAAGAAGGTCGACGGCGTCATGCTGCCGCACAAGATCGAGACTTCTCTCGACGGCGAGCCGAATGAGGAATGGACGGTGGAGAAGTACAAAGTCAATCCCACCATCAAGCCGGACACCTGGGAGAAGAAGTAGTTGGCAGTTGACAGTTCACAGTTGGCAGTTGAGTTGTCAGTTGCCATTTGAAGTGGCAAGTTCCGGAAGAAGCGTCATGAATCGAACGCTGAAAAGCTTGGTGGCAATCACCGCCTTTGTCGTCGCGATCACATCGGTTGCGGCGGCTCAGGTGGTGCAGGGGAGCGGCGTCGGATCGAACCTGCGGGTCACGGTCCTCGATCCGACCGACGCGGCGCTCGTCATCGCGCAGGTCACGCTCGTCGACTCGCGTGGTGTCGAGCAGACCGCGACGGTCGACGCGCGCGGCGTCGCTATCTTCGAGAATCTGAATCCCGGCACCTATCAAGTGAAAGCCACGGCCGACAGCTTCCGGCCGATCACCACGCCCTTCAACGTGCGCCGCGGCGACAATCGCACCACGCTGCGCCTCGCCCTCGCCACGATCGAACAAACCGTCGTCGTCCAGGATCAGAGCGCGGCTGATCGACGTGACAACGGCTTCACGCAAACGCTCACGCAGGAACAGATCGACGCGCTGCCCGACGATCCGGACGAAATGGCGGAGGAGCTGATGCGCATGGCCGGTCCCGGCGCGCAGATCTTCGTCAACGGCTTCCGCGGCGGCCGGCTGCCGCCGAAGGATCAGATTCAGCAGATTCGCTTCAACACCAACTCGTTCTCGGCGGAGTACCACGAAGCGGGCATGGTCCGCATCGAGGTGATCACCAAGCCGGGCATGGGCGGATGGCGCGGCATGACCAACTTCGGCTTCCGCGACGAATCGCTGAACGCCACACCGGCGTTTGCCGATGAAAAGGGCGCCGAGCAGATGCGCCGCTACATGGTGAACTTCCAGGGGCCGATCGCGAAGGGCAAGACGAGCCTCTCGGTGTCGTTCGACGGCAACAACTCGTACGAGTCGCGCACCATCGTCGCGCAGGGCCCGAACACCGGCACCGTCAACAGCCTCGCCACCGTGCCGGGCAACGCGATGAACTTCAACACGCGGGTCGAGCAGCTGATGGGCAGCAACAGCCAGCTCCAGTTGGAATACCAGCGGCGCCAGAACAATCGCGACAACCTTGGCGTCGGCGACTTCGATCTGCCCGAGCGCGCCTTCTCGACCGACAACAGCACCGATACCTTCCGCGTTCGCTCGACCAACGTCATCGGCAAGAAGGTGTTCAGCGAATTCCGCTTCTCGTTGATCGATTCGACGCTCTCGACGACGCCGTTGTCGACCACGCCGACCATTCGCGTCAACGATGCGTTCAACGCCGGCGGCGCGGGACAGATGGGCGATCGCCACGCGCGCGAGATCGAGCTGGCGCAGAACTTCGACTTCACGATCGGCCGCAAGCATTCGATGCGCGCCGGCCTGCTGTTCGAAACCGGCTGGTGGGACAGCGATCAGCGCTCCAACGCCTACGGCACCTATGTCTTCACGAACAACGCCGCGTTCGAAGCCGGCACGCCGGCGACGTATTCGATTCGCATCGGCGATCCGCTGGTCAAATACACGCAGTCGAAGGCCGGATGGTTCATCCAGGACGACTTCCGTCCGTTCAAGTCGCTGCAGATGAGCGCCGGCCTGCGCCAGGAAATCCAGACGCAGGTCGACTCGAAATGGAATCTCGCGCCGCGCGCGGCCTTTACCTGGAGCGCCACCAGGAAGACGACGATGCGCGGCGGCTACGGAATCTTCTACGACTGGTACGATTCGGCGCTCTACGAGCAGACGATTCGCGTCGACGGCACTCATCAGATCGACGTCATCGTCCAGAATCCCGGCTTCCCGGTGATCGAAGGCGGCGGCAACCGGCTGCCGGCGAGCATCATCCGATCGTCTTCGCTCGACCAGCCGATCATCCAGCAGGCGTCGATTGGCCTCGAGCGTCCGCTCGCGTCGTGGGCGGATTTCCGCACCGACTACATGTGGACGCGCGGCAGCAACACACTGCGCTCGGTCAACGTCAACGCGCCGGTCAATGGCGTGCGCCCCGATCCGACGGTGGGCAACATCACCGAGATCCAGTCAAGCGGCAAGCGCGCATCCGATCGCTTCACGGTGGCGTTCAACGCGCGCTACATTCCGCGCCGCATCATCGGCATGGTGATGTATCAGTACGCCAACACCCGCAACTACGCCGACAGTGCGACGTCGTTGCCGTCGAACAGCCTCGAGCCCAACGCGGACTGGGGTCCGTCGGCGCAGGACGTGCGGCATCGCATCTTCTTCAACTTCAAC
>Ga0111538_10010684_pt1 | contig 12201 bp, 12 predicted proteins | sample SoiMethybrSBSTD1_FD_79669 | JGI IMG/M metagenome (GOLD analysis project Ga0111538, IMG submission 79669) | Bulk soil microbial communities from a Populus tree surrounding site in Tennessee, USA - Soil MetaG P. TD hybrid SBSTD1 (version 2)... | ecosystem: Environmental > Terrestrial > Soil >...
CGGGCACGCGACCGGATCCTGTCCGGGGGCACGCTCCCCAGCCCGGTCATCACCCGCCGGCACGAGCTCGCCAACCTGATCCTCTTCTTGTCTGACGACCTGCGCGAATGTGCGCTGGCTGTGGGTGGTATCGAGTCGTTCCTCTTGCGCGCGCAGGAACTGCTCGAAAAGCCCGATCTCGGCGCCGCCGAGCTGCGCGACATCGTCGACGACCGCAGCGTCGTCGAACGCTTCGATCTGCTCGCCGACGCGCTGGCCAGCTTGCGGAAATCGATGGCGCGAATCCACGATTCGCTCGAATCAACGTAGCAATGAAGACCGTTGCTATGCTCACGGTTTGGTGATAAGACGGGCTCAATCATTGAAGGAGCCGCCGATGCCCAGAGGTCGTCGCACCGCAAACGCCGGAGCCCAGGGTCAGCAGGCCGCGGGTCGTGCCACCAGACTGGGTCGGCGCGGCCGTCGGGGTCGCGGCGGCAGCGACGGCCGGCTCGCCGAGATCGTGGCGCGCTACGTGGGCAACCTCGTCGACGCCGTGCGCCAGGAAGTGCGGCGCAGCGTCGCCGACGAGGTGCGCGACGTGCTCACCGGAAGCCGCGCCGCCGGGCTCAGCGCCGGCCGTTCGCGTCGCGCCGGCGGTAACGGGCGCAAGCGCGTCATGCCGTGCATCGCACCCGGCTGCGGCAATCCCTCCAAGGGCCCCCGTTTCCACTATCTGTGCGACAAGCACAAGGACGCCAAGAAGAGCGAATACGAGGCCTGGCGCAAGGCGCGCAAGGAAAAGCAGGCCGCTTAATCCGGAACCCTTCCCGTGCAATCGTCGCCTGCAACCGGCGGCGTTAACGATGGGGACGCTGGGCCCGATCGTCCTCTCCGCGAAGCGTTGTTCGGTTTCGCCGCCGCCACCGCACTCTCGTCGGCCTTGTATCAACTGGGACGTTTCGTCCCGTTGGTCGGCGACAACCTGCAAGCATTCATTGCCGTCATCTTCATCTATCTGCCGATGTGGCTCACCGGCCGCCACGGCAAGCACATCGATGATTACGGATTCACGCTTCGCCCGCTGGGACGCGGTCTGAAGATCGCCGGCGTCGCCCTGGCGATCGTCTTTCCCCTGTTCCTCGCCGGCTTCGCCCTCTTCTATGGCACCGTCTGCGACGGGTCGCTCGAGGCGCTGGCGCCGCCGGGGCTGTGCGCCCGCTGGCACGGATGGCCCTCGCTCGCCGAGCTGCGCGGCCCAGCCAATCCGCTCGCCGCGGTGGCGGCGCAGGTGATCGCGGTGGCCATCCCCGAGGAGCTCTTCTTCCGCGGCTGGCTCCTCGGCCGCCTCGAGGAGGCGCTGCCGCCGCGCCGCCGCTTCCTGGGCGGCGGGGTCGGCCGCGCGCTCTTTCTCTCGGCGCTGCTCTTCGCCCTCGGCCACGTCCTGGTCGACGGCAATCCGCGCCGCCTGGCGGTCTTCTTCCCCGGCCTGCTCTTCGGCTGGGCGCGCTCGGCGACCGGCTCGATCCTCGCCGGCACCATCCTCCACGCCGCCTCCAACTTGTACATCGAGGCGCTGCAACGTAGCTTCTTCTCATGATTACCCCCGCCGTCGACCAGCTCATCGATCTGGCGCTCGAGGAGGATCTCGGCCGCGGCGACATCACCAGCGCCGCGGTCCTCGACGGAGACGGCGGCGAGGCGCGCGGCGTGTTGCTCGCCAAGCAGGCGCTCGTCGTCTTCGGGCTCGACGTCGTGCGCCGCGTCTTCGCCCGCGTCTCGCCCGCCATCGGCATGGAGCCGCACGTGCGCGACGGCGATCGCATCGAGCCGCGCACCCTGCTCGCCGACGTGCGCGGTCCGGCCGTGCCCCTGCTCATGGCCGAGCGCACCGCGCTCAACTTCCTGCAACGCCTCTCGGGCGTGGCCACCTTGTCGCGCCGCTTCGCCGACGCCGTCGCCGGCACCCACGCCCGCGTCATCGACACGCGCAAGACGACCCCCGGCTGGCGCGCCCTCGAGAAGGCCGCGGTGCGGGCCGGCGGCTGCCACAACCACCGCGCCGACCTCGGCTCGGGCGTGCTGATCAAGGACAACCACATCGCCGCCGCCGGAGGGGTCCGCCGCGCCGTCGAGCGGGCCCGGGCCCGCGCTCCGCACCCGCTGCGCGTCGAGGTCGAGGTCGTCGATCTCGCCGGGCTCGAGGAGGCGATCGCGGCGCACGCCGAGATCGTGCTCCTCGACAACATGGAGCTGCCCAAGCTCGAGCAGGCGGTGCGTCGCGCCCACGAGGCCGGCCTCCTCGTCGAGGTCTCCGGCGGCGTGCGCCTCGAGACCGTCGGCGAGATCGCCCGCCTGGGCCCGGACCTCATCAGCGTCGGGGCGCTCACCCACTCGGCGGCCGCGGTCGACATCTCCCTGGACTTCATCGCTTGAGCACCGGCTGGCTCGGCCGCGAGCTCGTGGCGCTGTCCTCGACGACCTCGACCAACGACGAGGCCCTGGCGCGGGCGCGCGCCGGCGCCGCCCCCGGCCTGGTGGTCATCGCCGAGGAGCAGGAGCGCGGCCGCGGCCGGCTCGGCCGGCGCTGGCATTCTCCCGGCGGCCACCTTTATCTGTCGGCGCTGGTGCCGCCGCCTGCGCTGCCCGCCCAGGCGCCCACCCTGACCCTGGTCGCCGCCGTCGCTGTCGTCGACGCCGTGAATTCGCTCGGCTGCGCCGCGTCGATCAAGTGGCCCAATGACGTCCTGGTTCTGGGAAAGAAGGTCGCCGGCATCCTCACCGAGAGCAGCACGCGCGCCGGCAAGATCGAGGCGGTCGTGATCGGCATCGGCGTCAACCTCAACGGCGATCCGCCCGCCGAGCTCGCCGCCATCGCCACCAGTGCCAGCCAGGTCCTGGGACATCCGGTGGATCGCGCCGCCTTCACCGCCGATCTGCTCGACCGCCTCGAGGGCTGGCTCGACCGCCACCGCGCCGAGGGTCCTCGCCCGATCGTGGAGGCGTGGAAGCGTCGGGCGCTGAGCTTCGGCCGCGCCGTCGAGGTGCGCATCGACGGCGTCCCGGTCGTGGGCCTCGCCCAGGACCTCGACGAGGACGGCGCGCTGGTCGTCGCCCGCGATGACGGAAGCCTGGTGCGCGTGATCTCCGGAGAGGTGACTCTCGTATGAAGCCGCGCGCCCTGCTCGTGGTCGCCGCCGGGGTCGTGCTGGCGCTGGTGGTCGGCCTCATCTACATGCTGCGCTCGAGCGAGCCGGTTCGGCGCGCCGCGGTCGAGCCCCAGGCGCCGGCGCCGGTCCCGGAGCCCAGACCCTCCCCGGCGACGCCGGCGAGGCCGACGGTCCCGGTATCCGAGCCGACCTCACCGTCGGGCGAGCCGGCGCGCCCCGAGCCGCTGCCGCCGGTGGGCGAGCCGATCGTCCGCGATCACCGCGTGACCACCCGGCCGGCGCCGCCCAGCCCCATCGTCTCGGTGACCATCGCCGAGCTGCGGCAGGTCGTCGAGCCCGCCATGCGCGCCTGTGCCCGCGATGCGCAGATCGCCAATCCCCCGATCCGGGTGACCGTCCACGCGCGGATCCGCTCCGAGGGTGGCCGCGTGGCCGCGCATGACGTCACGGTCGAGGGCGCGGAGCCGCTGGGCCCCGAGGTTGCAGCGTGCCTCAAACGTGCCTACGAGGAACTGCAAACCGATGCTCTCCCGGAGCAGCAGAACGGTGAGGATCTCGTACACATGCCGTGGACCTTTCCCTAAATCGAGGGCCTCCCCGACGCTGCCAGGAGCGGCTGATTCTCGCCTGTTGTCGCACCCCGGCTTTTCAGCTATAAGACCGGGTTCGATGGCTTGGTCAGCGGTTCGCAACTCAATTTTGTTGCTTGCTTTCGCCGCCATGGGATGCCGGGAGGTCGGAGCCCGACGCGACATCCAGGAAGGCAACAAGCTCTACTACGCCAGCAAATACGAGCAGGCCGTCGCGAAGTACCGCGAGGCGCTCGAAGTCCAGCCCGATCTGGCCATCGGCTGGTTCAACCTCGGCCTGGCCTACCTCGCCAACTTCGCCCCCGGGCTCAAGACCGAGGCCAACGAGGTTCACGCCAAGGGCGCCATCGAGTGCTTCGAGAAGTACATCGCCATGGTGCCCACCGACGTGCAGGCGCAGGACTACCTCCTCGGCGTGTACATCGATTCGGGCCGGTACGAGGGCGCCATCCGCTTCTTCGAGGTCAAGCTCGAGAAGAACCCCGCCGACATCGAATCGGTCGCCCAGCTGGCGTCCATCAGCGCGCAGGCGGCCAAATACGACGACGCGATCAAGTGGCACAAGAAGAAAGCCGAGATGGTCACCACCAACGACCTCAAGGCGGATTCCTGGTATTCGATCGGCGTGCTCGACTGGCGCCGGCTGAACGGCCATCCCGACGTGATGGGCGCCGAGCGGGCGCGCATCGCCGACGAGGGCCTCGCCTGGTTGGTCCAGGCGGACAAGGTGCGGCAGCACCATTCGCCGACGCTCTCGTATCTCAACCTTCTTTACCGCGAACGGGCGACCGCCCATGGCGCCTCGTACGCCAGGGCGGTCGACACGACTTCGGCGCAGGTGTACTACAAGCTCGCGACCGAGGCGGCCAAGAAGCAATGAGCTTCGGGTTCTAAAGGCGACGGAGGATCCGATGTTCGACACGTATTACACCGCCAAGACCGAGAAACCCAGGAAGTGGGTGGCCTTCACGTTCACCTTCTCGGTCATCGCCCACGCCCTCGGCGGCATCGCGCTCGTCATCTACTCGTTCTGGAAGATCGAGAAGCTCCAGCCCAAATACGTTCCGGTCTCGTTCGTCTCGGCCACCGCGCCTCCGCCTCCGCCTCCGCCTCCGCCCCCGCCTCCGCCGCCCAAGAAGGCGACCACCAAGACGGTGGAGAAGAAGGTGGTGAAGGAGATCGTTCAGCCGATCGCCAAGCCGGAGGAGAAGGTCGAAGAGGCGCCGCCGCCGGAGGAAGACGAGGGCGTCGAGGGCGGCGTCGAGGGTGGTGTGGCCGGCGGCGTCGTCGGCGGTGTCGTCGGTGGTCAGGGCGCTGCGCCCCCGCCTCCGCCGCCTGCTCCGCCCAAGGTCGTGCCCATCAATGCCGTCGAGAAGCAGCTGATCTCGGGTCAGCGCGAGCCGCCGCTGCCCCCCGACACCAAGCAGGTGATGTTCAAGCAGGGCATCACCAACCCGGTGATCATGGTCAAGCTGTGCATCAACGCGGGCGGCACGCCGACCACGGTGGAGCTGAAGAAGAGCTCCGGCTTCGCCGACGCCGACAACAACGTCATGAGCAAAGTCCGTGAATGGCGCTTCCGGCCGTACACGGTTAACGGCAACCCAGTACCGGTGTGCACGGCGATCATGTTCCGCTACGTGATCGGCGGCTGACAGGCGACTCGCATACTGAGGACCTGAGAAAAGGAAGAGGACATGCACGGTTTCAGCGTCGTCGAAATGTGGCAGTCGATGGGGCTCCTTTCCAAGGGGATCACCCTCTTCATGATCCTCATGGCCATCTACATGCTCGCCATCATCATCGAGCGCGCCATCAGGTTCTACAACGGGTCGAAGCAGTCGTTCGACTACGTCGTGGCGTTGCGGCGCGAGCTGCAGCGGGGCAACGTCGAGGCCGCCATCCAGGCCGCCAAGACCTACCCCTGGAGCCCGCTGGCCAAGGTGATGGAAGCGGGGCTCAGCGAGTACCGCGCCGGTCTGCTGGCGCTCAAGACCGAGGGGCCGGACGAAGTCGGTGACTTCGACCTGGTCGACGCGGTCAACCGCGCGCTCGAGCGGGTCAAGGAGCGCGAGACCACCAACCTGCGCCGCGGCCTCGGTGGTCTGGCGACCGTCGCCTCGGCGGCGCCCTTCGTCGGTCTGCTCGGCACCGTCATCGGCATCATCAACGCCTTCAGCAAGCTGGCGGGCGGCGGCGGCATGGACGTCGTCGGCCCCGGCATCGCCGAGGCGCTCGTCAACACCGCCGTCGGTCTCTTCGTCGCCATCCCGGCGCTCATGTTCTACAACTTCTTCACCAACATGGTGGAGCGGTTCGTCGTCGACATGAACGACGTTTCGTCCGAGTTCGTCGGCTACGTCCTCAAGGAGGGGAGGACGAAGTAAATGCACCGCCATCGGACATCACTGGTCCACACCAAGAAGAAGGCGCTCGCCGAGGTCAGGAGCGACATCAACGTCACGCCGCTGGTCGACGTGTGTCTGGTGCTGCTCATCATCTTCATGGTGGTCCTCGACAAGCTGGCGCGCGGCAAGGACGTCCCGCTGCCCAAGACGCTGCACCACACCGAGAAGCGCGACAACGGCGACGACCTGATCGTCTCGATCAGCCGGGACGGCAGCCGCGCGCAGATCTGGTGGGACCGCGATCAGCTCGCCGATCTCCCCGCCTTCAAGCAGCGGCTGGAGGACGAGCTCCGGCGCAAGCCTCGGCCCATGTACGTCAAGGCCGACGCCGACCTCACCTACGGGTCGGTGTATCCGGTCCTGATGGCCATTCACGATGCGGGCGCCAACATGGTGCAGCTGGCGACGCAAGAGCAGAAGGAGGCTCAGTAATGGGTTTCGGAGGCGGCGGCGGCGGCGGAAGCGTCAAGAGCGACATCAACGTCACGCCGCTCGTGGATATCGTGCTCGTCATGCTCATCATCTTCCTCGTGGCGATGCCCATCGTCATGAAGAACATCGACATCGAGGTGCCGAGGAAGACCGACGAGCCGCCCGAGCAAATCATCGTTCCCGATCAGGTCACGATCGAGCTCACCAAGGCAGGCGTCCTTCTGGTCAACGGCGTGGAGACCAACCGGTCGGAGCTGGCGACCAAGCTACGCGATCGCTTGCAGCACAAGCGCGATAAGGTGGTATTCGTTGATTTCGACGATTCCACCCGATACGGTGACGCGGTTCAGATCATGGATACCGCGAAAGGTGCCGGGGCAACCACTGTCGCCCTGAAGATGAAGGACGAAGCCGGCGGTTCCGCGCCCGGCTCGCCTCCCGGTACTCCAGCTCCCTCCCCCGCTCCAACTCCTTAAATCCACTCCGCATTTTCGACACCGGAAGTTTTTTGCTGGTGTCAGGCAACCGTTCGTCACCTGCCAGACAAAGTTATTGCAAAGATCTGCGCAAATAAGTAAAACCGCCGCAACCTAGGCCTGGGGAAAAGCTCCGCAGGTCACGGAAAGGAGCTTGGAGAAATGAAGGTGCGTTTGCGTGCAAGATATGGCTTGCTGGCAGGGATGGTCGCCCTCGCCAGCCTCGGTGGCGGGTGTATCGACGAGAATACCGGCACGTCCCTCGATCCCGAGGGCCCGCCGTATATCCTCCAAGTCTTCGTCCTCGATCCGACGTCCGAGGATGCCTCGAGCCCGTTCGTGTTCCCCGAGCTCGTCCTGACCTACGGCGTCCACCGCAACATCAACGTATGCCCGTTCAACGTCATGACCGGTGAAAACGACGGCGCCTGCGAGGCGCCGTTGACCTGTGACACGACCTCGGGCAGCCCGACGTTCCGTCACTGCGTCATGGGCGGCAAGCAGCCGATCTCCACGCACGCCGTCGCCTCCACTCCGGTCATCCGCATCGTCTCCAAGGAGCTCCTCGACGGCGCGACCCTCGAGCAGTTCGCTTGCGGTTGCCGCGCTGCCGGCGCCACCGGCTGCCCGGCCAACGGCGCCTGGTCGACCTCGTTCGACGATTGCTCGGTCTGCGGCGACGCCGCGGCCAGCGCCGCCAACGAGTCCGGCCAGTGCCTCGATGTCAACGCCGACGGCGTTCCCGACCTGACCCAGCTCAACGCGGGCGTGGTCGAGCTGGCCTGCGGCACGCGCCTTCCGGCGCGCCTCAACCTGCCGGGCGAGGGTTACTACTATCCGTCGGGCAACCAGTTCCCGTCGTCGACGCTTGGCTGGGGTGGCCTGGGCCCGGCCATCGTCCACATGCCGTCGATCGAGCTGCCGACCAACACCGATTGCACCATCCGCGTCCTCGACGTGGTCAAGGACAAGGACGGCAATTCGTTCGTGCCGAATCCGAACCATGACGCCCTGGCGATGGGCGGCGCGATCACCTTCCACACCGAGGGGTGTGAGGCGGTCGAGACGGCTCCGGCCGACGGCGACGAGGCCCCGGTGGATCTGGCTTCGATCGATATCATCCTCAACGTCAGTGTCGACGAGGCGACCGCGGCCACTGCGGTCACCGTCACCGACTCGGCCGGCAATCCGGTCGAGGGTGAGGTCACCGTCGATGGTGGCGCGATTTCGTTCACGCCGGCCGCGGAGCTCGCGCCGGGTGAAGAGTACACGGTGACGGTGGCCGATACGGTCACGGACTCCTACGGCGTCGCTTGCGGCGGCGTGGAGTTCACGTTCACCACGGAAGCTGCTTAGTAGGGTCAGCGCGGACCAAAGGAGAGACGGACATGCGCTTGAAGAGAATCATTTCACTGGGCGCCCTGAGCCTCGCGCTGCTCGTAGCGACGACAGCTAGCGCGCAGGTTCAAACGGGCTCCATCCAGGGCACGGTCACTGACGAAACGACCGGCGTCCCGATGCTGCTGGTAACCGTCGTCGCAAGCTCGCCTGCTCTGCAGGGCACACAGTCCGAGTTCACCGACGACTCGGGCCAGTACTACATGTCGAACATTCCCACGGGGCGCTACAGCCTCCTCTTCATCTATGGCGATGCCAAGGTGAAGCGTGAGAACGTCGATGTCGGCGTCGGCAAGACCACCGTCGTCAACGCCAAGATCAACACCCAGTCGACGGGCGAGGTCATCACCATCAAGGAGAAGGCGCCCACCATCGACGCCGGCTCCACCAAGCAGGGCACCACGCTCAACCAGGACTACATGAAGAACATTCCTGGTGGCCGTACCTGGCAGGGCATCCTCGGCGCCGCCGCGGGCTCGCAGGGCGACCAGTACGGCACCTCGTTCTCGGGCTCGACCTCGGTCGAGAACAGCTACGTGGTGGACGGCATCAACACCTCGGGCGTCACCCTGGGCGCCGGCACGCCGACCCTCGGCGCCAGCGTCATCAACAACTTCATCCAGGAGATCGAGGTCATCACCGGCGGCTACAACGCCGAGTTCGGTCGTTCGACCGGCGGCGTCGTCAACGTCGTGACCAAGACCGGCTCGAACGAGTTCCACGGCTCGGTCTTCGCCAACGTGCAGGCGCTGCACGCGGCGGTCGATCCGGTGGTCGAGCAGGGCGTCGCCCAGCGCGTCACCTTCGACCCGCGCGACACCGTCGACTTCGGCTTCGAGCTCGGCGGTCCGATCATCAAGGACCGCCTCTGGTTCTACGTCGGCTTCGCCCCGCAGCTCCAGCGCGAGACCTACCACCGCATCGTCGCGACCGCGACCGATCGCTTTGTCCGCGGCTTCAACTACAACAACCCGGACTGCGTCAAGAACGCCGACGGCGTGACCTGCGACGGCGACGGCCGCCCGGCCACCAACCCGCTGCCCGGCTGCGAGCTCCTGCCGCCCCCGCCCGGCCGCCAGACCGCCTGCGAGGCCGACAACATCGTCGACCAGAACCAGAACGGCTTCAACATCTTCGAGGAGATCGAGCGTCGCAACCAGACCGCGAGCATCAACTCCTACCAGTTCACCGGCAAGGTCAACTTCGCGGTCGCCCCGGAGCACCAGGGCCAGATCGGCATCACCGGCACGCCGGTGGTCGTCTCGAACTTCCACAACGGCTTCGCCGGCACCCCTTCGGCGACGCAGCGCAACGAGACCAACCTGACGACCGACGCGTCGTTCAAGTGGACCTCGAAGTTCTTCGACAACAAGACCCAGGCGGACGTCATCGTCGGCTGGCACCGCTACAAGCGCGACACCGAGTCCATCAACGCCTTCCTCCCGAACTCGCCGGAGAAGTCGACCGCCGACACCCCGATCACTCAGCTCATTCGTGACGCCACCCGCGCCAACCTCGACGCGGTCGGCCGCAACTTCGACGAGAACGAGAGCGACAAGGTGCTCGAGTTCTGCTCGGACAACACGCCGCAGGACGCCTTCAAGACCATCCGCAACTGCCCGGTCTCGCAGTACCGCATGAACTCGCCGGGCACCATCGTCGATCTCCTCGAGCAGCGCTGGAGCGGCAAGGCGACCATCACGCAGCGCGTGAAGGCCGCCGGCCACCACCAGTTCAAGGCCGGCATCGACGTCGAGAGCAACCTCCTCGACAACACCCGCTCCTTCACCGGTGGCAAGTTCATCAACTCCGAGGCGGGCACCTGGTACATCACCCGCTACGTCAAGACCGGCGCGGGCCCCGACTTCTGCGGCGTCGACGATCACGGCACCGCCGATCCGGCCGACGACAGCGTCGTTCCCTGCACCTACCTCAACGACCTGCCGGTCCACGGCAACACGTTCAACATGGGCGCATTCCTCCAGGATAGCTGGTCGATCCTGCCGAACCTGACGGTCAACGCGGGCCTCCGCTACGAGCAGCAGTACCTCCGCTACGCCGAGCAGGTGAAGGGCACCATCGACCCGATCACCATGCAGCCGCTGCCCAAGAACGCGATGTCGCTCACCGATCTCATCGCGCCGCGCGTCGGCCTCATCTTCGACTGGACGAAGGAAGGTCGGTCGAAGGTCTACGCCAACTGGGGCCGGTTCTACGAGTCGATCCCGATGGACATCAACGACCGCACCTTCGGTGGCGAGGTGACCTACGAGGAGGAGTGGGCCAACAATCAGTGCGGCGCTCCCCCCACCGGCCCGAACGCTCCGAAGTTCCCGTCGATGCCCGAGAACTGCCCCGCTGGCGCGCTGGCCAACCAGCCGGCGAGCGCGTCGGTGATCGGCGGCGGCGGTGGCTACGGCGCTCCGTTCCAGGTTTCGCTGGTCATGCCCGAGGTCTCGGCCCAGTACCTCGATGAGCTCGTCATGGGCGTCGAGTACGAAGTGCTCGAGGACCTGCGCGTCGGCCTCTCGTACCAGAACCGCCGCGTCGGCCGCGTGATCGAGGACGTGTCGACCGACGGCGCGGCGAACTACTTCATCGCCAACCCGGGCGAGTTCAGCTCGGGCGCCGAGGCCGACCTTGTCCGCCAGATCCAGCAGATGAGCCCCGGCGAAATCCAGGACGACCTCATCGATCGTCTGACGGCGTTCCGTGAGACCCGCAACTTCGACAAGCCGCAGCGCGTCTACAACGCGGTGCAGCTGACCGCGTCGAAGCGCTTCTCGCGCGCTTTCATGATGCAGGGGTCGTACACCTACTCGAAGCTCGAGGGCAACTACCCGGGCCTCTTCGCGCCGGAGTCCGGCCAGCTCGACCCGAACATCACCTCGCAGTACGACCTGTTCGAGCTGCTGGCCAACCGCCTCGGCCCGATGGCGTTCGATCGTCCGCACAGCTTCAAGCTCGACGGCTACTACAAGTTCGACCTGAAGCAGGCCGGCACGGTGACCGCCGGCGCGCGTCTGCGCGCTCAGTCGGGCCAGCCGATCAACCCGATCGGCGCCCACCTGCTCTACGGCGCGACCGAGTCGTTCATCCTGCCGCGTGGCACCGACGGCCGCACCAACTTCGAGACCGGCGTCGATCTCCACATGGCGTACGGCAAGAAGCTCGGTTCGTCGATGGAGCTCGAGGTCTTCTTCGAGCTCTTCAACGTGCTGAACAACCAGGGTGAGACCTCGATCGACCTGCGCTACACCCAGGAGAACATCGATCCGATCGTCGGTGGCGACCTGAACGACCTGCGCTACCTGAAGCCGTACCGGAACATGTTCCTCAACGGTATCGCCTTCAAGCAGGCTGCTCCGGCCACCCGGTTCCTGAACTACAAGAACACCGACGTGAAGCAGGCGCCGCTGTCCGCGCGCATCGGCCTCACGCTGTCGTTCTAGTCCGGCATCCGTCTCTGATTGGTCCAGCGGCCGGGGCGTCGAGAGACGCCCCGGCCGCTCTATTTTCGGCCGAGGGCACGCGGTGGTACGATGGCCGCGTCGGAGGGGCAAGCGTGAGCCTGAAGCGTTCATCGGTGGACCGTGGGTCCAAGAGCAAGGCGGATGAATCGAGCGCCAAGGTCGATCGGCAGGACCTCTGGGACGAGCTGTCGCGCCGTGTCGACGACGCCGAGCCGTTCTCGCCAGCCGAGGTGGCACAGGCGATCGGGGCGCCCGAGGCCGCCGTGGCCAGGCAG
>Ga0111538_10010685_pt1 | contig 12200 bp, 10 predicted proteins | sample SoiMethybrSBSTD1_FD_79669 | JGI IMG/M metagenome (GOLD analysis project Ga0111538, IMG submission 79669) | Bulk soil microbial communities from a Populus tree surrounding site in Tennessee, USA - Soil MetaG P. TD hybrid SBSTD1 (version 2)... | ecosystem: Environmental > Terrestrial > Soil >...
AGCTTCGAGCTTGGGCAGATAAAGCTCATCATACAGATTTGTTACCCGGTTCCACGCTCTGACAGGATCAGATCCCATATAGGTAACTGAAAGATCTGCGAGCCACAATATTTCTCCTAACAACCCAATCCTGTTTGTATCTTGTCCCCTCGTTTTCAATTCGGCAAGCAGTTTTGCAAACATCACCTGGCAGTTTTTCTGTCTAAAATATGGAAAGTCTGTTCTCCAAATTATCGCCTCCACCACCAGACTTTCATATGGTCGTTCTATGGGCGCTGGAAATTCAGGTAGAGACATTGAAGTCGAGAAATTCGCGACGGGACCAGCTGGAAAAAATCTTTCAAATTCTAATGCATTCAAAATAAAATATGCATCATGAATTCTAGTCCTATGAAGTTCCAATATCGTCCGAGACACCTTAGGAGCTGATGGTTCGTTCGTACTCTCTGAATTGTCTGTGGGTCTTAATTGGGTTGGATCATAGTCATGTAACAAACCAGCGACTATCAGCATTTCTATTTCATGCGGGGAAAATTTATAGCCATGAAATTCAAGGGGAAGCATTTGAAGAGCTAAGTATATTACCTCAAGACTATGATGGAAATTGTGGTATTTTGTGGAACCTTCCCCTAAACCCTGAATCGAATACGAATAACTTAAGAATTTTATCAATGCCTTAATACTATCAATTCTATCCGGACTAATCCTTCTTTTTGAAGCACGTTGATAAATGGCCATAATCAATCTTTCCTCTTTAATATCCGCAAGTGTTTCATTTGCTTCCTCTATTATTGATTTACCAAATTTAGGTAGCTTGGATTTTAATCGCTTGTAGATTATCCTTAAAGGCAGGCTCTTGTTTAGATATACTCCAAGACCCGTGAACATCCAAGGGTATTTTATTCTAGGTCTTTCTCTATCGACGATCTCATCTGCTACAGCCACGATTTGCCGATTCAATTCAGCAATCACCGCTTGTATTTCAGTTTTGGATACACCTTCTCCATACATTTGCAGTCCATTTGTATTCATTACTGCCCACTGAGGGATCTTTACTCTATAGCGGAACCTTTTACGATTAGAAATGGATGAATCTCGCGATAGACTTTCTCTCCTAGTTACAGCGACGTTTTTTCGGCCATGGTCTAATGGCAGATCACTGTCACGAGAAACCTGAACTACAATTTCCTTATCAGGAATCTGAAGGCCAAGCAATATATGCCAATACTTCCCTTTGTCAAGCCAAGCAGGAGCATATGTCTCCTTATCCCAGAAATCAATGGGGCCGAGTGGAATATAACCTTCTTCAAATTCACGTGTCTCCGGATTGTAAGACCTGTAATCATAATTACCAATCCCAGGGTCGATCTTCCTAGCAAGATCTCGAGTACGCATTACTCGCTGAGCAGATATAGTGAATTCCCTGAAAGCCATGAGACCCCAAATGCACCCTGATATGGATAGTACTGAAAAAGTAATGTAAAGAAAGCTGACCACATGATTTGAAAAGTATGAGGCAAAGAATCCCGTACCAAAAAAAATGGCGGATAAACCACATATACCCGCCAAAGCAATAAAAAATTTTCTTGCTACTTCATTGAAATATAGACTAAATGACTTTTCAGCACCAAGCCAAAAGGATCGCTTAGATTGATCAAGAGTTGCGATACCTGGTGCAAGAGCCCCGTGGCATCTCACAATCACCGATTGTAAACCGTACTTTAGGTTCATTGTATCACTATAAGGGCTCGTCCAGCGTACATGTGTCGCCCTGTTCCACTTATTACACTGAAATTCAGCGTAGATTGATGATTGTCACAAAATACACAAGTATGGCAGCAACCACGTCTTCGCATAATGTTAATCACAAATTTCATTACGGTCATATTCTGCTGTCATCCTATTGGTCACCACAATTCTGGAACTGATATTGTTCTACTATAAAAACATGTACAGAATGACAGAAGCCTGCGTACCAGTAGAAAGACTCTATATTATTCATCCTAAACAATAATGATCGATGACTAATAGATAAAACCCATAATTCCTTACCTATGAATTTTATCATGAATAAAAGAAAATACTGTAATTCCACCAGCTAGAATGAATCCGACGTACGAGAAATATGGTTCGTAAGGAAAAATCAAACAAGAACCGATTATCAGAGAAGAAGCCAGAATACTAAAAGGAATAAAAATTTTGGTCGTTTTGTTTGTACTTTCTAGGCGTTGCTGTTGAAGAATTTCCTTTATCATTGGACCTATCTCACTTGATAATTGAAGATTTTTGGCAAATTTAGTAATTGACTTTTTCAATTCTTCGACATAGGCTTCTTTTAGTAATCCCTCTTCTTCAAGTAAATTAGCAAGCACTCTTACAAATTGAAATTTTACATCATGATGCTTATAAATTCCTTCAAGGATTGATGCCATCCTCATATACAAAGCCAAATTCTTAGGTAGCCGAAAAGGAAAATGGCTCATAGTCTTGTTAGCAAGCTCCTGTAGCGCCTTGACTTCCATTCTGTCTACATTCTTACCATACAGAGATTGAATACTTAGCTCAAGTCCTCTTTCAACGACATATCTATTTACAGAGGGTTCAAGAGTTCCAAGCTCAATCAGGACATCCGTTGTGCGCACAGGATCCTTGTCAATAAGACCTAGGTATAGCCTAATTAACTTCTTGCGAGTGTCATCATCAAGTCTTCCAACCATTCCAAAATCGTATAGTATTATCTTTCCCTCATCGTTTACAGCTATGTTACCAGGATGAGGATCCGCATGAAATAAAGTATCTCTTAATAGCATTTTAAAGAAAATCCTATGTGCTCTAACAACTATCTTGGCTCGATCTACCCTAATCTTTTCCAATGCCTTAATATCCGTAATTTTTGTTCCAGGCAAGTATTGAAGTGTTAACACATGTTTCGTTGTCCTATCGAGAAATACTTGCGGGATTATAACAGTCGCGTCTTCTTTAAGATTATCCTTGATTTGTAATAAATTTCGCGACTCGACTCTATAATCCATCTCTTCTTTGATAGTTTCCGTAAATTGCGATAACATACCCTCAGCAGAAAATTTTAGATTCGGATCAATAAATTTAGTTGCAATAGGTAAAAGCTTGCCTAGAATATAGATATCATGAGAAATTTTCTCTTCGATATTTGGTCTGCTTACCTTGACAACAACACTTTTTCCCTGATACTGGGCTAGATATACCTGCCCCAGACTAGCCCCTGAAATAGCTCTCTTGTCAAAAGATTCGAACACTTGGTCTATCTCACCGAGTTCACGTTCGATAATTTTTCTTACCTCATCGAACGGTGCGGGGGGAACGTCGTCTTGTAGTCTCGAAAACACATCCAAATACGGTTGAGGTAAGATGTCTGATCTTGACGATAACCATTGTCCAAGTTTGATGTACGAGGGGCCAAGTGAAATGAACGCGCTAAGTGCCTTTTCCGCATGTTTTTTGAATTTATTTTCATCTATGTACTTTCCCTCCTTTCTAACCCATTCTCTTCTATCTGATCTTAATCTAATTACAAGAGGCACAAGTTTAAGGACTGCCCTCAGAATAGATAACCTAGAAGGGCGCTTATACCTGACCAGCACTCCTTCCTCTGGCATTTGTAATTGATCTGCCGAAGCATTTTGATCAGATTCTTCACTTAACATTCTCTACAATCCTGCATTGGTCGGTAAGGCAAATTCAATAATATTTCGTCAATTACACCGGACTTGATTCCTAAATATTCTAGATAATTTTGAATCGAGTGGACCAATATTTTCGAAATCCTTCTTTTTAACACTTTTTGGTATTCAAGTATTCTTTTGCAACCTTTGCCAACCGTAGAATCCCTTCATTCAGCTCAGGAGAATCGAGCATTAGATGGCCGATTGGATCAATGCGAGGGTCTAGCGTGTCAGAATGAACACTGTAGTGGGTTCTATATTCTCTGATGTGAAGATTACCATATCTGTATTGCCTAATAGCTCCTTTCTTATTTCCAAGGAATGTGGTTTCATGATCAATTATAGGTCTTACTTGTTTGGGGATGATAATATTCCCTTCATCATCAAGAAAATTCACAATACGGTAATGGAATAATGGTGATATTAAAATACATTTTCTAAACCCCCGTAAAATTCGATTATGCGAGCGATCTGTTCAATACCTGAATTCGGTTTATGAAAATCTCTATTTTAAGGCTTGATGAATAAGAAAACTCACCGCATAATGGTTAAGTGAAATTGCCTACGTTTGATCTTACTTAATGCTTAAGATAAGACTTTTATAGAATATATCCAAAGTTGAGGTATGAGTAGTTCAAAAGGCAATGTTCCAAATATAGTTGCTCTTGAGGTTCTGAAGAAAAATGGAATTGATGTGGAGAAATTGAAAGATATGATCACAAAGGGAGTGGGAGCCGAGTTTACGACTTATTATTATTACACGATTTTAAGAATGCACTGTACAGGGCTGGAGGGTGAAGGAATCAAGGAAATAGTAGAAGACGCAAGAATAGAGGATCGAAACCATTTTGAGGCAATGGTTCCTCGTCTGTATGAATTGGGCGGGAGCTTACCGCGAGACATTAGGAAATTTGCCGACCAAGCAGGTTGCCCGGATGCCTATCTTCCTGACAATTGGGAAGATATTACTTCTATTTTGAAGGTTTTGTTGGAAGCAGAACAATGTGCAATAAGGTCATGGGGGGAGGTCTGTGACATGACTACAGGCAAGGATCCTAGAACTTATGACATCGCTCAAAGAATAATGCAGGAAGAGGTCGAACACGAAGCGTGGTTTATAGAGCTTCTGTCTAAGCGACCTTCTGGACACTTTAGAAGAAAGTTTGCGGGACAGTCTCCACATACTGGCTCGCAGGGCAGTTTGATTCATCTGTAGTAACCTCAGGTCTTTTTCTCTGGGTGATCGGAGAACCTTTCCACTTTTTTTCTTTGCCGCATTGCCTAATCTAACGGGGTGCAGAAAATTTAATATTGTTTTGTTGAAGCGTTATTAATTCGAGGCCAGGCTTTTTATAATTTGCATGCTTTAGTATTGATGAGTAACTCGTGAGTAACTCGTGAGTAACTCGTGAGTAACTCGTGAGTAACTTAGAATGGTTAATAAAATGGAGAAAAAATGGTCATGTTCAGAATGCGATTATAAATCGGGCAGATTGTGGAATGTTTCACGACACATCGCTAGTAACCACAATACAGGTACTCCGCAGAAGTCAATCCGATTTGCATCCAAAACTAAGATGGGATTTAATATGGGGCATTCGTGCAACAATTCGTCTGAATCAATTCTGACTCAAAGTGACAAAAAACAACAGGAGGCAAATTTCTTTGCAGAAAACTATCAATTCTCAGACAAAAAATTGCATATAATAATACAGTACTTCAAGGCTATCAAAATGAAAGAAGGTTTGCCGAAAAGTCTGATAATGTGGGACCTATTGAATCAATTTAAGCAACTAGTAGCCTCTCCTGTGATTGGTTTTCCTAACGTCAAATTAGCAGATTTGAGTAATTTTTCGAAAGGGCATCAAAGTAGCACAATAGGTCGCACCAGATTGACCTCACCTCCAATATCTTCACCTCCAATAACTTCACCTCCAATATCTTCAACCCAACTACCCAAAAGCACCATTAATGATGATTCTCTCAGATATAATAGGTTAGATGAGTTTATGCGGAAAAAACGGGTCGACGAAGTCATGAAATATTATGCTGATAGGTATCGACATAGGTGCACTAATGAATCGTTCAATAATTCCTTCGAGTAAACTTTAATACCGGATTTTTCAATTTGCAATTCATGCGGAAACAGAGGAGACTTGGTGAGCTGATAACTATAGCATCTGGAATCGGGATAGCAGTTTTAGGGACTTTGACAAATGTCCCTCCAGTCTCCTACGGCGGACTCTGCATCATGGGATTAGGAGTACTATCATTTTTCTGGTATTAGCTGACTTAATCATGAATTTGAGCAACCTGTTCCTTGCCTATACGGGTATCATATTATTGTCCATTACCTTGTTAGTGAGTCTGAACATGAAAGCTCTGTATGCTGTAGAAACGCCCGCAGAACGCGAAGCACTATTAACCTCCGAACTGTCAAGGCTTTCGGTCCCAGGTGCGAATTTCAGAGGGAACGAATCGGCGAAGATCACTATAGTTGAGTTCGGTGATTATCAATGTACATTTTGCAAAAGATTTCATGCAAATGTACTTGATATGATAATACATGACTTTGTAAACACAGGCAAAGTAAGATTCCTATTCAAAGACTTTCCAATTAACGATCTACCTCCAAGCAACTCATCTACCGTTGCCTCAATGGCCTCTTACTGTGCAGCAGATCAAGGAAAATATTGGGAATATCATGATCAATTATATGAGAATTCCAGGGGCGAGAATACTGGATGGATTAACCAAAACTCATTGATCGATTTTGCAAAGGGTGCTGGTATTGGAAACATTACTGAATTTTCAGAATGTGCAATCAGTCAGAAGTATTCAAGTATAATCAAGAAAAATTATGATCTTGCACAATCGCTTGCACTGACCGCAACTCCAAGCTTTGTTCTTCTAGCCGAGGGTAAGGATCCTTTAGTTATTGTCGGATCTCAACCATTTCACATTTTTGATTATTTAATCATAAATAAGATGTCTTGATTTGATATTTGAGGCCAGTTATGGCAAGCATATCTTGCTCCAACTGCCTTGATAATTCCTTTATTTCTATAGTCTTATTGTCTATGCCTTCTTTCAAACCATCTACCTCTGATTTCCTTTTCAAGATCGATTCTTTCCTTTTGCTAATATGTAATTCGATATCCTGTAATTTAGCCTGGAATTCACTTGCCCCAGATGTTTTTAATTGATAGAGCGTCTCATCCTTTCCCTTGATATTTGTAGAGAATGATTCAAGAGCATTAACTATGTCATCAATATATTCAATGACTTTGTTCGAATCTTTGAGCACAATCTTTTGATTCGCGATCTCCTTCCTCACCTCGAGTAGTAAATCAAAGTAAGGAGCAAGATCTTCTTCGAATATTTCCCATGGTCTATTGCCCATTTTTTCCAGCCTCATAAAAGTAATCTTGGATGTTCCGTAGGAGTACTTAGTGATGGCACGCGATATATTAGAAAACATATTGGAAATATCTTTCTTAACCTGCTCCTTCTGATCCTGTATTCTTTTTATCTGTTCTAAGGTTCGAAAAGCTTCATCATAATCAGGTGAATTTCTTAATGTTGTTCTTTCAATTGTCAGTTTTTCCACAAAAGCGTCCTCGTCCTTATTCTCCTGAATCAATTCCAGAATTTGAGTTTGATCCGATTGACTACTTTGAATTTTAGCTCTCACATTCTGAACTAGTTTCAAGCTTTGTGAGCATCTCTCTATTTTAACTTCCTGTTTGGAAACTAATTCGTTAGTCTTTTTATAAAGGGAAGAGAGAGTCTCAAATTCCCCCTTCATCCTATTCGAATGTTTTTTCATAAATTCATTCAGAACTCGTCTATGAGATCCACTGGCATCACCACATCTTTTCAACAATGACTCCAACCTGTTCTTGAATTCTATAGCCTCATCAAGGTTTTTCGGGAGCTGGAACTCCGAAGAAGACTCGCGCATCACCGTTGCCACTATGGTTCTTCTTGAATTCTCGACTAGTGACTTGAACTTTGTATCGCCTGCTTTCAAATTTTCCTTGGACAAATCTTCGACTATTTTGCTTAGATTATCGAGAGTATTATCAACTGACGATCTTATCGGCTCCAAGCCAGCCAGCAACAACTTCGTTTCTCTTGATTTGACTTCTTCTATGATGAGGGAGGCCTGTTCCAAGGATATGCCGTCAGTTGAAACAGCAAGACGGTCCATATTATTTTCGTAAGTTGGCTCCCTTTTTTTCAAGAACCCAAACGGTGGAGACATTATGAGATATGAGATTCCATCCCTAAAAAATGTGACTACATATTAGTTGGCGTGTCGAATTCTTTCTTTGTCCTTGAAGTTACTAATAATATGGCATACAGAAATCATTTTGACGATTAATTTAGAGTAGGTACCAATAATCAAGGTTCATTTTTCGTAGATGGTAGGTTTAACGCTGATATGATGCTAATCACAAAATTCTGAACAAGTATATGTATTGGCCCTACAAAGTTTTTATTAATAGGCTTTCTTAAGATAACTCATGCACAAGTCGATGTTGCTTTTTACTTGCACTCTAGTGATGGTCACTCTTGAATTACTAAATTTAGGCATTCCTCTAGTTTTTGGAGAACCAACAGTTCAGGTTTCTCCAACTTGTGGGCCGGAGGATTTTAATATCGCAATAAATGCAAACGGGTTCGAGCCAGTGAGTAATGTTGCCTGGAAACTTGTAGACGAAGACCAAAAAGTCCCATTATATGGTTACTTTGCAACTAATGCCACAGGCGGTTTTCTAGAACCGACCACAATTGATGATGTGCCAGAAGGAAACTACAAGATCTATTTTGGAACTGACGTTAATAACGACGGTAAATTTGACGGGCCATCCAACACTTTTGCTAATTTGACCATCCCATGTCCCTGAGTATCATTATTATCTAAGAATCTGATGCTGGTAATTTCCAAATTATAAAAAGGGCTTGCATAGAGTAAGATTATTTCTAAAGATTTTAATACCATATAAATAGAGCTTGTCTAACTTGCGTTTGAGTACTGGTAGGATCGAGCTAGACCCACCTAGTTCACAATTTTCTATAGTTATTCCTACAACTCTATCGAATCCTATGATTCTCGATTTGATTCGGTCAATTATGAAGGCCATTCCTAAAAATATATCTGCTGAAATTGTGCTCGTTGAAAATACGGCAGACTCAATTGAATCAGATGAGCAGTGGCGTGAGAGAAAAAAATCTATATTCAATCAGCTAAAAGAATTAGAAAAAATACAAGATCACAAAATCAGCTTTTTCATAAAATTTGTTAGGAAATTGATACCAGGAGGAAAGGTTTTTGCGATTTTAGAAGGTGTTAAAGCAGCTAATGGAAAGAATGTAATAATTATGAATGATGATTTTACACATCCACCAGAAGTGCTTCCATCAATGATGGAATTGATAACGAAGCAGGGATGCATGGTAGTTGCTTCTAGGTATACTGAGGGTGGATCTATAGTTGGCCGGACTGCCCTGAGGAGGCTACTTGGAAAAGGGGCTGCTGGCGTGGCAAGATATGGGCTTAAAGTAAAAAACGTCAAGGATCCAGCATCTTCTTTTATAGGATTTCCCAGAAGAGTATTGGAGAGTATCCCTGTCAACGGTAACACGTATTCACTTTCACTTGAAATTTTAGTCAAGTCAAAAGGACTTGAGGTCCAAGAGATCCCATACTGCTTCAGAGAAAATCCATCGTCAGGGCAGAAGGTAGGTCCTTCGTTTGTGAAATATGTCAGGTCTATAATTCATCTCTACAGGTATGGACCAAAGTTGGCTGAGAGTAGTGAAGCGGCTAAATACAGGAAATCCGTTAAATTTCTCTCAAAAGCAGGAAGGTTTTACACAGTTGGCGCGAGTGGATTGCTCGTGAATTATCTTGTATCGACGATAATTTCCAATGGATCGATATCTAATCTGTGGTATATGCATGGAACCTTCATTGGAATCTTAGTTTCAATAGTTTCCAACTTTTTCCTGAATAAGATTTGGACCTTCGAGGATCGAGATTTTTCCTTAGGACGTACTGCAAAGCAATTCTTATTATTTCTGTTGATTAGTTCCTTTGGAGCGGCAATTCAACTAGCATTTGTCTTCTTATTCGTCGAAAGTGGCTTTAACTACGCTCTATCTCTTTTGTGTGCTGTGGCCATAGCATCGGCAAGCAACTTCCTCTTAAATAAGAAGCTGACCTTTAAGGATAAACTATGGGGTTAGCCTCGACCAACTTGCGATAGTCGATCGATTCTCATCATGACTTTAATCTAGGCTTCACGACAAAGTTAGACTAATTCTATAATGGTGGAACTTAGTAAAGAATGATTTTGACGCCTTATTATCGTCATCCATATCAGAATGCTAGCATTGCTCAGAGCTACTTGAAGTGAAATATTGTATGAAACACCTCACTCATTTTTTCTCTTATCAATCACTAACCATGATCCTGAGTATCATGATATGAGACGTTATCTGAAATATTGAAATTGCTAAGAGTTTATCTTTCTACCCCGTATATAGGGCTGCTTCCGAAATAATCAGAGGTCCTGGAAGGATCAAGGCTAATAATCATTACTTCTCTGTTGATCAATTTCAGGTTTATGCCAACCTCATCTATGGGCTGACTTCCTCTTATCATTTTTATGGTCCCATTTTGAGTCAAGGTGTGAGTTGTGTTGTCATATGATAACGCACCTGGCTGAAGCTCGGACAACTTGAATCTTTCAGTTACTTCACCATCGGTCGATACCATGACAAGTGACACATTAACGTTCGATATTGATAATGGTAACGTATCAGTAGTATCATAACTTACGTCCATTCTCCATCTTCCAGAAACAATCCAAGTGGGAGTCCCATCGCTCGAAAATTGAAGGCTCACTATTGGTCCACTTAGTCGAGTGGGCTGGATATCAGATTCAATTGGAGTCGAATATATCTCATCAAACATCGTCAAGTTTGGACTCGATATAACTATGAGGAAAATAAATAAAGAACAGATCCCAATAGACGGAAGACTTCGGGAAATAGGTGGGTTGCCTAAATTCACGAAGATACGGTAAATTTAGGAATATAAAAACGCAGCCTTATCGTCTTAAGACATGTAAGTTTTTCCATGAGAGATCATATAAAACATGTACTTTTCATTGGCCAAGAATATCTAAATGATGGACTAGGACAACCAGGATGTTAGAGTAGTAGAATGATATACAGGGAGTATCTTATCATGAATTTTGATGTTAATCATTATGGCAATAATAATTAAAACGGCGCTCTTGGCTTCACTTTCGATAATCCTTCTCACTGACTCAACAACTCCAATGATGAAACCAATTGCTGAATTCGTGGATGCAGATGATTCTTTTGATGCTACTGCTCCTCAGGTCTATATCTCAGATGATAATAGTGACAACAATGATGGCGGAGGCGCCGCTGCGGCTGAGGCGAGAACAGTCAACAACAATAAAGAGAAGGACACACGCTGGTCAGATATCGAATACCTTAGTGATGCAAACAATATCACGATGGTGAATTACAAAAACCTCTTTGGCCTGAATATAGGCAAAGTCTATAATCCTAACTTTGTTGACGATGTTGACTGGTTCCTTGGCAGCAGCAACTATGAAGACCATATAGATTACTATCTGATACCGTACAACTACAATTGGCACTTTTACTCTAACATATCAGCGCCCTGGTATGGCTGTGAAGCTCAGAGTCACGCGATGGTTTTGACCGCTAAAAAATACAATGAAACAGGGGATCCCAAATACCTAGAATTTTCCAAAAAAGTATTCAACGGCTTAACTTCTCCTGGTCTAAACCAGGATGGCTGGCTTTTGGGAGTGGTGTCCGAGAATGAGAATGTTACAATACTGAACAGTCAGCTATATTGCGTTGCGAACCTGATGACTTATTACGAATATATCGGGGACGAGCGAGCGCTGACACTATTCAAGAAGGGTGTAGAAGTACTGGAGAATAATATCAATGACCTATCGGTGAATTGTGGAACCTACTACTCTTTGTCTAAGAATAGGATTGTATCGCACCAACAGCATCCTGAATACATGAAATTGCTGGAAAGGTTGTATTTGATGACGGGAAGCGACACGCTGAAAAAAACGCTGGACAAATGGGAGCATGACTATCTAACTTGTAAATCTCCACGTCATCGCTCACCTGCCGAAAGACAATAAATACACAAAGTTGACTTTCCCTGGGATTCGGGCCGATCCCTTACCTTGAGTTCACCTTTTAGGAAAATAAAGTTTGCTTAATTTCTTTTAGTAAGATGCTTCTTCTGACTAATGCATGAATCGCAATACCTCTCTAAAATGGTCACACCTTCAGACTCAAACATGGCGAACTGGGTTCCTTCATTATGACACAAACTGCAGAACTTCTTAGGCGGGTCTAGAATTTTACTTCCAGTCTTTATTTTCCCATCTTGCCTAACCGAAC
>Ga0111538_10010686_pt1 | contig 12199 bp, 16 predicted proteins | sample SoiMethybrSBSTD1_FD_79669 | JGI IMG/M metagenome (GOLD analysis project Ga0111538, IMG submission 79669) | Bulk soil microbial communities from a Populus tree surrounding site in Tennessee, USA - Soil MetaG P. TD hybrid SBSTD1 (version 2)... | ecosystem: Environmental > Terrestrial > Soil >...
ATCTACCTCATGAACGCCGACGGCAGCGGACAGCGCAACCTGACACGGAACGCGCGTGGGCATGACACCGTGTTCGCCTGGTCGCCCGCGTAGACCAAGTAGCACCTCCGTCCGCCCTACGCCTCGAGCTCCCCGCTCCCTCAATCCGTAGGTAGCTCGCGATCTAGCGGACGAGCATCGGCGCGGGCGACACCTTCACGAGCGCGGCGAGCGGCGAGTGAGGCCCAGTCTCGACGAGGTCGACAACGCGGACTCGCAGGGTCTCTCCGCGCCCGCGCTCTGACTCCTCGCGCTTGAGGACGATATGGCGGGACGCGTTCGCGACTGTTGCCCCGAGTGATTACAGACAATTCACAGACATACGTTCGCTTTGTGGGCAGAGTGAGTCCTGACCGCTGAGGGCCCCGAGCATCCCCTTCTGGGACTCGCATTCGGCCACTCGGTAAGGACACACAGGAGGTCACACATGTCCGTGACGAACCCACGCGTCCTCGCCAAGCCGGTGAAGGTCAAGCTCACCGAGGGCGAGCGGATCCTCCGCCCGAAGCAGGGCAGCACGTCGAGGACCTGAGCTCGAAGGCCGGGGGTCACCTGCCCGGTCTGCGCCAAGCGGATCGCCGCCGGTCAGCGGGTCAGCGGCAAGGCGCTCCGCGAAGCGCAGAAGGCCGAGGCCACCGACGAGCCGAGCGAGGTCGAGGCCGACGTGACGGCCGACGCCGATGAGGCGCCCGACGAGGAGCCGAGCGACGAGGCTCCCCGCTGAGGAGGACGCCGAGCAAGTGCTGCCTTGGGGGGAGCGGTCGCAGTTCGGTAGGAGCCGTCTGGTGCCCTCGGTCAGAGCTCCGCCGAGCGGCCCGAAGGGCGCACGGCCAGCGGGAGCCTCCGTCGCGCCCCGCTGTGTTGCCCCGCTGAGCGACTCGACGTAGCCCGCCGCGATGTCCGCGGTGCGGGCGAGGAGATCCCGCTCGGTCACGGCGCCGAGTCTACGTCCGCGACTCGGCGCGGGCCTCCCATCGGAGCGCGAGCGCCGCGAGCGCCGCGACGCCCAGGACGACGAGCCAGATCGGGTCGAGGCCCGGCTGGAGCGCCGACGGGATCTTCCAGTCGAGCCAGCCCCGCTTCACGAGCTGCTCGTTCCAGGCGTCCTGCACCATGTTCACCCCGCCGTACGCGAAGGCGAGCGACACGTAGAGCCACGCCGCCGTCCCGAGCCGCCCCGAGAGCCGCGACCGCGAGAGGAGCAGGGCGCTCACCAGGATCAGCGAGCCCATGAAGCCGTGGTGCTGGCCGAGGTGGACGGCGGCGATCGTCGTGCCGTCGGCTTCGAGGGCCTGCCGCTCCATGATGAAGACGCCGTCCGGGAGATAGAACCCGAGGATCGCCGCGATCCAGGGGATCGAGAGGAGCAGGACGACGACGGCGAGGCCGACGCGCAGGAGATCGAGGCGGAGCCGCGCGGTGACGGCCGCCCCGGCACGTCGCGTCGCGACCGCGGTCAGGACGAGGGCGATCGCGACACCGAGCGCGGGCACCGCGTTGACCCAGCGCGCGTCGAGGTCGTCCTGGTCGACGACCCCCGGCCACGCGGTGACGGCGCACAGCGCGATCGCCGGCCCCCCGGCCCACCACCCGCGGGCAGGAAGCGCGCCGAGCGCAACGAGGACCAGGGCCACGGCGACGAGCGCGATCGGGAAGTTCAGCTCGACCAGCGCCCGCGAGAGCCCGCCCTCGATGCCCTCGCGCGAGACGTGGTAGAGGGCGGCGGGCTCGAGCCGCGAGTACGTCACGAGGATCGCCAGCACGACGAGCGCCCAGAGCTCCCATGTGGCGATCGCCTCGCCCTGCGGCGTCAGCCCGCCGGGTGGACCGTCCTCGGGCACACGTGAAGGATGTGCCCCGGCTCAGACGTTGACGGTCTGCAGGCCCAGCCGCTCGAGCACCGTCTTCGCGCTCTCGTCGCCGGCATCGGCCCGCTCGCGGATCGCGGCATGGAGCTCGACGAGGGCGGTGAGGTACTGCGCGTGCGTCATCGCGCGACCCCCCGCGGCCGCGCGGTAGCGCATCGCGACGGCGCGGGGGACGCGTCGCAGCATGATGTCCTCGTGCTCCTTGCCGCTCGCGGGCTCCGTCTCCTCCGAGCGGAAGAACAGCACGCGATCGCCGTGATGGTGCGGCGGCGGGAAGCCGGGCGGGACGGGGATCGTGAACGGCTCGGGCCGTTCGCCTTTGTCGTCCATGCATCGATGATGTCAGAGATAGCGTACGCAGTCAACGCTGCACGCACGCGGAGGCTGGGGGCCGACCACGTCCTGCCCCCGGCGGCGAAGCCGTCCGCTACCGCTTCGGGCAGCGCACGGTTGTCGCCCACACACGCGGGCGAAGTTCTGCCCAACGGCGGGGCGACTTGCAGCATCCGCAACGAGCCGTCACCGCTCGACGGCGGAGCGCTAGGCGGCGAGCAGCTTCTCGAAGCGCTCGGGGTCGTCGAACGGCCCGATGAGCGCGAGGCGCAGGTCGGTGTCGAGGAGGTCGCGCGCGACGCGCTGGACGTCGTCGACCGTCACGGCGTCGAGGCCCGCGAGGATCTCGGCGGGCTCGACGGCCTGGCCCTCTAGCAGCTCCCGGCGCAGGCCGAACATGATCGTGGCGTGAGGGCTCTCGAGCCCGAGGACGAATCGCCCCTTCGCGTAGGCGCGCGCCTTCTCGAGCTCGTCGGCCGGCACGGGCTCCGCGACGATCCGCCGGAGCTCGGCCACGATGGTCTCGATCGCCTCGTCGATCCGGTTGAGGTCGACGCCGGCCTGCGCGGCGAGCGTGCCTGCGTCGGCGTAGCTCGTGTTGCCGCAGAAGACGTAGTAGGCGAGGCCCCGCTGCTCGCGCACCTCGGTGAAGAGGCGCGACGACATGCCCCCGCCGAGCACCGTCGAGAGGAGCTGCACGACGTACCTGTCGGGATGGCGATGCGGGTAGCTCCGCGTGCCGACGACGATGTGCGCCTGATCGGACTGCTTCGTGTGCACCCGGACGCGGCTCCCGTTCGAGAGCAGGACGACGTCGTCCGGCGCGCCCGTCGGGGCGGGCTCGATCCCGCCGAGCAGCCCCTCGAGGCGCTCGAAGACGTCGTCGCCGATCCGGCCGCCGAGGCCGACGACGGTGCGCTCCGGGCGGTACCAGCGGTCCAGGTAGCCGAGAAACGTCTCCCGCGTCGCGCCGCGCACGGTCTCCTCGGTGCCGATGATGTCCCAGCCGAGCGGCTGGTCGCCGTAGAGATGGCGCTCCCAGACGTTGCCGACGTACGAGCGGGGCGTGTCGGCGTACATGTTCATCTCCTCGACGATCACGCCCTTCTCGCGCTCGATCTCCCCGGGGTCGAAGCGCGAGTTGCGGAGCATGTCGACGAGGACGTCGAGCGCGACGTCCCGGGTCTCGGCCGCGCACTTGACGTAGTACCCGGTGAGCTCCTTGCCGGTGAACGCGTTGAACTCGCCGCCGATCGCGTCGATCTCCGTCGCGATGTCGCGCGCCGTCGGCCGACGCTCGGTCCCCTTGAAGAACATGTGCTCGGCGAAGTGGGCGATCCCGCTCTCCTCGCGGCGCTCGTAGCGCGAGCCGGCCGCGAACATGACGAAGCACGAGACGGACTGGGCGTGCGACATGGGCGCCGTGAGGACGCGCGTGCCGTTGGAGAGGGTCGTCCGCTCGAAGGTGGGCACGCGGCCATGGTATAGACGTCCCTCGTGGCCACTGGACGCCTCACCCACGACACCGCGCTCGCCGTCGTGCGGCAGGTCGTCGAGGTCGCGCCCGGCCCCGTCGCGGTCGTCGTCGTGGACGACCACGGCGAGGTCGTGGCCTCGGTCCGCATGGACGGGGCCGCGCTCGACACCGAGCTCAACGCACGGCGGAAGGCCTACACGGCGGCGCGGAGCGACGCGACGACGACGCGTGCGCTCGCCGAGAAGGTGGCCGGTGCGCCGACCGAGCTCGCGAGCTTCGATCCGTTCTTCTCGTTCTTCCTCGGCGGCGTCGCGGCCTTCGCCGACGGCGAGCGGATCGGCGCGGTCGGCGTCAGCGGGCTGGCGGGCGAGGTCGACGAGCGGCTGGCGCTCGAGGCCATCTCGGCGGCCGGCCTGGCGACGGGCTAGCCCCCCGCGCGGGCCCACCAGGCTGCGAGCAGCTCTCGCTCCCGCTCGGGCGCGAGGCCGACGCCGTCGACGAGCGCAGCGTGCTCGAGCGTCGCCGCGACGGTGTCGTCGAGCGGCCGGAACGTCAGTCCGGCGGCCGTCGCACGGGACGTGTCGACCTCGAGGAAGCGCCGCCGGTCCTCGTTCCGCTTGTCGACCCAGAGCGGGAGCTCCATCCACTCTCCGACGCCCTGGTCGGTGAGGAACGCGTCGTCGACCTCGACACCGCGTATCGAGGAGGCCGCGACGCGGCGCGCGGCGTCGAGCACCGCGCCCATCGTCGTCGCCCCGGTTGCGTTGAAGGCGCCGCCCGGCCGCTCCTCGCACGCGCGAACGATCCAGGCGGCGAGGTCGCGGACGTCGACGAGCTGGACCGGCCGCCACGCCGGCCCGGGCACGAGCACGTCGCCGCCCCGCGCGACCCGGTGGGGCCAGTAGCTGAACCGCCCGGTGGGGTCGTGCGGGCCGACGACCAGACCGGCGCGGACGGCGGTCGCCCGTCCCCGGAAGAGGCCCCCGACCGCCTGCTCGCAGAGCGCCTTGAGGGCGCCGTAGTCCTTTCCGATGTCCTCGGAGCCCGGCTCGGAGAGCTGCCCGACGGGCGCACGCTCGTCGACGATCTCGGCGAACGATGCGTAGACCGAGATGCTCGAGACGAAGACGTAGTGGCCGACCGCGTCCTTCAGCAGCTCGGCGCTCGCGCCGACCAGGCGGGGGAGGTAGCCCGACGTGTCGACGACCGCGTCCCACTCCCCGCCCCGGAGCCCGTCGAGGCCCCCGTCGCGGTCGCCGAGGATCCGCGGGACGTCCGGGTAGAGGCCGGCTCCGGTCCTGCCGCGGTTGAACTGCGTCACCTCGTGGTTGCGCTCGAGGGCGGCGTCGATCACGGCGCGCCCGAGGAACTTCGGGCCGCCGAGCAGGAGGAGCCTCACGCCGAGCCGCCCGGATCCATCCTCCGGTCAGCCATCCAGCTCTGCGATGCCGGCGAGCAGCCGGTCGACCTCCTCCGCCGTGTTGTAGTGCACGATCCCCGCACGCACGGCGCCGTCGTGCTCGTCGAGCCCGAGCATCCGGATCGTCTCGAGCGCGTAGTAGTTCCCCCACCAGACGGCGACGTCCCGCGCGGCGAGGTGCTCGGCGACGGCCTGCGCGCTCATGCCGGCGACGCTGAAGCAGAAGGTCGGCACGCGGCCCTCCATCGTCTGCACGCCGTGCAGCGTCGCGACGCTCGGAAGGCCGGCGAGGAACCGGGCGCCGAGCTCGCGCTCGTGTGCGGTGATCGCGTCCCAGCCGAGCGAGTCGATGTAGTCGACCGCGGCCACGAAGCCCGCGAGCAGCTCGTGCTGGCAGGTCCCGAGCTCGAAGCGTCGCCCGACGGGCTCGTCCGCGGACGGGCGCACCTTGTACGGGCGCCAGCGTCGCAGGACGTCCTCGCGCCCGAAGGCCATTCCCATGTGCGGCCCGAAGAACTTGTACGGCGAGCAGATGAGGACGTCGCACCCCCAGTCGGCGACGTCGATCGGCCCGTGCGGCCCGTAGTGGACGGCGTCGACCCAGGCGAGCGCGCCCGCCTCGTGGGCGAGCTCGGCGATGCGCTTGACGTCCGGCGCAGTGCCCACGGAGTTCGCGGCGGCAGGGAACGCGATGACCCGCGTTCGCGACGAGCGCTTCGCCGCGAGGTCGTCGAGGTCGAGCGTGAGGTCGTCGTCGACGTCGACGAACCGGACGACGATCCCGAGGTCGTCGGCCAGCGCGAGCCAGGGCGCGACGTTCGCGTCGTGGTCGAGGCGCGTCACGAGCACCTCGTCGCCGGCCTCGAGCTCGCGCGCGAGTGCGCGCGTCAAAAGGAAGTTGAGCGCCGTCATGCTCTGTCCGAAGGCGACCTCGCCCGCGTGGCAGCCGAGGAACGCTCCCGCCCGCTCGTGCGCCGCGTCGACGAGCGCGTCCGTTCGCCGGGACGTCTCGTACGGCGCGCCGATGTTCGCATTGTCGTGGCGCAGGTACTCGGCGACCGCGTCGATGACCTCGTCGGGGCACTGGGTGCCGCCGGGCCCGTCGAAGAACGCGAGGCGTCGGTCGAGCGCCGTGAACCGGGCGCGCACCGCAGCGATGTCGAGCAAGGTTGTGCTCATTCGACCCTCCAGGAGTACACGGGTGGGGCGGTCAGGGACGCGCCGACGAAGCAGTCGCGCTCCGCCTTCGCGAGCAGCTCGGCGATCGTCGACTCGTCGGGGCGCGGCTCGAAGGACACGACGCCGTCGAACGCGGTCTCGACGAACGCGAACCGCCCGTCCGAGTCGCGCCTCGTCACCGTTCCGTGCACCGTCGCGCTCGAGGTGAGGGCGGTCCCGGCGCGGACGCAGTGGTAACGAAGGCTGGTCAGCGTGCACCGGGCGAGCCCGGCGAGCACGAGATGCTCGGGCGTCCACGACGCCTCGTCCGCACCGGCGATGACGCCGCCCCCGCGGTCGCTTCGGGCGTCCCAGGTCGAGTCGAGGGAGACCGCATAGTCGAACGACTTCGCCGGGGTCGACACGACCGGCAGCCTAATGGGACCGCGCCGTCCGGTCCGTTGCCTACGGTTGGGGCCATGCAGCGGTTGCGGCCGTTGAACGAAGAGGAGTGCTACCTCCGTTGCTACGGCTGGGTGGGCGGCGACGATGCCGTCAGGGTCACGAAACCCGGTGACGACGCACCCGAGGCGACCGCAGCGCTGACCGAGCGCATCCGGCTCGCCTTCGAGGCGCGGCTCGCCGATCCGGACGCCGAAGCGGCCTAGCCCCGCTCGCGGGGCTAGAACTCCGGAGGTCGCGCCGGCCGGCGCGCGCCGCCTCGCCCGCCGTGGAGTGGAGCTCAGACACCCCGAGCGCCGTGCCCGACGTTCTTGCGCCGGGGCTCGCCGTCGTGTTCGTCGGGATCAATCCGGGCTTTCACTCGGATGCGAAGGCCGCCCACTTCGCGAACCCGCGGAACGACTTCTGGCGGCTCCTCCATGCCGCAGGCTTCACGCCGCGGCTGGTCGAGCCGTCCGAGCAGCTCGAGGTGCTGCGGTACGGGGTCGGGATCACCAACGCCGCCCGCCGGACGACGCGCGGCTCGTCCGACCTGCGCAGGCGCGACTTCGCGGGCAGCGTGGAGCGGCTCGAGCGGCTGGCGGAGGAGCTCTCGCCACGCGCGCTCGGGTTCGTCGGCAAGGAGGCGTACCGGGGTCCTTTCGGCGGGCGCCCACGGCACGGGCTGCAGGAGCGACGGCTCGGCGAGACGGCCCTGTTCGTGCTCCCCTCGACCTCGCCCGCGAACGCCGCGGTTCCCTGGGACGAGCGGCTCCGGTGGTTCCGCGCGCTCCGAGAGCTCCTTCTGTGACCGCGCGACCGATGCGCGAGGCCGCGGCGGCATCGTTGTCGACGAGGATGACCGCGTCCTGCTCGTGCGCTTCGACCTCGTCCGCGGAGGGCATGTCTGAGCCAGCGTGGGTGGCGGGCTCGAGCCGGGCGAGACCCACGAGGACGCCGCCCGGCGCGAGCTCCGCAAGGAGGCGGGCCTCGAAGGGGTCGATCTCGGCCCGTGGATCCGGACGCGCGACACGTCTTCGACGACCCGATCGACTTCGCCGGCCAACGCGAGCGGTACTACCTCGTCCGGACGCCGGGGCTCGAGCCGTTGGAGCCCTGCTCCGCGAGCTCGCCGATCGCGGCGCGCCGGCCGAACCGATCGACGTCGGCGTCTGAGCCTGCCGACCCGTCTCGTCCGTCATGCTTCCCCGATGCGCGTCGTCGCCCTCCTCCGCGGCATCAACATCGGCGCGAGCAAGCGGATCGCGATGGCCGATCTCCGGACGATCGTCGAATCGCTCGGCCACGCCGACGTCGAGACGTACCTGCAGAGCGGCAACGTCGTGTTCACACCCAGGGGCAAGGGGGCCCGTGACCTCGGCCGGGCGCTCAGCGCGGCGATCGCGGACGCGACGGGGCTCGACGTGCCGGTCGTCACGCGAACCGGCGCGGAGCTCGCCCGGATCGTGGAAGCAAGCCCCTACGCCGTCGACGATCCGACCCGCGTCGTCGTCGCCTTCCTCGCGGAGGAGGTCGTCCTCGGCGACCTCGCGCTCGGCGACCTGTCGTCGTACCTGCCCGACGAGCTGACGATCGACGGGCGCGAGCTCTACGTCAGCGTCCCGAACGGGCAGGCGCACTCGAAGCTCATGGAGGCGCTGACGAAGCGATCGCTCCCGACGACGCTCACCGTCCGCAACTGGCGGACGGTCGAGGCGCTCGCCGCGATGACCCGCGATTCCTAACCGCGCCAGCGGTTCGTGATCGGGGTGCGCCAGTCGCGGCCGAAGGCGCGCGGCCGGAGCTTCACGCCCGGCGCGGCCTGGCGTCGCTTGTACTCGGCGCGGTCGACGAGCGCGAGCATCCGCGCGACGACGGCCGGGTCGAACTGCTCCTCGAGCTCCTCCCGCGACCGGTCCAGCTCGACATAGGCCTCGAGGATCGGGTCGAGCACCTCGTACGGCGGCAGCGACTGGTCGTCGCGCTGATCGGAGCGAAGCTCGGCGCTCGGCGGCCGCTCGATCGTCGACACGGGGATGACCTCCCGGCCCGCGTGCTCGTTCATGTGCCGCGCGAGCCGCCAGACGTCCGTCTTGTAGACGTCCTTGAGCAGCGCGAAGCCACCGACCATGTCGCCGTAGAGCGTGGCGTAGCCCACCGCAATCTCGGACTTGTTCCCGGTGGCCAGCACCAGCCAGCCGTGGGTGTTCGAGAGGGCCATCAGCATCGTCCCGCGGATCCGCGCCTGCAGGTTCTCGGCGGCGAGGCCCTCGAGCCCGCGGAGCGCCTCGTGGTACGCGCCGACGATGCCCTCGATCGCGATCTCGCGGAACTCGACGCCGAGGTTCTCGCTGACGGCGCGCGCGTCGTCTCGTGTCTCGTCGGACGAGAACCGCGACGGCATCGACACCGTGTGGACCCGGTCCGGGCCGAGCGCGTCGGCGGCGATCGCCGCGGTGAGCGCCGAGTCGATCCCGCCCGAGACGGAGACGACGACGTCCTCGAAGCCGTTCTTCTCCACGTAGTCGCGCAGCCCGAGCCCGAGCGCGCGTCGCAGCTGCTCGAGCTCGTCCGCGAACGGCGTCACGCTAGCCGCGACCGCCTCCGCGACCGCGCGCGGCGCAGGCAGCGACAGGGTCGTCGCGACCGGTGGGTCGGCGCGCGACCGCTCGAGGTCGCGACGCCGCACGTCGCGCAGCCGCCGTCCGATCGCCTCGTTCGGGTCGACGTCGACGATCAGGAGCGCCTCCTCGAAGCCGGGAGCGCGCGCCACGACCTCTCCCTCGTCGTCGAGCACGACGGAGTGGCCGTCGAAGACGAGCTCGTCCTGGCCGCCGACGAGATTGCAGAATGCGACATACGCAGCGTTGTCACGGGCGCGGGTGACGAGCATCTCCTCGCGGTCCTCGGCCTTGCCCCCGTGGTACGGCGACGCGGAGAGGTTGACGAGCAGCGTCGCGCCCGCGAGCGCGAGATCGGTCGCGGGCGGGCCGGGTTGCCACACGTCCTCGCAGATCGTCGGCCCGACCGTCACGTCGCCCAGGTCGAGGAGCAGCAGCTCGCGACCCGGGGCGAAGTACCGATGCTCGTCGAACACGCCGTAGTTCGGCAGGAAGTGCTTGCGGTAGACGCCGCGGACGGCTCCCTCGGAGCAGACGAAGGCGGCGTTCGCGAGATCGCGGTCGAAGGCGGGCGCGCCGACGAGCGCGACGACTCCGTCGCACTCGCGCGCGACCTCGTCGACCGCCTCGCGCGCCGCGCGGACGAAGCCGGGGCGGAGAAGGAGGTCCTCGGGCGGATAGCCCGTCACCGCCAGCTCCGGCAGCACGACCAGGTCGGCACCCGCCCCTCGTGCCTCGGCGATCGCCGTGCCGATCCGCTCGACGTTCCCCTCGAGGTCCCCGACCACGACATTGAGCTGTGCGAGCGCGATCCGCATCAGCGCATCCTCGCCGCGATGGCGTGCGCACTGCCGGTCCGAGGTTTTCGCCTCTCAGTCACAAACGTCACTCTAGCGAGATGCCGGAGGGCACGGTGACGATCGGACGCCGCTACCGCGGTCCGCTCACGTCCGCAAACGGCGGCTACGCGGCCGGGCTGCTCGGGTCGCGCCTCAGGGCGAGCGCGGTCGTGACGCTTCGCCTTCCGCCTCCACTCGAGCGCCCGCTCGTCCTCCGCGCCGACGGCGAGCGCCTGCTCCTCGTGGACGACGACCGACTGGTCGCGGAGGCGCGCCCGGGCGAGCCCGACGTCGTCGCCCCCGAGCCGCCCGCTGCCGCGCTCGCGGCAGCGGCATCGGCCGGCGTCGGAGCCTGGGGGCCGCCCGAGTTCGTCGAGTGCTTCGTCTGCGGCGAGCGAGCGGACGGCAGCGGCCTCGGCATCCACGCCGGCCCGGTGCCCGGTCGTGACGGCCTCGTCGCGGCCACGTGGGTCGCGCGCGACGTCTCGCCGGAGGTCGTCTGGGCGGCGATCGACTGTCCCGGTGCATATGCCGTCGGCGATTCCGCGCGCGGCGCGACGGTCCTCGGGCGGATGGCTGCGCGCGTCGAGCGCCTGCCCGAGGAGGACGAGCCCTGCGTCGTCACGGGCTGGCCGCTCGGAGCGGAACGACGCAAGCTGTTCGCCGGGACGGCGCTCTACGGCCGGCGGGGCGACGTCCTCGCCCTCGCGCGTCAGGTCTGGATCCTGCCTCGCGACGGCGCGGGCCAGATCTCCTAGGCGTTCCAGACGCGGATGACCGCCGTCTCGCGCTCGTAGCCGAGCACCGAGATCGTCCCCGTGTCCAGCCGGAGGCGGCGGCCTTCCTCCGGCGGGAGGCCCAGCCACCGCGCCGCGAGGACGCGGAGCGCGTGTGCGTGCCCGAACAGGAGCACGTCTCCGTCCGCGGCGCGGGCGCGCTCGAGCACGCGGTCGACGCGTGCGCCCACCGCGTCGGCCGACTCCCCGCCGGGCGTCGCGTGCGTCCAAACCGACCACCTCGGATCGGTCTCTCGGATCGTCGCCGTGGAGACGCCTTCGTAGCGTCCGTAGCTCCATTCGGCGAGGTCGTCGTCGACGACTGCGTCGGGGAAGCCCGCGAGCTCGGCCGTCCGGCGCGCGCGGGAGCGTGGGCTCGTGAGGACGAGCGCGAACGCATGACCGTCCAGGCGGGCGGCCAGCGCGCGGGCCTGCTCGACGCCGAGGTCGGTGAGCGGAACCTCGGTGACGGAGGTGTGGAGCCAGTCTCGGCTCCAGCTCGTCTGCCCGTGCCGGACGAGCCAGATCTCGGCGGTCGGGGCGGCCATCGCCTCGGTCAGCGGCTCGTGAGCGCCACGAGGATGCCGCCGTCGTCGTCGTACGCGGGAAAGAAGTCGACGAGCACCGGCTTGCGGAGGCCCGCGCGGGTCCTCACCTCGAGCTCCTGCCCGAGTCGGCGGACGCCCCATTCGCGCACGAGGTCGATGGGCGCGGTATCCGAGAGTGACAGCGCCGTCGAAACGTCCTGCCCGATGAGGTCCGCCTCGCGGTAGCCCGTGAGCTCGAACACCCCGCGCCCGACGGCGAGCACCCGCGCGTCACGGTCGCAGACGACGAACCCGGTCGACGGAGCCGGGTAGTAGTCCTCGAGCAGTTGGAAGAGGAAGCCGAAGCCGCAGTTCCGGCACTGCGGCGCGTTCCTCGTGAATCCCTCGTAGCCGTCGACGTCGACGGAGCGGGTCCGGCAGTTGGGGCAGATGAAGACGGGCACCGCATCGATCGTACGGACACCCGTGTTGCGCACGCGTAGCGTCGACCGCCCGGTGTTAGCAGGTGCTAACGTAGTGTGTACTAACAAAGAGAACGTGGGTGAGGTGGTGCAGATGCGGGCTCGGCTCGTGACCGAAGAGAACAAGCAGTGGTGGACGCTCGCGGCAGTGTCGTTCGGGCTGTTCATGATCATGCTCGACAACACCGTCGTGAACGTCGCGCTGCCGTCGATCCAGC
>Ga0111538_10010687_pt1 | contig 12199 bp, 9 predicted proteins | sample SoiMethybrSBSTD1_FD_79669 | JGI IMG/M metagenome (GOLD analysis project Ga0111538, IMG submission 79669) | Bulk soil microbial communities from a Populus tree surrounding site in Tennessee, USA - Soil MetaG P. TD hybrid SBSTD1 (version 2)... | ecosystem: Environmental > Terrestrial > Soil > Tree...
GGCGTGCTCATGGTCTGGGCGGTGGGGAACATGAGAAAGGTGACGTTCTCGAGACCAACGACCAGCCCGATCGCTGCCGGCGCGATGATCGCTGCCACCGCAGCGCCCCGTGTGTAACGCGGCGCGAATCCGATGACCGCGGCGGCGATCAGCCACGCCATGAATGTCAGGACCAGCACCGGCGCGAGCATCTGGCCGGCGGCGACCGCCCATGGCTGCAGCGGCAGCGCCTTGAGCGCGTCCATGCGAGCCAGGTCGCCGCGAAAATCGAAGCGCACCATCGATGGCAGTATGAACAGCAGCCACATACCGCCCATGATGAGCAGCGGGATGATCGCGCCTTCATGCTCGGAGGCCATCCAAAGCATCGGGCCTACGCCCAGCGTGATCATCAGGAGCATCAGGAGCAGGCCGCGAGCGCCGCGCAGGGCCATCATCAGTTGTCGCCAGGCCAGCGAACCGACGCCGCCCATGCGCGGCAGCATGCCGATGCGAAGGCCGCGCACGGGCTTCGCCGCCCCAAATGCGTGCCCGCCGCTGCGCATGTGTCGCACGCGAGCGAGCATGGTCTCGGTGGCCGTCAACGACGACTCGATGAAGTGTGAATCCAGGCGCAGGATCGCGGCGATCAGCGCCACGATCATGGCAATCGAGATTGCCGCCCACAGGATCAGGTCGGGCCAGATGTGTTCGGCAGCGAAGGTCCTGGTCAGCACGACAAACGGTGCGAGCACGATGCGGGCCAGCACACTGTCGCCGGCCTGCCACTTGATGTCGTGAAAGCCGGACACGCCGGAGAACATCGGCCGCGCGATGATGATCACGCCGCCGATGATGAGAGCCAGCAGCAGTCCCATGGCGAGGCGCACCACCAGCGGCGAATGGCGGGCCGTGACCGCCTGTCGCGCCAGCACCAGCAGCATCGCCAGCGATTGTGCGAAGAGCCAGCACAGCCAGAGTCCGCCGAACGCCGCGATCCACAGCGTGGCGTGCCGCATCTGCCAGATCGAGAACAGCAGTGAAACCCACAGGGCCGCGAAGGCGGTAACGGCGATCTTGTACAGCACCAGTTGATGGCGGCTGAACGGCCCGGGAAACAGGAAGTCGACGTCGGCGGCGGAGAACGACAGGGCCTTTCCGCCTGAGAGCAGCGACATCGCGAGCGTAAATGCCAGCAGCACCAGCGGCATGAAGGCGCGCACGGATGCGGGGTCGGAGCGCGGCCGGCCGATGGATGTGCCCAGAATGCTCGGCAGCAGCCACAGGGCGAACAGGGCGCAGCCGACGACGAAGAACACGATGCCGCGGGGCGTCCTGAGGCTGCGCCTGATCCGCCGCAGTCGCGCGACGAAGCGCAGGCGCCACAGCAGAATCAGCGATCGATCGATCACGCGCCGCCCCCGGGCGCACCGATCGCCGTTGCTCCGTTGGCGGCGGGCTCGGCCACGGCGGCGCCCTCGGTGAGCCGGAAGAAGAAATCCTCCAGCGTCGAGTCGCCGTGCGCTGCGCGCTCGGTGCGCGCCTGCTCCATCGAGCCGAAGAACAGCCGCTGGCCGCGATGCAGGATCAGCAGGTCCGTGCAGATGTCCTCGACCAGCGAGAGCAGGTGCGAACTGATGACCGCCGCTGCGCCCCGGCTGACCAGATGTCGAATCGAGTCTTTCATGGTCCGGATGCCGCGAGGATCAAGCCCGGTCAGCGGCTCATCCAGCCAGATGGCCCGGGGCTGGTGCAGATACGCGCAGCAGATCGCCGTCTTCTGTCGCATGCCGCGCGAGAGTTCCTGGGCGATGGTGTTCTTCTTCTCGACCAGTTCGAATTGCCGCAAGAGGTCGTCGGCGCGCTGCTGCCAATCCGGCGCCGGCACGCGATAGGCCGAGGCGGTGAAGCGCAGGTGCTCCCAGATCGTCAGGGAGTCGAACAGATGCGGATCGTCCGGCACGTACGCCAGTTCGCGCTTCGCTGCGACCGGGTCGCCGGCGACGTCATGACCGGCGATGACGGCGCTTCCCGACGTCGGCGGAATGATGCCGCAGGCACATCGCATGGTGGTCGTCTTGCCGGCGCCGTTGGGCCCGACCAGGCCGAGAATGCGGCCGGCATCGACATGAAACGACAATCCGCGCACGGCGTGCGTGTCGCGATACTGCTTGTGGAGATCGCGAACGACAATGGGGGTAGGCGCGTGGGGTGAGTCCATGACGGTGAGCGCACACGCCTATCGAAAAAGTGCTCCAAGTCCGGCGAGGCCGACAATCAGCGCGTACACGGCGAGGATGCTCGTGCTGATGATGCCCAGGATCAGCCCCACGCGTGCGAAGGTATGCGACGATTTGCCAAAGCCGCCCATTCTGAGTTCGCGGCGTGCCTGGAAGTACACCACGATCGCGATCGGGCCAAGGATCGCGCAGATCACCAGCGAGAGAAGGCCGAGCACGAAGCACGTGGTGGCCGAGGAGCACGAGCGCTCGCCGATGACGCGCGGCTGCAGCGAGGCCGCGACCGCCATGCCGCACTCCGGGCAGGCCGCGCCGATCGCCGTGCCGGAGAGGTCGTAGCCGCAGCCGGCGCAGGCGATGCTGGTGGGGGTGATGGGCGGCGCATCAGGCACGCGCCACAGCATACCGCATCAGCGCGGCATCACGGGCGAGCCGGAAGCCTCCGTCGCCAGCACGTCAAGACTCCTTTCGAGTTGGGGATCGTCGTTGCCGCGCAGTTCGAGCGCAGGGTTCTCGGCGTGGACGTCGGGTTCCACGCCGACGCCTTCCAGGCGTACGCCATCGACTCGCACATCGCTCACTGCGACGACGAGCAGGCTGCCATCGCTGAGCAGGAAGGGCCTGCCGCCGAGCACGGCGCCGGCGGTGCGAGTGCCGACGACCTTGCCGCGGCCGGCCTTCTTGAAGGCATAGGTGAAGATCTCCTTGCCGCTGCGCGTGCCTTCATCGATCAGCAACGTGACAGGCTTGCGCCACTGCTGTTCGACTGGCACGATGTTGTCCGGATTCTTCGCGATTCGATTGATCTGTCCCTCGCGATTGCTCATCTCCAGCGTTGGCGGTCCGCATCCGAACACGGAGAGATACTCGGGATTCGCGCCGCCCCAGCCGCCGCGGAGGTCGAGGATCAGGCCATCGCACGAGCGCAGCGGCTCGGCATTCAGCAATTCAATCAGCAGATTCTGATACTCCTCACCTGCCCAGGAGCGGAGACGCACATAGGCGAGGCGCTGGTCGTCGCGCTCGATCACGCGGGCGCTGCGGCGCATGGATTCAAGGAACAGCTCGTGCGGCACAATGTCGCGCAATGTCACAGCCCGGCGCAGCGGATCCTTGGCGGAGCCGCGGCGCACAACCAGCGTGACATCCATCCCGACCCCTCCCTTGAACGCCAGCATTGGCGACATCGTCATGAACGTCCCGCACATGGGCGGCGGGTCGTCCGGTTGCCCACGTCGGATCATGACAAACCGATCGCCCGGCCGCAGCCCGGCGTTTAACGCCGTGCCGGCTTCATATACGTCAGTGAGCACAATCGAACCGTCCTGTTCGGGTTGGCCGGCGACGCCAAAGCCGCTGTAGTGCACGATGCCATCGGGGAAGACGCGTCGCAGGTCATCGCCCAGCGCTTCACGGTAGATGTCGACGAGTTCGTGATACTCCACGGTCTCGGGCAGGTACAGGCGCGTGTGCGAAGCGCCGAGTTCCTTGAGCATCTCGTTGATGACTTCTGCCGCGCGCTCGGCCGCCATGGAATCGTCCAAGCGCGCCGCGAATCGCCTCCTGGCCGCGTGCCAGTCGACGCCCTTGAATGCTGGATCGAAGAATTGCTCGTTGACGATCCCCCAAACCTCATCCAGCAGTGCGTCCGCACGCGGCTCGTCAGCGGTCGTTTGCGGCGCCGCGCACGCGCAACTGGTAAACAGTCCAATGATCAATATCAACAAGCGCAATTGCATGAGTGTCAGAGCTTCGGCAGTTGATAGCCCTCGCGCCTCTTGCAGTCCAGCCAGGTGTTGGCCTCATCATCGCCGACGAAGCGCCACGCCTGCGGATCCCACTTCAGCGCCCGGCCGTGCCAGTAGGCCTGGTTGATCAGATGGCAGACGGTGATGCTGCGTGCGCCGACCTCGACATCGCAGATCGGTTTCTCGCGCGAATGGATGCAGTCGATCCAGTTGGCGTGATGATCCTTCGCAGTCGGCAGGTGCACATCGCTGTCTTCGAGCGGCTTCTCGAGAATGGATGCGGGGAAACTCTGCAGGCGATCGCGATCGACCGCGATGCCGCCGTTGGTCCCGAGAATCGTGCTGCCGTTGGGCCCGCCATGCATGACCTCGACGCCGTTGGCGTAGATGACGCGCGCGTGGCGGTCATCCTTGGAATCGTGGGGGGGCTGTACTTCGATCGGCCCCGATGAATCCATGTCGAGGGCCCACTGCACGATGTCGAAGTGATGTGCCCCCATGTCGGTGAGGTAGCCGCCGGAGTATTCGCGAAAGGCGCGCCACACGGGATAGTGGGTGTGCACGCCGCGCGGGCTCAGGTCAGAGTGATAGGGGCGCATCGGGGCCGGGCCCAGCCAGCGTTCCCAGTCCAGGCCGGGCTCCATCGCTTCCTCACCCAGGTCGCACCACTTGCTGGATGATGCGACGCCGACATTGGCGCTGATCACGCGGCCGATGCGGCCGGAGCGAATGTACTCGCATGCCGTCCGGAACTTGCCGCCGAACTCGGTCCGCTGCTGGCTGCCGGTCTGCAGCACGCGATTGTGCTTGCGCACGCAATCGATCACCGTCTTGGCCTCGTGAATCGTGAGAGTGAGCGGCTTCTCACAGTAGATGTCCTTGCCCGCGTTGCAGCAGTCGATGATCTGGATGGCATGCCAGTGATCAGGCGTGGCGATGACGATGGCGTCGATGTCATCGCGCGCCAGCATCTCGTGGTAATCGATGTACTCGGTCACATCGGGCGCGACGGAACCGGCGCCCTGCGGAATGCGCTCGGAGTAGCGATCGACAGCCATCTTGTGCGCGCTCTCGCGCCGCGTCGTATCGACATCGCACACCGCCAGCACCTGCACGCTGTCATCGTTCAGGAAACGGTTGAGGTGGTCGCGATTCATCATTCCCATGCCGATGAACCCGAGGGTGATGCGATCGTTCGGGGCCGCAGGTTTCGCGACTGCGGTGGCGTCCTGCTGCGAACGGCGCGGCGAGCGGCCGAGCACGCGCGCCGGCACGATCATCGGCGCGGCGAATGCGCCTGCGGCCAGTGCGGAGCGACTCAGAAATCGGCGGCGCGACAGTGGTCGGGATTTCGGCTGATTCAACATGTTGCGCAGCATAACACACACAATGCGCTACACTGTGTGCCTGTGCATCCGGTGCGCGTTGGAGATGAGCGTGGCTGAGACGAACCCTCTTCGTGATCCGTGGCTGGTGGCCGTCTGGCCGGGCATGGGCAACGTCGCCATCGGCGCCGGGGCCTACCTCATCGCGAAGTTGAATGCCCATCTGGTGGCAGAAATGCCCAACGAGGGCGTATTCGACTTGACGAGCATCGACGTCAAAGCGGGATTGGCAAAGCCCAGCCGCCTGCCGCGCGGCATGTTCTTCGAGTGGCGCAACCCCGCTCCCGGCGGTCAAGGCCGCGACCTCATGATCTTCGTCGGCGAGGCGCAGCCGCCGGCTCATGGCTTTGCGTACTGCCAGCGTCTTCTTGTGTACGCCGAGCAGCGCGGCGTCAAGCGGCTGTATACGTTCGCGGCGATGGCGACGCAGTTGCACCCCTCCAATCACCCTCGCGTCTTTGGCGCTGCAACGGACGAAGCGAGCCTCAGCGATCTGCGTAAGACCGAGGTCATCCTTCTGAAGGAAGGCCAGATCTCGGGCCTCAACGGTGTGCTGCTGGCTGCGGGCTCCGAGCGAGGCATCGCCGGAACCTGCCTGCTGGGAGAACTGCCGTTCTTCGCAGCGGGCGTTCCCAATCCCAAGGCGTCGCAGGCGGTGCTCGAGGTGTTTGCGTCGATGTCGGGAATTGAAATCGACTTTGCGGATCTCAAGCCGCAGGTCGTAGCGGTCGAGCAGGCCCTGCTGCAGATGCTTGAGAAGATGCAGGAAGCCGCGCGCGAGCAAGGCGAGGAACTGGAGGTCGAGGAGGCTGATGAAACCGCGACCGAACCCGAAGACGGCGCATCGGACGGTTCGACCGGGCCGCCGAAGATCGATGATGCGACATCGCGCAAGATCGAACAGTTGTTCGCGGCAGCGGAGAAGGATCGGGGCAACGCGATGCGACTGAAGCAGGAACTCGATAAGCACAACGTCTTCAAGCAGTACGAGGATCGCTTCCTCGATCTGTTCCGCAAGGCGGACTGACGCAACGAGAAAAACCCAGGCATGGCCATGCCTGGGCTTTGATCGCAACTCAATTCTCGGGCTTGTCGGTCGCGTCGATCAGGCCGCGGAGCCGGCCGAGCATGTCGCCCTCGCCGAAGACGAACGTGGTCTTGGCGCCGGCAAGCATCTCCTGCAGCGACTCCAGTTCCTTCATCCGCTGGAGAACGGGGTTCTCCGCGAGCAGTCGTGCAGTGTTCGCCTGGCTGCGCGCCGCCGCGGTCTCTTCACGGCGGCGGATGAGGTTGGCCTCAGCCTGCTTCTGCGCGGTGATCACCTGGTTCAGGATCGACTTCATCTCGCCGGGGAGGATGATGTCGCGCAGACCGACGCTGCGCACCGCGATGCCGAACTCCGAGGCGCGCGACGCCAGGGCGTTGCGCACCTCCGCGCCGACGGTCTCCTTGTCGGCGAGCAGGGCGTCGATCGCCCGCGCGCCGACCGCTGCACGCAGAACGATCTGCGATTCACGATAGAGCGCCTGTGCGTGATCGCTCACGACACTGACGGCCTTGAGAGCATCGACCACCTGCCAGGTCACGAGAAGGTTCACGCGCAGCGTCACCTTGTCGGCGGTCATGATTTCCTGACCGGCGACGTCGGCGACCTGCTCACGGCGATCGATCGCCTTCCAGGCGATGCGACCAGCGCCCTTCCAGAAGACGTGCCTGCCCTCGTGCAGCCGGTCGATGAGTTCGCCGTTGCGGTAAAGGAGCACATCCTCGTGAGGCGCGACCTCGACGCCATCAAGCCAGCGGGCAGCATCGCTGTGATGCAGGATCGCCTCGATCCTCTCGTGCGTGAAGCGCAGCGAGTTGACATCGAAGGTCTCGATCTTGAGCGCATAAGGCGTCTTCCAGAAGGCGTAGCGGCCGGGGCCAACGATGCCGTAGAGACGACCGTCGCGCCAGATCAACGCGCGCTGCGAGTCGTTGAGGTCGATGACCTCAAGTTCGGAGCGTAGGTCGGCGTTCTCGAGCAGCACGGGCAGAAGCGCGTGGGTGAACTGCGTCTGCAGCGTGCTGACGATCTCGATGACATCGCGCGCGGGCGCGATGAACGCGCTCCACAGCCGGCTCCAGAGCCGGTGCGTGCCGGGACGCAGCACCGACTTCAGGTCGCCGTAGCGGAAGCGCAGGCCGCGCTCGAAGGTGCGGATTCGGAAGACGAAGAGAGTCATGACGAAAGTCGATCCTTTCCTGGAACGTTCTTGAACAAGGCCGTCGGCTATCGACTGTCGTCACAGCCGGCCGGCCTGTTCCAAACGGGGTAGAGAACGAAGTTCATGCGTCGGGGCGCTGGTTTACAGCGACAGGACGCGCCCGGACACGGCGGCGTAGTTCCGCTCGCGCCGCGGGAACGGCGAATGCACGAAGACCGATGGCGGTCGCGGCGGCGAGTTCGGCATGGCCGACGCGCTGCGTCCGCGCAGGCGCTCGGATTGACCGGGCACGCGCACGTGCGGTCTCGACGGCCGCCACGGCCGGCGCGAGACCTCGCTCGGTCGAAGTTGAAGTACTGGGCGTTGCATGATGGATCTGTCCTTTCCGTGTGGCTGCGCTGGGCGCAGCCGTGAATGAGTGAGCGATTGGCCTGTCGTCCTTGACCGATGGGTGGTGCATCGATGTCGGCTGACTGAACAGACGAGTCGATCGAACCTGGGTCCGGGGACGCCGGCGTTGATGAGTGGGGTTCGCGATGGGCATCGCGATGACGTCGTCCCGTACCACCCGCCGCGCCGGTTGCATGCATGCTGTTTTGTCTGGCCGTACGTTGGATGCGGCGTGGCGTGCCGCGTTGATGCTTGAATGCGAGTTGAGAATCGAGTGCATGACGTTGCCCACGTCCGCGGCGGAGCCGGTCTTGAGCAGCGACAGTGATCGCGCCACGATCTCCCTTGCGGCTTGCCTTCGCGCGCCTCTCACATCAAGAGGTCGCGGTCGGGCACCCGTCGGGGGGTTGATCGGGTGTATCGCTGCGGGATCTATCCGGCTGCTGGGCTGCGGGCGTGTGTCCTTGTCACTGGTCGGTCACGCCAGGCGAACCTGGACGCGATCGAGCGAATCGGACGGCTCAGTCGATGCAGCATCGATCCCCAACTCGCTGGTGTTGGCGCGATCACTCGCGCCATCTCGGTTCACAGCCGAGTGGGTGTCTGACAGGATTCGAACCTGCCACATTCGAGTTACGAACTCGATGCTCTAGCCGCTGAGCTACAGACGCAACCCTGGCAACGGACGTGACGTTCCGATGCTGTCGCGGAACACGCTCAGGCAAGTTCGGACGCGAACGCCCGGCGTGCCGGCAGCCGTCATCGGCCGGTTGAGTAGTGTTGAAATGACTGCCATGCGAGAATCCTCCGAGAACGAGGAATGAAGAAGTAGTTGGCATCCGGAACGCGCTTCGACAAAAACAACAACCCCGGAGCGAGGCTCCGGGGCTGCGGGAATCCAAGGGAAAACCAGGGAAAAACCGCTAGCGCGGAGGCCTCACGTTCATCAGGATGTCGCCGGCGTCGCGCGTCATGCGCGGCGATTCGACGGCGGATCGCGCCATCGTTCGTCCGGTCATCCCGACGTATCGGCCGGTGAGTTGTGTGTGCCAGTTGGACATGCGAACGTTGAATCTCCTGATGACGCAGCGCGCGAACATTCGCGCGATGGGTCGAGGAACATAGCCGCAAACCGAACGAAGTCAAGAAGTATTCCGCGCGCAGAAAATATCTTTGCGCAGTGGAGCTGTTCATCCATTCATTCGGATATTCGCACTTGACTTAGATCGCGCGCGATGATGTCGATCGCTCGCGCACCGTGCTGCCGACGACGATCGCTGCGCTGATCAGCACGAGATTCTTGATGATGTACTGGCCTTCCATCGTCGGAGACCACGGTACGTGCGTGAAGCAGGTCTCCGGCAGCAGGACCAGCGGCAGAAACGTGCCGGGCATCTGCAGCAGCAGCAGGAAGAGCGCGACGCGAATCAGCGGCCGGAACAGCAGGCACACGCCGATCAACACCTCCCAGATTCCGAGAATTGGAATGAAGACGTTCGGATCGAACCAGTAGACGGTCTTCTCGATGAGTTCATCCGCGGGCGAGATTCGGAACGGCTTGAGCGCGCCGAACCAGATGAAGATCACCGCCAGCGAGATGCGCAGCAGCAGCAAACCCCAGCGATGCATCCAGCCCGCAATCGCGCGATCGATTCGTTCGAAGGGCGGCACGGCTGGAGTGTAGTCAGGGCCGATCGCCGGCGTGTTCGGTCTCGGCCGTCGCCTCGATCATCGCCTCGGCCTGCTGTTCGCCGAGATACGAATCGATGAGGTTGTGGACGAGATACAGGATCGGTGTGATGCCGACAGCGACCACGAGTTTGAATACATAGCCGGCGGTCTGCGCCTCGACGAAATTGCGGAATGACACTCCGCCGGCGTTGGCGAACGTCTCGGGCCAGCGCGTCTTCAGCCAGTACGGCACAAACAACCCAATGAAGCCGACAACATACGTGTCGATGATCTGGCTGATGATCGTCGAGCCGGTCGCGCGCAGCCACAAATACTTGTGGCCGGTCCTGCGGCGGATCATCCAGAACACCGTCACGTCGATCAATTGCGCCAGCAGAAACGCGGTGATCGACCCGACGATGATGAACTGGCTCTGCATGAAGACGGTGCGGAACGAGCGCTGATCGATGGGCGAGAAGTCGACAGCCGGCACCTTGTTGGTGAGCCACAGCGCTACGAACGCGTAGGCAATCATGCACGCGCCGAGAATGCTCAGCGTGCGCACGCCCTTGCGGCCGAAGTACTCGTTGATGATGTCGGTCATGATGAACACGACCGGCCAGAGAATGATGCTGCACGAGAGCGTGATGGCGAAGTTCGGCTGGCCGAGCACTTTGAGCCCCGTCGGAATCTGGAAAAGTTTGCCGCCTATGAGTTCGGCCAGCAGCGCGTTGGTGAGGAAGAACCCTGCCAGCACCAGCAGCAGGATCTGGCGGCGCCGGTCGGATCCGGAATCGCGCGACGGAATCGAATTGGTGGGCGCAGCCAATGGAATGACCTCCTGGAGGCACTTCGTGCGGCGCCGGCGCGAAACATGGCGCCAGGTCGGCGGGCATTATGACAGCGCAGCGGACAATCCGCGCGGCATCGCCCAGCACTTTGCCACCGGCCGGCAGGCCTCATCTGTGATTTACGCCCGCGAGTTGTACGTGCCGTCAACGGTATTGATGCGCACCAGTTCGCCCTGGGAGATGAACGGCGGCACACGCGTCTTCAGGCCGGTTTCCAGCGTGGCTTCCTTCAACTGGTTTGTGGCCGTCGCGCCCTTGATGCCCGGCGGCGTGTCGGTCACCACCAGTTCCACGACGTTCGGCAGTTCGATCGCTACCGGCTTGCCGTCGGCGATCAGCACCGTGATCACGGTGTTGGGCTTGACGTACGGCATGTACTCGCCGACCAGGGCGTCGTTGAGGCTGATCTGCTCGTAGTTTTCGCCATCCATGAACACGTGGCCCGACGCCTCGGAGTAGAGGTACTCCATCTGCCGGCGATCGAGATCGACGGATTCGACTTCCTCGCCGGAGCGCAGCCGCTTTTCGACCACCAGCCCGTTGATCACGTTCTTGATCTTGATCTGCACGAAGGCGCGCAGGTTCCCCGGGGTGACGTGCGTGTACTGGGTAATGACGTACAGGTTGCCGTCGATCTTGACGGCCATGCCCGGCCGAAGGTCGGTCGATTTCACGATCAACTCCTTGCGATGCCCATCAAACCCACAAACCGCATTCGCGTCGGAGCTTCAAAAACCGCCTGCGGCTGCGGAAAGGGCGGGATCATAGGCCCTTGCTTCGGGGGCCGACAAGCGGCCAATCCGACTCCACAATCCTCCCTGAGTTGCGCGTGCGCCGCGTAAGTCGATGCGGAGCAAGCGGATAGAACGGCCACAGTTTTCGAGGCACAAAACGCGCCATCCCGTGCATGAAACCGCCCGGCTCGGCATATAGCACAAGTTGAGCCTTGCGCCATGAGAGAGACACCATCTCTCTAGAGACGATCCGTCTTACTTCCGCCTTGCAGGGCTCAATCACAAGGCGGGTCATCTGGCCCGCCTTGCTGGTTTTTTGGACATTTCGCGATGGCGGTGCGGGATGTCACGGCGTTTGCCGCCAGGACCTGCGCGTGGATACCCTCACGCTCGATTCACCATGGCCACCGTTCTTGAAGACGCGAAAAAGTTCAACTGGCAGCCGCAGCCGCAGGCCGCAGCACTGCTGCACGAGATCGTCGACGACTTCCTCAAGCGATGCCCGGCTGCCGCCAATCTCGCGCGGCACATGCGCAGCGACGCCGGCACGCGATTCTTCGACTGGATCGACTTCATCCAGGCGCCGCGCTCCTCAGGCGACCTGCGCGCCCGCCTGCAGAAGGTCGGCTTCACGCGCAAGCCCGCGCCCGGCGAACCCGATTGCTTCGTGCATGAAGGCGCGATCTTCCCGACCGTCGTGCTCGATCCTTCCGCTGACACGTGCGTCGGGATCAAGGTCGATTCGGTTGTCGATTTCCTCGCGGCCTGTCACATCACCGACGAACACGAGATCTTCGGCGATCCGCTCGCGGCGATGCGCAAAGCCCGCGTGTTCGAGGGCGACAAGGCTGAACTGTGGGTGATCGAGCGTCACGGCTATCGCGGGTTCGCCGTGCCGCGCATCGATCCCGACCTGGCCGTGCTGATTTTGCGCCACCAGGAGGCGTTCCGCCGCCGCACGCGCGACTGGGATGATGATGAACTTGGCTTCGAC
>Ga0111538_10010688_pt1 | contig 12199 bp, 9 predicted proteins | sample SoiMethybrSBSTD1_FD_79669 | JGI IMG/M metagenome (GOLD analysis project Ga0111538, IMG submission 79669) | Bulk soil microbial communities from a Populus tree surrounding site in Tennessee, USA - Soil MetaG P. TD hybrid SBSTD1 (version 2)... | ecosystem: Environmental > Terrestrial > Soil > Tree...
GCAGAGATGATCGCGGTGCTGCTCGAAGCCGGTGCGAACGTCGATTCGCCCAATGCCGAGGGGCAAACCGCGCTGATGGCGGTGGCGAGGACCGGCAATGCCAAGGCGGCGCAACTGCTGCTCAACGAGGGCGCGGCCGTCGATGCGCGGGAGAAATGGGGTGGACAGACCGCCTTGATGTGGGCGTCGGCGCGGCGGCATCCGGAGATGATGCAGTTGCTGATCTCGAAGGGCGCGGACGTCAATGCGCGCTCCACCGTTCGCGACTATCAGCGGCACGTGACCGCCGAGGGGCGCCCCAAGAACCTGGACAGCGGTGGGTTCACGCCGCTGCTCTACGCGGCGCGTGAGAACTGCATCGCGTGCGCGGACGTGTTGCTCAAAGGCGGCGCGGACATCGATCTGCCCGATCCCGACGGCGTGTCGCCGCTCCTCGTCGCGATCATGAATGGCAACTGGGACCTGGCCGAGCGCCTGATCGCGGCCGACGCCGACGTCAATCAGTGGGACATCTTCGGGGAAGCGCCGCTGTTCACCGCCATCGGCCTGCGCAACAGGGTCGACGGCGGACGCGCGTCCATCGACCCGATGAACAAGACCACGGGCCTCGCGATCATCAAGCGGCTTCTCGAGCGCGGCGCCAATCCGAACATGCAGCTGTTGTTCAGGCCTGCGAACGTGAATGGCCCGACGAATACGCGTGGTGCGACGCCGCTCATTCGCGCGGCGAACAACGGCGACCTCGACGTGGTCAAGCTGCTGCTCGAACATGGCGCCGACGCGACGCTGTACATGGCGGATCGGCAGACGGCGATTCATGCAGTGCTCTCGGGTCGGTCAGCGGAGAAACAGGCGCTGGACCTGATCCGCGTGCTGCACGACGCGGGCACGGACGTCAACGTGATCGCCCTGATCAATCACCCCGAGGAGATCCGCGGCGGCACGGCGCTGCATTACGCCGTGCGCAAGCGCTACAAGGACGTCGTCAAGCAGCTGGCCTCGTACGGCATCGACATGAATGCCACCGATCAGGACGGCCTCACGGCCCTGGACTACACGCAGTCGCGAGGCTTCATGCCGTTCATGGCGTTGCAGACGCCGCTCTACAAAGAGGAAGCGGCGCTGCTCCGCGAGCTCGGCGCGACGAAGCTGATGGAACGAGCCCCGGTATGGCCGGTCCTCGGTCCACCGCAGGGCATCTGGACGGACATCTATCCACTCGGCGAGTCAGTGGTCCATGAGCCGGTCTACAAGCACGACTGAGCTGGTTGGTGGGTGGTAGATGGTGGATAGTGGGCGGTTCGTGGTTGGTGGTTCGTAGCGAGAATGACCGTAGCGTCCGCCTTCAGGCGGATCTAAAGCAAACGTGCTGACACTGTCTCGACGAAGATTTGTTCATGCCAGTACCGCCGCGCTCGCCGGTGTGCTTGCACCCGTCGTATCCGGCCTCAGCCGGACTGCGTACGCTGCTGCACAACAGAGCACTGCGCGAATCACCACGATTGATCTTGGAGGCGTGACCCTTTTCCAGGGCGCGGGCTGCAACGTCGTCGCGATGCGTGGTCCAGACGGCGCCTTGATGATCGACGGCGGCCGTGCGGCCAACGCGGAGGCCCTGCTCGCCGCGGTCAAGAGTGCGACCGGAGCCAGCCGCATTCACACGTTGATCAACACGCACTGGCATCCCGAGCAGACCGGCGCTAACGAAGCGGTCGGTCGCAGCGGGGGAGCGATCATCGCGCACGAGAAGACGGCGACTTACGAGAGCAACACCGTCTACTCCTCAGTGATGTTCACTGGCCGTCTGGCACCACTGCCAAAGGTCGCCCGACCGACTCGCACGGTTCGCGATGATGGATCGATGGAGTTCGCAGGGCAGCAGATCGACTTCGGCTACATGCCCGCGGCGCATACCGACGGCGATCTCTACGTCCACGTTCCGACGGTGAACCTGCTCGTCGCGGGCGGCGTCGTGTCCGCGGAAGGCTGGCCGCTGCTCGATTACCGGAACGGCGCGTGGCTTGGCGGTCGCGTTCGAGCGCTGCAGCGACTCGCCGGACTCGTCACGCCTGACACGCGAGTCGTCCCCGCGGACGGTCGCGTGATGACGGGCGCTGAGATCGTGCGCCACCGCGACATGTATCAGAAGCTCTTCGAGACGATGATCGGCTATCTGAACATGGGCCTCGGTCCGGAAGACGCCGTACAGCGAAGACCGCTCAAGGAGCTCGAGGCGGAGCTCGGCGACTCGTCCGCGTTCACGTACGGCGCCCTCAGGAGCATGATGATCGCCTACGTGCCGGATTGAGCTCCGTCGATAGTCCACGGCGCGGATAGAAAGTCAGGCTGCGACGCCAATGATCCACCGGGCGCGCGCGTTCGTTCTTCTCGCCATCTTCACGATCGGTTGTCAAGGCCGATCGGCGGCACCGACCTCGCCGTCGCCGGTGAGCTCGCCGGTGAGCGTGGCGTTCTCTGCGGTCGCCATCACCGGCGTGGTTCGCGATCTGCTTCAGCGGCCGGTCGGCGACGTCAGAATCGAAGTCACTGAAGGACCGTCCTCGGGCCGGACGGCGATCAGCGATGCACAGGGGCAGTTCTCCCTCGACGCGATCGCATCGGGCGATCGCGTCGCTGTGACTGTTTCGAAAGACGGGTACGACACCGTGATGACGCGTCTGCGTGCTGGTCAGGCGGTCATTTTCTTGAGAGATGTATCGGTGGCCAACCTCGAAGGCCGTCGATCCGTCCGCTTCACGGCAGATGCGAGCTGCGTGCAGCTTCCGCCTGCGCTGCGCATGCGGTCATACGGTGCCGTCGTCATCAACTCAACGGCGACTGCTGCAGTGATGAAAGGCGAGGCGACCTTTGTCAGCGAGTTGAGCGGCGCCGATTTCTATCAGGGCTACGCGAAGATGTGGCTCATCGCCGCCCACGATGCCGTCCGCTTCAATGTCTTCAGCTGGGACGCATTCAACTGGTGGCTCGAAGACGACCCGATCATCGAACGACTGACGCCAACGTCACATTTTTCGATTTCCGGCACGGCGACGACTGCCGTATCCAGCAACCAATCGACAATCACCACCGCGTTGGACGGAACCTTCTCTTTCTGTGCTGAATCGAAGCCGGGCGCGCAGCCGCAATGGCCGCCAACGTGCGCGGTGCCGCCCGTCGAGTGCACATCGCCGCGTCATCAGCTGACGATGACCGCCCCCTAGTGGTTTCGTGTCCCTGGCGGCGGCACGTGCAGCAGTGCGGGACCGTGGGTCCGGAGCAAACCGTAGTAAGCGTATTGGCACAGCTCGCTGGTCGGCGGCGAAGGCTGGGGTGTGCGGATCAAGCCGGTTTGCGGAGCGACCCACGGTTCCGCGCTGCGCTCACGCCGGCGTGGGCGGGTTGTCGTGGCATCACGGTTTCTCTTTCTCGAACATCACGAGAAACAGCCTGGCCCGGTCGTCGTCCGGCGGCCAGCGCTCCAGCGTGCGGACATGCCGAAAGCCGGCGCTCGTGACCTCCGTCACGAGGACGGATGCGGGAATGCCGTGACCGCCCCGATTGCTCGGCACGCCAGCCGGCACGGGCGAGCCCGGATCGGGCGGGAAATCCATGATGGCGAGGCGGCCACCCGGTTTGAGCGCGGCGAGCAAGCTGGCATCGAACTCCTGAGGACGTGTCAGATGGTGGTAGACGTCGCGCAGGAAGATCGCGTCACAACATGCGCTCGGAAGGTTGGTTGAAGACTCGGCGCCTTCCAACACCACCACATTCGACACGCCGTTCTCGGCGACGGCGGCCTCGATCTCGACAAGCTGCGCGGCCCCTATGTCGGTGGCGTAGACCCGTCCCGTCGAGCCCAGCCACTTCGCTATCACGACGGACATCGCGCCGCCTCCCGCGCCAACGTCGGCCACGATCATTCCCCGCTCGAGCGCGAGCAACTCTGCCAGTTGCGGCACTTCGCGGGCCGCCTGCTCCCGCTCCTGCCGTACGGCGCCAGCCGGTCGCTGCGCCCCGAGAGCTGCAGGAAGCGCGAAGAGCAGGCACGCAACAGACACACGCAGCGCCATTGCAACTTCATTCATTCCACCTCGCGTCGGCGCTTCAGCAATCCGCCGACCGCCTTCTTCACGAGGCAAGACGCCGCGAACCGTGAACGGGTTCACTGCGTTCACGTGGTGCTCGCCGCCCGGACTCGAACAGTGCGAATCCCACGAACGAACACCCGCTGCCGGATCGGCCCGTTCGATCGCTCTCGCTGCACACCTTCCCGTTTGGTATGCCCGTTGTATAGACAGCCTACACAATACTTTGTAGGATGCCTACACAATGAGCCGAGAACCTGCGTCGCGCGTCGAGCTGCTTCGGGGCACGCTCGATCTCCTCGTCCTCCGCACGCTGCTGTCCGGCCCCAGTCACGGTCATGCCGTCGCGAAGCACATTCAGCGTACGTCCGAAGATCTGCTGAAGGTTGAAACCGGCTCGCTCTATCCGGCGCTCTATCGCCTCGAGGCCAAGGGGTGGATTACGGCGTCGTGGGAGAAGTCCGAGAAGGGGAAGCGAGCCAGGTATTACCGGATCACGGCGCTCGGACGGAAGCAACTCGCCAGCGAGCAATCGAAATGGGACGCGTTCGCGCGGGCGATGCGACTGTTGCTGCAGCCGACGGAGGAATCACGATGAGCGACTTCTTTCGCCGACTCGCATGGTGGCGGCGCCGCCGAGTTGCGGACGAGGAGCTGCGCGAGGAGCTGGAGTTCCATCTCGCGGAAGAAGCGGCCGAGCGCGAGGACGACGGCTTGCCTTCGGCGGACGCGCGGCGGCGCGCGCACCTCGATCTCGGAAACGCCTTGTTGATTCGCGAGGACGTTCGCTCGCTCTGGACATGGACAGCGCTGGAGCAGCTCGTACAGGACGTGCGGTACGCGCTGCGGACGATGGTGCGCTATCGGCTGGTCGTGGGACTTGCGGTCCTGTCGCTGGCACTCGGAATCGGTGCCAACACCGCCATCTACAGCTTCATGGACGCGTTGTTGTTCCGGGCGCTCCCTGTTCCTCAGCCCGACTCCCTGGTCGTCGTCACGTGGCACAGCAAGCCGTTCAGCATGGGCCGGCCCGCGACGAGCGGCTCCGAATTCGTCATGCGTGCGATGAACGGCAGCACGTCTCGCGACCCGTCCGGCGTGGACGCGAGCATCGTGCCGTTTGGCGCGTTCGAGCGCCTGCAACAGGTATCCGGCCCCGTGCTCTCGGGGTTGTTCGCGTACTACCCTGGAGCGAGGCTCAACGTGATTGTCCGCGGCGAAGCGGAGGCCGCAAACGGTGAGTACGTGACAGGCGGGTTCCTGTCTACGTTGCAGGTCGTCCCTGCCGAAGGTCGAGGGTTGTTGCCAGACGATGACCGTACCGGTGCGCCACCGGTCGTGGTGATCAGCAGCGGCTACGGTGCGCGACGTTTCGGCAGCGCGCGTGCCGCGCTTGGTCAGACCATCCTGATCAACAACGTGGCGTTCACCGTGGTCGGCGTGACGCCGGAATACTTTTCCGGGATCGATCCTGGCACCATCCCGGATATCTACCTGCCACTGCGCAGTGTGATGCTGCTCGAGGGCGGGCCGCTCGAGGGTGTGTTCGATCCGAACTATTACTGGCTCAACGTGATCGGCCGCCTCAGGCCCGGCATCCGCCTCGCCGACGCGCAGAACGTCCTGGCGACGCCGTTTCAGCAATGGGTGCGGTCGACGGCGACCACCAGCGCCGAGCTTGCGAACCTGCCGGTGTTGCGACTCCAGACCGGCGCCGGTGGTCTCGATACCTTGCGGCGTCGGTTTTCGAAACCGGTCTATGTGCTGCTCGCGATGGTGGGATTGATCCTGGCGATTGCGTGCGCCAACACCGCGAACCTGCTGCTGGCGCGGTCGACCGCGCGGCGACGAGAGATCGCCGTTCGCCTGGCGATAGGAGCCGGCCGGCCGCGCATCATCCGTCAGCTATTGACGGAGAGTGTCGTCCTCGCGCTCGTCAGCGGGGCCCTTGGTGTGTTTGTCGCATTCGTCAGCATCCAGACCCTGTCGCGATTGCTCGCGAATGGTCAGGAAGTGAACGGACAGGTCTCCGGACTGATCGACGCGCGCCTCGACTGGCGCGTCCTCGGCGTGACCCTGGTGCTGTCGATCGCCAGCGGTCTCCTCTTCGGCCTCGCGCCGGCGCTCCAGTCCACGAGGCCATCGCTGATGCCAGCTCTCAAGGACGCATCGCTTGCGGATTCACATCGGCGCCCGCGGCTCTGGCCGCGTCTGGCGGTGACGCAATCGCTGATCGTCGCGCAGCTCGTGATGTCGTTGTTGCTGCTGGTCGCCGCCGGCTTGTTTGCGCGGACTCTCACGAATCTCCAGTCGGTCGAACTCGGGTTCGATCCCGAGCATCTGCTGTTGTTCGATGTCAACGCCGCCCAGGCAGGCCGATCGCCGTCCGAGACTGCCAGTTTTTACGCAGACCTCCGCCGGCGCCTCAGTGAAGCGCCGGGCGTCAGGGACGCGACGCTCGCGCATGCGTCACTCATCGCCGCCGGCCGCGGACTCCCGATTTCGGTGGATGGAGCCCGGCCACTGGAGGCTCGCATCCTGAATGCCGGCCCCGCCATCCTGAAAACGATGGACATCCGGGTGCTGCGGGGACGTGACCTCGACGACCGCGACGGTTCCAGCGCAACGCCGGCAGTGGTGATCAGCGATCTGTTCGCGCGCTCGTACTTTCCCGGCCGCGATCCGATCGGGCGTCTCATTCACCTCGGAGGTCCAAGTCCCGTCGACTTCGAGGTCGTCGGGATCGCCGCGAACGCGCACTACGGCAGTTTGAAACGGCAGGTCCCACCCGTGGTCTACCTGCCGTACAGCCTGGTGGCGTTTCCGCCGCTCGGGCAGATGACGTTCGTTGTCCGCACGGCCGGCGATCCGCTGCAGTACGCATCCGTCGTCCGCAGCATCGTGCGCCGTGGTGACCCTCGCGTACCGGTGACGAGGATGCGGACACAGAGCGCCGAGATTGAACAGACGCTCAATCAGGAAATCATTTTCGCGCGTCTGTGCGCGGCGTTCGCCCTCCTCGCATTGGTGATGGCGTGCATCGGTCTCTACGGGGTGATGGCGTACGGAGTCACGCGTCGCACTCCGGAGATCGGGATTCGCATCGCACTGGGCGCGCGTCAGCGGACGGTGATGTGGATGGTGCTGCGCGAAGTCTGTGCGCTGGCAGCGGTCGGGCTGACGATCAGCGTGCCAGTCGCGCTGTTTGCCGCGCGCCTCGTGGAGTCGTTCCTCTTCGACTTGAAGCCGAACGATCCGCCCACGATCGTGTCGGCGGTCGGCGTGCTGGTTCTTGCGTCGCTGCTGGCGGGCTGCGGACCAGCGCGTCGTGCCGCGCGCATCAATCCGACAGCGGCGCTGCGCGCGGAATAACGGTCACCTGCCCCGATCGAGACGCTTCGGGCACAATAGCAACACGTTGGCACAGAGACCGAAGAGGGAGACCCGCAGCCGAGACGACGCCGCAAAAGGAGAGGCGCAGGGCGAGGTTGCGCCGGTCAAGAACTACATCACGCCGAGCGGCTTACAGCGACTCAGAGACGAGTTGCGCTTCTTGCTCACCAGGGAACGGCCGGAGGTGACCGCAGTCGTGGCCTGGGCGGCGAGCAACGGCGACCGCAGCGAGAACGCCGACTATCAGTACGGCAAGCGGCGGCTGCGCGAGATCGATCGGCGGATCCGCTTTCTCACGAAACGGATCGATGCGGCGGAAGTCCTGGACCCCGAAACGCCGAGACGCGGACGGGCGGCGACTCACGTGTTCTTCGGAGCCACCGTGCGCTACGCCGATGCGGCTGGAAGCGAACGTGTCGTGAGCATCGTCGGTGTCGATGAGGTCGATCTGAATCGTCACCACATCAGCTGGATTTCGCCGCTGGCGCGCGCGTTGATGAAATCCGGGCCGGGGGAGCGAGTGGTCGTGCGCGCGCCCGGCGGCACGCAGCAATTGGAGATCCTCGACGTGAGTTATCAGTCCATTCCTGTCGAGCCCTTCAGGGATCCTCACGAGGAGAACCGAAGTGGGTAATCCGGCAGCGACGGATTGTTCGGAAAGTCGAGCCCTGCGCGAGGGTAGTCGCACGTCGATGCCACGATGGGCTCGGCCATCAGTGCACGATGGACGAGCGTCATCTCTACGGTGTCGGGAAAGTCGTGCGCCGTGTCGTACGGGCGATAGTTGTTGCCGTGAAGATGGACGATGTCGAAGCGGCGCTGTAACGTCGCCACCGCCTCGTTGAAGAGTGTGTCGCGCTGCCCGACGCGATGGAACTCCGCGACCACGCAGTTGATGCTGGCGTGATGCTCCACGATGTCCGGGACGATGCCATACTCGCCGCCTTCGATATCCATCTTCAGGAATACTCGATGGTCGGTTTCGGCGGCCAGTGTCACGAGGCTGCCGATCGTCACGTGCCCGGCATCGTCCCTGTCAGCAACACTGACGCCGATGTGACGGTGCCTGAGGACGAAGAACCAGAAGTAGTCGAGCGCGTTGCGCAGCATCGCGCCGTGATGCTTGCGCGTCCGCCGATTGAATCCGCCGCTCTTCATCAGGCCGACGACGCCTGTCGCGAGCCGTCGTGCGAAGAAGCGGGGGCCAACGCTGGGATCGACGCCGATGACGCGGACGGCTCTGTTCGCCGCCGCGAATGCCTTCTCGAACGACCAGTCCCGTCTGACGCCGAGCGACAACAGGACAGCGGTTCGCTCGACCGCGGCGGCGGGAACGACGTAACCGCCATCTCTGCGCAAGCCAAGCCGCATGAGGTCATCTCGCGTACGCGGAATGAGTCGTTGTCTATCGAGCATCGCAAATCGTCGCCGCGTGATCGGGTACGCGGCGCTGCAGCCAGAGCGGCCGGCGATGGTCTGCAGTTCAGCGGGGCGGTCGCGCTGACGATGTCTTTGGTACCTGGCGCGTGGCGGACGGCTCGATCCGCAGGACCCCACCGTTCTCGTGGTCGACCACCACGTACAAGAGCTCATCGGGCCCCTGCCGAACGTCGCGGATGCGCATCTGCAGTGGAACGAGCAGCGCCTCGCGACGGAGCTCCTCCAGCTTTTCGTTCAGGAGGACTCGCTCCAGATGACCCGTACCCGGGATCTCGCCGGTGCGTTGTCCACCCACGAAGATGTCGCCCTTCCACTTCGGAAGCTTGTCGCCGGTGTAGAACGTCATCCCGGATAACGAGATCGACGGCATCCAGTACACGACCGGCGCTTCGAATCCTTCCTTCGAGAATGTTGGCGACTGCCAGGGTCCCGGGTAGCTTCGTCCGAGGCTGACGAGCGGCCATCCGTAGTTGGCGCCCGGCTTCAGGATGTTGATCTTGTCGCCGCCGTTCGGTCCCATTTCGCTCTGCCACATGTCGCCGGTCACCGGATGCACCGCGAGCCCGAGGGAGTTGCGGTGGCCGAGCGTATAGACCTCCGGTTTATGGTTGGCGCGCCCGACGAACGGGTTGTCCGATGGAACCGTACCGTCGTCATTCAAGCGAAGCACTTTGCCGGAGTAGCTGTTCGGATCCTGTGAGCTGCTCCCGTTGCCGCCGCTCGGCGTCGTCATATAGAGCTTGCCGTCACGCCCCCACGCGAGCCGTGACGGTCCGCTCACGCCAGCTCCGCAACTGAAGATGTCTTTGAGCTCGGTGATAGCGGTTCCGTCAAAGCGCCCGCGAGCGACGGTCAACGCCGCCTGTCTCTCGCTGCCGATCGGTTTCAAATAGGAGAAGTAGATGAATCGATTACTGGCAAACTGCGGGTGCAGCACAACGTCCAGCAGTCCGGATCGGCCCTGGACTCGCACTGCCGGCGCACCGGGTATGGGCGTCGGGTCGAGTACGCGATCGCGAATCAGCCGTAAGCGGCCTTCTTTCTCGGTCACCAGCATGCTGCCGTCCGGAAGAAACGCCAGGCTCCACGGATTCGCCAACCCGCGAGCGACGGGCACGACGCGGATCCGCATCACTTCGGCGGTGTCGTACTCGATCGGTTCGGCGGGAATCGGTTGCGGCTCGAAACCGGCCGGCGCGACCGGCGTGCCATTCTCGAAGGGGACCGTCTGTTGCGCCGTCACGATGAGCGGGACAACCGCGAATGCGCAGAAAACAATGAGCGACCGCATCAATGCGCGCAGGCCGGACCTGGAGAGCTGCATCGTCGAATCACCTCGCAAGCGGCTCAGTATACGATGACGCAGCAGTCCGTCTTCATCGCGCACACCGCGAGGGTGCAGTCAAGAGATGCGTACGTTCATCCCGGTCTTGATTCTGGCGTGGCTGTCGCCTCCAGCCCTGGCGGCTGGTGCGGAGCGTTGGACCATCGGTCTCACGACGGACCGTGTGGCGATCGAGGCGCTCGTCGTTGCGGGTGCTACCGCGACGTCGCCGACAGTGCTCCTCATCGGTGGCGTCGAGGGGAAAGATCGATCGGCGGATGCCGTCGCCACCGAGGTCGCCGCGTTTGAGGCGCTCCCGCAGGACCGGCGGCGATTCCGGCTGCTTGCTATTCCCATCGCAAACCCAGACGCGCATCCGCTGCAATTTCCTCCGGCGGGAGCGGCATACCGGGAGCACGTCGAATCACATGTCCTGTGGCGATGGATCGGAACGCACGCGCCGGATGCGGTGCTGATTGCCGGTGCCGATGCCGGGCTCGCCGCTGCGCTGTCCGAGAACGTCGTGGCCGATGTTGGAGCGATCCCGGCGCGACGCGTCGACGTGGGCGCGAACATGCTCGGCGCGATCGCCGAACCGATCGAGCCGTCCGCCGCTCGCCGGGAGTTGGAGCGCAGGATGGCGCGGTCTCCGCGCGAATTCGCCGAGGAACTCGCGCGTGGCTATGGGCGCGATTTCAGCCAGCCGACGTACATCGCCGCGATGGCGCTCATCAGCCGGCTCCGCCTCGGAGAACAGGCTGACGTGGCGCGACTGATCGAGCCGTATCTCACGGGCGCGAGCGACAGCTTTGCACGCCCGTCGCAGAGCTCGCTCGCCGCACACATGCTGTTCTTCGAGGTGGCACGACGGACGGGTGACGAGCGTGCCAAGCAGCTGGTCGTACGCGCCGCCCGCAGCGGTTTTACCGACTCCGGCGAGCTGCGCGAGTTCATGCCGCTCCACGGCGGGTGGAGCGACTCGCTGTTCATGGACGTTCCGATCCTGGCGAAGGCCGGAGCGCTCACCGGTGACCGCCGCTACTTCGACATGGCGGCGCGTCACGTCGCCTTCATGCAGCAGATCGTCCTGCGACCCGACGGCCTGTATCGTCATCAGTCTTCGGCCGAGGCGGCGTGGGGCCGGGGCAATGCATTCGGTGCGCTCGGCCTGGCGCTGACGCTCTCCGAGTTCCCTGCAGATCACCCCGCGTATGCGCGGCTGCTTGCGTCGTTCCGACAGCACATGGCGATGCTGGCGCGCTTCCAGGACGAGAACGGGATGTGGCGAAACGTCATCGATCGACCGGGTGCGTATCCTGAGTACTCGGCGACCGCGATGATCGGCGCCGCGATGCTGCGCGGCATCCGCAACGGCTGGCTCGATCGGACGACGTATCAGCCGCTGGTCGATAAAGCGTGGCAGGCGATCCTGTTGCGGACCAGCACGGATGGACGCCTGGTGGACGTGTGCGAGAGCACGGGTACGCGCGGCTTCACCGATGACGACTACCTGCGGCGCATGGCAATCCTGGGTCGCGACGACCGCGGCGGGGGGATGGCCATGTTCTTCGCGACCGAGCTCGCGGGCCTGTGATCAGGGTCTATCGCTTCTTGGTGGGACGATGCCGTTCAGTCGAAGGTAGACGGCCATCTGACCGTAGATGTCCCACGTGTGCCCGATCAGGAAATAGATGACACGCGCCTTCGACGATGGCCCCAGAAACTGATTCGTCTGGACAATCTGCAGCATCGACTGATCGCTCTGCTCGCGGATCAGCGCCTCCCCGAAATCGAACGATGCGGCGAGCGCCTGGAGGATCTCGGCTTTCGATGTTGCGTTGCGGTTGAAAGCGGGCGCGGCGGCCTTGCCTCCAAAAAATCTCAGGTAGGCCATATTACCCGTCGCGACGTGCATGATCTGCTGACCATAATCACGCTGCGCGGGTGTGCTCTTGTA
>Ga0111538_10010690_pt1 | contig 12197 bp, 10 predicted proteins | sample SoiMethybrSBSTD1_FD_79669 | JGI IMG/M metagenome (GOLD analysis project Ga0111538, IMG submission 79669) | Bulk soil microbial communities from a Populus tree surrounding site in Tennessee, USA - Soil MetaG P. TD hybrid SBSTD1 (version 2)... | ecosystem: Environmental > Terrestrial > Soil >...
ACCATCATCACGCGCATCGCGAAGATCCAGACCAGAAGTTGAACCTGCACCAGTTCGTCGTTGACAGCCAGAAGAATGAAGGAAATCAAAGCCACACCGGTGACGCCGTAAGTCTCGAAGCCGTCCGCCGAAGGCCCCACCGAGTCTCCCGCGTTGTCGCCGGTGCAGTCCGCGATGACTCCGGGGTTGCGCGCGTCATCTTCCTTGATTTTGAAAACGATCTTCATCAGATCTGCGCCAATGTCGGCGATTTTCGTAAAAATTCCGCCCGCGACCCGCAGAGCTGCAGCACCCAGAGATTCTCCGATCGCGAAACCGATGAAGCAGGGATAGGCAAGATTTCCGGGAACGAAGAGAAGCACGCACAACATCAAAAGCAACTCGACGCTGATGAGGAGCATGCCGATGCTCATACCCGCTTGCAGGGGAATGTCGTAGCACGGATAGGGTTTGCCCCTCAGGCTTGCAAATGCCGTCCGGGAGTTCGCGAACGTATTTACACGAATCCCGAACCAGGCCACCGAGTAACTTCCGGCGATTCCAATCAGGCTGAAGAGAAGAATGATTATGACCTTGTACGCCTCCAGATGGACCAGGAAGCCGAAGTAGAAGGTGATAGCCGCGCCGATAAAGATCCAGAGGAGCATCAAAAACCTGCCTTGCGTCAACAGATAGGTTTTGCAGGTTTCGTAGATCAGTTCCGAAATCTCCCTCATGGACTCGTGCACCGGCATGTTCTGCAGGCGCTTATAGATGATCAATCCGAATATGAGTCCGAGAGCCGAGACAACGAGTCCTCCGGTGAGCAGGGTCCGCCCAGGCATTCCGAAGAATATCGCCTGATTCAGATCGGGAACTTCGAGTTCGATTTCGCTCTGGGCAAAAGCTGGTGACTGGAAGGCAGCAACGAAGGACACGGCCATTAAGGCAACGAACAAAGCTCGCTTCATTTACGACTTCAGCGATTTCGGGTCTAACCAGTCCCGAAGCGCATCTCCAAGAAAGTTGAAAGACAACACGGTTAATACAAGTGCCACCGACGGAAACACCACCATGTGCGGCGCATCGAACAAATGCCCGCGTCCGTCGTTGAGCATGGCGCCCCAGCTCGGAGTCGGTGGGGCAATCCCCAGACCCAGAAAGCTCAGAGACGCTTCCAATAAGATTGCTGCCGCCATCCCGATACTGGCCTGAACCAGGATCGGCTGGATGATGCTGGGCAGCACGTGCAAAAAGAAAATTCTTGGGCCGGACGCGCCGAGCGCCCTGGCCGCCTCAACGAACTCCAGCGTCTTAACCTTCAAGACCTGGCCCCGCGCCAGCCGCGCGTATCCAGCCAATCCAATAACACTCAGTGCGAAAATCAGGCGATCGATCCCGGGCCCCAGGAACGCCACCAATGCGATGGCGAGGAGAATCCCCGGAAACGCCATCAAAGAATTTACAACGATCACCGTCACGAAGAGGTCGGTCTGACCACCGACGTATCCGGCGAATCCCCCGATGAGCACGCCAAATATCCCGGAGAGCAAAACTACCGTTGCCCCTACCCGCATACTGATGCGGGTCCCCAACAGAACCCGGGAAAGGATATCACGGCCCAACTCATCGTTGCCAAAAGGATGATCCCAGGTGGGAGCCTCGAGCCGCGCGGCCAAATCCTGCACCGACGGATCGTACGGCAGGATCCAGGGAGCGAACAATGCGACCAAAGTCAGAGTCGCGATGATCACGAATCCAACGGCTGCCAGCTTATTCTTCCGGAAAAACCTATTCATACCGAATCCGGGGGTCTACCACCGAATAGATCGCGTCAGTCACCAGATTGATCAAAATGTAGCTCAAAGAAATTGTCAGGATGCAGCCCTGCAGCAGTGGATAGTCTCGTGCATTGATTGCCTGGACCGTGAGGCGGCCCAGCCCCGGCCAGGCAAACACCGTCTCGGTAATGATCGCTCCAGCCAACAGAGCTCCCGCCTGCAAGCCCAGAATCGTGATCACGGGAAGCAACCCATTCCGCAGGGCATGCCGAAACAGAACGACTCTTTCCGGAAGACCTTTGGCTCGCGCGGTCCGAACGTAGTCCTGCTGGATCTCCTCCAACATTGAAGCGCGCACCATCCTCGTTGTAATCGCCGCCAGCGCGCCACCCATCGTCACAGCCGGAAGGATCAGATGGGAAATTCCCCCCCGGCCCGATACAGGTAACAACCCCAGAAAAATAGAGAACAGGAGAATCAGCAGCGGTCCTAAAGCGAAATTTGGCAGAGAAACGCCGAGAAGGCTGAAGACGCCGATGGCACTGTCCATCAGCTTGCCTCGACTGACGGCGGCAATAACCCCTGCCGGAATCGCAAGAACGAGCGATACCACGATAGCGGCAAAGGTCAGTTGAATCGTTGCCGGGTAGCGCGCCGCAATGGATTGCGCGACAGGCTGCTGATTACGGAAGGAGACGCCCATGTCGCCTCTGAGCAAACTGAAAACATAGGTCTTGTACTGATCGAGAAGCGGCCGGTCCAAACCCAGATCATGCCGCAGGCGCTCAATCTCAGGCTGTGGCGCGCCTTCACCCAGCATCTGTGCGACAGGATCGCCGGGGACCAGGTGGATCAGCGCGAACACTAGCGTCACGACAATCCAAACGACCGGAATTGTGAGCACCAGACGGCGCAACAGGAATGCAGCCATGCGGCCGCGAGTATAGCCCGACTAAAAGAAAAGAAGGGAGTCTCGGCACAAGTTTCGAGACTCCCTTGGAGGTGTCCATGGGGGAATCAGCACATCAGACGGCCTTATGCAATGCAACTGACGCGCCAACGCTCACCCTGTTTGAATTCAGTCTCTTGTATTTCGAGTAGCCACGAAATGGACTCCACAAACTGAGAGAACGTCAACCTGCTTGAGGAACGTTTGCAGGGGGGAGAGAGGAGGAGAAGGGAGCCTCGAAATCCGTTTTCGAAGCTCCCTTTTTGGGGTTTGGGAGAGGGAAATCAGCAGATGCCTTGATTAATGCAATCGCCTCGCCAAACATAAGATGCTTTAGATTCATCATCTTAGTTTTGCCCGAGTAACAATCTTGGTCAATTCATTGACGCAGACTGTCAACGTTCTTGAATTTGAACTGCCGTCGTTTGTCACTGGTATCAGAATCCGCTGGGACTGTCCTCCCAAACGGATCCTCTCGTGGGGTTTGCGCGTTGACAGCCTCAATCGGTCAAGACTACGATGACGCCTTTAGCAGACTAAAACGAAGGCGAGCCTACGGACTTGTATGGAAAGGATTTCTCTTACAGCATTCTTCCCTGCCTATAACGACGAGCACACGATTGAAAACATCGTGCGCTGCGCCGCGCAGGAGATAGCAAAAGTCACGGACGACTTCGAAATCATAGTCATTGATGACGGAAGCAAGGACCGGACAGGCGCCATCGCAGATCGGATCGCCGGGGAAGTTCCCTTCGTCCGGGTGATCCACCATCCCCGGAACCTTGGATATGGAGCAGCTCTCATTACCGGCTTCAGCAATGCCCGAAAGGATCTTGTTTTCTATACGGACGGAGACGGGCAGTATGACGTTCGCGAGATCCACAACCTTCTGGCTCAGCTCCGGCCAAACATCGATCTCGTTAACGGATACAAGGTGAAACGCTCCGATGCCTGGTACCGGGTCTGGATCGGGGCGGCCTACCGCCGAGCAATGCGCTTTGCCTTCAGACTGTCGATTCGCGACGTGGACTGCGATTTCCGGCTCATTCGCCGTCGTGTCTTCGAAGTCATCACGCTGGAGTCCACAAGCGGCGTGATCTGCGTGGAGATGGCAAGAAAGTTCGATGCTGCGGGGTTGCAGATGGTGGAGATCCCCGTCAGCCATTACCCACGCCTTCACGGCAGGAGCGAGTTCTTCAGATTCCGTCAGCTGTCGCAAACATTCAAAGGACTGCTCGGCATCTGGTGGAGCCTTGTTCTCTCACGCCGTTTACCAGTATGGATCACTACCGCGGCAAGAAAGTCCTAGTCACCGGCGGTCTCGGCTTCATCGGAAGCAACATCGCGGTACACCTTGTAAGAGTTGGTGCGTCCGTCACCGTCCTCGACAACCTCGATCCGACAGGCGGTGCGAACTCCTTCAACCTCGAACCGGTAAAAAACGACGTCGAAGTCATCAAGGGCGATACCTGCGATTTTGACCTCATGTGCCGGCTGGTCCGCGGCTGCACGCACATATTCAATCTCGCAGGACATGTAAGCCATATCGAGTCGATGCAGGATCCTCTAAGTGATCTCCGCATGAATACCATTGGCCCGCTGACCGTGCTCGAAGCCTGCAAAAAGGAAAACCGTGACGCCCGCGTCGTCTACTCAGGAACGCGGCAATCTTATGGCAAGTCCGATGTTCTCCCCGTCGTTGAGAACCTGGTCCTGAAACCGGTCGACGTAAACGGCGTGAACAAGATGGCTGGCGAGTGGTACCACATGGTTTACCACAAGGCGCACGGTATCCCCACGGTGTCCCTTCGGCTTGTGAATACGTTCGGTCCGCGTCAGCTCATGAAACACGCGCGTCAGGGATTCATGGGTTGGTTCATCCGCCAGGCTATCGACGGCGATGAAATCCAGGTGTTTGGTGACGGTCAGCAGTTTCGAGGGTTCAACTACGTCGATGATGTGGTTGAAGCGCTGCTGACGGCTGGAACGAGTCGCAACGTTGTGGGCGACTACTTCAATCTCGGCGGCATGCAGCCCGTCACTTTGGAAGCCCTCGTCCAAAAGTTGCTGGCTGTGACAGGAACAGGTTCCTACCGGATCGTTCCGTTCCCTGACGAACGGAAAAGTATCGATGTCGGAAGCGCCTTCTCCTCATTCATGAAGTACCATTTTGCTACCGGTTGGACACCCTCGACTTCCCTGGAAGAGGGACTGATGAAAACCGTGGATTACTATCGCCAGCACAAAGCCCACTATTGGTAAGCTGTGCGCGCCGAAGACTTCGAGTATCTCTACAACCTGGAACAGAATTACTGGTGGTTCGTGGCCATGCGCCGTATCACGGACGCCATCGTCGGTAGTGACCTCCAAAACCGGGCTCTCACGGTGCTCGACGCGGGCTGCGGCACAGGATATAACGTGCAGCACTATGAAAAGGCCGGACACTCTGTTTTCGCCCTGGATATTGCAAAAGAGGCCATAGCCGGCGTGCAACGAAAAGGATTCCACAAGATCTGCCAGGCCTCTGTGACGCACATCCCTTATCGTTCGGCCACGTTTGACTTCGTGTTCTCGTTCGATGTATTGCAACAGCTTCCGCTGAAAGCAGGAGAGGAAGCGGTCCGCGAAATGCACCGCGTTTTGAAGCCAGGAGGTTGCCTGTTCATTCGGGTCGCAGCGTTCGAATGGTTGCGTTCATCGCATGATGAGGATCTTCACACGGAACACCGGTACAGCCGCCCGGAGCTGAGAGCCTTGTTGCAGCGCGTGGGCTTTGAAACCCGGCTGGCCACCTACGCTAATACGTTTCTATTTCCTGTGGTTCTCCTGAGGCGCACTTTGAAAAAGCTGGGCGTTGGCCGTGGAACCGACGTGAAGCCGTTGCCACGCGGGCTGGGCTGGATCGATCCGATCTTTTGCAGGGTTATGTCCGCCGAAGCGCCTCTCCTTGGCGCTCGCCGCAGTCTTCCCTTTGGTTTGTCTGTAATCTGTTGGGCGCGGAAGGCGTGAAGGCAGAAAAAAATCGGGGCCAGACTGGTCGTTTCCCATTTTCGTGAAGCAAAATGGGAAACAACCGGTCTGGCCCCGATTTTTTTAGGGAACGATCCGGCTGCTGCGGTCTACAAACTCGCCGCCACCGACCATCAGTTCACCGCCGAGGTTGTTGTCCTGACAGATGTATTCGAACAATTCCTGGCCAGGTCTGAAGGTTATCGTAGCCACCCTGGTCCACGGCGCCGTGTATGTATGCGGATCATCCACGGTGTATTCGTATTGCATGGTCGTCATATTGGTACGCGTGAATTTCTCTGTCACGTGCATCTTCTCGGTGTGGGGAGATCCCGCTCTGTCGAGCCAGAACTTCTCACTGAATCCGACGGTATCGACGACAAGAGTATCTCCCTCCCAACGTCCGACGGAATGTCCGTATCCGGTTGGCACGAAGTCTTTGGGATGTTCGCGGCCATCCAGATAAATAGTGCGAACCGTGTGAGGCCCGCCGACATCCATGAGATAAATCACTTTGGTTTCCGGGATATCGACGATGTCCACGCCATAAGGGGTTTGGAATTCCCTAACCACACCTGAAACCTTGCATCGTGCGTGGGGTTCAAGCTCGTTCACCCGCCGATACTCGAAAACGCCGCGGCTCCAGGCCTGAAACGGCATTTCACCGGTGCCCCGGCCTCCACCGAAGTCTCCGAACCACAAGCCGACCTCTCCGGGAACCGCGCTTAGCCGGATCTTTCCATCAGGCCATCGCGGAGCGGGCGCTGGAGGAGCCGCTGCCGCGGCACCACCACCTCGACCACCACCACCACCGCCGCCACCCTGACGACCACCACCGCCTCCACCCTGTTGTGGAGCAGCAGCGCCCGCGCCAGCCCCGGCAGGCTGTCCGCCGCCCTGACCCGCCTGGGCGAGGACAGCAACAGTAAGAGAGAACACCGAAATGGCAGCAATAACCAAGCTCCACCGAGAAAGTCTCATTAATCCTCCAAATACGAACTACTTCAGTTCACGTCCTTGCCTTCGAGAGCACCTAACTTGCGCAACAGTGCGACGGTACTGTCCTTTGGAACGGGCAACTGGGCGATACTGTTCTTCCCCATTGCAATGTCCAAAGCCGTAAATCCCTGCTTCGTTTTTACATTCAACCTGGCACCACTGTCGACGAGAAACTGGACAATGGTGTCCGCTCCTCGCGTCGCCGCGCCATGCAACGCGTTTTCGCCTTTGGTATTCGCTTCATGCAGGTCGAGACCCGCCGCTAACGCAACTTTCAGCGCCTCAAGCGCCTCGCTCTCAGTGCCCTTGGTATTCTTGTCGCGATAACCCACTCCGGCGGCAAGCATCAATGCGTTTGTTCCGTCTCTGGTGGCGAGTTTAGGATCGGCCCCGGCCGCCAGAAGTAGACGCATGGCAGGAGCATCGCCAGACCTTGCCGCACGCATCAAGGGAGTTGCGCCTGCGCCGAGGGTCGTATCTCCGCTGTCCATACCACTCTTTCCCGGAAGCGGTTTGTTCAGGGCAGTGTCTGGATTTGCCTTGTGAGCCAGCAGCATCTTCACGATCTCGATACTCGGCAAGGCATCGGTGGTCTTGCGTTCCGGCAGAGTGGTCCAATCTTCATTGCGGGCTTCCACAATCGCATAGAGAGCGGTGCGGCCGCTGGCATCGACGATGTTTGGATTCGCGTTGTGATCCAGCAGGAACTTCGCGAAGCTGTACTGCTTATTGAGGATGGATACAGTCAACGCGGTCGTGCCGTCCACATCTCCATAGTTGAGGTCGACTCCTCCATCAACCATTACCTGCGCCGTTTCTGTAATGCCTTCACGCGCCGCATACAGGAGGGCGGGAAATCCGCCACGTGCCATCGGAGTCACGGAAGACGCGGCACTCAACCGAGGTAGTCGTGTCTCCCTGTCGGAGGACCGCATTTTCCAATCCGCGCCACGATCCAGGAGCAGTTTCACAACGTCCGGGTGGCGTTCGGCGGCAGCCCACATCAGAGCAGTCTGCCCCTTGTAGTTCTCTTTCGCATTCACATCGGCTCCGCGATCCAGAAGAATGCGGACAACGTCGATATTCCCCGAGCGGGCAGCCGTCATCAGGACCGTCTCGCCGTCCTCTGTTGTCAACGTCTTTGGATCTGCGCCCGCATTCAGCAACGACTGAATCATTGCAGGGCTTCCAGCGCTGACAGCCTCGGAAAGAGGAGTTGCTCCATATCGGTTAACTGCTTTCGCATTCGCACCGGCTCGAAGCAGCAGGTTGACTGTCTCGGCATCGTTCCAATGCGCCGCCCAATGCAGGGCGGTTGTTCCGTCAGGCTGGGCGGCATTCACGTCGGCGCGTTGTTTCAGCAGCGATTGCAGCGCACTCGCGTTTCGAGTCCGAACGGCATCAGCAACCTCAGGAGCGGGCGCAGCGCTTGTGACGATTGCGCCAAGCAACAGGAGCGGAAGTGCCAGCCACATGCCATTTCGTTGTTTTGGATTCATTTCCCTCAACCTCACGCTTAGAGTTCGGCCAGCAGACCTGTGCTGTCGCCTACGCTGTCCTGTTTGATGCCAGCCTTGTCCAGTATGGACAAGAGCAGATTCGACATGGGAGTGCCTTCGGAATACTTGAGGTGACGCCCACCCTTCATCCTGCCATTTGCTCCGCCGGCCACCAGAACAGGAAGCGGTGAGTGATCGTGAACGTTGCTGTTGCTCATCGCGCTTCCATAGAGGATGAGCGAGTGATCGAGCAGGTTTCCGTCACCGTCCGGTGTTGCCTTCAGTCGTTCGAGAAGGTGCGCCAGCAGCGCGACATGGTAGGAATTGATCTTCGTCAGCGCCTCCAGTTTTGCCGGATTGTTCTGATGATGCGAGGCGGGGTGAAAGCCTTCAGAGATACCCAGCATCGGGAAGGTTCGATAACTGACTTCTCGTGCCATCATGAACGTGGAAACGCGAGTGATGTCGGCCTGAAACGCAATCGCCATCAGATCGAACATCAGTTTCGAATGCTCCTGATGATCATCGGGAACGCCGCTGGGCGACGTCGGTACTTTCAACTTTGAATCGGCTGTCTGTTTCTCGGCGAGCTGGATGCGTCTTTCGATTTCACGCACTGTATCCAGGTACTCCGCCACGCGATTGCGATCGTTCGGCCCAAGATTGCCCTGCAGACGCCGGATCTGACCTGTGACCGCATCGAGAATGCTGCGCTGGCGTTCAATACGTTCGAGACGTTCAGCAGGGGTCGCGCCATCCCCGAACATACGGTCGAACACCACACGCGGATTCATTTCCATGGGCATTGGTGTCGTGTTCGAGCTCCAGGAAATCGTGTTCATGTAAGTGCAGCTGAAACCCACGTCGCACGAACCGACCAGGCCGCTGTAGTCTTCTGTCGCGAGTTCCAGAGAAGGCAAGAGGGTGTCCTGCCCAATCTTCCTCGCTGCCATCTGATCGATCGTCACGCCGGCAAAGATATCCGCGCCGTCGGTGCGCTTGGGATGCACGCCATTCAGAAACACTGCGGGGCAACGTGTATGGTCGCCGCCGTTGTCTCCAGGTCCCTGAGGCCCTGCCATCTTGTGCGCAAGATTGCTGAGCACGACGACCTGGTCCTGATAGGGCTCGAGAGGAGCCAGGGTTCGGGAAAGCTTGAGTGCTCCCACTTCTGCGGGGGTCCAGTTGGCCATCACGGCGCCATGAGGAATGAAGCACATTCCGAGACGGATCTGCGGATTCGCGGCTGTTCTTGCCAGAGGTGTCTGCGCCGGCACCATCGATTCGAGGAACGGCAGCGCCATCGTGACACCCACGCCACGCAGGAATGTTCTGCGTGACAGGTGCGTTCTGGTGATGATCCTCATTTGGCCTCCTTGAACTGAAACGGCGTACTTTTCGCGACGCCAGTGACTAAAGCTGAGAACTTGAAATCTCGGCTTCGGGCATCCTGCACGATCCTGCGAACTGCAGGCATGTCATTGTAAGTGATGCCGCGTCCAATGGCGTAGGTCAACATCTTCTCCGTCATGACTCCCACAAAAACATTCGGATTGCTCGCAAGCATCTGGCGAAGCCCGGCAACGCCATCCACTGTTGCACCATTGAAGAGCGTGCCCGAACTATCGATGGGCAACCCGTGGTCGGTTGTTCGCCAGTGGCCGACGCCATCGAAGTTTTCCATCGAGAATCCGATCGGGTCCATCGCCCTGTGACAGCCTGCGCAAACCGGATTCGCACGATGCGCTTCCAGGCTTTCACGCAACGATCGAGGCTTGCCGTCGGCCGATTCCTCCTTCAGTGGAGGCACGTTCGGCGGGGGAGGCGAAGGCGGAACCCCCAGAAGATTGGTCAGGATCCATTTCCCGCGCTCCACGGGAGACGTACGGTTGGGATAGGACGTCACCATCAGGATGCTCGCCTGGCCCAGCAATCCGCGGCGGGCGTCGCTGGGAACCTTGATGCGACGGAACTGGCTCCCATAAACGTTTGGAACTCCGTAATGCCGCGCCAGCCTCTCATTCACGAATGTGTAATCTGCACTCAACAGGTCCATGACGCTTCTGTCCTCGCGCATGATGCTGTCGAAGAGCAGCGTTGTTTCCTGCTTCATCGCCTGGCGGAGGTTGTCATCGAAATCGGGGAAGGCCTCCAGGTCCGGCGAACTGCTTTTAATGTTGCGGAGGAAAAGCCATTGCTCGGCGAAATTGGCGATCAAGGCGTTAGATCTCGGGTCCGCGATCATCCGTTTCACCTGCTGATCCAGCACAGCGGCGTCCTTCAGCTTCCCCTGCGTCGCGATCGTCAGCAACTCCTCGTCAGGAATGCTGCTCCACAGGAAAAAGGAAAGCCGAGAAGCCAGCGCGAGATCCTTCAACCGATAGGTGGAGCCCGTTGCAGTGCCCGGCGGGTCGGATTCAAAACGGAAGAGGAACTCGGGGCTGGCTAAAACGTACTGCAGTGCGGATTCAATCCCGCTGTCAAAGGTCTTTCCAGCTCGCCCCTTCCGGTAGAAATCCAGAAGCATGTCGACGTCGGAATCCTCGAGCGGCCTGCGATAGGCAAAGCGCGCGATCGATGAAAGAATCTTCCGCGCACAGGGCTCTTCCCCGGCTGCATTCGCGGGCCTACAGCTAAAAATCCGGCGTCGCGAAGGCGTATCGCCCACTCCCGTCTGACCGAACGGCCCATCGACCGTGAGCCGGTCCACGGATGGATCGCCGGTGATGTCGAGCCCATCGATTGTTGTTTTCATGAAGGGCTTGATGAGGTGGTCCCTTTGAGCGTGGCTTCTAAGAATTGTTGTCGCGGAAAGGGTGTGCGTGCCGGCCTTGACCGGAATTCTGACCGTCAGACGTTTGTCCAGATCTGCCCCGAATGTGCCCGGATTTTCGGCCATCGCGGCAAAGTCTTCCTGCCCCCCCACGGTAACGACTTGAAGCCGCTCGCCATCCATGGCGATCTCAATCTGATGGCGATCTTCCATGCCCCTTAAGAGATCGAAGGTATTGCGCCAGAGTCGGACTTTAATCAGATATTCGCCATCGAGCGGGAACGGGTGAGAAACCAGGATTCCTCCGCGCGTGCCCAACGGTAAACCATCAATATGCTGGTCCTGGGAGAGATCGGGGCGAACGCGATAGGTCGTAGCACTCGGCGTGATGCCGGTGTTGCCGACCGCCATTCGACTGATATTCCAGGAAGCGGAGAGATATCGCTCCATCAATGACGGCGAAACTTTCAGCACGTCTGCGATGTTGTCGAACCCACTGCTTTCATCATCGGGAGGAAGCAGCGCCGTTGCGTCGATATCCAATGCCAGAAGGTCGCGGATGACATTCTCGTATTCGGCACGATTGAGTCGATGCATCACGACATGGCCGGGATTCGGTTTTGCCGTTGCCGCGCGATCGAGAGAGGTTTCGAAGAAGGCGGCAAATGCGTCCAGGGCCGGCTTATCCGGTCGCGGCGCTCCAGGCGGGGGCATCATGCCAACACGCACCTTTCGGATTACCTTTTCCCAGGTTTCTGCGTCTTTCGGGATGTTTGCCAGGTCGGCGTGCTCCAGGGAAAATCCGCCAGTACGCGCCTTTTCATTGTGGCAGGTCACACAGTAGGTATTCAGGACAGCGGCTTGAGTTGCGGCGAGCGGCTCCAACGGCCGTTGCTGCGCGCGGACTGGTTGCAAAAGAATGGCGGCGAGCCCAACGCCGAAAGCGAGGATCAACACTCTGGCAACCACTCGGGACCTCCCTGAGACCTTGAGTACGGAACGGCGCAAGTATAGTTCGGGGGAGGACTTTCCTGCCAGAAAAAGGGGTATTTTCTCGCTCTTGAATCTTTCTCCACAGCCCCTGTCGCAGTATCCTTGTGTTCACTATGCCGATCTACGAATATTCCTGTCGAAAATGTAAAAATGCTTTCGAACAGCTCGTCCGCAAGGGAGACGTGCCGGCCTGCCCGAAATGCGAGAGCCAGGAT
>Ga0111538_10010691_pt1 | contig 12196 bp, 12 predicted proteins | sample SoiMethybrSBSTD1_FD_79669 | JGI IMG/M metagenome (GOLD analysis project Ga0111538, IMG submission 79669) | Bulk soil microbial communities from a Populus tree surrounding site in Tennessee, USA - Soil MetaG P. TD hybrid SBSTD1 (version 2)... | ecosystem: Environmental > Terrestrial > Soil >...
CCGATTGTCGCCGCCAATCTCGTGCTGCGAACCGGGAGTGATGCCAATCCGCTCGACAAACCCGGCACGGCGAACTTCGTGGCCGCGATGCTCGACGAGGGCACCGCGAAACGGAACGCCCTTCAAATCGCCGACGATGTGGCCAGGCTCGGCGCATCGCTGGGCACCAGCAGTTCGATGGACGCGACCACGGTCTCCGCGCGGTCGCTCGCCAAGAACTTTCCGGCGATGGTGGACATCCTCGCCGACGTGACGCTGAACCCGTCTTTTCCGGCGGAGGAAATCGAACGGCAGCGCGCCAGCCGGCTGGCCAGCCTCGTCCAGCAGCGCGACAATCCGGCGCAGGTGGCTGCACAGGTCACCGCCGCCGCGCTCTACGGCGCGAAACATCCGTACGGATACAGCGAGATTGGCACCGAGGCGTCGGTGAAGTCGCTGACACGCGACGACATGGTAGCGTTCTGGAAGCAGAACTTCGTGCCGAACAACGCCGCGCTCGTCGTGGCGGGCGACATCTCGATGGACCAGTTGCGGATGCTGGCGGAGAAGTCGTTCGGCAACTGGCAGCGCGGCACTCCACTCCAACCCGCGTTGGTCGCGCCGACGACAACCACGGCCCGCGTCGTGCTCGTGGACAAGCCTGGCAGCCCGCAGACGCAGGTGCGCGTCGCCAGCATCGGAGCGGCGCGCTCGTCGCCGGACTTCCGCCCGATGCAGGTCATGAACCTGGCGCTCGGCGGGCTGTTCTCGAGCCGTATCAATATGAACCTGCGCGAAGCGCACGGCTACACCTACGGCGCGTCGTCTCAATTCTCGTCCCGGCGCGCGGCCGGACCGTTTCAGGTGGCGTCCGGCGTCCGCACCGACGTGACCGGACCTGCCGTGTCGGAGATTTTCAAGGAAGTCGGAGGAATGGTCGGGCGGCCCGTGTCGGACGAGGAGCTGAAGATGGCAAAAGACTCGCTCTCGTATTCGCTTCCGGGTGCCTTCGAGTCGAGCGCGAACGCGGTGAACAATTTCTCCAACGTGTTCATCTACGACCTGGGCCTCGACTACTACTCGCGTTATGCCGAGCAGGTGAACGCCGTCACGACCGACCAGACGCTGGCGGTTGCCAAGAAATATCTCGTCCCCGCCAACATGGTCGTGGTGGTGGTGGGCGACCGGGCCAAGATCGAGCCGCAGCTCAAGAAGCTGAATCTTGGCGCCATCGAAATCCGCGACACGGAAGGCAGGCCGGTCGGGTAGAGCACGCCTGCTATAATTTCGGACTAGACCAGTCGGATATGTCGGTTGCCACTTCAGGGCCTCTGCGGACGGCCGCCTCTGTCGTCGATTTGATTGGGAATACGCCGCTGATCCGGCTGATCACGTTCGAGGCTGGCCTGCGCAATGTCCAGTTGTATGCCAAGGCCGAGTGGCGGAATCCGGGCGGTTCCGTCAAGGACCGGCCGGCCGCGCGGATGATTGCCGACGGCGAACGGTCGGGTGCGCTCACGCACGACAAGGTGATCCTCGACGCCACGTCCGGGAACACGGGAATCGCCTACGCGATGATTGGGGCCGCCCGGGGATACCGGGTGAAGTTGTGCGTTCCCGAGAACGTCACGCCCGAGCGGAAGCGGATCCTGCGGGCGTTTGGGGCCGAGATCGTGTTCACCGATCCGATGCAGGGATCGGACGGCGCCATCATTCGCGCAAAGGCGCTGTACGCTGCCGATCCGGAACGGTATTTCTACGCGGATCAGTACAACAACCCCGGCAACTGGCGCGCACACTACGACACGACGGCGCCCGAAATCCTCGAGCAGACGGGTGGACGCCTCACGCATTTCGTCGCCGGGCTGGGCACGAGCGGCACCTTTATCGGCGTGGGCCGCAAGCTTCGCGAGATCAACCCGTCCATTCGGCTCATTTCGGTGCAGCCCGATTCGCCATTACACGGGCTCGAGGGCCTGAAGCACATGGAAACGGCCATTGTGCCGGGCATCTACGATCCTGCGCTGGCCGACGAGGATTTGGGCGTCACCACGGAGGAGGCGCACGAGCTCACGAGACAGTTGGCGCAGGAGGGCCTGTTCGTCGGCATCTCCAGCGGCGCCAACCTGGCGGGTGCTTTACGGGTGGCGCGCGACACGTCAGACGCGGTGATCGTCGTCGTCTTCTGCGACGGCGGAGAGAAATACCTGTCGGAGCGGTTCTGGGACGAAAGCACGACGCCGACGCTGACGCTTCAGCCGGGCGTCGAAGGGGCCATTCGTGCGCATGGCGCTGAAACCTATCCGAATGAGTGCTGCGGCGCGCTCTATGGACGCGACGGTGTGGTCACGGCCGCCATGGCACTCTCGAATACGACCGAGGAGGGACCGCGCCGGCGCTTCCTCGTTCGGCCGCAGGACTACATCGCAGCCGAGCGCCGCGCGGCGGAGCTCGGGGCGGATTTGCTCGGGTTCTATCATTCGCATCCGGATCACCCGGCGCGGCCGTCGCAATACGATCTCGATCACGCGTGGCCCTTCTTCTCGTACATCATCGTTGCGGTTCGCGGGGGGAAACCAGAGGCGATGACCTCCTGGCGGCTCCGCGAGGACCGTTCTGCCTTCGAGCCTGAACGCCTGACCTATGCCGAACATCATTAACATTCCGACACCGCTACGCCCGTTCACCGACAAGAGGGAGTCCGTGGAAGTCAGCGGCGCCACGGTGGGCGAACTGCTCACCGATCTCACGACGCGCTACGAGGGCCTCCGCAGGCATCTCTATGCCGACAACGGGCGCCTGCGTAATTTCGTGAACGTGTATCTGAACGACGAAGACATCCGCTACCTGCAGCGGGAGGAAACGCCGGTCAAGTCTGGAGACACGCTGAGCATCGTCCCCTCGGTGGCGGGAGGCGCTCCGGCATCCGCGAAGGCGACGGAGGACGCGCCGAAACAGGCGCGCGATGGCGGCCCGGCAACCGCTGCGCCGCCGCAGGCGCGGGAACCTCGGGCGCCGGGAGCCGATCTCTCGCAGGAAGAGATCAAGCGCTACAGCCGGCATCTCATCATGCCGGAGGTCGGAATCGACGGCCAACGAAAGCTGAAAGAGTCGAGCGTGCTCTGTATCGGCGCTGGCGGGTTGGGTTCACCAGCGGCGATGTACCTCGCGGCGGCAGGCGTTGGACGGATCGGCATCGTGGACTTCGACGTCGTGGACTACAGCAACCTGCAGCGGCAGCTCCTGCACGGAACGCCGGACGTGGGACGGTCGAAGCTGGCCTCGGCGAAGGATCGCATCAACGCGCTCAACCCGCACGTGCAGGTGGACACGTATGAAACGGCGCTCTCGTCGCAGAATGCGCTCGATCTGTTTGCGCCCTACGACGTGATCCTGGATGGCACCGACAACTTCCCGACACGCTATCTCGTGAACGACGCATGCGTCATCAGCGGGAAGCCGAACGCCTACGGCAGTATTTTCAGGTTCGAGGGGCAGGCCTCGGTCTTTGCGACCAAGGACGGCCCGTGCTACCGCTGCCTCTATCCGGAGCCGCCGCCGCCGGGACTCGTACCGAGCTGCGCCGAAGGCGGTGTGCTCGGCGTGCTCCCCGGGATCATCGGCGTGATCCAGGCGACCGAAGCGATCAAGCTGATGCTCGGGATCGGCGAACCGCTCATCGGCCGCTTCCTGATCTACGACGCCTTGAAGATGCGGTTCCGGGAGCTCAAGTTGAAGAAGGATCCCGAGTGCCCGGTCTGCGGCGCCAATCCAACGGTCACGAAGCTGATCGACTACGACCAGTTCTGCGGGGTTACGGCCGCTGCGCATCCGGGCGAGAATGCTGGAGGAACCGTGAACGACCTGGAGATCACGCCGCTCGAGTTGAAGAAGAAGCTCGACGCGGGAGAGACGCCGTTCATTCTCGACGTGCGCGAGCCCAACGAGTATCAGATCAACCGCATTCCCGGCTCGACGCTGATCCCACTCGGGGAGCTCCCGAGGCGATATCAGGAACTCCCGCAGGATCGCGAAATCGTCGCGCACTGCAAGATGGGCGGCCGGAGCGCGAAAGCGATGGACTACCTGCGTTCCGTCGGGTTCACGAAAGTGAAGAACGTGAAAGGCGGGATCCTGGAATGGATCGACAAGGTCGATCCTTCGCAGCCCAAGTACTAGCTGGATGGTGGTTGGTGGATTGCAGCCTTCCGGGGTTCGAGGCGTCGCAACGATCCAGACCATCCACATCCACCATCGACGATCGGTAGGCGGTCTTGCTTGTAGAACCGCCGCTGTTCCGCAGTAGGGCGGGGTCTTGCCTTATAGACCCGCCGATGCTTGCGTTACCCGTAGGGCGGGTCTTGCACTCCAGACCCGCCGATGTTGATCGAAGCCGACCCCGGGAGCTAAAATACCGACTAGACTAGTCGGATATCTCCGTGAACCCGCTGCAGTAAGGCAGAGCGGGAGTTGGCGCCATGCTGAGGTTGTCGAAAAAGGCGGATTACGCCCTTATCGCGATGAATCACCTTGCCAGGAAGCAAGGCGGCGCGCCTGCGTCAACGAGCGCGCGTGACATCGCGGAGCGCTACGACATCCCCATCGAGTTGATGGCGAAGGTGCTGCAGCGTCTGGTCCGGACAGGGCTCTTGGTGTCCACGCAGGGAACCCGTGGCGGCTACATGCTCAGCCGTCCCCCGGGTTCCATCAGCGTGGCGGATGTGATTCAGGCCATCGACGGTCCGTTCACGGTGACGGCCTGCTCGACCGAGAAGCACGATTGCGATCAGTACAGCAAGTGCAACGTGCGCGGTCCGCTGTGGCAGATTCGCGAGCGGATTGTCACGACGCTCGGAACGGTGAGCATCGCGGAAATGGCTGCAGAGAGTGAGGCTGCGCCGGTGGCGGTGGAACTGGCCGTGGTGCGCAGGAGTGGAATGTCGGGGAGCGCGGGGCCCCGCCCGCGACAAGGATGACGATGAAGCTTCCGATTTACATGGATTACCACGCCACCACGCCGGTCGATCCGCGGGTGGTGGAGGCGATGCTCCCGTACTTCACCCAGCAGTTCGGCAATGCAGCGAGCCGCAACCACGCGTTCGGCTGGGAAGCTGAAGAAGCGGTGGAGAATGCCCGCAAGCACGTGGCTGATCTGATCGGCGCCAGCGCGAAGGAGGTCATCTTCACCAGCGGCGCGACGGAGTCGAACAACCTCGCGATCAAGGGCGTGGCGGAGATGTATCGCGAGAAGGGCAACCACATCGTCACCTGCGTGACCGAGCACAAGGCGGTCATCGATACGTGCAAGAAACTCGAGAAGCAGGGCGCGCGCGTGACGTACCTGCCGGTGCAGAAGGACGGGCGCGTGAGCCTCGACGACGTGCGCGCCGCCATCACCGGCAAGACGATCCTCATCACCATCATGACCGCGAACAACGAGATCGGCGTCTTGCAGCCGATCGCGGAAATCGGCGCGATTGCGAAGGAGAAGGGGATCCTCTTTCACACCGACGCGGTGCAGGCCGTCGGCAAGGTGCCGTTGAACGTCAACGAACTGAAAGTCGATCTGCTGTCGCTGAGCGCACACAAGATGTACGGCCCGAAAGGAGTGGGCGCCCTGTACGTCCGGCGGCGAAATCCCCGCGTGCTCCTCTCGGAACAGATCAGCGGGGGCGGCCACGAGCGCGGCATGCGTTCAGGCACACTGAACGTGCCGGGAATCGTGGGCCTCGGCAAGGCGGCGGAATTGTGCCGTGCCGAAATGGCCGCGGACGCGGCGCGCCTGAGCACGCTCAGAGATCGGCTGAACGAGGGGCTGCACAGCAACCTCGACGAGCTGTACGTCAACGGCTCCATGACACATCGGCTGCCGCACAGCCTGAATATCAGCTTTGCCTACGTCGAAGGTGAGTCGTTGCTCATGGGCATCAACGATGTCGCGGTCTCTTCGGGATCCGCATGCACGTCCGCGAGCCTGGAGCCGTCGTACGTATTGAAGGCGCTCGGCGCAGGGGACGACCTGGCACACTCGTCCATCCGTTTCGGTCTGGGCCGTTGGACGACCGAGGAAGAGGTCGATTACGTGATCGACAAGTTGACCAGCGTGGTGCGGCGGTTGCGGGAGATGTCGCCGCTCTACGAGATGGTGAAGGAAGGCGTGGACCTTTCGAAGATGCAGTGGGTTACGCATTGAGTTGGCTCTAGGCTCTGGGCTCTCGGCTCCGGGTACTAGATTCTGGAGAAGACGATGGCTTATTCGAACAAGGTGATCGATCACTACGAGAACCCGCGCAACGTCGGGTCGCTGCCCAAGGACAACGCCAACGTCGGCACCGGGCTCGTGGGCGCGCCGGAATGCGGCGACGTGATGAAGCTGCAGGTGATGGTCAACCCCGAAACGGGCATCATCGACGACGCGAAGTTCAAGACGTTCGGGTGCGGGTCGGCGATTGCCAGCTCGAGTCTGGCCACGGAGTGGCTCAAAGGAAAGACGGTCGATCAGGCGCTGGCGATCAAGAACACCGACATCGTCGCCGAGTTGTCGCTGCCGCCGGTGAAGATTCACTGCTCGGTGCTCGCCGAGGATGCGATCAAGGCGGCTATCGCGGACTACAAGGCCAAGCAGGAAAGAGAGAAGGGCATCCCCGCAACAGCGGGACATGCTCAGCCGAACGCGTAAGACGCAGCGATGATCCAGATTTCCGAAACAGCCGCGCGAAAGATTCAGTCGCTGATGTCCAGGCAGGGCATCAGTGACGGGGGGCTTCGTGTGGGCGTAAAGGGCGGAGGGTGCTCCGGCTTGAGTTATACGTTCGCCTGGGAACGGGAGCCCCGCCTGGGTGACGAGGTCTTCGAGGAATACGGCGCGAAGATCTTCGTCGATCGGAAGAGTTACTTGTTTCTGAAGGGAACGACGCTCGACTACGACACCGCGCTTCTGACGAAAGGGTTCGTCTTCAACAATCCAAACGCGAAGCAGACCTGCGGTTGTGGCAGCTCGTTTGGAGCGTGATTCTTCGCCCGCACCTCACATGACGACGCTCGAATGCCGGAACTGCGGTGCCGGCGCGCCTGTAGACGATCACTTCTGTCCGCAGTGCAGCCGGATCCTGGCACTCGGCCGGCACGGCGATTTTTTCTCGTTCCTGGGCTTGTCGAGAAAGCTCGTGATCGACCAGGGGCAGTTGGAGCGCCGGTTTCGCGATTTGAGCCGTCAGTTCCACCCCGACTACTTCTACAACGCGTCACCATCGGAGCGCCTCGCCAGCCTGGAGCGGTCGTCGTACCTGAATGATGCTTATCGCGCACTGCGCAATCCGATTTCGCGCATCGAGCATCTCCTGGCGATCGAGGGGCTGCCGTCGCCCAAGTCCGAGAACGGCACCGCAAAGGTTCCGCCGGCACTGCTCGAGCAGGTGTTCGAGTTGAACGAGCAACTGGACGAGATTCGCGAGTCGCGTGAGTCGGGTGGCGATTCCTCCGTGCTTCGCGAGCGGCTGGAGGCGGCGCGCAAGCCGATCGACGTGAAGCGCGAGGAGCACGAGCGCGAAGTGGAAGCGCTCAGCGCGCGCTGGGATGAGCAGTTCGAATCGGCCACGGGCGCAGAAAAGCGGGCAACGCTGGACGCATTGCGGGAGCGGCTGCTGGAGCGGAACTACATCAACAACCTGCTGACGACGATCGACAGAGAATGCGCAGTCCTCGGTCCTCAGTCTCCGGTCCACCGTCCCGGAACGAGCGATCCTGGACCAGAACCGAAGAGCGTGGACCGAGGACTGTAGACCGAACACCGCTATCCATGGGCAAAGTCGTAGGCATCGACCTCGGAACGACCAACAGCCTCGTCGCTTACGTGCACGACGGCGTCCCGCGCGTGATCCGTGACGGGTCCGGCGATGGTCTCGTGCCTTCGGTCGTCTCTCTCGGAGAAGACGGGACGTTCTTCGTCGGCCGCGAGGCGCAGCGCCGTCTTCTCACCGCTCCGTCCAGGACGGTGTACTCGGTGAAGCGCTTCATGGGGCGCGGTATCGACGACGTGCGCGATGACGCGTCGCTGCTCCCGTTCAGGGTCGGTGGAGAACCCGGCGGCGTCGTTCGCATCGGCCTTGCGGACCGGGAGCTCACCCCGCCGGAGATCTCGGCGTTCGTGCTTCGTGAATTGAAGCAGCGGGCGGAGGATCATTTCCAGGAGCAGGGCGAGTTCGATTTCGAGGTCGATCGCGCGGTTATCACCGTGCCCGCGTATTTCAACGACGCGCAACGAACGGCCACACGGGACGCCGGCCGCCTGGCCGGGCTCGAGGTGCTTCGCATCGTGAACGAGCCCACCGCGGCGTCGCTCGCGTATGGCCTCGATCGGCGCGACCGCGGCATCATCGCCGTGTACGACCTTGGCGGAGGCACGTTCGACATCTCCATCCTCAAGGTAGAGGACGGCGTCTTCCAGGTGCTGGCCACCAATGGCGACACTCATCTCGGCGGCGACGACATCGATCGTCTGCTCGTCGAATTGGTGCTCGCGGAGCTGCCGCGGCAGAACGACGAGTCCAAAGAACAGCACGACAACGACGGGTCCCAAAAGCAGGACCCGTCCTACGCTGATGAAGCCGCCGGACAGGTCTGGTCCTCCAGCCGCGCCGATCAGGGCCCAGGCGGTGCCGTAGGGCGGGTCTTGTTCTCTAGACCCGCCGACCAGATCCAGGCGATCCGCAAAGCTGTGATCGAAGCGAAGTTCGACCTCTCCGATGCCGACGAGACCGATATTCGCGTGGACGCATTGGGGTATCGGCGACGGATCACACGCACGGAGTTCGAGCAGCTCATTCGGCCGCTGGTGGAGCGGACGATCCAACCGGTACGACAGGCATTGGCGGACGCGGGACTGGAGCCTTCGGAAGTGGACGAGGCCGTACTCGTCGGCGGCTCCACGCGGGTGCCCCTGGTGCGGCGCCTTGTCTCGGAACTCTTCGGGCGAAGTCCGCACAGCGAGCTCAATCCCGACGAGGTCGTCGCTCTCGGGGCGGCGGTCCAGGCCGACATTTTGATCAGCGGCCGGCGCGAGATGCTCCTGCTCGACGTGACGCCGCTCAGCCTCGGCATCGAGACGATGGGCGGCGTGGTCTCGAAGATCATCATGCGCAATTCCACGATCCCTGCGAGCGGCCGCGAAATGTTCACGACCGGCGTGGACAACCAGACGTCGGTGGACATCCACGTCCTCCAGGGCGAACGGGAGCTGGCTGCTGATTGCCGATCGCTCGCGCGGTTCAAGTTACGCGGCATTCCGCCGATGCCTGCCGGATTGCCGCGCATCGAGGTGAGATTCCAGATCGACGCCAATGGAATCCTGAGCGTTGCAGCCTCCGAGCTTCGAACCAGCATCGCGCAGACGATCGAGGTCAAGCCTTCGTACGGGCTCACCGACCAGGAGGTGGAGCGCATGCTCATCGAATCGTTCGAGCATGCGCAGGCTGACGTGGATGCAAGGCTTCTCATCGAGGCGCGCAACGAGGCGGAAACGGTCATCAACGCCACGGAGAAGTCGCTCCGCCGGCCCGACTTTGCCGACATCGCGGCGGCCGATCTGCAGCCCGGCGAAACCGAGCGAATCGAAGCTGCGCTCGCCGCGTTGAAACAGGCGATGGGCCGCGAGGATCGCGATCTAATCCGGGACGAGACCCACGCGCTCAACCACGCTACCCAGCATCTGGCCGAGGTCATGATGAATCGTGGCGTTCGCGAGGCGCTCGCCGGCAAGAATGTCAAAGATGTGTGAGGAGGGCGCGTTGTCGAGATGCCTAAGGTAACCTTCATCAAGGACGGGAAGGAAACGACGGTGGAGTTCGAGCACGGAAAGCTCCCGTACCAGCATCACGGCCTTCCCGAGTCGTTTCTCGACGTGGCGATGAATTTCGACGTCCCGCTGGAGCACGCCTGCGGCGGAAGCTGCGCATGTACCACCTGTCATCTCATCGTCCGCAAAGGGACGGAGAACCTCAGCGAGGAGCAGGACAACGAGCTCGACCGGCTGGATACCGCCTGGGATCTGACCACCAGCTCCAGGCTCGGCTGCCAGGCTGTCATCAAGGGTGACGTGGTGGTCGAGTTTCCAATGTACACACGTAATTACGTACAGGAGGGTGGCGGAATTCAGCTCGGCAAGTCGGAAACTCAGCTCGTCGACTCAGGCGGGAGCGACCGGAACGGGGCGCAGCCATGAAATGGACGAACTCCGAGGACATCGGAATCGCCCTTTTTGAAAAGTTTCCAGAGCTCGATCCTCTGACGGTCCGGTTCACGGACCTGCGCGACAAGGTGATGGCGCTCGACGGCTTCGACGACGACCCGAAAACTTCCAACGAGCCGAAGCTCGAGGCTATCCAGATGGCTTGGTACGAAGAATGGAAGGAAAACCGGTAAGATAAACCATCCGTCTTAACAGTATGAACAGGCGCCGAATCGCTGCTGCGGCGTTTCTCTCATCCATCCTGGCCCTGCCGGCTGCAGGCCAAGGCACCGTGGACGTGAACAAGCTCCCGGTGAACCTCGATCGCATTCAGCGGCAACTGCAACAAACCACGGTCCGCGAGGAGCGGGACGGCCTGAACCTGCGATACGTGGTGGACGTTTACGGCCGGGCTCCTCGCATCGAGTTGTTCGCACCGCAACCCAACCTCATGAGCGGTCCAGCCCCCTACGGGGCCCCTACCCATCGCGAGATGATCGAAGCGGCGACGCCGCAGGAGTTCCGTGCGCCTGCCGCCGACTTCGGGTCGCTGTTCCGCTGGCTCTCGGACAAGGCCAAGGACAAGAGCCGGCAATAACGCCGTGCGCCTTCTCGTCGTGGCCGCCACCGCGGCCGAAGTCACCTCTTTCCTGACAGAATTGCCTCGCGTCGCTGACAGTGGTCCGCGCACGACGAGATACCGGTCCGCTCGGCACGACATCGATCTGCTGGTGAGCGGCGTGGGGATGGTAGCGACTTCGGCGTGGTGTTCGCGCGCGCTCGCGGCCGCCCGGTTCGATGCGGCCCTCAACTTGGGCGTGTGCGGCAGTTTCAGGGCGGCACTCAGCCCGGGAACGGTCGTCAACGTGGTTTCGGACCGCATCGCCGAAATGGGGGCTGAAGACGGCGAAGCGTTTCTCACCGTTCAGCAGATGAACCTCGTTGGTGACGACGAGTTCCCGTTCAAGAACGGCAGGCTGGTGAACGCCTCGGCGCCGCCGTTTTCGGCGCTCTCGTCGCTGCCGGCTGTCGACGGCATCACCGTGAACACCGTTCACGGGCTCGACCGTTCCATCGCCCGCGTGGTGGAGCACTTCGATCCCGATGTCGAAACGATGGAAGGCGCGGCCTTCATGTATGCGTGCCTGATTCACGGCGTGCCGTTCGCCCAGGTACGCGCCGTGTCGAACATGGTCGAACGGCGCAACCGTGCCGCATGGCAGATGAACGAAGCTGTCGAATCTCTGGCCGCTGTCGCGCGGAGGATGCTGGAGTGATGACGCTCACACTCGGATTTTCGCCGTGCCCTAACGACTGCTTCATGTTCGATGCGATGGTTCATGGCCGCATCGATTGCGAAGGACTCGAGTTCACCGTCCGCATGGCCGACATCGAAGCGCTGAACGAAGCGGCGTTCGCCGGCGACACGGATGTCACTAAACTGAGTTTCCACGCCTACGCTTACTGCGCCGCAAACTATGTGCTGCTCGACGCCGGCAGCGCGCTCGGACGCAACTGCGGTCCGCTGCTGATCTCCAAGCGCGCCGTTTCCCCCGCGCAGGTTGCGTCCGGCGATCTCCGGATCGCGATACCCGGCAAGTACACGACCGCCAACTTCCTGTTGAGCCTCGCCTTTCCCGGGGCCACGAACAAGACGGAGTGCGTCTTCTCCGACATCGAGGCCGGGCTTCTCGACGAGAAGTTCGACGCCGGTCTCATCATCCACGAGAACCGCTTTACCTACCAGGACAAGGGCCTGAAGAAGATCATCGATCTCGGCGAGTTCTGGGAGTCGGAAACCGGCGCCGCAATTCCGCTCGGCGGTATCGTCGTCAACCGTCGGCTTTCCGACGATGTGAGGCGCCGTGTCAATCGTGTGATGCGCCGCAGCGTCGAGTATGCGTTCGCCAATCGCGGTGCGAGCCTTCCCTTCGTGCGCGCGAACGCCCAGGCGATGAGCGACGATGTGATGTACAAGCACATCGACCTGTA
>Ga0111538_10010692_pt1 | contig 12195 bp, 11 predicted proteins | sample SoiMethybrSBSTD1_FD_79669 | JGI IMG/M metagenome (GOLD analysis project Ga0111538, IMG submission 79669) | Bulk soil microbial communities from a Populus tree surrounding site in Tennessee, USA - Soil MetaG P. TD hybrid SBSTD1 (version 2)... | ecosystem: Environmental > Terrestrial > Soil >...
GGTAGGTCGGCTCCTACGTGGACTTCGAGATGGCCGACGTGTCGAACCCCGCCGAGCCGTAGATCTCGGTCTTCTCGTCGACGAAGAATCCCGCACCCGCGCGTAGGCCGACGGCGTTCTTCCACTCGCGCCGCAGCGCGATGAGCACCTCGCCCGGATTTTGCTCGGATCCGTCGGGGCGGAGATCGCACGCCTTTCCGCGAGCGACGACGCATTGTCGTTTGAAAGCGGACCACGTCACGTACTCGGCATCGAGCCGGAGCTCGACCGTGCGGCCCCAGGGCATGGTCGTCGCTCCCAATCGAAGGACGTCGGGGTACGTGAAAAGCACATCGACGTCTTTGTCGAAGTCCTGGCTTTGGTAGCGCTGGCGGAGCGTGCCGCTCAGCCGTGCTTCGCCGAACGACGGGCGCACGGCGTAGGAGGCGCCGATACGCAGCTGTCCATCGGGGAGCGGCTCCCAATAGACGCCGGCGGACATCGCGCCTTGAAGGCCAGAAACGTCGATGAGGGCGCGCCCTTCGGTGCTGATCTCGTCGTTGCCGGCGAGGTTGCGCGCTTGGTAGTGGACGATGCTGCTGAAAACGAGGCTGCCGGAGAGCGCGAAGGAGAAGCGTTCGTCGGGAAGACGGAAGCCGGCCGCCGCCGTCGTGTAGATGCCCTGCTGCGTGCCGCTGATGATGGCCCAACGCTGCGGTCCGTCGGCAGCATTGCCGGAGAACCCCGCGCGCGTGTCGAACTGGGTGGCGCCGCCGAAGGGCGCGTAGGCCCCGATCCCGCCGAAAAAGTTACGCTGATTGAAGTCCGTCGTTGCCGCGATGAAGGGAATCCCGATCACGTTGCTGGCGTGCGCATCGCCGGTATTGGCAGCGACATAGTCCGGATCGTTCAGCGTTGCGGGCGTCTGCGGGGACAGGGCCGAGGCGCGCCGCGTGAAGTCGACGGTCCGCCACGCGAGGGTGCCGTCCGCCAGAAGATGCGTCCCCTGCATTCCGCCGATGGCTGCCGGATTGAAGTAGATCGCGTAAGCGTTCGGCATCGCCGGATGCCCGTGAGGGTCGGCGACGCGCGGATTCATATAACCGCTGGCGCGGGCCGCGGCAGGAAAGAGCAGGGTGGTCGCGGCCGCCACTGCACCAACAAACAGCGCCGTGCGCGTCCGGCGAGATCCTCCAAAGGTCCGTGGCTGAGGCGATCCCTCGGGAGAAAGGTGCGCCGTGGCGATCCCGGTCGCTGAAGTCCTGGCGCGCGGATGAGGCAAAGCATCGTTGCGAGGCATAGTGGGAGACGATACATAGCCTGAATGTCTCGCTTACCGCTACGGAAGGTGTTGGGGGGCGTCACGAAGCGCGCCCTTGGCCTCGGGCTCATCTCACTGGCGGCGTGGGGCTGCGTCGACCCGAAGGGAGACTACGAGGAATACCGAAGCCGCCCGTACGTCCCGCGCGAGGCCGGCACCACGGACGTCGCCGAATCGCCGTGCCAAGAGGTGCTCGCCCAGAACCTCGACGGCAAATACTTCGGCACCTGCATACCCAAGCTGGTGGGCTCCCCGTTCTTCTTGTCTGTCGACCAAAAGGTGCGCCCCTCGGCCGACGGCAGGAGCGGCGAGATCGACATCTCGTTCACCGCACTGAAGCTGATGGCGACGAACATCTCCGATACTACGGGCGACATCAACGTGCTCAAAACGGTGCCGATCGACGAAGAGTGCCGCTACCGAGAGGACGTGGGAACCTTGATTCTCCCCGCTGCCGCCAACAGCCTCAACCGCGATCTCGAAACGGTCGACGTCGTCCTGCGGGGCAAGCTCCTGACGGCGGAGCGAAGCTGCTCCGAACTCGACGGCAAGGTGCCCTTTGCCGGCCTGAACCTCGACGGCGATGGCGACGTCTGCATCTACATGCGCGCGCCCGAGGACGGCTCGATCCCCACGGTTCCCATGGAGGAATACGTGTGCGATCCGAGCATTCTGCTGCCGCGCTGAGGGCGCCCCAGGCTGACGGAGCTCGCCTCGTCGGTGAAAACTTGGCCGACCACTCGGTGGGGACGGTAAAAAGGCGGAGATCCGAGACTCCCCTATGTTGCCCGTCCTTCGCTCGACGTTGCCCGTTTCCCTCCTCTGCGGTTCGCTCGCGGTGCTCGCCCCGTCCACCACGCGCGCCCAAGTGACGGGGGGTGGCGGCGGGAACTGGTCCGCGGGGACGGGCACGACGGGTTGGTCACCCGTTCCGCCTCAACCCCCGCCGTACTATCCACCCTCGCGCCACACGGAGCCGGCGAGCGCGCTCGAGATTGGCACCCTCTACGGCTTTTCTGCCGCCTACGGCGTCGGAACCGGCATCTGGCTCGATGCCGAGTTCGGTATCGATGACCCCGGCATGCGGTTTCTTCCGCCGGTCATCCTCGGCTTGGCAGCCCCGGTGGGCGTGTTCTTCCTCGACCGACCGCGCATGCCCCGCGGCATGCCCGCCGCCATCGCGATGGGCATGGCCATCGGGGCGGGGGAAGGTGTCGGCATTGCCAGCTACCAATACGTGACGGCCAAAGAAGGGGACGGGTGGGGCTTCCGCGGTTTCTCGCGCGCCGTCTTCATCGGCAGCACCGCGGGCACGGCGCTCGGCGTCGCTGCGGCTTTCACCATGGAGCCGTCCCCCAAAACGAGTCTCCTCATCGGTAGCAGCGTCGGCTGGGGCATGCTCGTCGGCAGTGCCTTCGGCTACGGCGCAAGCAAGGCGCACAGCTCTTTCGGCGATGCCAACGACTCTGCCTCCCTCGGAGGGCTCATCGGTTACAACGTCGGTCTGGCCGGCGCAGCGGCGCTTTCGACCGTGTGGGTGCCGAGCTACACGTCGCTCGCCTGGATGTGGATGGGATTCGGCGCAGGTGCGCTGATCTCGGCTCCCGTCTACCTGTTCTATGCGGGCGGCGATCACGATCCACGGCGCGGTCTCATTTTCCAGGGCACGGCGGCCACGCTCGGGCTCGCGGCCGGCGCGATCTTCACCATGGATAGCCACGACGTTGCGGTGTCGTCGGGCGGGCAGCAGGCCCAGCGCCCCGCGCCTTTTCAGGTCACGGGCGGCGGACTCATGCCGGTGCCTGGTGGCGTGGGATTCACGGTGTCGGGACTCCTCTACTGACGGCTGCCGAGGTCCGCCCCGGGATCGTAAAGAAGACAAGGCCTAGTTCTCGGACTAGGATCCCTAGGAGATGCCGACGCTCAAGTATTTCCCACCCGAAGGGGGGCCGCGCGAATACAGCGTCCACAAGGCCGTGACCACCATCGGGCGTGCGCTCGACAACGATCTGTCGTTCGCCCAAAGCGACATGGTGGACCACCACGCCCAGATCCTCTTCGACGGGCGCGACTTCAATCTCGAGGAGGGGGATCGCCAAGCCGAGATCCTCATCAACGGCAAAAAAAAGCGGCGCGCCAGGCTCTGTCACGGCGATAGGCTCACCTTCGGCTCATCGCAGCTCGCCTTCAGCATGTTCGCCGACGCCACCAGCGCTTCGCGCAGCGAAGGGGAACCGCGCGCCGCGGGCCCCGCAGCGGTGTCGAGCGAGCTCCAGAGCCTGCGCAAGCTGCAGGGCTTCAGCGAAAAGCTCATGCACAAGGGCTCGATCGACGAGCTGCTCGACACGATGCTCGACGACATTCTCGAGCTCACCGGGGCCGACAAGGGGGTCATCTTGCTCACGCTCCCCGACGAGCCCGACCAAGAGAAGAAGATCGCCGTCCGCGCCCTGCGCAACGTGAGCCGCGAGAGCATCATCGACGAGCGCGGAGGCGTTTCCGACAGCATCGTGCGCACGGTGCTCACCACCGCCAAGCCGCTCATCGTCTCCGACGCCCTTACCGACACCAAGTTCAGCAAGAGCGAGAGCGTCGTGGCCCTGCAGCTCTCGAGCGTGATGTGCGCCCCCATGCTGTCGCAGGGGGAAGTCATCGGTGCCCTTTACGTAGGAAACGACAAGGTCAAGCACCTCTTCGAGCGCCCGCAGCTCGACATGCTCACCATCTACGGCTCGCAGGCGTCGCTCATCCTGCAGAACGCGATGCTCCTCTCCGCCCTTCGCGCCGACAAAGAGAAGCTCGCGCAAGAGCTCTCCGATAAGCGCTTCGGCGAGATCATCGGCTCGTGCGCGTCGATGATGGAAGTCTTCCGCAAGCTGCAGAAGGTGGCCTCCACCGACATCAGCGTGCTCATCACGGGCGAAACGGGCACCGGCAAAGAGCTCATCGCGCGCGAGCTCCATCGCCGCAGCCAGCGCGTGTCGGGCCCCTTCGTCACCATCAACTGCGGCGCCATCCCCGAAAACCTCATCGAGAGCGAGCTCTTCGGCCACGTGCGCGGCGCCTTCACCGGCGCCGTGCAGAGCCGCGGCGGGAAGTTCCAGGCCGCCGACGGCGGGACGCTGTTCCTCGACGAAATCGGCGAGCTCCCCCTGAACCTCCAGGTGAAGCTTCTGCGCGCGCTGCAAGAGCGGGTGGTCATCCGCGTGGGCGACAGCCGGCCCGAGAAGGTCGACATCCGCGTCATCGCCGCCACCAACAAGGTCCTGGAAGAGGAAATCAAACGCGGCGCGTTCCGCGAAGACCTCTACTACCGCCTCAACGTCGTGAACCTGTGGCTCCCGCCGCTGCGCGAGCGTGGTGACGACGTCGTCATCATCGCCAAGGCGCTGCTCAGCAAATATGCCGACGAGATGAAGAGCCAGGTGCGCGGCCTAACGCCTGGCGCGCTCGCTGCCATCCGCAAGTTCCCCTGGCCGGGCAACATCCGCCAGCTCGAGAACCGGCTCAAGAAGGCGCTCGTCCTCTGCGACCGCGCCCTCCTCACGGCCGAGGACCTCGACCTCGGGGCCGAAGCGCAGCAGCCGATTTTGCCGCTCGAGAAGGCCAAAGAAGAGTTCCAGCGCAAGTACGTGCTGGAGGTGCTCGAGCGCAACAACGGCAACCGCACCCAGACGGCGCGTGAGCTCGGTGTCGATCCGCGCACCATCTTTCGGTACCTCGAAAAAGAGCCACACCCGATCGCCAGCGAAGGGTCGGGCGGTCCGCGCGATACGACGCGATGAACGGCGCAGCGCCCGCCGCTCGGCTGATCCTGATCCCCCCCGGCGTCGAGCTGCACGAAGGGCTCGCCCAGCTCGGGGCCACGGTGGGGTGGGTCAATGCCTCGGGCTACGTCGAGTCCGTGGAGCTCCGCGTCGCCGCGGAGAGGGACGACGCGGCCACGGTGCTTCGCGGCCGGTTCAACCTGCTGTCGCTCTCGGGCCCGAGCGGAGGTCCCTACGCCGTGACGCTGTCGCGCCTCTCGGACGCGGGGCTCCAGGTGCTCGGAGGGGAGCTCGTGCGCGCCCGCTCGGCAGGGGTCAACGTCGCGGTCCTCCCCGCGACGCGCGAGGCCGTGAGAGGGGCGAGTGCGGCGGCCGGCGCGCCCGCCAATTGGGCGAGTGCCGCCGCCGCCAGTGCCGCCGCGACGGCCCGCGAGGAGGAGCAGATCGACGAGCCGGTCCCCGAGGCTGGGGATTGGGTCCAGCACTTTGCGTTCGGCCTGTGCGAGGTGCTCACTTCGGACGGCGACCGGCTCCGCATTCGCGACGTCGGGGGCCCGCGGCGCGTCAGGGAGGTCGCGCTGTCGATGCTGCGGGTGACCGGGCCGACCGACTCGGACGGCAAACGCCTTTTCAACCTGGAGCGCCGCGCAGCGCCCTAGTTCCGGAGCTCGGCAGGGTCGACCTCACGTTCGGCCCGCCCTGACGGGCGAGGCGGGCGCGCAGCTTGGGTCTAGCGCAGCGGAATTTCGCGGCTCACGGGCAGAGGCAGTCGATCGACGCGAAGCAGCGTCCCCTCTTCGATTTCGCGCCAGGGTTCGTCGGTGATGCGCTCGGACGCGATGAGCACGGCTTGGCGCGCCGGCGACCATGCCGTTTCGACGACGGCTCCGGTTTCATTCGACGAGCGCTCAACGCGCACCGCGTCGCCCGGCCGCCGGTCGAGCAGGAAGAGCGTGCGCCCCGAACGATGCGCGTAGAGGGTGCGCCCGTTGGAGAGCAGAAAGTTGCAAGCGCCGAGCTTGGGGCGGCCATGTAGATCGCGCAGCGCCGCCGCGATCACCGTGTCGGCGGCGTTGCCGTCGCCGTTTGCGCCGATGCGGGCTTCGTCGAGCCGCGTGAGCAAGAAGGCAAAGAAGATTTCGCTGTCCGTTTCGCCGGTCAAGGCGGCACGGCGCTCGGGCGACACTTGCTCGCGCACCCAGTCGATGTCCTCGATGGTCCCGTTGTGAGCGAACACCCAGCCGCTCTTTTCGAAGGGGTGCGTGTTGGCGAGCGTGATCGGTCCGACCGTCCGTTTGCGGACATGTGCGATCAGCACTTCACCGCAGCTGCCCGCGGCGACCTCGTGAAAGTCGTCGTCCTCGTGTGCGCAATCGGTCCCGCGCTGGAGCAGCCATCCGCCCCCCTGGCTGTAGACCCCGATGCCCCAACCGTCCCGATGCTCCCGCGACAAGAACGCAAGACTTCGGGGAGCCTCTTTGAGAGTCAGTCGGAAATGCGTTACCTCGCTGGCGACGGCGGCCAATAAGCGGCACATGGGATGGAAGGCTACCCCTGACTATAGCACCCCGTGTGGGAGGTCTGCCCCGGCCGCTCGGACCCAACCGTGAGAGGGCCGTGGGCGGTGCGCCACGCCACCTCTCGCGCTCGGTGGATTTGTTCAGGTTTTTGGCGTCAGACGCTGATGGCCCCTTTGCGGAAGTCGCTCGCGCCGAGCTTGACGTTGACGCACGCGGGGACCTTGGAGGCAAAAGCCTCGTCGAGCGCGGGGCCCAGTTGCGATGGCTCGGTGACCCACGCGCCGAACCCGCCGACCGCGCGGACGACTTCGTCGTAGCGGGTGTAATCGAGCGCCGTAGCGACGGCGCGCGACTCGCCGTAGAGCTCGACCTGACCGCGGCGGATCTGCGTCCAGCCGGCGTCGTTGCCGATAACGGCCACGACGGGGATGTTTTGGCGGACCATCGCTTCGAATTCGAGCGCATGCAGGCCGAACGCGCCGTCCCCGTAGACGAGCACGACGTGCGCGTCGGGGCGGGCCAGCTTGGCGGCCATCGCATAGCCGGGGCCGACGCCCAGTGTGCCGAGGGGCCCGGGGTCCATCCAGATTTGCGGCCATTCGAGCTTCAGCACGTACGCCGCGGTGGCGACGAAGTCGCCGCCGTCACCGATAACGACGTCGTTCGGACGGAGCCTCTTGCCGAGCTCCGCGCAGACGTAGATCGGGTGCGGAGGGCTGCTCGTGGACGTGGCTTGCGCGTCCATCTGGGCCTGCTTCTTGTTCTCGTCGTCGCGGACTTTGCCGAGCCACGCGCTAAAGTCGGTCTTTTGCCGCTCGGCTGCGGCGGCGAGCTGTTCGAGGACGAGCCCGCTATCGGCGTGGAGCGCGACATCGACGCGCCGGTTGCGTCCGAGCTCGTTGCCATCGAGGTCGACCTGCACGATCTTGGCGCCTTCGGCCCACGTGCCCGCGCGCCCGTAATCGACGCGAAAATCGAACGGCGTTCCAAAGACGAAGGCGGCGTCGGTGTTGGCCAGCGCGTAGCGCCGCGAGCGGCTCATCCGCGTGCGGTGCGCGTGCGGGATTCCGCCGCGCGCCATGCCGTTCAGATAGAACGGCGCGCCGATGCGATCGGCGAAGGTGGCGAGCGCTTCGCGCTTGGGTGACCAGCGGATCTGCGAGCCCACGAGGAACACGGGCCTCTGACAGGAGCGCAGAATGCTCTGGGCCTCGGCGATGCCCGCGGGGTCGCCGGCGGGGCGCGGAGGGGACGCGAGCGGCGCGGTCGCCGTAGGCGTCGCGTCGTCGGCCATGTTCATCAGCAGATCGAGCGGCATCTCGAGGAACACGGGGCCGGGCAGATTGGCCTGCGCCACCCGAAATGCGGAGTCGATGTATTCGACGATGCGATTGACGTCGGGGACCTGCACGCTCCACTTGGTCACCGAGCGCATCAGCGTCACGCAGTCCATGTCCTGGAGCGAGCCCATGTCGGAAAGCAGACGCGGTCCTGCGCCCCCGATGATCACCATGGGCACCCCCGCGCGCTGCGCGTTTGCGGCCGCAGTCACGACATCGGTGACGCCCGGACCCGCCGTTACCGCGCAGACCCCCGGACGACCGGTGATGCGCGCATAGCCGTCGGCGGCGTGGCCGGCCGTCTGCTCGTGCCGCACGTCGACGACGCGGATGTCCTCGTCGAGACAGCCGTCGTAGATGGCTTGGATGTGCCCGCCGCACAATGTGAAGAGGTGCGTCGTGCCGTGACGTTTCAGTGCTTGGGCGACGAGGCGCCCTCCGTGTACGAGCGACATGCGGCGCAATCTATCACGCGCTTGGTTGCGAGCCGATCGGCCGCGAGCACCGTCGCTGCGTTTTCGACCATCGCCGTCGCGCGACCGCCGTTCGCTCGCGGCCCGACCTCCGCTCGCGGTCGGGCGGATTTCGTCTTTCGCGCCAGGTTGTCGCGCGCGCACGCCTGCGTAGCGCTGCGCGTCGCCGTCAGTGCACGTCGCCGATGAGCCACGCGAAACCGGGGACGAGCACCTCTTCCGGGCGCGCTCCGCCCCATGTCCCCGCGCTAGTGCCCGCGCCCGACGATTCCATGCAAAAGCCGTGATCGCCGAACACGAGCATGAGCGAGCGCGGCGGAAGGTTACGCGCGTGGGCGGCGACCACGGCGGCCACCTCGTCGGCGAGCGCGTCGAGACGATCGGACAGCGGGGGCCCCGCTTCGGGAAGCCGTGCTTGCACGAGATCGAGCTTGAGCACGTCGCGCCCCCCGAGCTTGATGCGACGAAGGGTGGGGGACGCGCGACCGCGCAGCCCGGGCTCCTCTTGGTCGCTCGGCGGCGACAGATTGGCGAGCCCCTCGGGGCCGTGCGCGAGGAGGTCGAGTTGAACCGGTGTCGTCGTCGGCAGGGCCGACCAAAGCAGGAGACGCTCGGTGCACGTCGCCTGCGACGTCAGCGCTTCGCACATGCGGTCGTGCACCCGCATGCCGATGTCGAAGCGCATGGCGTCGACCAGGACGAGGTGCGTCGATTTCGCGCCGTGCAGTCGCGCGACCTGGCTGGCGAGCTGCGGCGCATCGAGCACCATGCGCGGGCGTTTGCCGGTGACGCGCAGAGCGCTGAACCCTTCCGTGTAGCTGCGGGCGAAGTCGTCCGCCCACTGCTCGGCGATCCTGCCGGCGGATTCGTCCGCCTCGCCGCGTGCGATGGCCTCGAGCAGCGGGACGTAGCGCGTCATGAAGAGCCGCTCGACGAAGGTGAGCGGCTTGGGTCCGCGCGCCAGCGCGAGGTCGTTGGCAAATCCGCGCCAGTCGACAGGGGGCCCTGCAGTGAAAGTGCTGCGCACGACGGGCTTGCGAAAGGGGCTCTCACGCGGCGGAAAGAGTGCCACCACGCGGTCGACCGTAGGCAGTGGGGGGACGTGCGACGAACGCTCGGCCGGTGCGGCAAGCGCATGCTCGTCGTCGTCGGCGTGCCCGTTGCTCGCTCGTATCGGCACGGCTTCGATGCTCGTTAGCCCGTGGTCGGCTCCACCGGCAGAAATCCCCGTCAGCTCCACATGGCTCGTCGCGGGAGCGCGTTCGCCCGGCTCGGGCGCTGCCTCGAGCGGAGCCGCGGCCGGCTCGCCGAGCTGCGCATCCGCGCGATTCATTCTGGAAGGCGCGACGTTGCTGGGGGGCGCGTCATTCGCAGCGGGCGCCGGCTCGATGCAGCGGACGGCGGTCGACCTGGCTGCAGCGCGCGAGGGTTCTTCACCTCGCGCTTCGATCAGGTGCTCGAGGCGGATCGGCGGCCCGTAGGCGCCGATCTTGCGATTCGCGTCGTCGAGCAAAAGCATCACGGGCCGCTCGGACGTGGCCGCGATCCACCACCTTAGCACCGCGCTGTCTTCCGCATCGAGCGCGCCCGCGAGGCTACCGGCCGACGTGAGATCGGGGAGGCAAAGGACGAGCCCCCCAGCGCCGACGCTGCGCGCGCGATAAAGCTGGTCGGACAGGCATTGGTCGAGATCGCCGAGATCGCCCACTCCGGCTGCGGGCGCGTCGTTCATCTCGAGCGCGCTCTCGATCGCCGACTCGATCGCGTCGCGGAGCCGGATGCGCTGAGCATGACCTTTGCCATCGGTCCAAGGTGGGGGAGGTACGCAAACGGTCAGAAGAAGGCCGAGACTCCCGTGGCTCTGCGACCGCGCATGGGCGGCGACGAATCGAACCTCCCCCTTGATCTTCGCCGGCGCGGCTTCGGGGGGGAAGAGGGTGTGGATGAGCGCGGTCATTCGCACAAGTTGGCAAGCCGTCGCGAAATGGCCCAGTTTTCGGCAAGCGCGGTCCATTGACCACGCCGATCGCGATGTTAGGATCGAAGGGTTCCCTCTGCGGGACACGGAAGCGAGCAAACATCGAATCCCTTACATGCTGACACCAGGGGATCGCACCGGAGCCGTGGTGAGCCAGGCCCGTGTTTCAACGGGAGGCCTAAAGCGGCCAAGCGGTTCCCACCTAGCCAAGCGCTAGGGGTTCATGCGTGCTCTCGACCGGTCATCGCGGTAAGGAACTTGTAAACGGGTCACCTCTCCAGGTGGCCCGTTTCCTTGTGGGGTGTGGCCCCCGAGCTAGTGGCGCAGGCGCGCGCGCGTCTTTTCGAGCTCTTTGCGGGCGGCCCGTGCCCCCATCACGTAGCCGAGCGCCAGGCCGACCAGGAGGACGCCGGGGATGAAAATGACGTGCTCGGGGGTCACTTGGCTCCGGTGCGCGCCAACGCCTTCTCCAGCTCGCCGACGCGGGCATCGATGCGCCCTTGGCGGCGCCAGGAGACGAGGAGGAACGCGAGCAGGATGAGCCACAGGGCCGCGTAGGCCTCGACGAGGAGCGTGCCGCCGCTGACCATCTCCGCGCCCCCCTCGACGGCGCGGAATTCGGTGCTCCGTTGCCCGGTGTCGCCCGGTGTGGTTTGCGCCCGCGCCACGCCGGTGGCGAGCGCCGTGACCCCGAGGGCGGCGAAGGGGACGATGGAGGTGTTGCGGCGATCAGGCGCCATGGGTTTCCCCTTCAGGTAGGTAGGTGAGCACTTCGTCTTCCAATTGGCGCAGCCGCGACCGCGCGAGCTCGACCCGCATCCGGCTCCAGACGAGGAGAACCGAGAGGAGCGTGAAGGCGAGGAATCCGAGCATGAGCGGCAAGCGCATCCCCGGGGCGAGTCCCCCTCCGCCGGATCCGATCACGACCGGGTGCTGCCCGCTCCACTTCTGGACCGAGTAGTGGATGATGGGGAGGTTGGCCGCGCCCACCACGCCGAGCGCCGCGGCGAACTTGCGTTCGGCATGCCCATCGCCGGCGAAGCTGCGGACGACGACGTACGCGACGTAGATGAGCACACTCAGCATCGACGTCGTCAAACGCGGGTCCCACACCCAATAGCGTCCCCACGCCTTGGCGGCCCAAAGGGGGCCCGTGACGAGCACGATGAAGCCGAACGCGACGGCGGTCTCGGCGCCAGCTTTGGCGAGTGCGTCACGCGCGTCGGTCGGCGAGAGAAAGTAGGCGACCGATCCGAAAAAACACGCGGCCGCGCCGAGGTACATGCCGTACGCGGCGGGAGCGTGGAAGTAGAAGATCTTCTGCACGATGCCCATGGTGCGTTCGACCGGGGTGTCGAAAAACACCAAGTGGATCTCGACCATGTAGACGGCGATCGTGACCGCGAGCAGGGCGTAAAAAACGACGTCGCGTGTTTTGCCGGAGAGGCTCATGGGTCGGCTCTCTATGTAGCACTAGTCGCTGGCACGGGTCGCGCTGTGAACGTTCCTCAGCCCGACCGATCTTGGACGCGGACGCTAGGGCCCCCGCCGTCGAACGACAAGCCCGGAGCTCACCGGACGACCGATCTTCGGCGTCGTGGCGTTTCGTGGTGCTACCAGTTGCAGCGCGAGAGCGAGAGGAGCGCGGCGATGCGGGCCTGAATCAGGTTGAACTCTTGGAGAGCGAGCTGAACCTCGGCTTCACGCAAACGCCGCCCGGATTCGATGAGGTCGAGGCTCGTCCCGGTGCCGGCCTGAAACGAAACGCGCGACAGCCGCTCGGTCTCGCGAGCCAGGTCGCGCGCGCGCTCGGCGAC
>Ga0111538_10010693_pt1 | contig 12194 bp, 10 predicted proteins | sample SoiMethybrSBSTD1_FD_79669 | JGI IMG/M metagenome (GOLD analysis project Ga0111538, IMG submission 79669) | Bulk soil microbial communities from a Populus tree surrounding site in Tennessee, USA - Soil MetaG P. TD hybrid SBSTD1 (version 2)... | ecosystem: Environmental > Terrestrial > Soil >...
CCGAGCTTCTCCGCCTTCTCCAGCACGATCGCCTTGAGCCCGAGCTCATGCGCGGCGAGCGCGCCCGAAAGCCCGGCAATGCCGGATCCGAGCACGACGACGTCATAGCTCTGCATAGCTCTGCTCGGTGGTTATCAGCGGCTGCGGCTGATGTTGTGCTCGGTGTTGAAGCAGGTCGGCTCGCGATAGCCTTTTGACACCGTGACGATGCGCGGGTTGTCGTCCTTCACCGCCTGGAACAGCGGCTCGGTGGCGCGCCAGAGATTGTTAAAGGGCGCGTCGTGATGCGCCGGCATGTAAACGTCGGGTTTGTATGTGCGCACATGCTCGAGCGCCTGCTCGACGGTGGCTGAATTGAGATACGCGGCGGAGACGGCGATCAGCCCGAGGTCGACGCGGCCGGCACGCTGCATCGCGGCCTTCTCGAAGTCGGTGACGCGGCCGCCGCTGTCGCGGTACATGATGCGGAAGCCATTATCCAACGTGATCAGGTAGGCTATGGTGCCTTCGCTGCGCACGCGGCGGTCCTGTGTGCCGCGCTGACGGATCGTAGCTTGCTCGGCAGTCTGCTCGGGCGTCGGTGGCGTCGTCGTGGCCTTGAGCGCCGCGTCGAAGGCGCCGACGAGCGCTGCCGGCGGATCGCCATGCTCGCCCAGGATCGGCTCGACCTTGAAGGCGCCAAGCTGCAGCATCTCGCCCCCGCGGCCGGTCACGGTTCGTACCTGCTTGGCGTCGATCTGCTGAGTGGCGAGCTTCTCGGTGGTCACCGGCGCGCCCACCACGGTGGCGCCGGTGCGGGCGCCGACGGATGCGGCGTCCGACATGTGGTCGTGGTGACCATGGCCGATCAGGATCGCATCCGCCTTCTTAATGTCGGCCGCTTTGAAACCAAGCGAAGGATAGAGACTGCCGCGCTCGAAATAGGCATCGAGCAGCACGATCTGCCCGTTGTAGGCGAGCTCGAAATTGCCATAGCCGGTCCAGCGCACCGCCAGCGTGCGCGGGTTCTTTGGCAGCGCACCGCCGGTCGAGGCCATGACGGCGGCGTGGCAGGCCGGGTCGTGCGGCTCGGCTTGGAACGCCGTGTCGGCATCGATCGCTGGGTTGAGCGCAGCACGCGGGTCTTCAAAGGGACGTGCCTTGGCGGACAGTGGCGCGGCGAGGGCGGTGATTGCGATGCTGGTGACGAAGAGAGCTTTGGCGCGCACGAGATCCTCCCGGCTTTTGTCGTTGGCGCCGTCGCGAAATGCGGCGCCCTGTCCCAACAAGCATAGAGCAATGCATGGGTCGAGCACTATCGTGTGCTGCAATCCATGCCGCGAGCGCGGCGCGTGTCGTTGCGCCCTCTCCCTATGGGAGAGGGCATGAAGGCTCGTCCACAAAATGATGATGGGTGAGGGGTATAGGCCTATCGATGGGCCCATACCCCTCACCCATCAGTGCTTGTTGAATTTCCGTCTAGCCCTCTCCCGATGGGAGAGGGCACGTCCATGAGCGCTGCGGGGCGCGGCGACGTTTAGTCCTGCGGTTCGATCTTGATCAGCGCGGCACCGTGATTGTTGCCGACCCAGAACGTGGGCGGTGTCGTGTTGTTGTCCACGAACACGCGGCGCACGTTGGTCTGGTGCGGCAGTGGATATTCGGTGATCTTGCCAGTCTCCAGGTTGAGCCGCAGGATGCGGTCGGCATTCATGCCACCGGTCCACAGGTGCCCGTCCTTGGCGGGAGCGGCGTCATAGGGCGCGAAGAACCGGCCCGGCACCTCCCACTCCTGGAACTTCTCGGTTTTAGTGTCGAACATGCCGACGCGCTCGCCAAAAAACTCGGCGAACCAGAGCCGACCCTGATCGTCGAGCCGGCCGCGGCGCGGACGCGAGTTGCGAGTCGGCGTCGGGTAGAGCGCCATCTGCCCGGACTTGGCATCGATGCGACCGATATGGGTGCCGCCGAAATTGAGGAAGTAGAGATTGTTCTCCTTGTCGGCCTGGATCGTGTAGGGCGATCCCGGCCCGTTCGCGAACGGCTCGAACAGTTCGGCCTCGCCGCTCGTGACGTTGATCCGATAGACGCCGCGCCGTGCCGGATCCTGAATCCAGATCTTGTTGTCGACGGTCCAGTTCTGGATGCCGATCAGGGCCGTCTGCGAGTCCGGCTTGATCATGTTCGGCGGAATGCTGAACATCTGGAACTGTTCGGTCTTCACGTCGAACTTGGCGGTGCCGGACTGGAACATCAGGCCGAGCCAGAGATTACCCTGCGGATCAGTCTCGAGGTCGAGCGCGCCCGTGGGCCAGCCGTCGCGCTGGAGCGGCACCTTGAAGCTTTTGTGCTCGAGCGTCTTGGTGTCGAAGCGGCCGAGGATCTGCCCGCTGAAATCGCTGTGCCAGACAATGCCGTCCTTGTCGGTGATGACGTCGTGCGGCTGAATGGTCTGATCCGGCAGGTCGTACTCGGTGATGACGACGCGGGTGCCGTCGCCGCTGACGCGCGGCACGGTCTTGAGCTCGTAGCTCTGCTCGCCCTTGCTGCGGTTGATGCTGGCGAAGTAGGCCGCAACCTTCTCGGCGTTGGGCACGAAGCGGTTGATGTCGCGCGCCTCGGCGCGGATCTGCGGCTTCTTATGGAAGCTGTTGTTCGAGTACTGCGCCATGCGCTTGATGACGTCGAACATCTCCTCGGCATTGTATTTCGAGGTCAGGATACGCTCGACGGTGTGGCAGTTTGTGCAGCCGGTCAGCGCGCGCTTCTCGGCGTCGGTGCCGGGAACGCTGAGGATCCACTCGAGGTTCGAGAGCTGCGCCGGGAGATTCTTGGTCTTGGTGAGCTTGAGGTCGAGGGAGACCGGTTTGTCGCCCGCAACGGTCACCGTCGACGGCCCCTCGAGGTCGTAGCCCGCGGCGCGGATCGAGAGCGCATGGTCGCCGGCAGCGAGCTTGCCGGCCGGGAAGCTGAACTCGCCCTTGGCGTTGCTGACCACGCTGACGGTGACGATGCCTTTCTTGGCACTGATCACCACGCCTTCCATCGCCCCTTCGGCCGCGGAAGAGACTTTGCCGGTCAAGCTCTGCGCCAGCGCCGGCGCATGGCCGAAGACGGTGGCGAGCGCGGCGGCCGCCATCAGGCTTGTCAGTCTAGTTTTCATTTGAGAGTTTCTCCTTGGGGTGATTAAAGTGCGAGCGGCGTTGCAGCCGCTTGCACGAAAGCGCTCTGCAATCGTTATGGGGCAGGATAGCCCTTTATGCAGCAGGATAGCCCTTTCGAGTGCCGGTTCAACGGGCTTTTGCCGGTGCCGGGAAGAGCGCGTGAGGACTGCAAGCCATCGTCCACACGATTCCCCTGGTGGGATGTGTGGATAGGGTGGCCGGCGCGGTCCATCGTCACGGGGCCCAAATTAGTATTTTGGTACTCCAACTCGGCCTTACTATCGAACGAAAAGTTTGGGAATCTCACAATAGGGGCGTGTATCCAGGGCACGTAATCCAGGGCTTACACAGGGGAAGACTTTCCGATGCGGCTGAACTTGTTTGTGTCGGCGTTCATAGGAGCGGCGTCGGTGCTCGCTGCTGCCGAGGCGATGGCTCAGTGCACGACAAAATCAATCCCGCTGCCGGACGCAGCATTGCTTGCACCGCCGGCGTCCAGCTGCGTGTTCCAGACCGCAAGTCTCAATGCTGCACCTAGCCAGCTCGACTTTGAGCGGCAATGCCATCAGGACGCCGGCGTGATCTTGCGCGACCGCCTGCTGAAATTGCAGGCTTCGGTCGGTGAGACCGTAAAGGCGATCAACCGTGCGTGTCCCGCTGCCGTCAGCACGGCCCAGCCGGGCTCGAGACCGTCCATTCCGCTGCCTAGCCGCGCACTGCTGACGCGGCCGTCGGACCTCGACTGCACGTTCAAGGACGGCTCCGATGCCGCGGACGCCGCGAAGCCAACGCCCGCCGAAGCGATTGCTGCTGTGCGGGCGAAGCTCGACTACGAGCGCCAATGCTATCGGCACAATGAGATCATCCTGCGCAACGGCTTGGAGCAGTTGCAGACGGCAGTGGGCGAGACGATCAAGGCAGTCACCGGCAACGATCGGTCCGCTGCTTCCGCTGCCTCCGCTGCCAAGGGAAACCCGGCTGCCAAGCAGCAACCTGCCGCCAAACAACAACCCGCCGCCAAGCAGCAACCCGCTGCCAAGCAGCAGTCCGCTGCTGCGACGCAGCAGCCTCTTGCCATGCAGCAACCCGCTGCCATGGAGGAACACATCGCTGATCGGCCCTCCAGGACCCAGGAGGCCCCCTGCGCTGCATTGTCGCGGGGCAGGTGCGTGGGTCGGGACCCTGATGCTCGCATACGCTCCATGATGTCGCACGACACTGAGTGACTGACGGCGCCCAAACCCACGGCCAACGCTCGAGTGCGTGACGTTTGGAACTGCACGTCGCTGCGCTGGCTATCTCGCCGGGAATGGTCACGCGCCGCAACAGTCGCTGCTCGCCAGCGGAAAAATCCGTGCGCGCGTGCAATGTGTCTCCTCGGTCGTAAAATAAAAGGTGCGGGCGAAGCCGCCCGCACCAACGTCATTCAGTCCAGCCAAGCGCTTAGTCGAGCTAAGCGTTCAGTCCAGCGTCTCTAGCTTGATGATGTTGGCACCGTGGTTGCTGCCGACCCAGAACGTCGGCGGCGTCGTCGAGTTGTCGACGAACACGCGCCGGATGTTGGTGGTCTTCGGCAGCAGATACTCGGTGAACTGGCCGGTCTTGGTGTCGAGCCGCACGACGCGGTCGTTGATCATCGAGCCGGTCCAGGCGTGCTCGTTCTTGTCGAACGCGACGTCATAGGGGTTCGACCACGGCGTCGGCAGATCCCATTCCTTGAACGTCTCGGTCTTGGTGTCGAACATGCCGATGCGGTTGCCGCGGTACTCGCCGAACCAGATGCGGTCCTGCTCATCCATCATGCCGCGCCGTGGGCCGGCCGGCTTCTTCGGCATCTGGAACAGCGTCACCTTCATGGTGTCGCGGTCGACCTTGCCGATATATTCGGCCGCGATGTCGGTGAAGTAGGCGTTGTTCTTGGAGTCTGGGATGATGTCGTAGATGTTGTGGGTCTCGCCGACACCCGCCGCCTTGAACGGCTCGAGCGATTCGATCTGGCCGGTCTTGAGGTCAAGCCGGTGGATCGCCGCAAAGCCGTTGTTCTGCGACCAGACCTTGCCGTCGACATGCGACTTCTCGGCCCGCACCATGTTGACCTGGGTCTGATCCTTGTTCATCTCCGGAGGCATGCTCCAGGTGGTGACCTTCTTGTCCTTGAGGTCGACCTTGCCGATCGCGCCCTGGTACATCATGCCAAGCCACATGTTGCCGTCCTTGTCGGGACGCAGGCCGAGCATGCCGGTCGGCCAAGTTTTCTTGAGCTCCGGCATCGCGATTTCGGTGTGTGCGCCGGTCTTCGGGTCGATATAGCCGAAGGTCTGCTCGCCGAAGTTCGAGTAGTAGGCGTTGCCGTCGGCGCCGACGACGACGTCATGTGGCTCGATGGTCGACCGTGGCAGATCGTACTCGGTGTAGATCACTTTGGTGCCCGCGCCCTTCGGGCGCGGCAGGATCTTGAGGTCATACTCCCAGCCGCCCGCCTCGCTGAGGTTGATGGAGCTCAGGAATTCCGCCTGCCGCTTGCGCGCCTGCGCGAGTGAATCGCCGCGCTCTTCCAGAAGCCGCGTGGCCTTGCGTTTCTGCGCATGCAACGGGATGCTCTGGTTCGCATAGCTGCCCATGCGCGGCAGGATTTGCGTCGCGAACCCGTCGACGTCGTAGCTCGACTTCACGATTCGCTCGAGGGTGTGGCAGCTCACGCAATTGAGCAGCGACAGCTTCTGCTGCGGCGAGCCCGGCACGCTCATGATCCATTCGCCATTGCTGAGCTGGCGGGTGATGTCTTTGGTCTTGACCAGCTTGACGTCCGCGGTCGCAGCCTTGTCGCCCGCGAGCTCGACCGATTGCGGACCCTGCAGGTCGTAGCCGATGGCGCGAATCGAGATGGCATACTTGCCGGGGCCGAGCTTCGAAGCCGGGAAGCTGAACTGGCCGCTCGCGTCGCTGACCACCGTGATGGTGATGGTGCCGCCTTCCTTCTTGGCGCTGACCAGCACGCCTTCCATCGCCCCTTCCTCTGCGGAGGTTACTTTGCCGGAGAGGGCAACCTGCGCGAGAAGACTAGAGGACGACATCACTGCGACAGTCGCCCCGAGTGCGACCGCTTGCAGCAGGCTCCGCTTGTGCATGATGGGCTTCTCCCTAGACTGTCGCCGCCAAGAATATGGAGGCCCCATGGCCCCCATAGCGGCGATCGAAATTTAATGCCGCAGAATAGCCCTTTCGCCGCCCCGTTCAATGGGCCCCCGAGCGATTGGGAACGGCTGTGGAGCGAGGCCCCAAGGGCTTCGGGCGGGGCCCAATCCGCCGCCTATTTGATGGAACTTGCGATCACATTTTCAGCATTCGACCGGCGGCATTGGAACTAACTGCTACGCCTTTGGTTTATCACGCCACTGAACTGACAATCGTCAACAATCCTGAGAGGGTAACCATGCATAAACCCCTTAGCGTCCTGGCGGGCGCCGCCATGGTGGCGTCAGCGGGACTGTTTGCTCAGCCCGCCAGCGCCATCGGGCTTCCGGGCGCGCAGAACATGCAGGGCGCCATCGCTGATGTCGACGTGACCGACAAGGTGCATTGCCGGCCGGGCGTCTGGCATCATCGGTATCGGCCGCATGATGGCTGCTTCCGGAACTATCGCTACTACAACAACTACAACTACTACGAGCCGGGCTACGCCTACGGTCCCGGCTACTACGGTCCGGGCGTCGGCTTCTACGGACCAGGCGTCAATTTCCGCTTTGGGTTCGGTGGCCATCACCGCGGTCATCGGTGGTAGGCGCTCTCGCCTAGACGCGAAGCCGGCGCGTCAATAACGAGCCTGTAACGTAACCGGCAGCACTACTCCTATGCGTCTTCCATGCCCGATCGGCGACCCGTGCCGATCGGGCTTTTCTTTTTCGAGTCGACTGAAGTGGTTGCGATGCTTCGTGAACGCGAAGCGCGATTAGGCTTGTGAATGCGAGCGCGCCAGCACCGCGACAATGAGAGCGCTCATGGCCAACACCTGGAACGCAGCGCCGAGCGCGTGCGAGTATTCCCATCGTGTGCGCAAGCTCTCCCAGTCCGCGGGGATTGCCGTCCAATTGTCGGTCGCGACATTGGCCGGATAAGTGTAAATCCAAAACAGGGCTTGGGCGCACAGCAGAAAAACGATGGCGGCCGCAGTCGGCCACAACACGTTGCGCTGGTGCCGGTACAGTCCGGCGATCGCGAGCATTGATAAGAGCTGGATCATCAGGAGATAGGCGAGCTGGTTCCAGCCCCGGTAGGCCTGCTGGACGATGAAATACTGGCGTTCGGGCAGGTTGATCTTGTTGGGTAGCTCGAGCGCATGCGCGAGTGCCGCGCCGAGCGCCAGGGCGGTGGCCAGAAGGGCGATGAAGAAAACAATATCGTAGGAGATCGAATGGCGCACGGTCATCGGTGGCTTGCCCCGAACTGGCATTACTGAGACCCCGACGCCTCCTGACCTAACGTTGCTGGAATCGCTTCGTTCCAACTCCGCCGGCGACTTGCGAGCCGGACTTGCGAGGCCTTGCAAGGCGTGAATAATTGAGCCTTCGAACCGGCCATACGAGCCCCAATTTCGAAAAACGAGGCTCGCAACGGCGGTAAACAAGATCAAAAGGGGGGAACCCGTGCTCAGGTTCGCAACGCTTGCCACGCTCGTCCTCGTCGCTGGCACAACGGTGCTTGCATCAGTCGAGGAGGCAAAAGCCCAGCCTTCCGTCACCGCAAAGCCCGGCGAGTGGCGCTACCTCAACAGCGATCCAGGCGCGACGCGCTATTCGCCGCTCGACCAGATCACCAAGGACAATTTCAAGGATCTGAAGCTTGCCTGGCGCTGGAAACCCACGATCGGGCCGGCGCCGTCGTCACTCGGCGGCACCGCGCAAGGCAACGGCGATCCAACGTTTGCGATCTACCGCAGCGAATCGACGCCGGTCATGGCGAATGGGGTTCTCTATACGGCTGCCGGCGGCCAGCGTGTCGTGGCCGCCATTGACGCTGCGACCGGCAAGCAATTGTGGATGTGGACGGGCATGGACGAAGGCGGCCGCGACCGCAAGGCACCGCGGCGCAACGCTGGACGCGGCGTCGGCTATTGGACCGACGGCACGGAGGAGCGGATCTTCGTCATCACCACCGGCTTCTTTCTCGTCGCGCTCGACGCCAAGACCGGCACCATGGTGCCCTCGTTCGGAGTGAATGGTGCGGTCGACTTAATGAAGGAGCTCAACGTCGACTACGACCACGTCACTCGCATCGGCAACTCGTCGCCGCCGATGGTGTTCAAGGACACGGTAATGATCCCGCCTGCGCTGGAAGAGGGCTTTGTCCCCGACAATATGCGCAACACGCCGGGCTACGTGATGGCGTTCGATGCGCGCAGCGGCAAACAGAAGTGGGCGTTCCATACGGTGCCCAAGGCAGGCGAGGTTGGTGCCGACACCTGGGAGGAGAATTCCAACGGTTATACCGGCAACACCGGCGTATGGGCGCCGATCTCGGTCGACCCCGAGCTCGGCTATGCTTATCTGCCGGTGGAATCGCCGACCAACGACTATTACGGCGGCCATCGCAAGGGCAGCAACCTGTTCGCCAACTCGGTTGTCTGCGTCGACATCGAGACCGGCAAGCGCATCTGGCACTATCAGATCACGCATCACGACATCTGGAACTACGATCTTTCCTCGGCGCCGACGCTCGTCAACATGACGGTCGACGGCCGGCCGGTGAAGGCGGTGGTGCAGCTCTCCAAGCAGGGCTTTGCCTATGTGCTCGATCGCGTCACCGGTCAGCCGGTGTGGCCGATCGAGGAGCGCCCGGTGCCGGCAAGCGACGCGCCCGGCGAGCGCGCCTGGCCGACGCAGCCGCATCCGACCAAGCCCGCCCCTTACGAATACCAAGGCTACAACGAGAATGATCTGATCGACTTCACACCCGAGCTGCGCGCCGAAGCGATCAGCATTGCCAAGCAGTATCGCCTGGGCCCGGTGTTTACGCCGCCGTCCGAAATCAAGCCCGACGGCACCAAGGGCACCTGGTATAACCCGGGCGGCACCGGCGGCTCGCTCTGGCAGTCGGGCGGCTTCGATCCGGAGACCAGCCTCTATTACATTCCGACCAAGGCCGGGCCCAATGTGGCGTCGCTACGCAATGACCCGAAGTCGAACATGCGACTCTCACGCGGGCCGGGCGCGCAGCTCGCGGTGCAGGGCTTGCCGATCCTCAAGCCGCCGTACAGCAAGATCGTGGCGCTCGATCTCAACAAGGGCGACTATGTGTGGTCGGTGCCGCTCGGCAACACGCCCAAGCGCGTGCTGGATCACGAGGCGCTCAAGGGCAAGACCATCCCGAACACCGGCGGCATCGGCCTGCAGGCGACCATGCTTCTGACCAAGACCCTGCTGATTGCGGGCGAGGGCTGGGGCGGGGAGCATGTCGTGCGCGCTTATGACAAGAAGACCGGCGCGGTGCTTGGCGAGGTGAGCATTCCTGGGATGATGGGCAGCATGCCGATGACCTATATGCAGGGCGGCAAGCAGTACCTTGCCTTCACGGTCGGCACCCGGACCGAGCCGGCGGAGCTGGTGGCGTTCGCACTGGAGAAATAGGCGAGGTCGCTAGGCAGCTCAGTCTTTGTAGGATGGGTTGAGCGCAGCGAAACCCATCACCCTGTTCTATCTCGGGGCGTGATGGGTTTCGCTGCGCTCAACCCATCCTACAAACTTGGCTACGAATCCCGCGGGTTTGGCGGCTGCTATTTTGCCCGTTATTCCCTCAAATTGGGCGTGGCGTGTCCGTCAAAGAGGGGTACTTTGCGAGGGTCTGCCCGACATAAGCCGGTAATGCGCGTGGCATATTTGATGGATTCGATGGAGCATCGTGATGGATAGTTTAACACTGCTGCTGCAGGTGCATGTCGCCCTCAGTCTGGTCGGGATCGCGTCGGGCCTGGTCGTGCTCTATGGGCTCCTGACCGGCAAGCTGTTTGCAGGCTGGACTGCGCTTTTTCTCGCCACCACGATTCTCACCAGCGTAACCGGATTTCCGCTGCCGCCATACGGTTTCGATCCGCCGCGCGCACTGGGCGTGATCTCGCTTGTGCTGCTCGCTGCCGCGGTTGCCGGGCTGTATCTATTCAAGCTGGCCGGCGCCTGGCGCTGGATCTACATCGTGACCGCGGTCGCGTCGCTCTATCTGAATGTCTTTGTCGGCGTCGTTCAGTCCTTCCAGAAGCTCTCGTTCCTGCAGCCATTGGCACCGACACAGTCGGAGCCGCCGTTCGTCATAGCGCAGGTCATTGTGCTGATTGCCTTCATCGCGCTCGGGGCGCTCGCGGTTGTGCGGTTTCGCCCCGCGGTCAGCGCAAGCGCTTGAGTTTGTAGGATGGGTTGAGCGCAGCGAAACCCGTCATCGAGTCCAGAGACGTGGCGATGGGTTTCGCTGCGCTCAACCCATCCTACGAGTAAAGCGCAGTCAGCCGTTGACCACAGCGTCGACGATGTTCAGTCCCCAATGGGGATGGCGGATGAGCCAGTAGATCAGAAGCACGAGAATGATCAGGATCAGCGCGAACATCGCGGCGGCCAGTGTCAGTGTCCAGAGCGAGAACGTCACCGCCAGGGTGTTCTGTTCGATCGCCACATCGACGAGCGTTGCCTTGAGCACCACGCCCTTGACGTCGTCCTTGAAGCGATAGACCGGCCGGGCCGCCAAGTAGGCCTTGATCCCGCTCTCGGCTACGCCTTGCAAGGCGGAGCGCACCGTATTGCCGAGCCGTCCGCCTTCTTCGCCGAGCACGGTCCGGCCGGCAATTGAAAGTTGTTCGATCTTGATTTCGTCAGCGTCGAAATACACCGCAGCCTCGTCCGCCGCGAAGCGCGGAACCCCGCGCGCCGAAACGCTGGCGGAGACCGGCTGCTGCAGGACCCTTGCCTGCAGCGCAATGCGCAGCCCCAGACGGTTGTCGGCGAGTGCCACGTTCACGCGCTCGATCGTCACGTCGCGGACCGTGCGGGGGAGCTGCTGGTTCAGCCGGGACTGCAGCTCCGCTGCAGTGAAGGTGAGTCTGTCGGACCCGAACATGCTCCAAAGGAGACCGGCGGCCGACAACAGCCCAACCAGCACAACGACAAACCAGGCGATTCTGCGTCTCGACATGACCAACCTTCAGATGGGCACTGAGCAAGCTGCTCGATCGAGCGCGCGAACCATGGGTGGCCCAATGGCTCAGAGCGCGGTGGCGAGCCGCCCGACCTCCGCCAGAACCGTATTGCGCTCGTCGTCCGTGGCGCGGGCTTCTGCATAGTAGGCCGCCACGAGGATTGGCGCGCGCCCGGGCGGCCAGATCACCGCGATGTCGTTGGTGGCGTTGTTTGAGCCGGAGCCGGTCTTGTCGCCGACCCGCCAGCCCTTCGGCACGCCGGCGCGCAGCCGCCTGTCGCCGGTTTTGTTGGCGACGAGCCAGGCGGTGAGCTGCTCGCGCGAGGAGGGCGACAGCACGCTCCCGAGCACAATCCTGCGCAACAGTTCCAGCATGGCGAAGGGCGTCGTGGTGTCGCGCGGATCGCCTGGCGCTGCCTCGTTGAGCTCGGTCTCTCGGCGGTCGAGCCGGGTTACAGTATCGCCAAGCGAGCGCATGAATGATGTCAGTCCCGCGGGCCCGCCAAAACTATTGAGCAGCAGGTTCCCGGCCGTGTTGTCGCTCAGGACCATCGCGGCTTCGCAGATCTCGCCGATGGTCATGCCACTCTCGACGTGCTTCTCCGTCGTCGGGGAATAGGTGACGAGGTCGCTCTTGGAATAGACGACGCGGCGGCTGAGGATTTCCTCCCCCCTGTCGACGCGCGCGAGCACGAACGCGGCCGCGAGGAACTTGAACGTGCTGCAGAGCGCAAAGCGTTCGTCGTCGCGTCGGCCGGTGCCGTTGCTGCCGTTAAGGATGGCGACGCCGAGTCTGCCGCCATGCCGGCGCTCCAGCGCGTCAAGCTCCTGCAACAGCGCGAACTCGGCATCATCGGCGGCCGCTCGCGGGCTCAC
>Ga0111538_10010695_pt1 | contig 12194 bp, 6 predicted proteins | sample SoiMethybrSBSTD1_FD_79669 | JGI IMG/M metagenome (GOLD analysis project Ga0111538, IMG submission 79669) | Bulk soil microbial communities from a Populus tree surrounding site in Tennessee, USA - Soil MetaG P. TD hybrid SBSTD1 (version 2)... | ecosystem: Environmental > Terrestrial > Soil > Tree...
AACCAGGATCCGGTCGGGGGCCGACCTCGCGCGTGCATCGGCTGCCCACCCCCTGAGCCGCGCCATGCCGCCGAACCGCACGAATCTCTCGACGCGACCGGCGAGGCGATCCTGGGAGATGCGCAGAGAGCCCGTCCCGACGATACGGATCGAGCGCGCGTCGTCCGCGAGCACGTACGCCGCGCCGAGGTCGTTCCTGCCGAGCTCGACGAGACGCGAGACGTCGTCGTTCTCGTCCACCCGATAGACGACGACGACGTTGTCCCCCTCGCGCAGCGACGACTCGGGCACGAGCGTGCTGAACCTCTGCACCCCGTCCACGCGAAACACGGGCGAGAGGCCCGCCACTCTCCCGTTCACAGCGACCGCAAGTTCCTTGTCGCCTGAAACGGCCACACCGCTGATCGTCCCTGTGATGCGGACGGCCGCGAACTGCGCTGACTTGCGAACGTTCTCGAGCAGGCTCTCGCCGTCGATCTTGACCTGCGCATCTGCTGCGCGAGACGTCCCGCCCACCCGACGCCCGAGGAGCTCCGTGTGACGTCCGAGCTCGTAGAGGGAGTCGCCACCCGAGCCGAACAGCCGGTACTTCCTTCGGATGGTCGCGGCTTGTTCTCTGTCGACCTCCCACGACGCGGCTCGCACGACGGAGCCGTCCCGATGTTCGACGGTGACGAGGGAAGGTCTGGGTCGCGGGTCGAGCAGCGAGCGTCCGTCATACGTCCAGGGCAGGTCGAGGTTCAGGACGTCGGCGACGGTCGGCAGGATGTCGACCGTTCGAACCGGAGCACGGTCCACGCGACCCGCCCGCTGCTGCGGGTACTTCACGAAGAGCGGAACGCGGGCGATGTCGGCGATGTTCTCGCGGCTCACGGTCCTGCGCGTGCCCCCCGCTCGGAAGCTCGCGCCATGATCCGCGGCGAGCACGATGAGCGCGCGGTCATACAGCCGGGTCGCCCTCAGTCGCTCGAGCAGACGTCCGAGAACCCTGTCCGTGAAACCGACCTGCAGGAGATGTCGTTGATACGCCTGCTCGACGAGCGGCTCGTTGTCGGTCCAGCCGTTCCACCCATCCGGCGCCCCCTCGACGAGCTCCGCCTGCCCGTACTGCCGCCCGGAGGGGAGGTATCTCCAGGGGGAGTGAGGAAGGAGCAGATGCAGGAAGTGGAGGGTGGGCGACGACGGCGTCGAGATCTCGTCGACGAACTCCTCGACCCGGCCGACCGCCGGCTTCTCGGGCCGGGCCAGCAGCCGATCGATGTCCTCGGCGGAACGGGCCGAGAGGACGAGGTCGCGGTCTTCGAACCCGCCCCAACGATCGCTCACGGGTGGCAGGGTGCGAGTCATCGAGTGCGGGAGGACGCGGTGGAGGTAGGCGATGCGCACGTCGTCGAAGAGATTCCGCAGACGATCGCGAAGCGGACCGCGATCGCTCGGGCAGTACCGCTCGGGACAGAGATGCGTAACGGCCTCCGTGACATGGAAGCGATAGCTCTCGCCGAGCATCGTGAACAGGTTCCGAGGGTGATCGGCCACCGTCGGCAGGTCATCTCCCGCAGGGCGTCGCCCGGTCAGGATCGCCGGCACCGCGCCGGTCGTGTGCTCGTGCACGGTCGTCGCGCGCGGGTACCAGGTCGCGTCGCGCGCGAGACGAGCGAAGTTCGGGTATCTGAGCGAGTCGACGCTCCCGGTCTCGTCCATGAGCGAACTGCCTGGGAGCTCGTCGAAGACGATCACGACCACGGGGGGCCTCGAGGCGGGAATCACCTCGGCCCCGCGGGCGTCGCTCGTCGTGAGCGGCACATTGAACACAAAGGACGCGAGTCCGAGTGCCGGGAGGACTACTGCGTACGTGAGGAACAGGCGAAACGCCCGGAAAAAGGCGTACCCGTTCACGACGACGGCGACGACGACCAGTGCGCCGGCCAACGTGGTGGCGGCCTCCGGCTCCAGCAGACCGACGACGTAGAGGCCGAGCGGGAACGCGAAGAGACCCAGGAAAACGAGGTGCAGCGCGCGATCCAGCTGCGATGCCAACCGGGATGCGACCCACTCGCAGGCCAACGCGATCGCAGGAGGCCCGACGGCAAGAATCAGCGCAAAGGCGATGACCTCGCCACGGGTGGCGCCTCGGACGACCAGGAACTCGGGGTTGGCCTGAAGAAGCGAGAACACCTGCTGCGACACGGCGTAGGCCCAGAGCGCCGAGAGCTGGGCGAGCCGGGCGACGTAGGACGACGGGACCCGGCTCACGGTGACCTGGGGAGCACAGCCACGACCTCGCTAGCCATGCGGTCTCGGTCGCAGCTGCCGTGAATCGACGCCGACACGTCGGTTTCCGACGAGCTCGTCGACATCGGTGCCGCGGTCAGTTGCCCGACTGCGCGTTGAGAACGCGGGTCAGGGAAGCACGTCGTCGTGTGTGACGTCATCGCGGCTCATCCGCAACACTCGTTTGAGGCGAGCCCAGTACAGCTTTCCGACGACGGCGAGTCCCGCGATGCCACCAGCGAGCGCTTGGAGCAACATGCTCCCCGCGCTCGGATCGAGGTAGGCGAGCACCGGGTCACAGTAGTACGTACGAACGCAGTTGAACAGGGGGTTGGCATGAGGTCCGTCGCACCCGGAGTGCAGCGCCGCAATCGGCGAGTGCGGGTCGAAGCTCAGGTCTGGCGCGCGGAGCGCCGATGGTTCACGCTGGTGTGCCGAAAAGTGTCTGAACTCCCTGCCGATATCAACTCACCGGCGATGCATCCGAGATCACATGCTCACGTCTGACGGACCACCCATCTCGGTGGCGATCGCGCTCCACGACGAGGAGACGGTGTTCCCCGAGCTTCACCGCCGGCTCGCCGCGACGCTCGACACGCTGCCGGGCGGCCCTCACGAGATGGTCTTCGTCGACGACGGCTCGACCGACCGCACCTTCGAGCTCGTCGGCGAGGCCGCTGCGGCCGACCCGCGGGTGGTCGGGCTGCGGCTGTCCCGGAACTTCGGGCACCAGGCCGCGCTGACCGCCGCCCTCGAGAACGTGACGGGAGACGTGGTCGTCGTCATGGACGGCGACCTGCAGGACCGCCCCGAGGAGATCCCGCGCTTCCTCGCCGAACACGAGCAGGGCTTCGACGTCGTCTACGCGCAGCGCGTCCGGCGGAAGGAATCGCTCCCGCTGCGCGCGGCCTACTTCACCTTCTACCGGCTGATGTCGAGGCTCTCGGAGGTCAAGGTGCCGGTCGACTCGGGCGACTTCGCTCTCCTCTCGAGACGCGTCGTCGATCAGCTCAACCTCCTCCCCGAGCGGCATCGCTACATCCGCGGGCTGCGGACGTGGGTCGGCTTCCGGCAGACGGGGATCCCGGTCGAGCGGGCCGCGCGCGCCGGGGGCGAGCCGAGCTACACGCTGCGCAAGCTGTTCCGCCTCGCCTTCGACGGCGTGTTCGCGTTCTCGGTCACGCCCCTGCGTGCCGCCTGGCTGATCGGAGCGTGCGCCGCCGCGGCTGCCTCGCTGTACGCCCTCTATGCGATCTTCCAGCGCCTCTTCCTCGACACGTCCCCGCAGGGCTTCACCGCGCTCATCGTCGCGATCGTGTTCTTCTCGGGAATTCAGCTCCTCTTCCTCGGGCTCATCGGCGAGTATCTCGGCCGGGTCTACGACGAGGCCAAGGGTCGGCCGCATTTCATCATCACGGACGTCGTGCGTAGCGAGACCGCCGTCGGCGCTCAGGACACCTTGCGGTAGACGCGCACGCCCTCGCGATCGAAGACAAGGCTCCACGAGGGGTCTCGCTCGAGCCGAACGAGCTGGGTCGCGAACGGGATCGGCCCGATCCAGCTCGCCGTCGTGTTGGAGGGATCCCGCGTGTCGAGCACCGCCCACTGCGCATTGTCGCGCGCGGGAAAGAGGTGCACGAAACGCCGCGCCGACAGGTGCGCTCCGGCGCGGTTCGTCACCGTCACCGGGACGCTACCCGGAACGAGGGCGACCGCCCTTTCGAGTGCGGCGACACGGTCATGTGTCTCGCCATGCGGAGAGAGGTACTTCTCTGTCCCGGGCACCGGGGCGGTTGCGAAGAGGCTGATGACTGCGACTGCGACCAACGTCCCTGCCGCGCCGACGCGGAAGCGCTGAGGAACACGGCCGACGCCCATCGCGCACGCTGCGACGACCACTGCAAGGACCGGCGCGGAGTAGTGGTACAGCGGGCTGACCGTCGCCCCGGTATCCGACAACATGTTCGCCCCGAGCTGCGGTATCGCACCGACAAGGAGCCACGGCTGCCCGAGGAAGAGGAGGGCGGTCGGGATCGCGAGCAACAGGAGGTATTGAAAATCGCCGGCAGACGTGAGCTGCGCCACGACGATGCCCGGGTCGGTGACCAGCGTCTTCAGCAGGCCGAGCGGGGTGCCGCCGACCGTCTCGAAGCGATTGAAGTAGCGGCTCGACTCGCCGTCGTTGAACGCGGGGATGACGACGAGGAGGCAGGTCACAGTCCACGCGACCCCGGCTCCCGCGATCGCGAAGCCAGCGCGTGTGCGCCGCCGTCCGAGCGCGTACCAGACCCCGAGGGCGGCAACAGTGATGCCGATCAACTCGCCGCAGAGGACGGCGAGGACGGCGAAGAGCGTGAAACGCCCGAGCCTGTCCTCGTCGAGCGCCCAGATCGCGTACAGGAGTAGCGGGAGCGCAAGGCTCATCGGGTTCACCTCGTTGAGCCCGATCCAGATGACCCAGGGGAGGGTCAGGTACCAGACTCCGAGAAGCCCCGCGGCGAGCGACGAGCCGGTGTGTTTCAGTGCGAGGCGAACGACCGGATAGACCCCGCCGGCGAGCGCGGCGACGTACACGACGATCAGCGTCTCCGGCGCGGGATGGATCCACCAGAACGGCGTGAAGAGGACGAGGATCGGGTCGACGTGCGCGGCCAGGCGATTGATCTGCTCGCCCGACGTCCCGTCCGTCATGTCGAGCGGTCTGCCCTGCGTCGTGCTCCAGACGGCCTGCACCATGTTCCCGAGGTCGAACCGGTGCGAGAGGAACCCCTCGTGGCGCGAGATCGCGAGCGCGCTTACCACAGCAGTCCAGGCTGCGGCTCCCAAAGTCATGGCTGCGATCGCAGGAGCGCCGAGAACCCAGGCCCTGCTCGCATCGCGGCTGCCAGTCGTCATCGCCTCGCGCCGGTCGTGAAGGATCCCGGTCATTCGCGCGCCGCCCCGAAAAGGCCCCGACCCCGGCACATGTTCACCTGCCCCACGTCGGCATCGAGCACGCTGGAGATGATCGCTCCACGTGCGGTCGTCGGCAGCGGCCGTACTCCCGCCACCGGGTCCAGGACCTTCGTCTAGCCGCTTCCGGACTAGCACAAGTGGGGGACATGAGCGAAGCTGCGGCGGCCGACCCGTTTCGATGATGACCTGCGGACACCTGCGGACCTGGCAACTGAGAGTGGCATCCGAGCGCAGCGGCGTGCGACTGCGGGCGACGCGTTCCTTCGACGGCGCCACGAGGAAGCTCCAGCGTCAAACAAGTCGGGTCGCGTGAGCGAGAGCACCCTCGCGCGCCCGGCCGGGCGCACGCCGGGATCAGTCGCTCGCGTCGTCGATCGACTCCGCGTGCGACAAGCGGAGATCTTTCTCGTCACGAGCCTCGTCCTCGCGGTTGCTCTCCTCGTCGAACGCCTCGACCAGGGATGGTGGCACCACGATGACGGCTCGTTTGCGCACAGCGCGGAACGCGTGCTGCTGGGCGAGCTTCCTCACCGCGACTTCGCCGACCTCTACACCGGTCTGCTGACGTTCCTCAACGCGGGCGTCTTTGCCGTCTTCGGCGAAGACATGCTCTACCTCCGCCTGCCGGTCTTCGTTCTGTTCCTCGCCTTCGTCGGGTGCTTTTTCGCCATCGCTCGGCGTCTCGTGGCGCCGTTCTGGGCGTTCGCGGCCACCGTGTTTGCGATCGGCTGGAGCCTGCCGGTCTACCCGACGCCGGTCCCCTCCTGGTACCTCTTGTTCCTCTCGACCATCGGTTTGTACGCGGTGGTGCGCTTCATCGAGACCGAGAGGCGACGCTGGCTCCTGCTCGCGGGGGCGTGCGGCGGCATCGCGATCGCGATCAAGGTCATCGGCATCTGGTACGTCGCCGCCGCCGCTCTGGCACTGCTCACGCGGCCTCTCGTCGGCGACGGTGAACCACGGTCGGATACCCGCCGGCCAGGTCTCTATCCCATCCTGGTCTTCTCGTCTGCGATCGTCGTCCTCGCACTGGTCGTGGCGGTGTTCGGCGGCCGACCCGCCCCGTCGGAGATCGTCGGGCTCCTCCTTCCCGTCGCGTGCCTGTGCTTGGCAGTCGCCGCCCTCGGTGCCCGAGGTCTCCTCGGATCTCGCCCGACGGCTGGAGCTACCGCGATCCGCGACGTCGCGGTGTTCCTCGGCGGAGTCGGTGCTCCCATCGCGGTGTTTCTCGTGCCCTTCCTCGTCACCGGTAGCGTCGGCGCGTTGGTGGACGGCGTGGTGATCGCGCCCCGGTCGCGCTACGAGTTCTCGTCGCTCTCGGGCCCGGATCCGCTGACGCTGCTGCGCGCGACACCGATCATCGCGTTGTTCCTCGTACGGGCCCGCGTCCCGGACAAGTGGCGCAAGCTCCTCGACGTCGCAGCAGGGACGCTGATGGCCTTCCTCGTGGCGAGTGCGACGGACGGCGTGAGCTACGTGATCATCTGGAGCACGACACGTGCCCTCGCTCCGTTCGTCGTCGTGCTCGGAGCGGTTGCGATTCTCAGCCGTCGGCGGTCCGATGCGAAGCCTTCAGCCCCGATCGTGGTGTCCATCGTTCTGGTCGGGAGCTTCGCGACGCTGGTTCAGTTCCCGTTCGCCGCTCCTGTGTACTTCTGTTACGCGGCGCCTCTCGTCCTCCTCGTGGCGATCGCCGGCCTGCACCGCCTGGGGCTCGACACGCGCTTCCTTCCGGCACTCGTTCTCGTCGCTCTGGCGGTCTTCGGCGTGCGCCAGCTCGACCATCAGTCCGTGCTGTCGTTGGGGCACGGATACGCGGCCGACCCGCAAACGGCGATCCTCGACGAGGATCGAGCCTCGATCCGAGTCCTGCCGGGAGATCGCGGCGACTACGCTCGTATCGAGGAGCTCGTCCGGCAGCACGTGCACGGAGACAGACTGTTCGCCGGACCGGATGCCGCGGAGGTGTACTTCCTGACCGGAACGCGCAATCGGACGCGGTCGATCATGGACTTCCTGGACACCTCCGGCTCGACGAGAGGAGGTCGTCTCACTCGTTTCCTTCAGGCCGAGTCGATCAGCGTCGTGGTCCTGAATCACGCGCCCGAACAATCGCCCGTGTTGGCGCCGGCGACGGTGCACCAGATTCGCTCGATGTTCGGGTCGGGCGAGCATGTGGGACACTTCGAAGTGCGCTGGACCTCGCCAGACGACAGCACCTGAGGCCCGCCAACTGGCCGCGAAGCCACCAGAAGCGCGCAAGACGGTGCCGCGGGCGCGGGGACGGCCGTTCGCTCGGCGAGGAGACCCCCGAAAGGGTCGTCGCAACATCCGAATCTTGGTCGATAGGAACAGCGTGCGAACGCTCGGGCACGTGCCTGCGCTCGACGGCCTGCGCGGCATCGCGATCCTCCTCGTGCTCGCGGCGCACTCGAACGACGTCGTGCCGGGAGGCCGCCTCGGGGTCGATCTCTTCTTCGTGCTCTCCGGGTTCCTCATCACCGCCCTCCTCCTCCAGGAGTGGGGACGAGGAGGTTCGGTCAGCCTCGGTGCCTTCTACCGCCGCCGGGCGCTCAGGCTGTTCCCGGCGCTCTACTGCATGGTCATCGTCTACGCGGTCTTCGTCGGCCTGATCGCCGAGCAGGCCGGCTGGCAGCGGAGCGTCGTGTACGGCGGGCTCTACGTCTACAACGTGGCGCACGGGTGGCTCGGGTACACCGGCGTCGGGATCGACCACCTGTGGACGCTTGCCGCGGAGGAGCAGTTCTACCTCGTCTGGCCGCCCCTGCTCGTCCTGGCGCTCAGGCGCAGCATCTCACCGAGGACGCTGATCGCGACGCTGCTCGCCATCGCCGCCGCGATCGCGGTGTGGCGCGGTGTTCTCGTCCAGTCCGTCCACTACGGGCCGCGGATGGTCGCGCCCGACGTCCGGGCAGATCCGCTGCTGCTCGGCTGCGTGGCGGGCCTCGTCTACGGGTTCGGGCTCGTGCGCCGCGTGCCGCTCGGCGCCGCCTCGGGGCTCGTCCTGATCGCCGCAGGCCTCGCCCTCAGCGTTCGGGAGCCGGCGGTCTCGTACCACACCTTCGTGCTCCCGCTGTTCTGCGCCTGCGCCGCGGTCGTGGTCTACACGTGCGCGGTGCACCGGACGTGGTGGTTCGCGAGGCTCGTGTCGCGTGAGCCGCTGCGCTGGTTCGGGAAGATCAGCTACGGCCTCTACATCTGGCACTTCCCGTTGTTCGCGCTGGTCGGATGGCAGCTCGGCGTTCCCCTCTCGATCGCCGTCGCTGCGATCTCGTACCGGTACGTCGAGCGACCGTTCCTGCGGCGGCGCCACTCGCGACGCGAGCGCGGGGCCGGCGTGAGCCGGCCGGCGCCCGTGTCAGCGTGAGCGCGTGCCGGACCACCCGAACGGTCGTGCGAGGCCGAGAAGCCACGGTCGATAGGGAAGGCGTGCGGCTCGGCCACGTCCCGGCGCTCGACGCGATCCGAGGCATCGCGATCCTGCTCGTGCTCGCCGTCCACGCGGATCACGCGGTGCCGGGAGGCGCGCTCGGGGTCGACCTCTTCTTCGTCCTGTCCGGCTTCCTGATCACGTCGCTGCTGCTGACGGAGTGGGACCGCGACGCGACGTTCTCCCTCCGCAGCTTCTACCGCCGCCGCGCCTTCCGGTTGCTCCCCGCGCTCGTCGTGATGCTCGCCGTCGTATCGGCGGCCGCCGTGCTCACTGCGGACGACGTCGGCGGCGAGCTCGTCTGGGTTCTCTACAGCCTCGGATACGTGATCAACTTCACGGCGCTGCTCGAGGAGGGGATCGGAAACGCGAGCCTCCAACACATGTGGTCGCTCAGCCAGGAGGAGCAGTTCTATCTCGTGTGGCCGGTGCTGCTCCTGCTCCTGCTGCGGGCCGGCCTCCGTCCCCGGGTGCTCGCCGGGCTCCTGGGCGGTGCGGCCGCCGCGCTCCTCGTCTACCGCGGAGTCCTGGAGAGCAACGGGGTCTCGGTGAGCTTCCTCCTCTACGCGCCCGACATGCGCGGCGTGGGGCTCGTGCTCGGCTGCCTCGCCGCGGTCGTCTTCACCGGAGGGCTCGTGCGGCGCGTCCCCGGCTGGCTCGCGACGGCCTCGCTCGTGCCGGCCGTCCTCGCGGTCGCGCTCTTCACCCTGGACGGCCGCTGGCAGGCCGTCTACCTCGTGCCGGGGTTCTGCCTCGCGGCTGCGGTCGTCCTCCTCGCCTGCGTCCTCCATCCCGGCTGGTGGTTCGCCCGGCTGATCGACCGCGCGTGGCTCCGAGGGCTCGGCCGGATCAGCTACGGCCTCTACCTCTGGCACATCCCGGTCTACGTCGCAGTCGGCTGGGTGGTGGGCCTACCCATCGCGATCCTCGTGGCGGTGCTCTCGTATCGCTTCGTCGAGCAGCCGTTCCTGACGCGCCGCCACCGGACGCGCGAGCCGAAGGATGCCGCGCCCGTCCCGGTCGAGCCGCTCCCGGCACCGGCGGTGCAGGCGAGCTCAGCCTGACGCACGCCTCGAGGTGGAGCCGACGCGGACGAGCGACGCGCCCTCGCCCTTCCCGCTCACGAGGAAGACCTCGATCTCGTTCGCGCCGATGCGGAACGCCGTCTCGGGGACGATGGCGCGGAACTGACCCGCCGCTCGTCCGCTCAGCATGCGGGTGAGCGCCTGGACGCGGCCGTTGACTGCGATCGCGAGCTCCGCCCGCGGGTCGAGCCGATCGGCCGTGACCCTGCCCGAGATCCGGGCGGGGACGAAGCCCGATCCCGGCCGGACGTCGAGGAACCGCGCCGGGGCGTCCAGACCCACTTCCACGGTGGACGAACGGCCGCCCACGTTCGAAACGTCCCGCCCGAGGAGCGACCGGTGCGTCCCGATGCGGTACAGCGAATCGGTTCCCTCGCCGAACGCCGCCGCCTTCCGCCGCAGCGTCGTCACCCGGTCGCGGATCATCTCCGCGACCGACGCGTGCTCGACCCTCCCTCCGCGCAGGTCGACGAGGACGTCCCGATCGACGGGTGCCGCGAGGAGCGAGGTGCCGTCAGTCTCCCACGGGAGGCGGATCCCGAGGACGTCGGCGATCGTCGGCAGGAGGTCGACCGAGCGCGCGGCCCGGTCGTCCACGCGACCCCGGCGCTGTCCCGGGAGCTTGACGAACATCGGGACGTTCACGATGTCGGCCAGGTTGTGTTCCGTCAGCGGACGGCGACCTTCACCGGCGCGGAAGCTCACGCCGTGGTCCGCGACGACGACGACCAGTGCCGCGTTCCAGAGCCCGCGACTCTCGAGCCGACGCAGGAGACGCCCGAGCTGGCGGTCCGTGTACTCGAGCTGGAGGAGATGGCGCTGGTAGCCCTGCAGCACGGGCCACGGGTCGTCCTCCCAGTGCTCGTCCGCGAGCCAGCCGTCCATGCCGTGGAGGTCGTACTCGTCACCGGAGGGGAGGAACCTCCACGGCGCGTGCGGCAGCAAGAGGTGGCTGTAGGCCAGCGTCTCCTGCCCCTGCATCCCCGAGACTTCGTCCAGGAAGGAGTCGAACTCGTGCAGGGACGAGGCGGACTCCGCCTGCAGTCCGATGTCGTAGTGGACCGGGACGACCTCCTCGGACATCGACCGGGGCAGGCTGCGCGCGACCCACAGCCGGATGCTGTCGACGAAGAGGTCGACGCCGCTCGAGAGCGACGACCCGTGCTCGCGCGGGCAGAGTTCCTCCGGGCACAGCTTGGTGGCGTACGACTCGTGGACGTTCAGCGCGTACGACCCCCCGAGGAGCGTGAACAGGTTCTCCGGGTAGTTGTCGGCGTTCGCGAGCTTGCTCGAGCGGATGACCCGGCCGGTGACGATGGAGGGCGCCGCGTCCGAGGTCCACTCGTGCACGGTCGTCGCGTTGCGGTACCAGGTCGACGCGCGCGCGAGCCGCGCGAAGCTCGGGTAGCGGACGGCGTCGATGTCGCCGTTCCGGGTCATCAGCGAGCTCACGGGGAGCTCGTCGAGCAGGAGGAAGACGACGGGCGCGGGAGACGAGACCCGGACGTGCGCGGCCTCCGCCTCGTCGGTCAGCGAGGGCAGGCCGTTCACGAACCAGAGGAGGCCGACGACCGGGACGACGATCGAGTACCCGAGGAAGAGACGCGCCGCACGCCAGCGCGCATAGGCGACGACCCCGGCGACGGCGAGCGCCGCAACGAGCGCCGCCGCGAACAGGAGACCCGCGTCGACCGGCTTCAGCAGGCGCGTCGCCAGCGGCACGAGCCCCGCGCCGAGGAGGGCGAGGTAGACGACGTCCCCGACCCACGTCGAGACCCTCCCGGCCAGCCACGCGTAGGCGACGGCGAGCAGCGGCGGGACGACCGCGAGAAGCACCGCGAAAACGACGATCTCGAAGCGCGAGAGACCGCGGGACAGGAGGAGCTCCGGGTTTCCGTCGATCAGCACGAACACGGGCTGGCTCACGCCGTAGGCCCAGACGGCCGTCAGGTGGACGAGCCGGGAGCGGTAACGCGGAAGCTCGGCGGTCATCGCGGGACTGCGTGGTAGAGCGTGCGCGTCCCCGAGGCCAGCGCGACCGACTGGACGACCTCGAAGCGCGAGCGCAGCTCCTGCTCGAACGTCTCGCGCGAGTAGTCCGGGTGCGCGTCGTCGCGCTTGCCGAGGAGCAGGCGTTGCACCATCGGGTCGGCGCGGTCCGGGAGCTCGACGACGACCTCCCCGCCCAGCTCGCGCAGCCAGCGGACGACCTCCCGGAGCGGGACGTTGCGCGAGATCGAGAGGTGGTGGACGAGCGCGAGGCAGAGCGAGAGCTCCGGCAGCCCGCGGTCCGCCAGCGTCGACCGCTCGGCGTTGTCCCACCCGACTGCGGGCGAGGGATCGGCCAGGTCGACGACGAGTGGCAGGATCGACGTGCTCGCCTCGTCCCTGAGCGACGTGTACAGCCGGTCGACGACGGCCCGATCGGAGTC
>Ga0111538_10010696_pt1 | contig 12193 bp, 10 predicted proteins | sample SoiMethybrSBSTD1_FD_79669 | JGI IMG/M metagenome (GOLD analysis project Ga0111538, IMG submission 79669) | Bulk soil microbial communities from a Populus tree surrounding site in Tennessee, USA - Soil MetaG P. TD hybrid SBSTD1 (version 2)... | ecosystem: Environmental > Terrestrial > Soil >...
GCAGGGCGTTATACCTGTGTGGGTAGGGGTCTGGATTGCTGATGTGATCCTTTTTGCTATCGGTTTGGTGTTCCTGCGTCAGGCACGGGTGGATGCCCGGCTATTTGACTCGGATTTTTATGCCGTGGCGCTAGAAAAAGCCAAGCGGTGGCTTGCGGAACGGAAGCAACCCCGTGTCAAAACAGCCTGAGGGGGCCCCTGGAAAATTTAATGCTATTCTTGGAAAAGACGGCCAAAATGGCTTACCTTTGCCCGCTGAAATAAAAGGAAAAAATAACATTTTTTTGAGATGTATCTGACTACAGAAATCAAACAAGACCTGTTCAAAAAGCACGGCTTTTCTAAGACAAAAGAAGGGACAGGTTCTCCAGAATCGCAGATTGCCCTCTTTACCCATCGGATTAATCATCTGACGGCCCATTTAAAGGATAACAAGAAGGACTTTTCCACTCAGCAAGGACTAATGAAACTGGTGGGTAAGCGCAAAAAGCTCCTTAACTATCTCCAGCATACGAATATTGAGCGGTACAGGGCGATCCTAACGGATCTGGACCTGAGAAAATAACAAATTGACATTCCCCGAAGGGAACCAGTAAGGTTCCCTTTTTTGCTTTTTAATACAATCTAAGCCTGCTATCCAGGCTTTAATCAATCTTTTATGAAACCTAATGTTATTACTAAATCGTGTAAGCTTCCCGATGGACGCGAAATAACGATAGAGACGGGTAAACTTGCACGCCAATCCGATGGATCAGTTGTATTACGTATGGGAAATACGATGATATTAGCAACCGTCGTTTCTGCTATTGACGCCAAGGAAGGAACGGATTTCTTACCCCTGTCAGTCGACTATCAGGAAAAGTTTGCCTCCACCGGGAAAGTACCTGGCGGATTTATGAAACGCGAAAGCAAGCTTTCCGATTACGAGGTGCTCATCAGCCGTCTCGTTGATCGTGCTATTCGTCCCTTGTTTCCCGATGACTACCATGCAGAAACACAGGTGATGTTATATCTGATATCCGGTGATGAAAAAGCAATGCCCGATGCGCTGGCAGCATTCGCAGCTTCTTCAGCTCTTTCAGTATCTGATATTCCTTTCAACGGTCCGATTTCAGAGGTGCGTATAGCCAGAGTTGACGGTAAGTTCATAGTAAATCCTACACTCCAGGAAAAAGAAAGAGCAGACATCGACCTAATGGTTGGAGCGTCTATCGAAAACATCCTGATGGTTGAGGGAGAGATGAAAGAGGTAAGCGAAGACGATATGCTGGAGGCTTTAAGACTTGCTCATGAAGCCATCAAAGATCAATGCAGACTTCAGCAGGAGCTTACTGTTGCTGTTGGAAAGACAACGAAGCGTGAATACAACCACGAAGAAAAAGATGAGAACCTCAAGGAGGAATTGTGGAAACTCTTCTATGATAAAGTTTACAGCACTGCGCGCCAACTAACGGCCAACAAAAAGACAAGGTCGGATTCGTTCTCAAAGATCGTTGACGACTATATCGCGGCTCTTCCGGAAGATACCACCATCAACAAGGACCTTGTTAAACGCTACTATCACGATATTCAAAAGAAGGCATCACGCGATTTAGTTCTTAATGAAGGTCTTCGTCTAGACGGTCGTAAAACCAAGGAAATCAGGGATATATGGTGTGAAATCGACTATCTTCCTTCACCTCATGGTTCGGCGATTTTTACTCGTGGCGAAACCCAGTCGTTAACGACAGTAACGTTGGGAACTAAGCTGGATGAGCAGATGATCGATGGTGCGATGATCGAAGGATCTTCTAAGTTTATACTCCACTATAACTTCCCAGGTTTCTCAACTGGCGAAGTAAAACCAAACCGTGGACCAGGACGAAGAGAAGTTGGTCACGGTAATCTTGCACTTCGTGCGTTGAAACAAGTGCTTCCACCAGACGATAAAAATCCTTACACAATCCGAATAGTTTCAGATATACTTGAATCGAACGGTTCATCTTCAATGGCGACTGTTTGTGCTGGATCATTAGCATTGATGGACGCAGGGGTTCCGGTGAAAGGTCCCGTATCCGGTATTGCTATGGGTATGATATCAGATGCCAAGAGTGGTAAGTATGCGATCCTTTCAGACATCCTCGGTGATGAAGATCACTTGGGTGATATGGACTTCAAAGTGACGGGAACCGAGAAGGGTATCACCGCTTGCCAAATGGATTTGAAAGTTGATGGGTTGACGTACGATGTGATGCGCGAGGCTCTCCTTCAGGCAAAAGAAGGAAGACTTCATATCCTAAACGAGATGAAGAATACAATTAGCTCACCACGTCCGGATCTTAAACCTCAGACTCCACGCGCTGAAACTGTAATCATCGAAAAAGATATGATTGGTGCAATCATCGGCCCTGGTGGTAAGGTTGTTCAGGATATTCAGAACACCACAGGCGCGACAGTCTCGATTGAGGAGGTCGGCAATAAAGGTGTAGTGAGAGTGTTCGCGACCAGCAAGGAAGTTATGGAAGCAGCGTTGCGCCGGATTAGGGGTATCGTTGCTATACCGGAAGTAGGAGAGGTGTACGACGGAAAGGTGAAATCTATCATGCCGTTCGGTGCGTTTGTTGAATTTATGCCAGGCAAAGATGGTTTACTTCATATTTCCGAGATAAAATGGGAGCGCCTTGAAAATATGGAGGGTGTTCTCGAAGTTGGTGAGGAAATAAAAGTTAAGCTGATTGAAATAGACAAAAAGACAGGGAAATATCGTCTATCCAGGAAAGTCCTGTTGCCGAGACCTCCGAGGCCGGAAACCACGCCAGCGTAATTATCGTTTACCAGATAATTGACTGGAACTATATTTTGACAGTATATTGTTTACCAAACGAAAGTTAATTAGAGGATGAGACAGCTAAAGATCAGCAAACAAATTACCAACCGTGAGAGCCAGTCGCTGGATAAGTATCTCCAGGAGATTGGAAAGGTTGATTTGCTTACCCCCGACGAGGAAGTCGAGTTGGCTAAGCGTATCAAGGAAGGTGATCAGATTGCGTTGGAAAAATTAACTAAGGCAAATCTACGTTTCGTTGTATCAGTAGCAAAGCAATATCAGAATCAAGGATTGTCTTTAGGTGATCTCATTAATGAAGGTAATCTTGGTTTGATCAAAGCTGCTCAACGCTTTGATGAAACCCGTGGATTCAAATTCATCTCCTATGCCGTATGGTGGATACGTCAATCTATCCTTCAAGCGCTTGCAGAGCAATCACGTATTGTTCGCCTGCCGTTGAACAGGGTAGGTTCACTCAATAAAATATCAAAGACGTTTTCAGAGCTGGAACAAAAGTATGAGCGTGAACCCTCACCAGAGGAGTTGGCCGAAGTTCTCGATGTAACAACAGCAGAAGTTGTGGATACAATGAAGATCTCAGGCAGACATGTTTCCATGGACGCTCCATTCGTACAAGGCGAAGAAAACAGTCTGTTAGATGTGCTCGAAAATGATAGTGAGGAGACACCGGATTCCGGACTAATGAATGACTCCTTACGGCGTGAAGTTCAGCGTGCGTTGTCGACCCTTACGCAGCGTGAAGCGGATGTCATTACCCTTTATTTTGGCCTGAATGGTGAGCATTCAATGACTCTTGAAGAGATCGGCGAAAAGTTCAACCTAACCCGCGAGAGGGTTCGCCAAATTAAAGAGAAGGCTATCAGAAGATTAAGACATACCTCCAGAAGTAAGGCTTTAAAGCCTTACCTGGGTTAATAATTATCGATTTGATACTTTATTTTAAGGGTCTCGAAATTCCGAGACCTTTATTTTTGTTCATTGCAGAAATATTCAATTCATGGCTAAAGAAGAAGTTAAAGTCCTCATCATCGGTTCAGGTCCCGCAGGTTATACAGCAGCTATCTATGCGGCGCGGGCAGGTCTTAAGCCCGTCCTCTATACCGGCGGACAATCAGGAGGTCAGCTTACCACCACTAACGATGTGGAGAACTTCCCCGGGTATCCGGATGGAGTCAACGGACCACAGATGATGATTGACCTTCAGAGACAAGCTGAGCGATTCGGCACTCAGGTACGCTATGGCGTGGTAACCGCAGTTGACTTTTCGGGGTACCCGCTCAAAGCTACCGTTGATGAGAAGGGCGAAATAGTTGCAGGTGCGGTGATCATAGCTACCGGAGCTACTGCGAAATATCTTGGTATCCCTTCTGAAGAGAAGTTTGCCAATAAAGGTGTGTCGGCATGTGCTGTATGCGACGGGTACTTCTACCGTGGTAAAGATGTCGCAGTGGTCGGTGCCGGTGACTCAGCTGCAGAAGAAGCGACATATCTCGCCAACCTTTGTACAAATGTTCATCTCATTGTTCGACGCGATGAGATGCGCGCTTCGAAGATCATGCAGCAGCGTGTATTGAAGACGCACAACATTCAAATCCATTGGAACACTGAAACAGATGAAGTACTCGGCGATGATTCCGGTGTGACAGGTGTACGAGTGATAGACAACCGGACTGGAGCGAAGAAAATAATTCCAGTTCAGGGATTCTTCCTCGCAATTGGTCATAAACCTAACACAGATATCTTCAAGGATTACATCACGATGGATGAGACAGGTTATATACAGGTTCAACCTGGTTCAACGAAGACCAATGTTGAAGGAGTATTTGCAGTCGGAGATGCAGCCGACAATGTTTATCGGCAAGCTGTCACGGCCGCAGGAACGGGATGTATGGGAGCGCTTGACGCTGAAAAGTTCCTTGTATCAAAAGAAATGGAAACTGTCCAATAACACTCCAGTTGTAAACCTTCCGTTAACCAAAGACTCTGAAGTTGAAACTCGATATTCTTGTTCTTGCCGCGCATCCTGACGACGCAGAGATCAGCTGCGGTGGCACCATCGCGAAACATGTAGCCCTGGGCCATAAAGTAGGAATTGTTGACTTTACGCGAGGCGAGTTGGGTACCAGGGGTAATCCAGAAACAAGAGCGGAAGAAGCAAAAGAAGGTGCGCGTATCCTGGGGGTCGTAGTGAGAGAAAACCTTGGACTTAAAGACGGTTATTTTCAAAACGACCCCGAGAATCAGATTCCGGTAATTCGTGCAATCCGGAAATTCCAGCCTGAGGTAATTCTAGCCAATGCGATTTACGATCGCCACATCGATCACGGTAAGGGCGCATCGCTGGGTTATGACGCAAGCTTTCTTGCTGGCCTCGTAAAAGTCGAGACGACAGACGAGCAGGGCAAAAAGCAGTTACCGTGGAGACCGAAAGCAGTCTATCACTATATCCAAAGCTATTTTATCGAACCCGATTTTATCGTTGATATTTCGGATTTCCAGGAAACTAAAATGAAGGCTATTAAAGCTTTTAAGACACAGTTCTTCGATCCGGAAAGTAAGGAACCTGACACCTACATCTCAAGCCCTGCTTTCTTGAGATTGCTCGAAGCACGAGCTACGGAATATGGACACGCTATCGGTACGCGTTTTGGAGAAGGCTTTACGGTCCGTCGTTATCCTGGCATTAAGAGTTTGTTCGATATCTTTTAGGGAGCAAGCCGATGGATCTTCCAGGATCCTTCTACTCGCACATACTCCAACCGATCGTGTAATCGATTTTCCCTGCCTTGCCAAAATTCAATCATGTGAGGCTCCACCGCATACCCCCCCCATTGATGGGGTCTAGGTAGCACCTTGTTACCCTCGAATCTTTTTTCGATTTGTTTCACACGTTCTTCCAAAATTGTCCTGTTTTCTATAATGGAACTTTGAGGCGATGCCCAAGCACTCACCTGTGCTCCGAGCGGTCTGCTCTGAAAGTATTCCATGGATTGATTCTCTCCGACCCGACCGGCAACACCTTCGATCCTCACTTGTCTTTCCAACTCTGGCCAAAAGAATGTTAGCGCACAAACAGGATTATTTTCAAGTTCTTTTCCCTTGTGGCTTTGATAATTTGTGTAAAAAAGAAATTTATTTTCTTCGATGCCTTTTAGTAAAACTATCCGGCAAGAAGGTCGATTGTCGTTGCTAACTGTAGCAAGGCTCATCGCATTTGGCTCTAAAACTTTTGCGTTAATAGCTTCATCAAACCATTTGGTGAATTGATGTATGGGATCGGTTGCAACATTTGTAAAATCAAGAGTTGCTTTCGAATATTCTTTGCGTATTTCTGCCAGACTGTGCATACGGTTGCGATTTGATGACAGGTTAATCAGACAAATTAAATTTGCATACCAGCAAATGAAGTATTTTATTCAAGTATTGAAACAGCGAATATTAACGCTTAAATCAATTTGTGAGGATACAAGGGCATGGAATATTTTAAGTACAAAAATAAACTAAAACCCGAAAAGGGAAGGTTACTTATTTCGGAACCATACCTTGCCGATCCGAACTTTGAGCGTACTGTGGTGTTACTATGTGAGCACAATGAGGAAGGATCGTTCGGATTTGTCGTAAACAAACCTTCGATCATCAAAATAAATGAAGTTATGGAAGATGTCAGGAATATTGAAGAGACTGTTTTTATCGGGGGTCCGGTTCAGCAGGACACACTTCATTTTCTTCACAGGAACACGAATATCAATAATGCTGTTAGAGTAAGAGAAGAGATTTTTTGGGGTGGAGACTTCGAAAATCTGATGACACAGATTGATACAGCTGTGATCAAATCAGGAGATGTCCGGTTTTATTTGGGATATAGTGGTTGGGGGCAGGGACAATTGGAAGCCGAACTTCAGGAGGACTCCTGGATAGTCTGCGATTTTGTGACGGATGAACTGTTGTTCGATACCGATCCAACAGTTATCTGGAAAAAGGCGTTAGAGAACATGGGAGGCCGTTTTTCGGTCTATTCCAACTATCCATTGGACCCTCGTCTGAATTGAGCATTTTTAGTAAATTTACGCTAAAGCGCGTAGCAATGAATATCGACCATGGAAATGGAAAGAGAAAAACGAGAAGAGCAGGAACATGCGCACCAAGCTGGCTTGGTGAACCATGGTAGCACATTACAATCTGAAGTAGACCTTTCGGAACACGAAGAAGCATCCGAAGAGCATCACGATGAGTATCACCATGTAGACTACTCAAACTTCACAAAGCAGCAGTTTGCTGAGCTGCTTAAAGAACTATCTCGCGACGATAATTTCAAGAAAGTTGATCTCATTATCAAAGAGATCAAACCATTGTACGATGACATCCGGGAAAAAGAACGAGCCGAAGCATTATTAAGATTTATCGCTGAAGGTGGAACAGAATCAGATTTCGAATTCAAAGGTGATGAGTTCGATGTGATCTTTGATGCAAACCTTAAACTGATCAGGGACAGAAGGGCACAATTCTTTAAACAGCAGGAAGAGGATAAGGTCGATAACCTGAGAAAGAAGGAAGAGCTATTGGAAAAGCTTCGCGTTCTTTCAGATTCACAAGATACTTCCGATCATTTTGAACGTTTTAAGGAACTTCAGAAGGAATGGAAATCTATCGGTGCTGTACCCGGCGCTCAGGCCAAGACGTTGTGGGCGAACTACCATGCGCTAACGGACCGCTTCTACGACAATCAAAGTATCTATTTCGAACTTAAAGAGCTCGACCGCCGCAAGAACCTTGAGGCAAAGTCAGAGCTATGCGCGCGAGCTGAAAAACTTGCCGATGTCGAGTTGATCAAGGATGCTATTCAGGAGCTTAATGAACTTCATCATGAATTCAAACATTTAGGCCCTGTACCCAAGGAAGATAAAGAAGCGGTATGGCAACGTTTCAAAACCGCATCTGATGCGGTATACGCAAGACGTGATGCCTACCTGCAAAACCTTCAGCAGGAACTTCAGGATAACCTCAATAGCAAAGCTTCCCTTAGCGAAGAAGTTCAGACATTCGTGAGCTTCCAATCTGACCGGATCAAAGAGTGGAATCAGAAAACAAAAGAAATTCTCGAACTCCAGAAGCGTTGGGAACTCATCGGTGGTCTCCCGCGTGCAAAAGCAAAGGATGTCAATAAGAAGTTTTGGTCGGCATTCAAAACATTCTTCAACAACAAGAATGGATTCTTTAAAAAGCTTGATGAAGAACGTGAAGCTAATTTGCAACTAAAGAACGATCTCGTAAAGAAGGCACTGGAGCTGAAGGAAAGTATTGACTGGGAACGCACTTCCAATGAGCTTAAGACGCTTCAGCAAAAGTGGAAAGACGTAGGGCCTGTACCGGAAAAATTCAGAGAAAAGGTGTTCAAAGAGTTCAAGGACGCGTGCGATCACTTCTTTGAACAACGGCGGACGCAACATGATAAGATGGAACAGGAGCAGAGCGAAAATCTGCGACTAAAAGAAGAAATATGTACGGATTTGGAAAGTCATGCAGCAGGCAGAACAGGTTCGTCAGACATCCTTCGGGAGTTGCAGGAAAGATTCAATGCTATAGGTTTTGTTCCACGCAAGGACATAAATACCATACGGACCCGCTATCACGAAGCGGTCGATCGGTTCATCAACTCCATCCCCGGACTTACGGAAGATGAAAAGGGAAAGATCGCGCTTGAAAATCAGCTCAACGATCTGCGCAATGATCCAATGGCGGATCGTAAAATATTTCAAAAGGAACAGATCATTCGTAAGAAGATCAGCAAAGTGGAAAATGATATTGCTCTCTGGAGAAATAATCTCGAGTTTTTTGGCCGCTCAAAGAATGCCGATAAGGTTAAGGACGAATTCAATGACAAGATTAGGGAAGCGACAGATCACCTGAAGCAATTAAAAGAACAGCTCAAGCTTCTTAAGACCGTTTAGTCTGCCTTGTTGATAAATCGGGTCGACATTCTACTATTGAGGATCGAACGCATTGATCGTTAAAGATCACGCCAGCCGGTTTGCGGCTAAAGATTACGCACGATTATATTCATGGCCGTACTTACTGTCTGTTCGCTCTGCAAATTAAGAGCAGTTCTCGTTTACCAATCGACATTGTCCAATGCTTCGTTCAGAGAAATGACTTTCTGATTCGTTCTGTGTTCTATTGAGGCCGGTTTCCATACTTTGTTATGCTTGAATAAAGTTGGAAATACAGTAGATTTACGGTTGAATTAAACCCAATTCATGAAAATTGCCGCACACGTTCTTGGTTATAACGTCACAAGATTCCTCAAACCCGTTCTCGAAAATCTCGAACCCCACGTAGATAAGATATACATCGCACATGCCGAACTTCCATTTGGTTATATAGAAAAATCAAGGGAAACAAACAGAAATCCCACTAAGATCGAAGATATAAAAGCTGCGTCTTCAAGCAACAAGATAGAGATCATAAGCGGAGACTGGAAGACAGAAGATGCCATGCGCAATTCTTGTTTGGAGAAGGCGAGGGCGGACGGATTTGACTGGTTTATCATACAGGATGCGGATGAATTTTATACTGATAGTTCTTGGAAAGAGATCAAAAGGATCTTGCATCAGAATAAGACAGATGACCACTTTATTACCACCTGGTACTGTTTCTGGAAGTCATCGCACTATGTACTGTCCGATATGAATGGAAGTATTAAAAGTGTGAATGCCGGATTTGCGTTGAGGTGTAAATCAAACTTAAAATTTATTGGTCGCCGCGTCTGTAATTACTCTTATAAAAAAATTATCGATACCCCCTGTCATCATTACTCCTTCGTGATGACTAATGAAGAAATGTCGGAGAAAATCGCCACGTGGAGTCATGCGCATCAGTTGTTTTCGAAATCATGGTATAAATGCAAATGGTTGAATTGGACTGAATCTACCAAGTGGTTGAATCCTATTGTCCCAACAATGGACGTTCGAGCAATTCGTTTTCCTATGGAGCAACCCGACTTTGCGGAACAATTTGCATTGCCGATGGAGGAAAAAGCGCCCACATTCGGCGAGCTTGTCAGCGACGCATATTACGACACTCATGTAGCTGCTTTCCGGGCACGCAAGTCGCTTGGCCGCGTTGTGAAGTCCGTGTTCCGGTAGTATTTCAGCTAAATTTCAACACCTTTTTTTGCAACCATCAGATTAGTGCGTTGTACTGAAGGTCTTGCTCACACTTTAATTTCCAGAAAAATCAGCAGGTACCCCAGGTGCACCGTATTTTTTTGAAGCATCATCAATGACAAGCACCCAATCGGCTCCATTCTTTGGAGGAGAAAATGCCTTTGTTCCTTTTCCGCCAACCGAATTTACCATAGTAGCCTTGCCGTTGCGAACATCATACCACCATGCATTCTTTTTGCTTCCCGACACTTTGCTAAGATCTATTTGGACTGGTTTGTTTTGTGGCATATAGATCATTGCAAACGTCTTGTTGCCATCTATGGTAGCATAGACGAGATCCTTGTAATCTTTACCGGATGGAGATTTAATGATGCTTTGATCAGCAATTCTCGAAAAGTAGGGGCGGGATAACATTAGGTTTTTTACGTATTGCATTTCGCCCGCAGCTTCGGCATCTTTTGCTTGTTGCCACCGGATGATTGTATCTCCCACATTGATGGGTTTGTATAATTCGGGATTCATGAACTGCCAGATCTGATGATGACCGTAGGTAACTCCGCAGGCACCGGCAAAAATTCCGCGGTATACTCTCGCTCGCACATCATATGCCGTAAAGTATCCACGTTGTCGTGTCCACTTTCCATCCCACGGATTTACGGGATGATCCTCATAACATGGTTCCATGTCAAGGGTGGGCTTTTCAGGTTTCATAGCGAGATCGCGTAGCACCCAGTCCCATGCTTCTGATTCACGCGAGCCGTGACCCGATTGAAATGCATTCATATCGAGCCAGCTATCCTCATGAATGTAACGCGAAGTTGAATTACTTCCACCCGACGGATGATAAGTGATAAATGCTTCCTTACCCAGCGCACCTTCTATCCCTTTAGCCATTGCGCGCCAGGTTGGACGATCATCAATATCCTTGTTCTCCTTCTTGTAGGTAGCAGGGCGGTCGCCACCGAGTATCCATATGATATTCCAGTTCTTGGAATAGCGCTTTGCCAGTATACTTGCATATGTTTCGGCATTTTGTTCGTTGAAGATTATAGGACCATCGCCCCACAACTGAGCGACCTTGTCACCCCAGGTTGGAAGGAGTCCTATGTAGATGCCTTTTTCTGCTGCTTTATTAATGATGAAGTCGACGTGATCCCAATAGTCGTATTCATATGCACTAGCGGGATTGCTTCCGGGTGTAACCGATAATTGAGTAGGGTCCTCGTTGTTCAATGGGTAGTCACCGTAGCGGTTAGGCTCTCTAACTCCGTTAAACTCGGCAAGCGCTACTATTTGAAGCACATTGTACCCTTGTTGACTTCGTGTGTCTATAAAGATTTCCACCTCTTCACGGGTAAGACGGTGGCACATCTCCCAATCGGTGTCGCCCAGCCAGAAGAATGGTTTGCCATCGTTTGTTGTGAGAAACTTTTTGTTGGGTGATACTTTAATTTGGGCGAATCCTGGATTCAGAATAGACAACAGGACAATCGAAACGAGAATAGTTTTTGACATGATCATTATTTGTTTATACCAGGGATATTATAATTTTTGGACGCATCGTCGATCACAAGAACCCAATCGCGACCGTAGCCTGATGTCGGTGGCTGGAACTCCTGCTGCGGCTTCTTAACGGACTTACCGTTTTGTTTTACTTCGCCATTTCTCGGATTGTACCAGTAGGTGACGATTTCCGAGCCTGAGATCTTATCGGTATTAACCGTGAATTTTTTTCCTTGTGAACTATAAACGAATATATAGTCTTTACCGCGTGTAGCCTGAATGTGATCGTGAGCATCCAGAGCATCCGTGATTAAGGTCTGGTCTGGCACGCGATCAAATATAGGACGCGACTCAATAAGGCGACGCAGGTGTTTCATTTGTCCTGCGCCAGGAAGATCCAAGGCAACGTACCAGAAAAAATGTGCTCCATTTACCGGCGCACGGTTAGGGGAATACATTTGCCAAACGTCATGGCATCCGTAAGTCTGACCAAATGCACCAGCGAATACATTTATGTAAGAGTGTTTACGAACGTCATATGCGCTGGACGTTCCAAGGTCGGTAGCATTAAAACAAACCGGGTGATCTTCGTAGAGACTTTCTCCGTCGAGAAACGGTTTGAAAGGTTTCAGGTTGTAGGTGTGTGCCATGCGATCCCAAAGGTTGATCTCCCTGCAATGACCCGTCTGAAACATATTTA
>Ga0111538_10010697_pt1 | contig 12193 bp, 14 predicted proteins | sample SoiMethybrSBSTD1_FD_79669 | JGI IMG/M metagenome (GOLD analysis project Ga0111538, IMG submission 79669) | Bulk soil microbial communities from a Populus tree surrounding site in Tennessee, USA - Soil MetaG P. TD hybrid SBSTD1 (version 2)... | ecosystem: Environmental > Terrestrial > Soil >...
AGGCACAAGGGGGCGACAGGTTTCGACGGGGATCAGTGAGGTCCAGGCTGCGTCTCGAGGTTTCTCACCCCTCGTTAATAAGTGAGAACGGCATAGCTGCCGACAATCAGCTAGCCCTGGCCGCCTAAACAACGGCCAGTGTCGGCCAGGTCGGGCCAACAGGGCCTGGGAACCGGCATCATATTCTGGTGGCTGGGCCTGAACTTCGCCTCAGGGGAAGGCCGAGATAAATGAGGCTGGCCCCGCGGTCCTCCTGCCGGCTGGAGAGCCGAAGGGCGAGAGAGCAGCAAGATAAACCGGATACCGACGTAGACGCCTGCGGCTGAGGGTCTTCGGACGTGGGTTCGATTCCCACCGCCTCCACCACTTTTCGAGGGGAACCCGCCCAGGGTTCCCCTCCCCGTTTACGCACAGGAGGTGTCCTGCAATGGCCACCGTCATCGTCCGCGGTGTCGCCGCATCCCTGGCCAGCCACGTCGCGATCGGGCCGCACCAGCTCGTGGCCGACGAGCCCATCGAGGCGGGCGGCCACGGCACCGGACCCAATCCGTACGACCTGCTGCTGGCCGCGCTCGGCACCTGAACGTCGATGACGCTCGCGCTGTACGCGCGACGCAAGCAGTGGCCGTTGCAGGCCGTCACCGTGCGCCTGGAGCATTCGAAAATCCACGCCGAGGACTGCGCGAACTGCGAGACCCGGGAGGGCAAGCTCGACCGCATCGACCGCGAGATCCAGCTCGAGGGCGCGCTCGACGACGCGCAGAAGGCGCGCCTGATGGAGATCGCCGACCGCTGCCCCGTGCACCGCACGCTCACGTCCGAGATCGAGATCCGCACGCGGCAGGCGAGGTGACGGGGGCGGTGCAAGGCGGACGCCACTGAAGTCCTCGTGTGCCGCTGGCATCGTTTTGGCTGCCATGCACTGGGCGATATTCATGGGAGGATCGATATGACGCTGGTCATGGAAGGCATCGCGCTCGACGACCCGCTCCGGCCCTTCATCGTGGAGAGGATGACCGCGGCGACGAGCCGTGGACGCTTGAAGCCCACCGCCGCCCGCGTCGGATTTACCGACGAGAATGGCCCCAAGGGCGGCGTCGGTATGCGCTGCGCGCTGACGGTAGAGATTCCGCGGCGCCCGGCCACGCACGCCAACGGCCTCGGCGAGACGCCACGGCTGGCCTTCGACGCGGCGTACGCGGCGCTCGAGCACGAGCTGTCGCGCGAGCGGCAGCGCCGGCGCGACGTGGCGCGGCGCCCCAAGAAATACTTCGCGGCAGGCCAGGGCCACCTCCCCGAGGGTGAGGCGGGACTACCCCCGGTGCGCCACCGGCGGAGGAGCGCGTGAGCGATGGCAACACGCACTGACGTGCAAACGCGTCTCGCCGAGCTCGCGAAGCTGCCGCCGGTGGCGCGCCCGGTGGTCAGCGTCTATCTGAACACCCGCTGGGCCGACGAGGCCCAGCGCGAGCGCGTGAGGATCTTCTTGAAGAACAACCTGCGCGAGGCGCGCGCCGCCAGCGTGCCGCCGGCCGAGGAGGACCTGGCCTGGATCGAGGCCGAGGCCCAGCGCCTGATCGGTCAGACGGACCTCGTCGACACGAGCGGCGTGGCCCTGATCGCCGGCGGCGAGAGGCTACGCGAGGTGTTGCCCCTCCGCACGGCGTTCGAGGACGTCTTCGTCGTCGATCGGACGCCGTACCTGCGGCCCCTGGCCGAGACGGCCCAAGACGTGGTGCCGGCGCTCGTCGTCTTCGTCGATGGTCAGAGCGCCCGCCTCGTCGCGCTCACGTCGACGGGGGCCGGCGAGGAGGTCTTGCTCGAGAGCGAGGTGCCGGGACGCAACGCCGCGGGCGGCTGGGCGGCGCTGGCGCAGACGAAGTATCAGCGCCACATCGAGATGCACCGGGAGCAGCACTACGAGGCCACCGCCGAGGCGGTGACGGCGCTGGCCGACCGCCACGGCGTCCGGCGGATCGTCATCGCCGGCGAGGCACGCGCCGTCGCCATCTTCCGCCGGCATCTCAGTGATCCGATTGCGCGGCGGGTCGTCGGTGTCGTCGCCGGCGCGCGCCACGAGTCCACCTCCCTGATCGCCACGCGCGCGGCCGAGTACCTGGCACACCTGGACGAGGCGGAGGACTCCGTCGAGGTGGACCGCATGCTGGATGCGGCCGCCAAGGGCGGGCGCGCGGTCGCCGGGGTCGATCCGACGCTGGAGGCCGTCAATCGCAACGCTGTCCAGCGCCTCTACCTGGTGCGGGCCTTCGCCAGGCCTGGGGCGACGTGCGATCAATGCATGGCGCTCCAGCCGCCCGTGGGCGGCGCCTGCCGCTTCTGCGGCGCGCCGACCCAGCCCACCGAGCTGGGCGAGGCGATGACCAGCCGTGTGCTGGCCAGCGGCGGCGAGGTCAGCGTGGTCACCCGCCACAACGGCCTCGACGGCCGCGACGGCGTGGGCGCCCTCCTCCGGTACGTGGCCTAGAGGAGCGCGGCGCCGCCCCCAAACAACAGCCAGGGGTCGTCCGTGGGCATTGCTACAATCGCCGGTACCGATGCGCACCCCGCGGCTTCTGGCCGGGCTTCTCGTCTTGTTGCTGTGTGCCGGCACGGCGGGCGCCGGACTGCCCACCGTCTCCCATGAAGGCCGTGCGTACGTGGAGCTCGGCCGAGTGGCGGACCTGCTCAAGACACGCCTGGACACCGCGCCCGACAGCGCGCAGGCGCGGCTGCGCACCGGCCTGCACATCGTGACGTTCACGCGGAACTGGTCGCGGATCCTCGTCGACGGCGCGCCCGTCGTGCTCGAGGCGCCGGTCGTCGTGCGCAAGGGCGTCTGGCTGGTGCCCGAGACGTTCGTCACCCAGATCCTGCCGCGCCTGGCCGCCGAGGCGATCGCGCTGTCGCTCGACGAGATGCGTACGCGGTCCTATCCCTCATTCACGCGGATCGTGCTGGAGACCTCGGGCCCGGTGACGTACCGCGTGGAGCCCGGGGGCCCGCGCGAGATGCGCGTGCGGCTGCTGGGGCTGACCGCCGACGCCCGGACCGAGGCGATCGGGGACGGCTTCGTCGAGCAGGCACGCCTCGAGCGCGCCGGTGCCGACGCGCTGCTGCGCGTGAGCTTCGAAGCCACTGCCGGTGAGCTGAAGGCGGTGGCCCTCACCGATCCGCCGCGCCTCGTGCTCGACTTCGCGCGCCCCGGCGAGCCGGCCGCGCGCGAACGCCAGGCCTTCACGCCGCTGCGCACCATCGTGCTGGACGCCGGCCACGGCGGCCACGACTCCGGGGCGGTCGGTCCCGGCGGCCTGATGGAAAAGGACCTGGTGCTCGACGTGACCCGGCGCGTGGCCAAGCTGCTGGAGGACAAGTACGACGTCAAGGTGCGGCTCTCGCGCGACACCGACAACTTCGTGGCCCTGCGCGATCGCACCAGCTTCGCCAACCGCGAGCGCGCCGATCTGTTCGTGTCGATCCACGCCAACGCGCATCGCGTGGCGGCCTCCGAGGGCGTCGAGGTGTACTTCCTGTCGTCGGAGGCCACCGACAGTGCGGCGCGTCAGGTGGCGGCCACCGAGAACAGCGTGGCGCAGCTCGAGAAGCCGGCGAACGGCAAGGGCACGGCGCGCGCCGACATCGTCAAGAGCATCCTGTGGGATCTCGCGCAGTCCGAATACCAGTCGGAATCCTCGCGGCTGGCCGAGACGGTGCTGGACACGATGACCCAGTCGTTGAAGATTCCCAACCGCGGTGTCAAGCAGGCGGGCTTTTACGTCCTGGGCGGCGCCGCCATGCCGGCCATCCTCGTGGAGATCGGATTCGTGACCAATCCCAAGGAAGAGAAGCGCTTGAAGGAGTCGCGCTACCGCGACGAGATCGCGCGCGCCATCGTGAGCGGGCTCGGCGACTACAAGCGCACCTGGGACGCGCGCGCTCGCGCCGCCGCCGACCGTACGCGCTGACATGGCGCGCTCGGACGGCCGCACGCCCGATCAGCTCCGTCCCACCACCATCACGCGCGAGTTCCTGCTGCACCCCGAGGGCTCGGTCCTGGTGGAGTTCGGCGCCACCAAGGTGATCTGCACCGCCACCGTCGAGGACAAGGTGCCGCAGTTCCTCAAGGGTCAGGGGCTTGGCTGGGTCACCGCCGAGTACGGCATGCTCCCGCGCTCCACCAACACGCGCATGGGCCGCGAGAACCGCGGGCCGAGCGGCCGCTCGCAGGAGATCCAGCGGCTCGTCGGCCGCGCGCTGCGCGCGGTGGCCGACCGCAGCAAGCTGGGCGAGCGCACCGTGTGGATCGATTGCGACGTCATCCAGGCCGATGGCGGCACCCGCACCGCCGCCATCACCGGCGGCTTCGTGGCCCTCGCCGATGCGCTCGGCAAGATCCCCGGCGTCAACCCCACCGCGGTGCTGCGCGACTGCGTGGCCGCGATCAGCGTCGGCATCGTGGGCGGCGTGGCGCTGCTCGACCTGAACTACCCCGAGGACTCCACCGCCGAGGTGGACATGAACGTCGTCATGACCGGCCGCGGTGAGTTCGTCGAGGTGCAGGGGACCGCCGAGCAGGTGCCCTTCGATCGCGCGCGCCTCGACGCGCTGCTGGCGCTGGCGGAGCGGGGCATCCGCCAGCTCGTCGCGCTCCAGCGCCGCGCCCTCGAGTCGCGTGGCGACAAGACCTTCAAGCTCTAGGCCGCGCCTCGTCATCGCCACGCTCAATCGCGCCAAGGGGCGCGAGCTACACGCGCTGCTGGGCGACCTGCCGTGGGAGGTCTCGCTCCTCGCCGACACGCCGGGCGCCGCCCTGCCCGAGGAGACCGGCACGACCTACGCGGACAACGCCCTCATCAAGGCACGCGCCGGCATGCGCGCCACGGGCGCGACCGCGCTCGCCGACGACTCCGGGATCGAGGTGGACGCGCTCGAGGGCGGGCCGGGCCTCTACTCGGCCCGCTGGGGCGGTCACGGGCTCGACGACGCCGGCCGGAACGCGCTGATGCTCGAGCGCCTGCGCGGCGTGCCGGCGGAGCGCCGCACCGCGCGCTACCGCTGCGTCATTGCCATCGTCGATCCGGACGGCCGCTTCAGCGTGGTGCAGGGAACGTGCGAAGGCGTCATCGCCGAAGCGCCGCGGGGGACCGGCGGCTTCGGCTACGACCCGATCTTCTTCTTCCCCCCGCTCGGCGCGACCTTCGGCGAGGTCGCCGCCGCTGTGAAGCACCAGGTGAGCCACCGGGGCATCGCGGCCCGCGCCGCCCGCGCGCTTCTCGACGGCTGATATACTCGCTGCTGATTCGCGCACGGCACTCGGGGTGTAGCGCAGCCCGGTAGCGCACCTGCTTTGGGAGCAGGGGGCCGCCGGTTCAAATCCGGCCACCCCGACCATCCTTCGTCGCTCAGGGCGGCGGAATCTTCTCCCGCACGACCTCCTGAGAGGCCGGCATCATCATGGCTTCCGTGCGGCCGGTGGTGCCGTCCACGACCTGCAGGCTCGCGAGGATCGGGCAGGGATCGGGCGGGACCGGGCGGCGCGGGACGGTCCTCGACCGGATCGTCGCCCGGATGGGCTCCGTCGAGCCGGGCTCGGCCCGGCTTCGATAGCGGAGCGTGATCATCTCCCCGGCGGCCACCTGGCCCTGCACGGTGTCCAGGATGCCGCCCCGCTCATCGAGAACGTTGATCACGATATCGCAGGCCGCCGCGTCGCCCGACGGCATCGCCACGGCGCGCACGTCGGCGTACGACGCGAAGCTCAGTCCGACGATCGCGAACAGCGTGAGCAGCTCGAGGACCACGATCAGGATGATGGCGGAGGCGGTAGCGGCGGTACCGAAGACGACGGCGAGTGGAAGCACGGGCACGAGCAAGCCGCGCGAGCGCTTCATGGCGACCTCCTCTGTCGGGCCAACGAATGTCCGGACGGCAGTATACCGTCGGCTAGCCTGGCTCGCGCTCCCCGATCCCCTCCCCCGGCCCTCGTGGCCTATTCGAGGGGAAAACCTGACCCCCTCATCATCACGGAAGGCTTGGGCCCCGGGCCTCGCCGCGCAATACTGATGCGTCGGCTCGTTTGTCGGCGCGCTTCGCGCCGGCTTTACTCTGGAGATTCGTTCATGGCCCTCGTGTGGAGAGGCGCTCTGGTGGGCGCTGTGGCTCTCGGAATGCTGATCATTTCCGCGAAGGTCGCGCTGCCTTAGGCAGTGGGACGGCCCGGTCGAGTCACGCCGACCGCGTCTCCGTTCTTCGCGCCGCTGGTGGCCGTCGCGATCATCGCGCTCGGTCAGGCCCTCCTCTTTTTCGGTCGCCGACCGATGGCCGTGCTATTCCTGACCGCGGCGCTGGGCGCGACGGTGCTGGCCGTGCTGGCGCCCGCGGCGTCGGGCGCGGGCCCGGAAGCGCGAGCCCGGCGTGCGACGCTCGTCATCCTCGGCGTGGCGCTGCCGGTCCAGCTCCTCGATCTCGCCGTGGTGAGCCCCGGGCGCTACATGGAGCCCGGCCGCGCCGGGCGTGTCCTGCTCGTCGTCGCGGCCGTCGCGGCGGGGATCATCATCGCGGCCGAGCTCGCTGGCGCGATCCGATTCGCGCGCTGGCGGCTCCCGGCGCTCATCGCCGTCCAGCTCGCGCTCGGCATCTGGATCGTGCGTGCGTCGCCGGACCCGTTCATCGACGTCTTCACGGTCCACCTCGAAGCGCTGCGCGCGCTCGGGCAGGGGCTCGATCCCTACGGCCGCACGTTTTCCAACATCTACAGCCACGACAACTTCTATGGTCCCGGCCTGGTGGTGAATGGCCGGGTCCAGCTCGGCTTCCCGTATCCTCCGTTGAGCCTGCTCATGGCGGCTCCTGGGCAGCTCCTGGCCGGAGACTTTCGGTTCGGCGATGCGGTTGCCGTCGCGCTGGCTGCGCTGCTGATCGGGACCTGCCGGCCGGGGCGCCTCGCGGTCGGCGCCGCGGCGCTCTTCCTGTTCGTGCCGCGCGGCCTGTTCGTCCTCGAGCAGGGGTGGACCGAGCCGTACGTCGTCCTGCTCTTCGCGGCCACCGTCTGGTGTGCGTGTCGCGCGCCCGCGCTGGTGCCGCTCGCGCTCGGCCTGTTCTTTGCCGTCAAGCAGTACGCGATCCTCGCGGCGCCGCTCGTCGTGCTGCTCCATGCGGGACCAGGGGCCTGGCGGAAGACCGGGCGCACGCTGCTGCAGGCCGCGGCGGTGGCCGCCGTGGTGACGGTGCCGTTCATCGTCGCGGGCCCCGCCGCGTTCGTGCACGATGTCCTCAAGCTCCAGATCGTGCAGCCATTCCGACCGGACTCGCTGAGCTATCTCGCCGAGTGGGCATATTTGACCGGATCGATGCCCTGGATGTGGCTGCCTCTGGTGGTGACACCGGTCGTCGTCGTGCTGTGCCTGCGGCAGGCGCCGCGGAGCGTCGCGGGGTTTGCCGGTGCCGTGGCGCTCAGCGCCCTGGTCTTCTTCGCCTTCAACAAGCAGGCGTTCGTGAACTACTACTTCTTCGTCGTCGGCGCGCTCTGCTGCGCCCTTGCGGCCGCCGCGCCCCATCCGGAGGCTGACGCCGGGAGCTGAGCGCGAGTCCGCTATGATGTCGCCGTCATGTCCGACGGCGAGCCGCAGAACATCTACGACGATCCCGCCTTCTTCGCGGGTTACTCCACGCTCGAGCGCTTCGGTGCGGGCTGGGAGCGCGCGGCGGAGCTCGGTGACCTGCTCGGCCTGCTCCCCGACGTCGCCGGACGCCGCGTGCTCGATCTCGGCTGCGGCGCGGGACAGCTGGCGCACTATCTGGCCACGCACGGCGCCGCCGAGGTCGTGGGAGTCGATCTCTCGGAGCGCATGCTGGCGCTGGCGCGTGCCCAGTGGTCGCATCCGCGCGTGCGCTATCAGTGCGAGGCGCTCGAGCACGTCACGTTTCCCGCCGCGCGGTTCGACGTGGTCGTGAGCTCGCTGGCCCTGCACTACGTCGAGGACTACCGCGGACTGATCGCGCGAATCGCGGCGTGGCTGGCGCCGGGGGGCGCGCTCGTCTACTCCACCGAGCACCCTCTCTATACGGCGCGGCTGCCGGGCGAGGGCTGGGTGCGCGACGCGACCGGCACGCGCTGGGCCGTCGACCGGTATGCCGACGAAGGGCCACGCGACGAGAGCTGGTTCGTCCCCGGCGTGCGGAAGGTTCACCGCACGCTGGCCACGCTGGTCAACGGCCTGGTGGAGGCCGGCCTCGTGGTGGAGCGCGTGCTCGAGCCGGTGCCGGGCGCCGCGTGGCTGCAGGCACATCCACAATCGCACGACGAGCGGCGCCGGCCGGTGTTCCTGCTGGCGCGTGCCCGCAAGCCCTGAGTGCGAGGCGGCGTGCTAGACTCGCCGCCATGAACCGGGTCATCCTCGCCCTCGCCCTCGTGCTCGTGGCCGCGCCCGTCGCCCTGGCCTTCAACTGCCCCGTCGTCATCAAGCAGGCGGAAGACATGATCAAGAAGGCGGAGAGCGGCAAGGTCTCGGCCGACACCAAGCCCCTCATCGAAGAGGCGAAGAAGCAGGTGGCCGAGGCCAAGGCCCACCACGAGACCGCCAAGACCAAGCGCGACCACGGCGACGCCGTGCGCAAGGCGAAGGTCGCGATGGCCTACGCCGAGGAAGCGATCGTCCTGCAGAACCCCTGAGGCGCGGCCTCGGGCTGATCATGAGGGGATTTCAGAACCAGACCGTCATGATCACGGGCGCCTCGTCCGGTATCGGCGCCGCGCTCGCCCGTGAGTTCGCAGCCCAGGGCGCCGATCTGGTTCTCCTCGCGCGGCGCGCCGATCGCCTGACCGCGCTGGCCGCGGAGCTCGAGCGCCACGGACGCCGCGCGCTGGCGCTGACCGCCGACGTCACCGTCGATGGCGACCTCGACAAGGCCGTGGCCCAGGCGCGGGAGGCATTCGGCCGGCTCGACGTCGTGGTGGCCAACGCGGGCTTCGGCATCGTCGGACCGGTGGAGCGGCTCACGCTCGACGACTACCGGCGGCAGTTCGAGACCAACGTCTTCGGTGTGGTGCGCACGGTGCACGCCACGCTCGCCGAGCTCAAGGCCGCGCGCGGGCGGCTGGTGATCGTCGGCAGCGTCGCCGGCTACGTGGCCACGCCCGGCTCCTCGCCCTACTCGATGAGCAAATTCGCCGTCCGCGCGCTGGCCGAGGCGCTCGGTCACGAGCTCGCGTCCGCCGGCGTGGCGGTCACGCTCGTCAGCCCGGGCTACGTGGACTCCGAGATCCGTCGCGTGGACAATGCCGGCCGCTTCCAGACCGCGGCGCCCGAGCCGGTGCCGGCCTGGTTGCTGGTGCCGACGGCGACGGCCGCGCGACAGATCGTGCGCGCAGTGGCGCGGCGGCGCCGCGAGGTCGTCATCACCGGCCACGGCAAGCTCGCCGTCTTCATGCAGCGCCACGCGCCCTGGCTGGTCGCCCGCTTCGTGCGGACGTTCGGCGTCAAGAGCCGGCCGGAGCCGGCGCGCCCGTGATCCGCTCGCGCAAGTATGCGGCGAGCGCCTGCGGCCACGGCCGCAGGTCGTCCTCGCCCAGCGCCGCCAGGCGCGTGCGGGCCATCACCGAGTAGGGCGGACGCCGCGCGCGCGCGTTGTACTCGGCGGCGCTCACGGGGCTCAGCGGCGGTGTCAGGCCGCTCTGCTTGAAGATCTCGCGCGCGAACTCGTAGAAGCTCGTCTGCCCCGCGCTGGAGAGGTGATAGATCCCCGGCGCGCCGCGTGTGAGGATGCGCCAGACCTTCGGGGCGAGATCGAGCGTGTACGAGGGCGACAGGACCTGGTCGCCCACCACGCGCAGAGGCTTGCCGCTCGCCGCCAGCCGCAGCATCGTCTCCACGAAGTTGGTGCGCCCGGCGGTCGCGCTCTGGCCGACACCGTAGAGCCCGCACACGCGGATGACGAAGGCACGCCGGCAGTGCTCGAGGGCGAGCCGCTCACCGGCGAGCTTGGACGCGGCGTAGACCCCGAGCGGCGCCGGGGCGTCGTCCTCGGTGTACGGTGTCCGCTTGGCGCCGTCGAAGACGTAGTCGGTGGAGAAGTGAATCAGGGTGGCGCCGAGGGTCTCGCACGTCTCGGCGAGCGTCCCGACCGCCGCCGCGTTCAGCGCGAAGGCCGCGTCGCGCTCGTCCTCTGCCCGGTCCACGAGGTTGTAGGCGGCACAGTTGACCACGTGGGTGGGACGGAGTTCGCGCAGCACGCGGCCGACGGCCCCGGGTGTGAGCAGGTCGAGATCCGCGTGCGTGAGCCTCACGAGCTCGCCCGGCAGGTCGAACGTGCGCGCGAGGTCGTGGCCGAGCTGTCCGGTGACACCGATCAGCGCGCACCGCATTATCGCCGGCGGCGGGCCGCGACGCCCACGAGGATACAGATCATGCCCACGAGCTCCAGCACTTCTTCGGCAAAGTACTGCGGCAGCCATGAGATTCGAGACAGCTTCTTCTCGAACACCTCGACGGCGAGGAACAGCGCCACTCCAAATGCCGCCGTCTGGCCCCACGGCCGACGAAGGCCGGTCATTCCAGCGCGCCACAGCTCACGAACATGGACAAGGAGCCATATCCCCAGCGCAAGGGGAGCGCCGACGATCACGAGGACGGCCAGCGCGCGCCAGACGATCCAGCGCCGGCCGTCCACGAAGAATCGGGTGGAGATGATCTTCGTGCCGAACAACACCCGATCGAGGTCGACCTCGCCGATGCAGATGATCGCCATCGCGCCGATGATGGCCACGTCCAGGGTAAGCGGTTTTCCCGCGCGCCGCGCCGCCCGTGCGTCCCGCAATGCCAGCACGCCGGCGGTGCCGGCCAGGACGACCTGCAGCCATTCGACCACGTTGTTCTCGCTCACCAGCCGCTTGCCCAGCGCGGGATCGCGGATGGCAATGGCCAGCAGGACAACGACCGCCGCGACGCTCAGGATCGCCGCCGCCACCCGGCGATCAATACGGTACCGCGAGGGAAACGGCATCGGCACACGCCTCCGAAGCCCTAAGGTCGCGAGTCAGTCAGCCCACGCATCTGCTCACCGATGCGACCGCGAGCGTCGCGCCGACGGGGCAAGCCAGTGTATCGTAAGGGCGCGCGCCCGTAGCTCAGTTGGATAGAGCGTCGGACTTCTAATCCGAGGGTCGGGGGTTCAAATCCCTCCGGGCGCACCATCAATTGTCAGCGCCTCCCCGCCCCCTCCTTCAGCAGCCAGTCGATGACGTCGCTCGGATCCGGCTGATCGTCCTGGCGCCGCGAGTTCGTGACTGCGCTTTGCGGTGCCGTGGTGGGAGCCGGCGCCGTCCTTACCGCAGGTGTCGTCGCCCGCGTGGCGCGAGGCAAAGGCGGGTGGGTCTCGAGGTCGGCCGATGGAAGGATCTGCGTGGGTGCGCGTTCCGGTGCCGCGCCCGGTGGGGAGGCCGCTCCCGATCGCGGCGCCGCTGCAGATGATGAGATGGGCGGCTCCACAGCCAGCGGCGGCGCCACACGTCGGTAGTGCACGCCAGCAAACACCGTCATCGCCAGGGCCGTCACGCCGGCGACGACGAGGCCGATTCGTGCTGGCGACCAGCGGCCTCGATCGAACCAGCGGCTGGACATCGCCGGCGGCCGCGCCGTGATGGGCTCGATCATTGTCTCAAACCCGGCCACGAAGGCGTGGCACATCTCATTGATGAGAGCCGGAGTTCCGCCGGACGCGGTCGTAATCCGGCCGACGATGTCGCCCGGCAGCAGCTCAGGGTTCGCGCCCGCGATCCCTAGTCGATGGCGGATGTAGGAGGCGACCTCAGCCGGCGAGAGATCGACGACCTCGACGCTCGTACCGATACGCTCGTCCAGCCCGGCGCAGTCCGCGCTCTTCAGATTCGCGCGCAGCTCGGGCAGTCCAACCAGGAGTACGGTGAGAACGGGACGGTCACCCGGGCTCAGCACACGCACCAGGCGCTCGATCTCGACCAGCGCGTCCGAAGCGAGGATGTGCGCCTCGTCAACGATGAGGACTGCCGCGCGCGCGCCGGCACCGACGCTGCAGAATGCTGCGCGCGCACCATTGGTGAAGGCCTCGCGGCTCTCGAGACCCGTAAGGCCGAACGCGTGCGCGAGTGCGCTCCATATCTCGCCCGTCTCGATCCGGCCGTAGATCAACCGGCCGACGAAGATGCCGTCGTTGGTCAGCG